>Ga0209373_10000105_pt1 | contig 189285 bp, 152 predicted proteins | sample Higcelweek5metaG_FD_187173 | JGI IMG/M metagenome (GOLD analysis project Ga0209373, IMG submission 187173) | Freshwater pond sediment microbial communities from the University of Edinburgh, under environmental carbon perturbations - High... | ecosystem: Environmental > Aquatic > Freshwater >... | reverse complement strand
AAGCATTTCAAGGCGTTACCCCATCATTCTACTTCTCGGATTATCAATTCTCCTAATTAAGAATCGATGTTACGTTCTCTTTATTAGTGCCTAAACTTTTCATTTAGGAACGTCTCGCACCTGCCCAGGAATCAAAATGTCCTAATCCTAATTTTTGTAATGTACCATACTGAAGGTAACGCATATTGGTATAAAGCTCCGTCATGCTATTCGATATCGGGGTACCCGTTGCAAAGGTTATTCCCTTTCCTCCAGTTAATTCGTCTAAATACTGACATTTTGCAAACATATCCGAAGATTTTTGTGCTTCCGTCTGTGCGATACCCGCAACATTACGCATCTTAGTATAAAGAAACAAATTTTTATATGAATGGCTCTCGTCTACAAATAATCTGTCTACACCTAATTGCTCGAAGGTTACCACATTGTCTTTTCTGGTATCATCATTTAATTTTTCTAGCCTGGTACTTAATGATTTTTTCGTCTTTTCCATCTGTTTAATGGTATAACGTTCGCCCCTGTCTGCTTTCGTCTGTTCTATCGCTCGCTCAATCTCTGTAATCTGACGTTCAATAATCACAACCTGTCTTTCTTTAGAAAGTGGTATCTTTTCAAACTGACTATGGCCGATAATTACAGCATCATAATCTCCTGTCGCAATACGAGAGCAAAACTTTTTACGGTTAGCTGGTTCAAAATCCTTTTTGGTTGCAGCTAGAATATTTGCACCTGGATAGAGTCTTAGAAAATCACTAGACCACTGTTCTGTCAGATGATTTGGTACCACAAATAAACTCTTTTGACATAAGCCTAATCGTTTGCTTTCCATAGCAGCTGCTGTCATCTCAAACGTCTTGCCTGCACCCACACAATGCGCTAATAAGGTGTTATCTCCATACAAAACATGAGCTACGGCATTTTTTTGGTGCTCCTTCAATTCAATATCTGGTGTAATACCTGGAAACTTTAAATGCTCGCCAACATACTCCCGAGGTCTGGTGGAATTAAATAATAGATTATATTTTTTACATAAAGTATCTCTTCGCTCCTGTTCTACAAATACCCAATCCTTAAATGCCTCTCGAATAGATTCCTGTTTTTGACTGGCAAGCATTGTCTCTTTTTTATTTAATACTCTTTTTTCCTTTCCATCCTCAATCACAACATCAAAAATACGACTGTCTTTTAGATTCAAGGAATCTTCTAATATTTTATAAGCATTGGCTCTGCTCGTTCCATAGGTCATAGAGGTTAGAGTATTGCCATAATCGGCATTCTTTCCCTTAATGTTCCATTGCCCAGTCACATCTGAATATTGCACACCAACAGTATCTCTACGTAATAAATAATCCGGTGTTTGGAAGATGTCTTTCATAAAATCATCTAGGTACCTTGTATCAATCCATGTTGCTCCAATTCGCACTTCAATCTCAGACGCATCCAATTCCTTTGGTTGTACCTGTTTTAAGGATTTCACATTTGTGACATATTCTGGGTGTTTTTCTACCATGCTTTTAGCAACCGTTAATTTATTCCTTACATTTCCACTAAGATACTCATCTGCTGCTTCCCAAAGCTGCGTCAACGGATTCTTAAAAATAACTCCTGATAATTCTTGTACCACTTCCTCTTCAGTTTTATTTGCAAGTTCTGCCATAAATCCAACATCTACTTTTGCTTTTTCGCCAAGAGATACAGCCAAAGCTTCACTTGCAGTATCTACACTTGTAACAATCTCTGCCTTTTTAATAGTACGCTTAGAAAACATATCTGCTTTTCCCTTGAAGTTACTTTCATCATCTAGTTTTTCCAAAGAACAAAGTAAACAGTAACTTGAATCCTGACTGAATGCCCTTTTATTAGTTTGTGAATTAATAAGCCCATGTTTTTCAGAAAAAGCGTCATAGCTTTGATTTAATTCTGTCTGTTTTGCACTAATTACTGCATCGGGATACTCCTCCAATTGCATATTGATAAGTTCCTGTGTGCAGTCTCTTATTTCCACCATCCCTTTTATACGCTGTTCCATGTTATCCGATAATTCAGCCGGTTTCATAATGGAATTTTCTCGGTAATATACTTTATCCTCTACCACGGTGTAGCTATAATTTTTTACATTAGGATCTGCAGGAATGGATGCCGATGCAAGTTCATCTTCTAATTCTTCTAGTTCTATCGTATCAATCGATCCATCCATTCTTGAAATAGCATCAGCGAGCTGTTCTGCAAATGGTCTCTCTGTATTGGCAATGCAAGTAGATTCCATACCATAAGGACCCGATACCATTTCCATTTTTCCTACTATCATTTCTGGATGATCTATGAAATATTGATTCATCGCAATACCATCTTCATTTACATTCAGATGTACCCAATCCGGTTCCATATCCATCAATCGATCACGCTTCTTAAAAAACAAAATATCAGAAGTAACTTCTGTCCCTGCATTTTCCTTAAATGCGGTATTGGGAAGTCTTACTGCGCCTAACAATTCTGCGCGCTGTGCTAAATATTTACGAACTTCTGGACTCTTTTTATCCATGGTTCCCTTACTGGTAACAAATGCAACAACTCCACCTGGCCTTACCTTATCAAGTGTCTTTGCAAAAAAATAATCATGAATCAAAAAATTATTCTTATCATATGCTTTATCAGCCACCTTATACTGACCAAATGGTACATTTCCCACTGCCACATCAAAGAAGTCTTTTGGGTAATCTGTTTTCTCATAGCCACTGATTTTTACATCTGCATTAGGATATAGCTGCTTAGCAATGCGCCCTGTGATTCCATCTAATTCCACACCATATAATTTGCTTTTCTGCATTTTCTCTGGCAACATTCCGAAGAAATTACCGATACCCATGGCTGGCTCTAATATATTGCCTTTTTCAAATCCCATATTATCAAGTGCTGTATAAATACCACGAATAATCGTCGGACTTGTGTAATGTGCATTTAAAGTACTTTCTCTGGCGGATGCATATTCTTCTGATGATAACAATGCTTTTAATTCCTGATATTCATTCGCCCAATTTGACTTGGTATCATCAAATGCATCCGAAAGACCACCCCAGCCAACATACTTCGACAAAACAAGCTGTTCTTCCGGTGTTGCAATACGAGATTCTGCTTCTATAGTTTCCACTGTTTTAATTGCAGCTACATTACTACGGAACTTTTCTTTTGCACTACCAACACCCAATGCATCATCGGTAATCTGAAAATTCTTCGCTCCTGACTTGTCAATTTTAGGACCTGTTTGTTCAGGTGGATTTTGTGCCGTTTGTGCTATGTTCGGTGTAAATACTTCTTCATCCACTTCTGGCTTTTGGACATCATGTCCAGAAGTCGATTCCACTTCCCTATCTTCTTTCCTTGCTACTTGCGCCGAATCCTGTTCAAACTGTTCCTGCTCTTTTTTTAGAGCCTTCTGATCCCGTTCTCCACGATAAGTAATATATGCTTCCTGTTCCTTTGGGGATAGGTATTGACCATCATTAACAAGTTCACGAATTCGCTTTTCCACAATATTCCACTTCAAGAGTATTTCTGCGTAAGGTGCCATGATATTGCCTTTGCGAAGTCTGATACCCTTTGCATCATGGTCTTCCCACCCATTGTCAGAACCTAAGAGGGCATGGGAACTCCCCCCAGTACCATATTCATTTTTCAGAAAATCTATAGATTCCTTACTGGAATGTCCCTCTTTAAAATGCTCATAAATACGAAATTTACCATGTTGAATACCATCGCCACCTAAAAGCCTACCGTCAATTACATCTTGAGTAATAAAATCTTCTTTGATTATGTTTAACTCTTCTTTTAATGGATATTCTACTTTCTCCAATTTTAGATTTATTAATTCTGCTCGAAGCTCCTCTGGTAACATGACTGATCGAAACCGTAGTTTCTTTTCTCCTGTTTCAATCTGATACATAGCAATATCCAAAAGCTCTTCTAAATGTGCAATCCCTTCAGGTGTGGAAAGTTGCTCCATTAATTTACCAATACTCTCTGGGTAGTTATTCCTTGTAATTGTAAGATTATCTGGTAACTCATCCATGCCATCACGGAAAAAGAAAAAATAGTGATTTGCAATACGACTTTTTTCAATATTATCTGTCAAAAATGCTTCCTTAGAAGAAACATAGTCTCCTGCATCTATCATATTTCTTACTCTGGCTTCTATTTCCATCCAGTTCATGGTAACCAGTGGCGTTTTCTTTGCCGAAGTACCATATCCGATCTTCATACCAGTTTCATCAAACCAAGCTGCTACTGGATTACCATCAATTATAAATCCCTTACCAGTTGTGGAATATTCCTTTTGTAAAAATACTGTCATTTCTTCTGAAGTTTTCTGCTGTGTATATTTTGCATAAATTCGTTTTTTATTGTTATCTCTGCCACCACCGGTTCGAAGAATATCGTTGATTACTTTCTCCGGTACCGCATATCCAAGGGGTGCTATATGCTTAATTGCAGCTTCTGCAGCAACAACATTTCCTACCTGTTCCTCAAAGCTTTGAAAGAGGTCCATTTGATGATATTGTCCATTGGATTTTTGCAAATCTGCAAAAGAAATACCGGACATCTTTTCCATGCCCGGCACAAAGTTACCATTATTTAATTGTAAATCAGCTCTTTTAAGACTACTTCCTCGGCTATATTGCGAATGCTGTTCATTTTCGCTACCCAAATCATCTGATCGGTTGTTTTCAGTTCTTCTGTCGCTCCCTCTTCCTTGCTCATTTGTTCCATTAAGAGGCTCATTCTCTGTTCGGCTTGCTCCTGAATCTGTAATAGATGTTCCTTCAATGTTCCCTTCAGAAGCATTCCTGTGTAAATCCCGCTGCGATGATCCTTTAAATAATTTTTTCTCATCTGTCCGAATTTCGTCAATGTTCCCTCTGTTTCCTTGCTCGCTACCAGGTTCGGAATTAGGTAATCCCCGTTCTTCTCGTATGTGATATTCATTCTGCATTCCCCTTTCTGTATCTGCAAATTCATTGGTATCATTTTTATGATTGCATATTTCACTTTCGCGCATTAACGTATTATAGTGCTCATTGGGATCATTTGCAAGCTGTTTTTTGCTATTTTCTTTTAGGGTTTCGAATTGTTCTCCGTGTGCAATATTTTTTACCTTATTTCGCTCATATGCGCCGATGGTTCTGCCTATCTCCATAAGAACAGGCTGTGCCATATCTGTTGTTGCATTCCCTAAAATAGATAATGTTTCTATACTACTGAAATCATGGATATAATCAAAATTAAGTTCATTTTTCCATTCTTCCATATCAAAGCCACATCTGCTTAATAAAACAAATGCAATACTGGAAGACAATGTTTCTCGAACTCTGATTTCTGTATTCTGAGCATCCAATCCATCTAGGAAGCTACCCTCTTTTACATATTCCAAATCTGCAATCAATTCGGGATAGAAATCTTCTGCAATACTATTAGCAAGTTTAATTAATCTTATTTCAAATGGGTGATCTTTGTTAGTAGTACCATACGTTTTTTCTAACTGCTTAATCACTGCTAACTTTTGTTCTTCCTGTAAAACCCATAAATTAGGATCTCGACCAATTCTTACTGCTTTATGTACGTCTGATACATCAAATACATATTTCAATTTGTTTCTATCGGAATCTTCATCAATTAAGGCAATTCCTTTTGCACCTTTGTTGACCCAGCAATTCATTCTCTCATTCCATGTTTCTATGGAAGCACAGGCTGTTGCATCTGGTCTCTGTGCATAGATTAACACTTGTTCCTTGAATGGATACTTATAAAGCCTTGCTGCAGTCGTTAAATATCTCGTCCACTCTGCTTCGTTTTTCACAATTTGTGCTGACACTTCCTGCGCAAGACTGGCTATATCATGATATTTTGACATCTACACGTCCCTCCTTTTTCTGTAAAAAAATAAGACGTATAGATTTTATTCTATACGCCCTATCGCTGTTATTGTTATGAATTTATTGTTCTATTTCTTTTTTCTTTGTTATAAATTTACAACACAATTAATATTACTTTCAATTTTCTTTCAGTCATAAATATATTGCAGTCCCAATCTAGATAAATTTATAAAAACCATTTAATTTCTCGAAATACTTGTCCTCATGAGCATAAATCTCTCGTTCATCCCAGATTTTAGTATTCTCATATACTTCTAAAATATCCTTGGTTGTAACAAGAGATGCGGCATACTTTTTGATTCCACCCGGATTACTTCCCGATGATTTCCCATTTATTTTTGTTTCAAAATTTGAATTACTTACTGATATATTCAGTTTCGTTGTCAATAGAGCAAAATTACCTAGCGATTTTACTGCCCTATCGCGTCCTTGAACAAACTTTTCTACATCGTTTCTATCTATTATTTGTCCATTCTCATCATATGATGCGACATCATACCATGTGTTTTGCCATTTTTGAGGCATTATATGCTCTAAAGAATACGTATCGATTCGTAATCCATCCGAATACTTGTCTTCTTCACCATTTCTATAAAGCATTTCAATCATAAAAATCAATAGGCGTGCTTGATTATTATTGAATTTTCTAAATCGTGGTTTATAAGAATCATTAACAACTGGTGACTCTTTCATATATTCTTGCAAATATTTTGCATCATCTTCAACAACCATCAATTTTTCACAGCATTGATTGTAATTTTTGGTAGTACCATCATATATAAATCTTTGCAAAAGAAATTTCTCAATATTCATAAATCTTGTTTCTGCCTCTGATGGCATTTCTTTGAGAACCTTCAATATGTATGGATTAAAAGTGGTTGTATCTAAATTATCCAAAACTAAAAGAATTCGATTTTTATAATCAGACCAGACAAACTCATTCAATTCCTGATATTCTGTCTTATATTCATAATAAACACGTGCATATTCATTAATCTCTTTTACGAATGAGATTAATTCTCCATCATTCAAGTGGTTTATGTGTTCCTTAAAGGCATTACATAATCCATAAGTTCCTGTTGTTTTTTTAGCAGCATATATCTTTTTTATTATTGCATAATCCTTAAGAAAAGACTCCAAATTGTCTGTTTTTAACCTACCAACAGTTAGTTCCTTATACCAAAATTCTTTTTTTTCATTCACATAAAATATGGAATCCCAATATTTAGTATATAAATCTGTAATTTGATTTTTCTTTATTCCATCGTCTTTTGCATTCTCTCTGAGCTTCTGGAAAATATAATTTTTAATAATGTCAGCATTAGACAATGATTTACCCATACTGTTTACTGAATCAAAAATTTTTTGCTCATCATCAGCCGCTGTAAGATTGATTTTTATGATGCTGTTATTTTCTGACACCAATTTATTATAAAATAACTTGATTTTATTTGTATTAACTAGAAAGAAGTTATAGAAATACTTGTATGCTCTTTCAATCGAATCTGTTGTATTTTCAACTATCTGAATAGGTCTTGTACTTTCTGTGCTCATAACCTCATCATATGACATTTTATCTGGGTTGGATGGCGTAAGTTTAGACAAATACATTTCATCACCATCTGTATTCTCATATACTGTATATATACAGTCTACAAGACGCGTTACCTGTGTAGCAGAAAGATGATCTCCCCCACTACATACATCAAGAATTGCTCTTATAAGAATGCTAAATGTCATACATCTTTGCTGTCCATCAATTATAAGATACTGTCCACTATCAACCCCACCAAATTCTTTAAGAATCACACTACCAAAAAACGGCATTATATTCTTGGGCGAATCGTCAAAACTATCAATTAGAGCTTCAAAGTGCTGGTCCTCCCACACATATGGTCTTTGAAAAAATGGCACTTCCAGCGCTTTTGATTGCATTAATGATTTTAAATTTGTTCCTATACCATCCATTATACTTCCTCCAATTATGTATTTTAATAAACATTATCTTAATCCGTAAACCTATTATAGAATATTATAACATTCACGATTTTTTAAGTACGAATACACCAGTAAAAAATTTTATTAAATTGTTGTTCGTTCATTAAGATTAGTCACATCAACTCTTTATAAACTACTCATTATAATATCCGTCATCTTATCAATCTCCCCTAGATCTAATCTTATTTTCACTACTCTACTTTTCCATAATAAATTCTCTATTTGGAGTTGTTCATCGAAATTAGGTAATACGGAAGAACATATAATAACAAAATACGTTTTATGCTGCATATGACGTGCATCCTAATACCTGTATAAAACCACAGACAGAATTTCTTTAATATTATCATCGGTGTACCCAGCACATCTCAAAATCATAGCGTAGTTAATATGTTCAAGAAGTCGCGCGCTTTTTATTACATCAATTGATGGACTATTAGCCCTTTTTTCATGTGCGTATTCATTGCGCCAATCATTAGCAACTTGTGCCAAGTCTGTAATATCGTTGTTGAACCATTCTGATAGTATATGATTTAGACCGATATATTCATCATTATCATCATAAATCTTACGGATTTTTACTGAAAGTTCGCAAGAATTTAGATTTCCACTATTTATCCTAGTATTAAATCCGCTAGATGATCTAAACAAATACTCAAAGGCAGATGAAATCGGCAAAAAAAGTCGCTTATCAATTAATTTCGCATATTTACTTGAAGGATGTATGCTATCTGTTATTTGCTTCCCATCAATAAATAACTGTAATAAATCCTTTAAGTTACTTGAAAAAAGATTATACAGGCACAGACACTTAATTCTTTCCTTTGTATCCGGTTCATGTCTGAAATGGTCTATAACACATAACAACGGATTTTTGTCTAAAGTAGCATTATATATTTCAGGCAATAAATATGTGCTCCTCAGCGAAAGATTTTTTCTGTTATAGATAAAACAAAATAACTCATAGATAAGATAATAAATATCCATCAAGAAGCTAGCATTAGTAGTTTCAGAAAATTCAAAGGTTATGTGTGAATGTGTCTCTGCGGTCGAAACATTTGACATATGCCAGAACAAATTGAGCGATAATATAAGTTTTACATCTTGCCCAGAAACCGTAGTATCAAACTTATTAACATCTCTATAATTATTAAAAGTTAACTGCTTTGTCTCATAATTATTCTTTAGTAATGTGCAAGAAGGCAGGAAAAAATCTAGTTCATCAAATTGAAATATCATTTTTGTTACTGGTTGGAGTTTATCCTCCTTTATTTTTGCATTTTCAATAAAAAAAGAAACATTACAATTAACGGCAGAACCAAAAAAAGCAATTGCATCACCAGAATGCTCTAGACATAATGGTATACTTAGATAGAATACAATGTATTGTTTAAACTCTGGTAATAACCCAACTACCTGAGAAATCTCCCCATTGCAAAGCTTCAAGTTAAAATCATTTGGGAAAACCAATTTAAGATTCCCATTTTCATAACGAAAAAAAACATTTTGTGAATAAATATGGGCCTGGCCAGTAAACACCTTTTGTTTTTGCTCGTTCATTATAATCCTCCAATCTTCTTCATACTTGTGGATATTTAATCCATATTGATATTATAACCATAACCAAATCTTACATCAATTTCGATTTATTACTATATTGAGAAGTAACAGTACAAATAAAATCGAAAATTATTACTTTATCTTCTGTTTTCAAGACTTAATATAACTTTTCTTTAGTTTCTAAGAAAACTAATTGTTTAGAGTTTGTAATTTCATACAAATTACAAATCAACTGCTAATGGTTTCAATTTCTTTCATTAATAATTCTCCAATCAATTCCTAGATGTACAACTTCAGCATTCCACCAGTCTCATATTTCATGATAAATTGTGTTTTAACAGATTACAATATGCTTTATGACGTTAAATATTTTCATATCAAACTACATTATATATCATTAACACATAAAATAATCAAAATTTCTTGTTATTTGACGAAAAATAGCAAACTATTTTATTCAAAAACACTAATATTTTTCAATCAAATAAGGGACAGCCTGTAAATTCACAAGCCGCCCCTAATTATTTATATTACTGCTTCTTTTTTCAAGCCATTCCCTTTATCCTGTGTCTGATTAATGGCATCTGCTTTGGCTTTCATTTCTGGAAGTTTCTGTTTTAATGACTCTTTTTCCTTAGGTTTCTCTTCTTTCCCTTTATCCATTGTATTCACTTTTTCAGCTTCTTTTCGTTCCTGGCGTTCTTCCGCTTTATCGCTACGGAATAATTCGTGCTCTTTTGCATCATACTCATACACATGATCTGACAACACCTCATCTGGCGCAACCTGTGTAGCATTTACTTCCTGGACCATGTTTTCAAGTTCTACTCGTTCTGCGCCTGAGTCTTTAGGTATAATTAAAAGTTCGTGGAGCGATGATGGTAAAATAAAGAAATCCCCTCCCACTTTTTCTGCAATCTCATCCATCAAATTAGGATAAAGCATTGTTGCTGCTCCATGCATTTTATCTTCATTTGTCAGTACATACATTGGCATTCCACCAGACATATCCATATCTGTATCCATATCTGCCAGTTCAGAAGCACCCATCATTTCCATAATCACTTCCTGCATACTTCTAAAGGATGAAGGGCGATTCTCTGCTGTGTTCTGCACTGCAATATCATGTAATTCGTCTTTATTAATCCCATAACCATCTAATAACTGATCCGAAATATTAATTGTGGCAATACCATCTCCATCTCCACCTAACGCAATCTGGTAAATAACTGCCAAATCTTCGATATTCTTGTGGGGAAGATTTTCTAACATATGCTCGTTTGCATCTCTATTTACTACTTTGCAAACAATTTTATCCTTCACATTCTCAAAATCTGTTACCAAGGAAGTATCAAAATTAATGTTCTGATCACTATTGACATAAATATCCGCAATTTTCTGCAAAATATCTTCCACTGGTCTCCCATTCTCATAGTCCTGAAAGAAATCATTGAGATAAATAGTTGGCAAAATGTTACTCTCTGTGCTTACAACAGTTAGTCCGTCTAATAGTGTGTTATTATTTTTTACAACCTCTCTAATCTGTACATCGGCATCCTCGTATTTCTCTGGTAAAAAATCTTTAATCTGATCCTGTATGCTACCTTTAAATTCATCATAGTTCATCATATTATTTACCCACCTTTTCTTTTTTTAATTTTAAAATCTGCGCCATACCTTGTGCATATGCTTTCTGTCTATTTTCCCGTTTCTTATGATCTCTAATTTCTACTTCTGGTCTCATGGTTTTTTCCTCCTAATTTTCTCCAAATTTAAATTCTCACTATAATAAAAGCAGTAAATCATGTTTTGATCTACTGCCCCACTACCTGGCTATTCTTTTTTGCTACTTTTTTCTTAGGAAATTTCATCTCGAATTTAAACTGCGACCCGGTTATTTCTTTCCCATCTTTTACATACGTGAAATCTTCAATTCCTTTTGGAATCAAGTAAGCAGCATAAACCTTGCCACTTCTCCCTCTTAATCCCTGCATAAGCAACTTCTTTCCATTTAATAACGTAATAAGTTCATCATCCGATAAGGTAGCTCCCATTGCTCGGCCCACATTCATACCGCATTTTTTACTGCAATATGGCCCATATTTTCCTTTTAAAATATCCCCACCGCACTTCGGACATTTTCCAAGTGGTTTTTGGTCGACGGAAAACATTTTTTTATTCTCATCACACACTTCGTGATAAGTTTTTACCAAATCCTGCACCATCGTTTCAATTCCATTCATATAAGTGGTTAGGCTAAGTTCTCCTCTTGATACAAGTGTTAGCTCATTTTCCCAGTCTGCAGTTAGTTTTGGGGATTTTATGATATCAGGAAGAATCGTAATTAGTTTCATGCCATCATCTGTTGGAATCATTTGCTTTTTCTCACGCTTCACGAAACCATCTTTTACTAATTTTTCTATAATATCCGCTCTGGTGGCAGGTGTTCCAAGTCCTTTACGCTCCACCTCCTCACCCATATCCTCAGCACCAGCTCGTTCCATTGCACTAAGCAAGGAATCTTCTGTAAAGTGCTTTGGTGGAGTGGTATCATGTTCTAACATCTTACTTGTTACTTGCTCAAATACCATGCCTTCATAAATATCTGGTAAAGATTTTGCTTCTGCATCTGGTTCTTTTTCTTCTTTGATGACAAACGCACTTCGGAAGGCATCATCCAATCCTTTCCATCCAAAATCCTTAACTACTTTTCCACTAGCACCAAATATATTGCCTTCACAATCTACTTCTATGCTAGTCTTTTCGTAAAAATATTTTGCTCCAGTTCCACAAAGAAGTCTGTTTGCTACAAGGGATAGTATTTTATTCTCCGCTGTTGGCAAAGCGGATAACTCTACTTTTAAAATTTCCACCGTAGGAATAATGGCATGATGGTCGGAAACCTTCTTACTATTCATTACTCTTTTTATATCCGGACACAACGTAAATGCTTTGGCAAATTGCAATTCCGATTGAATCGCTTTTATAACTGCTGCTACATTTTCTTCCATATCGTCGGTTAGATATTGACTGTCTGTTCTTGGATAGGTAACAAGCTTCTTTTCATAAAGACTTTGGGTATATTCCAACGTCTGCTTTGCTGTGAAGCCAAATAATCGATTGGCATCTCTTTGTAATGATGTAAGATCATAAAGTTTAGGTGGTGCAATTGTTTTCTCTTCTTTTATTACTTTAGCGATACAAGCTTGCTTATTTTGACAATTCTGCATAATCGTCTCTGCCTGTGATTTATCATCGATACGTTTTGTAGCAACATCCAAGCCATTCATATCTAAATGAGTGGTATAATACTTTTCTTTTACAAAATTCAAAATCATTGTTTCCCTATCCACCAACATTGCAAGTGTAGGCGTCTGTACTCTTCCAACCTTTAACATCTTTCCACCATACAAAACGGTAAATAATCTTGTCCCATTGAGCCCAACAAGCCAATCGGCCTGTTGTCTTCCAATCGCTGCCATATATAAATGGTCATAATCGCTACCTGGTCTCAAATGATCAAATCCATCTTTAATTGCACGCTCTTCCATGGAAGAGATCCAAAGACGTTTGGTTGCTTTTTTACATTCTGCCATTTTATAGGTTAGTCGAAATATAAGTTCTCCCTCTCGTCCCGCATCTGTTGCACAGATAACGGTATCAACTCGATCATCTTTCATAAGCTGATATAGTACTTGATATTGGGATTTGGTATCTTCCTTTACCATGTATTTCCATGTAGTTGGTAGAATTGGAAGATTATCATAAGACCATTTTCCATACTGTTCACCATAGGCATCTGGCTGTGCTAACTCCACCAAATGTCCTACGCACCAGGAAACAATATAACCATTTCCCTCTAAATATCCATTTTTTTTATCTGTAGCACCAAGCACTTCTGCAATGCTCCTTGCTACACTTGGTTTTTCTGCTATCACTAATTGCATGAATTATTCCTCCTCTCCTTGCTCATCCTCGCTATCATCCTTAGTATTAAAGAAATCATCGTCCTTTAAATCTTCGTCTTCATTTTCATAAACTTCTTCATCGTCCTCATCCTCTTCATCCAAAAAATCGCCGCCTTTCTTACGAACAGCTTTTATGTAATAAGCACCTAAAATAACAAGAAGTCCAGCTCCTCCTAATAGAATCCAGGTAAACATGCCATTATCTTTTTTTACTGGCTCCGGATCTACCTCTTCTGGATTATCTAGTTTTTCTTGAACATCTACTGCAAGTTCCTTTGCATCTACTACTTCCACATCATCTACATTATTATTAGATATCGCTCCGTCTGATACTGGAATTGCTGAATCTAGAGCTGCAGAATTTTTAGGAAGAGTTTCTGCATTATTGGTTGTGGTATTGAGCAAATCATTCTCATCAATTTCTGTTAAGAAATACACCTTTTCTTCATCACTATCCTTATCAATAATGAGATAGAATGTTTTTTCTGACTCCGTCTGAATAGTGTAAAATTCTTTTCCATTCCCAACTGTATTGCCCGATACTGTTTGGGTATGCTCTGTAACGGTTGCCGTTGCAGAAGATGGAGCACTTGCCTTTGCATTGACTTGCAGCTGTTCTGCCGGATTTCTTGTGCTATTGCTGTCCTTGGTTTCTGGATCGGTATAATACGGATTGCTTGTTTTATACACCTCTGACATATTTCCTGCATTGTCCATTGCTTGAATTGCAAAATATTGGTATCCAGCATCAAATTGTTGCAATCTAACATTTAGTACGCCATTGTTTAACTCTTTAAATTCATAGCCATTAATATATACCTTTGCAATTCCAGAATCTGTATCTCGAGCCTGAACACTTAAGAGTCCATTACTAACTGCAGCATTTAAGGTTGGTTTTGTAAAATCAAAACATTTGATATAACGATTTTTCTCATACGTCTTACCCAACTGATCTGTAACTCTCATATAAATCGTACAGTTTTCAGAAATTTCGATATACATATCTTCTGTTACATCCACCCAACTTCCATTCTGGGATATTTTTGCTTCTACCATCTGTAATTCAAAATTCCCTGTCTTTTTGGTATCTTCTACTGCAAGCATTACCTTTGTGCTGTTGCTATACCATCCAAATGGGGTTGTAATAGTTACTTTCACATTTGGAGTAACATATTCGCAGCCTGAATCATTTCCACTACATGCAAGGCAATCTCTATTCACTGCATACTGACTGCATTTATCCGTACAAATACAGTCTTCTTTTTCTACTTCAATTGGTATTTCTTTAACTTCTTCTACCTCTTCGCCATCCGATGCAAATACAGATGTTACATTTTCACTATTCATTAAAAATGCACCAACTGGCATAGTAAAGAGCAAGCCTGACAATAGTATCGATACCATTGCCTTAGATTTCAATTTTGTTTTCATGGTTCTTTATCTCCTTTTCTCTCTCTGCTAATAATCGAAAAATCTCATCCTCACTCAGTTTATTTAAAAGCTGTAGTTTCTCGGATGAGATTCTGTGTTTCTTTATGATTTTCATTGCTTCGGCATCCTCTGCCATCTGTTTTTGTTCTTCCAAATCCTTTGATTTTTCTTGCAATGCCGCAAGCTGGTCATGGATTTTTGTTAATTCTTTTTCAATTCGATCTTTTGTCATTGTGACCTCACTTTCTTATTAATTTAATCTGCCATAAGCATAAAAATGATTCTGCCAGTAAGGTGTATTCACACTTGCATAACCGATTGGATCTCCACAATGCAACATGACCCCGTTTCCACAATAGATACCAACATGAGTAACCACCCTGCCATCGCCTGTGTTATAGGTTCCTTGGAAAAAGATCAAATCTCCTGCCTTTGCATCACTTGCCGAAATCGGTGTGCACTGATTATAGATACCCTGTGCCGTGGTTCTTGGCAAATCTCGGACTCCACTATTGCTAAATGACCAACACACGAAACCAGAACAATCAAAAGCAGAAGGTGGTGTTCCTCCAAAGGTATAAGGCGTTCCTATATATTTAGTTGCTTCATCGAATAATCTTTGTACTGTTGCATCATCATAGGAATCTGGTGGTGTTATATTTCCTTTACCTCCTCCAGGTTTTTCTCCATACAAAGTTCCTGTTCCTACAGCAAAATAAAATAAGGGATTATAGTACTCCCCATTATGCATGCATTCAATATGCAGATGGCTTCCCGTACTGCTTCCTGTATTTCCTGTAGCTCCAAGTACCGTTCCAGTAACAACAGTTTGTCCTGTGCTCACACTAAGACTATCCAAGTGCGCATACTTTGTAACATACCCTTTGCTGTTGGTAATCTCCACATAATTTCCATAATAACTGTCATAAGTGGCAACTGTAATCGTTCCATCATGGGTTGCACTTACGATTGTTCCTGTGGGAACTGCAATATCCACTCCTCTATGAAATTCTCGTTTACCAGTGTTTGGATTTTTACGATATCCATAATAACTGCTAACATAGTTGTACCAATACAAATCGACGGGCGATGCAAAAATCTGTAATAATCCCTTTGTTTCTCCATACATGGCATACATTTCACTCTGCTCTGTGTCCATTCGACCTGTTACTAATGATTCTAATGATGTGACACTAAGCACTACTTTTAAGATAGATACTTCATATTCTTCTTCCTCTTCTTCCCCAGTCTCTGGATTAGTAACAATTCGAATTCTTGTTTCAGTTGTTGGCGTAATCGTTAGTCGATACATGGAATTGAATAAACTTTCCACTTCACTCTCCACATCATTTGCCACAAATTCCATATACTTAGCCGATAGATAATTAATAAGCGTAAACGGATTGTGCCCAATTGCTCCAATGTTATAAGCATATTCATCATATCCAGGATAATCCCTTTCGATTGAATCAATCTGGTCTTGAAGATCCATTTCAGCTTCAGTAAAATAGGCATCCACAGAATCAATATCCACTGGTTTGCTTATGTAACTACCTGCAACAGTCGTTGATACTGTATTTACAAACATCGCACCGCAGGATGAAACCCCTGTTACAACTAGAACGAGTAATATTGTAAACACAGCAATTCCAACAACTATAGATGCATTTTTTACTAAAATTTCCTGTACTTTCTTTGCAATTGTTACCGCTAATGACTTTGTTTTTTGAGTTGCATACTTTGCCGCCTTATTTGTAGCACTTATACGTTTTGCCTTTGCATAATCTTTTTTGATACGTTTTTTCTGAAATAATTTTTGCATATGCTTCTTTTTCAGTTCAGGGTTTTCTTCTAAAAACTTCTGATATCTAAAATTCACATTTGCCTCAAATTGTTTCTTTTCCAATTTAGCTACTTTTTGTATGGTACGTTCATGTCTGCTCGAATGATGTCGTTTTACAAAACCGTACACATCCTCGACCTTTTGCTCCGTTTTATGAGCACCCTCTACAGCAGAATTTTCTTTCTCTACTTCTGTAATTTTTCCATGAACTTGATTCTTACCCTCTTGTCCTAACCTCCTTGCAGCATGTCTTGTAAGTCCAGCCTTTTTCAATGGCTGATTCTTTTCAATAACCGCTACAACATACTTACCCTGACTTTTTTCTTCATCAAACACCCTTTTAAAAGAATACTCGGTTTTCTTAGGAATTTTTTGCTTTGTCTGATCTACTTTTCCACCAATTCTTTGAACTTTTCGTTCTAAACAATCAAGCTTTTTGCTTTCTACAAATTCAGATCCTGCACCTTCTATAAAGCCCTTATTCTCTGAGTGGAAAGCATCAAATGTCTTTTCATCTTGACTATTTGCCATGAACTATTTCTCCTCTTCCTTGTCAGCTGCTTCCTCCGGTTTGGTATTCATAATTGCATAAGTCTTTGTGTCTGTTGGATATTTGTCTACAAATGGAATGACTACGTTATCAAAGAGTAGTAATCCACAACCTTGATCTGCATTCGTCACATGCTCAAGTTGCTTAACAGACAATCCTAACTTATCCGCCAAAATGCTCTGATCCTTTGCATTTTGATTTAACAAGTACACAAAATCACTGTTTCCTAGAATACCTTCAATTTCTTCTGATTTTAAGAAATCACCTACATTTTGTGTCAAAGCCGTTGGAATACCTCCCCATTTACGAAACCTCTTCCAAATTTCCACCGAATATACCGCTGTCTGATGATCACGTAATAAAAGGTGAAATTCATCACAGTAATATCTGGTAGCAATTTTTCGTTCTCTATTTTGTGATACCCTATTCCAAACCGCATCCTGAACAATCAACATACCAAGTTCTTTTAATTGATTTCCTAAATCTCTGATATCAAAACACATAATTCGATTCTGAGAATCCACATTTGTTCTATTATTGAAATAATTTTGTGAACCATGTACGTAAAGAACAAGACTATTAGCAATGCGTTCAGCTTTTTTATTCTTATGTTCCTTTAGCTCGTTGTATAAATCTTCAAGAATTGGAATGTTTTCGTGAATTGGGTTAGCAAAATAGGCACCATAAATATGTCGAATACATTCATCTATAATTCCCTTTTCATCGTTTTCCAAACCATTCTTTCCTCCCGCAATCAAATCACAAAGAGTGATAATGAAATCACTTTTTAGTTTTAAAGCACCTTTATCACCTCTATGGGTAAGCTGAATATCCATAGGGTTAATATAATTCTTAGAATCTGTAGCTAGTCTTACTACTTGTCCTTTCAATGCTTGTACAAGTGGATAATACTCACCCTCTGGATCACAAATAATAATGTCGTCACTAGTCATAAGAAAACATGATAATATTTCACGTTTTGCAGCGAACGATTTACCTGATCCTGGAGTTCCTAAAATAACTCCATTTGGTGTACGAAGTTTCTTTCGATCCGCCATAATCATATTATTGCTTAATTCATTCAAACCATAATAAATTGCTGGAGCTGGCATAAATAATTCCTGTGTACTAAATGGTACTAATATAGCTGTGCTCTTTGTTGTAAGATCACGCTCAATCTCTGTATCGTTACAACCAATCGGCGCTGATGCCATAAGCCCTTGTTCCTGTAGATACTGTAGACACCTTAAATTGCAATTTGCTTGCTGAATAATACCAGAAACCCTCTGCGTAATATTTTCAAGCTTTTGCTTCGACATACCAAAACAGGTTATCAAAAAGGTCATTTTAACCATTTTTTGATTATTGCTATTCAAATCCTCTAAAAGGTCTAATGTATCCTTTTCATAAGTGATAATATCTGTTGGAAGAATATCCATATCATACCCACTACGGACGGCTTTCTTTTGTTCTTCAATCTTCATTTTTTGAATATTGCTTAATGCACACTTTAGTCTCTTGATTGCTTTTACAGGGTCCATGGTCTGCATATGCATTGAAATAGTTAAGTTGTCATCAATATCAAGTAACTTTTTAACGAGTTCATCAGAAAATCTTGGTGCGATCATGTCTAGATAAAATACAGAACCATACATTGCTCCAATTCTAAATCTAGTTGGATAGCGGAAATCGAATCCAGGTGGAGCAATATAATCTTTTACCGATTTTCCAGATTCGGCTAATTCTTTAAAGGAAAAATGGAAAGGTTCCATCGTTCCCTGATTAAAATACTCATAGAGAATGCGAATTCTTTCCTTTCCATCTAGTGCTTTTGCATTTGTTCCAATATTATTTAAATTGTGAATGACATCTTTCTCGATGTTTTTAAGCTTTGATCTTGCTTCTTTTAAACTGTTACTCTCAATACCGAAAATAATGTATTTCGATTTTAAGATTCCATTATTCCCTTTTGCTGCTTGTTTTTTTAGCATACCTGCATATTCTTCCCGAATATCGTCAAAACCATCTTTTTGCAAAGGAATATCAAACTGATCCTCTAATACTTTTTCATTTATTTGTCTACCAAATAAAAAGAGTTCGAACTTAATTGCTGGATCAAAATAATTAATGAACTTACTATACTCCTCCAATATATATCCTTGATCATCTACTTCTAACAATTCATAGTTAATATCATTAAATTCGACCATTTTCGTATAATAACTATCTTTGACCTGACAGATTCCATCCTGATACATTTTTTCAAACGTGATGCTTTGCTGGGCTGTTGATGGTTTACTATGTTTATTCGTGTTTCCATTGTATAACCGCTTTAAATCCATCAGTCTTCCTTTTTCTTTTATTGCAAGACCTACCTTATTTTTTCTTATTACATTTGCTGACATCCTTGCCTGATTTTCTTGTTCTGCATTTTGCTTTTTCTTCAAGATCTCTTAACTCCTCCCTAATTTTTTCTTTTTCCTCCAACTGTGTAAAAATATTTTCGGATCTATATGGTCTTATTCCTGGCACCAGAATCTTCTGTCGTATCATAAAATACAATATCTTTTCTGCTGGAAATCCATCTCTTGTATACATTGCAAAAATAAAGAACGGTACCATCATTGCAACCATAATAATAGATGCTACTTGCACACCAATTACATTCTTAAGTAAAAAGTAACTTGGAATGCCTGTAATTGCTGCTAAACTAAAGCAGATTATCTGACGCTGCGTTAAATTCAACACCACTTTATTTTTAATTCCCGACAAATTCTTAGGAACTGCTACTGATATATTGGCCAAAATTGTATGCCCCCTTTCTAGTGTGTATTGAATACTGATTTTGCTAGCGTTCCTGTTTTAAACAAACTGAAACATAAAATAACGGTGTAAGAAGCAATAGACCAAAGAGCTGTGTGAATGTTAGCTGCAACCGTTACACCTGATACTAATGCTGCATAAATTGCCACACACACCATAATGAAAAATCCTTGGAATACTAAAGCCAGAATTCCCTTTAAATAATTATTACCAATTGCTCCCCACTCCCGATTAGTCGCGGTTGCGCATGGTATTGGTGCTACTGAAATATAAAGATATATTTCAATCATGCGTCCATATAATATGACGGTGATTAGGACTGACATAATTTTCATACATATGCTGATAATCATGGTTTCCATTCCAAGCTGAATCAATTCTCCTATCCCCATATTGGGTAGTTGATTTCTAAACATTGTAGCCAACGCATTTGAGACATCAAGACTTGTAGATCCTGTTATCTGTGCTTTTGCTTGCATAACAATATGACTTCCCACATCAAAAAGTGCCATAACAATCGTTGATGTATTGCTTAATAACCAAACTGCAACAAATGCTTTTCCAAGAAAACGAAAGAACAATGATGTATCAAACTCGTGCATATTATTCTTGTCCATTACCATGGTAATTAACTCATAGACGAGGACAAAACTAATGATCATCCCCGCTATAGGCAGCATTACATTTGTTGATAGGGTCTGAATCATACTAAAAACATTGGAATTCCATGTGCTAGGTGTCATTGCCACATGTCCTGCAATTGTGCCTACCTTTTCATTGACATCGGTAAACATTATTTCGATATTGGTTAATATCCACCCCTGCAGCATTTCTGTTATAGATTCAGTAATCTTATCTAAGATTCCATTCATCTGTTATGAGAACAGTGTTGTAAGCTGTGGAATCACCGTCTGTGCTACAATAATAATTCCGCCGCCAGCCATGAGCTGTTTGATTCCCTGTGATTTAGCTCCGGGATTATCATTTCCGTATCCTTCTAATAGATTAATTACTCCCCATACACCTACTCCTGCTCCAATTGCTGTTACTACTGTCTTTAATCCGGTTACTGCTGTTGTAAAAAATGCCATAGTTAAAATATTGAAGGGTAGCTCTTTTGTCTACCCCTCTCTCCTTTTTTTTAGTTTTATTTGTTTTTAAGTTTCACTTCTGGACATCATGTCCAAAAGTCTCGTTACTCAATTATTTCTTTTGATTCAAATACATCCTCTAACACATCACTTTCTTTCACCTTGGCTCTGTGCAGATTCTTCATATACTTTTCAACATCAAAAGTATTTTTTTCGTCAAAGTCAGATAGGTGTTTGTACTGCTCATGCTTCGTAATATCATATTTATTTGAGAAAAAAGGTCTCACTCCTCTAAGCTGCATGATGCATTTTCCACCGTCCATGACTGCAATTTCATCCTGGCTCATCAGATCTTTTCCTGTCTTTTGATAATTCAGACCGAAAGATTGCTGCGTTCCCCTTGTATCCGAGGTATTATAAAGATCAATTGTCTCTTTCCCCAGTATTTCTGCCAACTCTTTTAGTGTGGTCTTCTCTTTTCCTCCCAGGAATAGTGTGGAATCACAATTGCCTTCGATGGTGTCCGCATGATCCTTATAAATTGCCTTTAACTGCGATTTTGATTGCAAAATAATAGAAGCCGATATTTCCCTACTACGAATAGTAGCTATCAGCTTCTCAAATTGTGGAATTTGTCCGATATTGCTGAACTCATCCAAAAGGCATCTCACATGAATCGGTAATCTACCTCCATATACATCATCTGCTTTATTACACAGAAGATTAAATAATTGGGAATACATAATGGATACAATAAAGTTGAACGTCGAATCCGTATCCGAGATGATAACAAACAATGCTGTTTTCTTTTCTCCAAGTGTATCTAATTCCAAATCATCCGCTAGTGTTAATTCCCGTAATTCCTTAATATCAAATGGCGCAAGTCTTGCCCCACATGAAATCAAAATACTCTTAGCTGTTTTTCCAGCAGCTAATTTATATTTCTTATATTGCCGTACAGCGAAATGATTGGGGTCCTTTTCTTCCAGTTCCTCAAACAGTAAATCCACTGCATTTTTAAAGCTTTCATCGTCTTCTCTTGCTTCACTAGCATCTATAAAATCAATGAGCATTGCGAAGTTTTGTTCATCCTCCGGTGCTTCATACCAGATGTAACCAATGTATGCCTGATACAGTAATTTTTCAGCTTTGGTCCAAAAATCTTCCGTCGCCTGCTGTCCCTCTCCCTTTGTATTTACAATGATTGTGTTTACGAGTTTCAAGATATCCTTTTCGCTTTGAATGTAGGCAAAGGGGTTATATCTCATGGATTTCTTAAAGTTAATGGTATTCAAAACTTTAATTTTATAACCATTTTGAGCTAACATTTTTCCACATTCGATTAGCAATGTTCCCTTGGGGTCCGTCGTGACATAAGAGCTGTGCATCTGCATTAAATTTGGTTTTACAAAAAAGCGAGTCTTACCAGAACCAGAACCACCAATTACTAATATGTTTTTATTTCTGGCATACTTCGGCTGCTTTGGTCTACCTGACATCATTAATCTTTCTTTTTCTGTCAGAATGATATTATCCTCAAACTTTGGTGCAACATAAGGTTCAATATCCTTTTCATTGCCCCACCTGGCAGAACCATACTCTACACCTTTTCTGAACTTTTTGGCATTCTTTGCTTTAAAATACACGACAAGCCTAAGCCCTATAGCACAAATAGCACCAATCAATACATCCCTTATTCGAAAACTTGGCATTGGATTTTTGAACATCATTCCTAATCCATTCATGGTGTCCATCATCTTATCTGATGCATTACTGCCTCCAGCAGTATGATATACCCATGCTACCTTATTACAAAAATATGCTGTTAATACATACGGAAGATTTAACAGTATGACTTTCTTTTTGTCTGCTTTTTTCCATTCTGCTCTCCATTTCTTTGGTAATGCCCCTAGATCATTTATTATTCCGGCAATTACTTTTTTTATCATAAGCTCTGCCCTCGATCTTTGTCCTTCTCTCTGGAACGTTCTTTGTTTCTATTCTGTGCCACAACCTTGACCAATTTCTGTAATTTCTGCTTAACTGATTCACGCTGTTTTACTTTCTCATTCACTTTAACAAATTCCTTGAATGCCTGTGAAATCACATCGGCATCCCTGCCCTTGAAGAACACCATGTATTTTGGCGGATCTACGGTTTTATCCTTTTTAATTGAGAAATCAACACTATATTTCTTTGCTACTTTTTCAAATTGTTTGATATTATTGTCCGTAACTTCAATACTTGATACTCCAGCATTCTGACCCACTAACTTTTTCACAGATATTTTTCCATGATTATTCTGCGTATTTCCTTTTTGGTGCTCTAAATACATCTGGATTGCTTTTTTTAATGTTTCTGCTGTAAGCTTCGTGGTTCTAAATACAAGGGCAATTGTTTTATTTGTTACTTCCTCTTGCATTCTCTTGGGTTAAACCTCCTTTCGATTAATCGCTGCATCTTCTATTATGGTGGAACATACAGCCTGTGAATCAAACATTTCATAAATGCTCCTTTCCACCTCTGGACATTGTGTCCAGAAGTAATAAAAAAGGGCAGCTACAAACCTTTTTACTGGTTTATAACTGCCCTAACGCTGTGTGAAACTTTTATTTAATTATTAAATTCAAAAGGTAATCTCCACTTACATATATAATGCCAAACTTATTTAATTTAGGTGCAAACCTTCCCATTATTGCAAATAATAAAAAGTCCCTATAAAATATGAATTTAGTTTTCTATAAAACATTACAACTCTGTAATTTTATTAAAAGATGAAATCAGTTCACCAATGTCTTGATATCTCTTACTCTTATCTGAACATAATCCAACTTTGACAAATTCTTTTAATTGAGGATTGCTTATCTTATCAATATTGGTATTTGTTCGTCCTGTCATAATAAAGAATATAAGACGCGTAATTGCATAGGTTTCATGCAGAATACAATAAGTATTAAAACCTTCTAGCCGAAGTTCTGGATCATTGAAATACCCTTTATACTCAGTGTTAATAGACGTTAATTCACTTCCCGGTATTTTAACTAATCCAAAATCAGACACTTTTATTACAAAAATATCATCATATATTTTCACAAGAATATTTTTAGGACAAACATCTCTGTGAAGCAAATCCTTTGAATGTATGTATTTAAATGAACGCAACACTTGTGAAGCGATACCTTTACGCTGAGAAAAAGACAGTTTTCCATTATTGTTTAATATATACATATCTAATGTATAATCCATGTATTCCATAAGATATTCTTGCTTATCCTCATTATAAGAATACACGTCAACAATATACGGTGAGTTTAGAGCTTTCATTTGTTCAAATTCTCGTTTAAATCTATGCAATTCTTTGGAAGACAAATCTTTTTTAGCTCTTTTTAATGCAAAAGAATGATCATAATATTTATCCTTGTATTTATAAACTTGTGCATAAGAGCCTTCTCCGATCAATTTAAGTTCATAACAATTAGATTCCTGTTCTTTTATTTCAATACTATTTTTAATAATTAGTTTCCATCCATACACAGCCCGCCCAGATATATGATTCTTCTTGAATAACTCATATCCATCGTGTTTCAAAAGTTCATTAAATATTTCCATAAATTTTTGCCAAGGCTGCGTTTCTTTTCTAACCACTGGATTAAACATCTCGCACAAGAAATTCAAAAGAATCTCATCATCGCCATTATTTAACTGAAAACGTGAATCTGTAAAAACCCAATTATCTTCCCAATCATAATTGCTAATTGTATGCTGTTGAATATCTCCTAATGCATTACTAAACCTCGAATCAGTTGATGGCATTGTTTTTAGGTCATAGAGCCTTGACAAAAAATCAATTTCTTCAAGTCGCCCAAAATAACACATTTTATATTCAACTGAATTTTCTTCAATATATTCGTGTTCATAATAATCCGATTTAGTTTGAGGCTCATTTCCCACAAATCCGTTAATAATGATATCAATTAGATCTCTACGAGTTATTTCTGTAATATTATTCAAAACCTGACCTCCAATCTGAATTTATTTTTAAATTGCAATATAAAATTATTTACCTTGAATTCACGATAAATACTTTTTCTTGTTACATTTATGTGGGATAAATCATCTCATCACAAATTCATTTTTTGTTTCATACTTAGCCTTCATTTGTCTCCATTAATTTCACGTTATGTAAAGAATTTACTCTTTTCCTAACACTTCTTGAGTGTGAATTACTTCAATCCCACTCGTCGGAATATGTGCAACCCTTTTAGATATTACACTGTTATCAATTTTTAGTAGATAATTTAAATCAGATAAATCCAACAATTTATTATCCAAATGCACTGCGATTCTGCCTTCTGATTGGTAATCCAAAATCTTTCTTTTATAAAACAATTCATATGGTATCTTATTATATTGATCTGCTCTATATTCATTGCATTCCCAATATCCGAATTCAGGAATTTCATATTTTACCATTCCAGAAAATACATTAATATTTTCTATGCTTTTAGGTATTTCCCTATCAAGAGCTTCTATAACAGCATTTTTTAAGCTCTTTTGCGACTTAAAAACCACCATTGAAATGTTATCTATGTTATCGCCAAAATCCTTAAACAAACTACTTTCTAATAAATATTTCGACTTAGCTTCATATGGAACATCTACATTATTTGCAAAATCGGATACTTTAACTCCTTTTGCATAAAAACAATATATAGGAACCAATTGTGATGTTACTCTTTTAAACTCAATGTAATCACCTTTTTCCTTTTCAATCAGTTCCATCCCGTAAATCATTCTATAGCGTTTTATATCATTTATATTATTTTTTTTATGCAATCTTGCAAACAAACCTTCAAGATTATCTCCTCTTCCCGGTTTTGGGCTTACTATATTGGAATACTTATAAACACAACTAAAATTAATTTTATCACTACCCAAAAATTCACTTTCAACAATTTTATAACATCCAATATCTACTACTTCATCATCTTCAAAAACTGCAACCCTTTTTCCGTTTATTTCTTTTTCCTTCATATGTTTTCCCTAATCCGATTTCAAATTGTTTAGTTATCTTATAATAAATACATAAATTATTTTTCTACACTTCCAAATTGTATCATTTTCAAAGAAGTATTTCATTACATTTTCAAATCAATCTGGCTTCCTACTGATTTCACCGACTTCTGTTTCTGATATTCATAGATTGCTTTTTTATTACACTGGCTAATGCATTGGCAATACAAACCTCTCCAGTTACTATCAATACAATCACAATCCATTTCAAAACACTTTTCTTCCACTTTATTTAATGTACAAATCTTTCTGCACCTCCATTTCACCTTTGGACATTGTGTCCAGAAGTTCTGTTTCTATTTCAACAAATAGATAGTGCAAAGATTCGCATATATTCCACTATCTTCAAATTTTACATCATCCATAAGTAATGACTGAAATAATCCAGTTCTCACGTTTGATAATTGGATCATTTCATTTTCTTTCTCGGACAAGTCTGATCTTGTACTCTGTTCTCCTGCATCTGATGCACGCGCTACAAGGCAATGCGAAAATAATGCTAAAATATGTTTCTTTGTCAAAATCATTCCAATTGCATCTTTTCCTTGATATGTCATTTTGCATTTTTCTCGTTCCGTAGGTGGTAATGTAAAAAAACATCTTACCGTTTCCAAATAGAGCTTTCCTTCATAATCTAGAATTAATTTCTTACTGTAACGCAAAATAGTAGCATAAATTTTCTTCCGATCTAATGCGTTATGTGTTCGATGATACTCCGGCTTTCCAAATTTGACATCCATATACACATTTGAATTTACCATCTTGGTTGCATACTTCTCAAATTTACCTATTCGAAGAAAATAAGATAACACTTCCGTAAGTTTTTCCTTAGAAGAAATATCGTTATAGGTATATTCTCCAAATCCTTTTTGTTCAAAGCGTAAGGGACAACTCCCTTTTTGGATTTCCCTCTCGACTGCTCGGTCCATATCTCTCATAGACTCCATGTATTCATCCTCCATATTCTTGATACAAAAAGAGCAGCCATATATTTTGACTGCTCCCTGATACGGATTACTCCGCTCTATATTCAGTTTACTTTTAGACATTGTGTCTAGAACTTATATTCATACTTCCTCTGACTGTATTCTTATCAACCTTCCGTTTTTTTCTAGGACAAATTCAAATACAATTTTGAAGATTTCCAACACAATGCCCATTATTTTGAATATAACTACGATTCCACCTATCAGCCCTCCAATAATAGCATTTAAGGCAAATATTCCAATGCTACCTGAAATACCGTAGCCACTTGGTAGCAAGAACAGGTTCATTTTCCGGATGCCATATGGAAATCCTACAAATATCCAAAACTGAAAAGTATCTAATCCATCTGGTTTATTACAGATTGAATAGCAAATCATAATCCAAAAAACAAGCAACGCACTTGGTAATATAATCTTAAACAATACCCTTTTCATGCCATCCACCTCCGTACATATCGTGTTGAACTTCCTGCTGATAAAAATGGTTCATGGTACTTGGTGCATTATATAATGCAGTCACCATATATGCCTTTATGTTGTTAATCTTTGTTGTTGTCTCTTTCATACAGCAAGTAACATAATCAAGATGTGAAGAATTTAGCTTTAGAAATTTTGATTTCACAAGCTCATACGGGTAATCCTCACCAGCTACTTTAATTGTTTTCCTAGGTACACAAACAACCTCACAGATTACTTCATAAAGCTCTTGAAACATATCTTTATTCTTCCATTCGTCATACTGCATATGATGATCATATTCAATATTTTCCTTAATAATTTCCATGTATGCAGTTGTCGCATCCATCTCATCATATCCATCTTGACTGCTTCTAGTATCGAATTCACTAGATGGATAGATAGAATTAGTATAATTTAAATCAGTATATTTATTATCAGTATAATTAGCGTTCGCTTTTCGAACTTCTTGAGGTTCGTTTTCCGAACTTGCTAAGGTTTGATTTTCGAACTTACTGAGGTTCGATTCTCGAACTTCTTGAGGTTTGATTTTCGAACTTACTGAGGTTTGATTTTCGAACTTCTTGAAGTTCGCTTTCCGAACTTCTGTGCTACCATAAGCATTTGCAGGCTCTTTTGCATTATTATTCGAATCATTATTATCAATTGTAGCGAAATTCATCACATAAATAATATCTGGCTTCCCTAATCCCTGTCTCTTTTTTTCAATCAGACCATATCCCTTTTTACTATCCAACTCAGCTAATACCTTTGCACATTTCTCTTTGGCACACCCTAAATCCTCCATGATATTTTCCATAGTATAATAAATATAAGCTCTGTTGTCTTCATCATGCCAATTGTTTTTTATGGATAGAGACATTCTATCAATCATTAAACCATAGAGGAGCTTTGCATCACTGGACAACTCTCTGAAACGTGCATCTTTCACAAGTAATCTAGGTACTCTGTAAAAAGAAAACTGATCTGCTTCAATTCCATAGTAATAATCAAATTTTATATTGTCACCCATTGGTGTATTTCTCCTCTCTATTGCTTATTTTTCCATTCTTTTAACAACCCATAAATTACAGCTTCAATATCCTCATTGGTTGAATCCTCTGAAAAGAATTCCATAAGTTTATCTGCTTTAATTGTAACCTTACGTTCCTTTGGTTTTTCCTCTGTCAAAATAAGTCGAACCATCGCTAACGTAAGCTCACCATTTTTACCATATTCCTTTAATTTAGAAGATTGGGAAGTGCTGACTACACAACTAATTTCTTCAAGAATAACCTGCACCCATTGTTGCATCTCTTCTGACAGGAATGAAATATCAACTCCCTGAACAATCCCTAATTTCTTACGATCCACCATATCTAATAAAGCATCTGATAAATGAGCTAACCAGATATAGCGCTGTACCGTCTTGCCACTTTCACCTGCTGCATCTCCAAGTTCATCCAGTGTATTTCCACCACTTTTAGATCCTTGATGCTTCATAGCTTCATATTTCATCTGATAAGCTTTTGCTTTTTCGCTTGGAAGAATATCCTCTCTCTGAATATTCGTATCCACCATTATTACGATGGCTTCATCATCTGAATAATCTCTTACAAATACTGGCATATAAGTCTTTCCAGCAAGCTCTGATCCTCTTTTTCTTCTATGTCCAGCTATAATTTCATAGCCACCCTCAGCTCTTGGTCTTGCAATGCCTGGCATTAATATGCCATGTTCTTTAATGCTAGCCACAGTCTCTTCCATTTTTTCATCATCCAATACATGAAATGGGTGATTATGGAAAGTATGTAGTTCCTCTAAAGGAACCTCAATCACTTGCTCTACTACATTTTCTGCCAAAATAGGCGCTGAACTCCCAAACAAGTCATCATACCCAACAATCTGAATTTTATTTGCACTATGCTTCATGGCTAAGTACCTCTTCGGTAAGGCTTAAATAGCTAGTGGCTACCTTTCCTTTTGGATCATGTCTATAAATGCTAATTCCCTCTGCTGAAATCTCTGCAGCTCTCGTGGAATAAGGAATGAAATTCTTAAAAATAGTTATCTTGCTTCCATATGCTTCTTGTAACAATGCAATAATATCCTTCGCATAATTTGTTCTTTCATTCACCATGGTAATTAGAATTCCTTCAATGGTAAGCTTTGGATTTATCTGTCGTTTCACCTTTCCGATACTCTGAATCAACTGCTGTAATCCCTTAACAGGAAGGTATGCAGCCTGTACTGGAATCAAAATACTATCTACACATGCAAAAGCATTAATAGTAAGCATTCCAAGTGAAGGCATACAATCAATTAGAATATAATCGTATCTATCGCGAACCTTTTCAATATACTGTTGCATTACCCGTTCCCTGCTCATTACATTTACCAACGAGACCTCTAAACCTGATAATTCAATATTACCAGGAAGAATATCAATTCCTTCTTCATGTTGTAGAATTCCAAATTCAGAAGTCATGTCCACATCATTTATGATATTCGCCATAACAGTAGCAAGTGTTATCTCTAATGCGTCAGGCTCCTTATAGCCTAAACTTGCCGTAAGACTCCCCTGGGCATCTGAATCTATTAAAAGGACTTTCTTTCCTTCATTTACAAGTCCTATTCCTAAATTACTTGTTGTTGTGGATTTCCCAACTCCACCTTTTTGATTTGCGATTGCAATCACTCTACACATAACTTTTATCCTCCAGATTATTTTTTCTCTTTGTTTTTTTCTACTTCTGCATACACGCGAAAATATTTATTGGTCCCTTTATTAACAAATGGTTCTGAAACATTTACTAAATGAATTCTAGTATCTCTTTCTAGAATTTTTTTAAACCATTTCAGATCGTTTGTTGTTCCTTGAAGCCTAATTTTCAGCATATATCTCCTCCATCTTTGGGTAATTTCTTAAGTGAATTTCTTTGTGTTCTCTGTTCTTAAAAGTTACTGTGTGAGTTTTCTTTGCTCTTAACGCTGTGCTTGCCATGTCTAATGACCTCCTTTTTTATTGAAAAGTAAGTTTTTGAAATAGAAAAAGACATCCCTTTTGGAATGTCCTTATAAGCTATAGGGATACCGTCTTACTGGTACCCCTACAAGCCGCTAATTCATGACAATGAAAAGTGTGCTTTTCATTGTAACTAGCTTTTATTCACTTTCATATACATTTTCGGGAAGAACTTTAGTTCTTTGTGTTCCCACACCCGAGGTCAAGTACTACCGAAACGGTGATGCGATCAATTAACTTTTTATTCTTGTAATTTTCACCATTTCCATCAAACTCAAACATGGTCACAAAGTGCGTAAATTCAAGCACTTCTAGATATCTCGGCGCTGTAGTCCCACAATAGTCTCCACATGCACCGTCCCTGGAAACATATCCACACACCCAATACGCTTAACCACATATCCATTATCTAAGAAAACATCTAAATCCCTCATCAAACTAGTCGGCTTGCAAGAAATATATAGAATTTTGTCTACGCCATACTCAATAATCTTTTTAAGCGCTTTTGGATGAATACCATCCCTTGGTGGATCAAGTACAATACAGTCTGGCTGTTCTTCAATTGTATCTAATACTGTTAAGACATCCCCTGCTATAAAGTCACAGTTACTCAAACCATTCTTCTTGGCATTTTCTTTTGCTGCAACAACTGCCTCTTCGACGATTTCAACTCCGATCACCTTTTTACATACCGGCGCCAGGATTTGAGCAATCGTTCCCGTTCCACTATAGAGATCATAGACTGTTTTGGTTGCTTTTCCATTTTCTCCCAACTCCCCTAAGAACTCTCTGGCTGTTTCATAGAGAACTTGTGCACCCAGTGTATTGGTTTGGAAAAATGAGAATACTGAAATTTGAAACTTAAGTCCAAGTAATTCTTCCCGAATAAAGTCTTGACCATATAAAAGAATTGTTTCGTCGCTTTTGACAACATCTGCAACTGAATCATTTTTTATCTGAAGAATTCCTTTGATCTTGCCCGTAAATTTTCCTTCTTGCTCCATCTTAAGTAAGAGTTCCTTAAATTCCATAATGGAAGTATGAGGTTCACTTGTCGTAACAATTGCAATTAACAACTCACCTGTATTGATTCCCTTACGCACCAGAAGATGACGTAAAATCCCTTCGTGTGTCTGTCTATGAACATAAGGCACCTGTTTCTCTGCAAAAAATGTATTTGCAGCATTTAAGATTGTACGAAAATCCTCGTCCACAATCTGACAATGGATTACTGGCACTAAATCATAAAAGCTTCCTCTTTTATGTAAACCAACTGCAAGTGGTCCATTCTTATACTCATCCCCAAAAGAAAACTCCATTTTATTGCGGTAATAAAATTGTGACGGACTTCTTTTAATTGCATCAAAAGAAACCTCACATGGAAGGTTCTTCGTCTCATATAATTCCCGAAATATTTTTTGTACTTGATCGTTCTTTATTTTAAGTTGATCATCATATGCTAGGTTTTGATAATTACACCCACCACACTTACCAAAATGTTCACAGGTAGCGGGAATCTCCATGGGAGATGGTTCTAGCTTTTCGACAACTCTTCCTTCTGCCTTCCCTTTTCGCTTTTTGTTAATCATAACCGCGACTTTCTCACCTGGTATGGTATTTTTGACAATCACCTTTGAATCTTCATAGACAATAACCCCTTTATTCGGGAAATCAACGCGTTCTACTACACCTTCAATGATCTGACCTTTTTTCACATAAACCTCATTTCCGAAACATAGCATTTCATATTCATAATATTTCATAAAAATAGCAGGATTCCTTCGGAATCCCGCCCTTCATCCTAACCAAATCAGATTATTCTGTTTTTGCTTCTACTGCATCTTCTTCATAGAAGTCATCATCAAAATCTTCATCAAAATCGTCTTCAAATTCTTCTAAATAGTCTGGTGTAAAATATAAGTATAATGCATAAGCGATACCAGCAATTGCTACAACTGCTCCGATAATTGCGAATACCCATAAAATCGTGTGTGATTTTTTCTCTTCCACAACCTCTTTTTTCTTTAATAAATCATTCGCTTTCAACATAGCCGAAATCTCTTCCAAATTAATCTTCCCCATATCGTCTCCACCTTTCTCATCAAACTCTTTCCCTATGAATGTAATAATTCTACCACCTTTTTGAAGGATTTTCCATATGTTTTTTACAATTTTCATTTGACCTCCTTATGATTCACTCACTTTGACTAATTTTGCAAATCCCGCATACATAATCTTTGTTCCATGTTCCTTAAACTGAACTGTTACTTGATAATCTCTTGGTCCTGACTCCATTTTCTCAACAATTCCAACACCATACTTAATATGTTTTACAGCATCACCAATTGTATAATCCGGCTCCATTGATACCACATTGATTCCTTTTTGAATTGCACCACTATTTCCAAGTGCTCCTAATCCTCCTGCGATAAATGGTTTTACCTCTACATTCGTCCTAGAACTTGGTTTTGTTGCTCTTGGCTTAATCTGAGCCTGATATGGCTTTTGCTCAAAAATCTGTTTTTTCTCCTGCGTAAATGGATAATCCATAAATTCTTTTGGTTTCTTCTCATCAATTTTATGATCTAGCAGATTCTGAGGGATTTCTTTTACAAATCGGCTAACTGGAAACACCTGTGTTTCTCCTCGGATCATTCTCGATTTGGCACAGGTAATTGTCAAATCTTCTTTTGCCCTGGTTATTCCAACATAAGCAAGTCTACGCTCTTCCTCCATTTCTAATGGGTCGTCTGCCGTAACAGACATATATCCTGGAAACACTCCATCTTCTAATCCCGCTAGATATACATGTGGAAACTCCAACCCTTTGGCACTATGAAGCGTCATTAACAACACTCTATTATTGTCATCGGATACCTTATCAATTGCTGATACCAATGCTACTTCCTCTAAAAATTCACTTAATGTTGCTCGCTTGTCCTCTTCTAACTGCTCCTGCTCATAGGATACAATCTTTGTCACAAGTTCGTCAATATTCTCAATTCTCACCTTCGCTTCTTCTTCATCGTCAGCCTCAAGCATCTTAATATACTCTGTCGTCTCGAGGATATCTAGGATCAATCCCTCTAGTCCATAAGTCTGAATCTTAGACCGATATACTTGAATGCTATTCACAAACCCTTGAATCTTTAATGCGGTTTTGCCTAAACCATCAATTCGATCCGCCTCCTTCAGCGCTTCAAAAAATCGCATTCCATGGGCATCTGCATAAAATTGTATCTTATCGAGTGTTGTAAGTCCAATTCCGCGTTTTGGAATGTTAATAATTCGCTTTACAGATAAATCATCACTCGCATTATCAATGGTTTTCAAATAAGCAAGCAAATCTTTAATTTCTCGTCTTGAATAGAAATTAGTACCTCCCACAACATCATAGGGAATTCCTCTTCTTACAAATTGCTCTTCCAATAAACGCGCCTGAGCATTGGTTCTATATAGAATTGCACAGTCTTTATAATCTACAATGATCTCGCGCTTTTTCTTCGCAATATCCGACACGATAAAATCAGCTTCATCATATCCTGAGGGTACTTGTTTAAAGTGAATTACTTCACCATCCCCATTGCTCGTCCAAAGTGCTTTTTCTTTACGCCCTTTGTTATTGCGAATGACAGCGTTGGCCGCATCTAAAATGGTCTGGGTAGAACGATAGTTTTGTTCTAATTTGATAACAAGTGCATCTGGAAAAATCTTTTCAAAGTCCAAAATATTACGAATATTAGCACCTCGAAATTTATAAATTGACTGATCATCATCTCCCACTACACAGAGATTTCTGTACTTCAAAGAGAGTAATCTTAAAAACTCGAATTGAGCAGTATTGGTATCCTGATACTCATCAACCATAATATATTTAAAACGCTCCTGATAGCTATCTAAAACATCCCCACAAGTACGGAAAAGTTCCACCGTTTTTACAATCAAATCATCAAAATCCATTGCATTATTCTTATGTAATGCCTCTTGATACTGTGCATATACTTTGGCAATTCTCTCTCGATTATAGTCTCCATAGCTATCTTTTAAGAATTCCTCCGGTGAAATCAGTTCATCTTTTGCGGAAGAAATTGCACCTAGTAAAGTTCGTTCCTTCACTTGTTTTGTATCAATTTGCAGTTTTTTACAGATTTCTTTCATCAAGGTTTTCTGATCATCTGTATCATAAATCGTAAAATTGGATTCAAATCCAATCCGCTGAGCATATCTTCTAAGGATTCTCACACAGGATGAGTGAAATGTCGAAACCCAAATCTGCTCTGATCCAAATGCTACTTGTTTGGTAACACGCTCCCTCATTTCTCCTGCTGCCTTATTTGTAAAGGTAATTGCCATCACATTGAAGGGATTAATTCCACACTCTTCAATCATATGCGCAATTCGATGTGTTAATACTCTGGTCTTTCCGCTGCCCGCACCCGCTAATATTAACACCGGTCCATTTACCTTTAATACAGCTTCCATCTGCCTGTTATTTAATGCTTCCATTCTAGTCAATAATCCTTTCAAATTCAGCTCATTCATCTAGCCCTTTGGCTAAAGATTTTGTAACTTTTTTTCAAACTCTTGCTTGGGCAATGCTTTATCAAACAAATGTCCCTGTACCTTAGTACATCCAATACTTTTCAAAAACTCGATTTGCTCGTTATGCTCTAACCCTTCTGCAATTACATCAATCCCCAAATGATTCGCCATCGTTACAATGGACTCAATCAATTGTTTTGATTTTTCTTCATCCTGCAGTTCATACAAATAAGCAAGATCCAACTTCAAAATATCAAGTGGGACATCTTTGATTGAATTAATAGAGGAATAACCAATGCCAAAGTCATCCATAATAATTGAAAATCCCAATTCTTTTAGCCCCGCAACAACATCAATTGCCTGCTGCTTATTTTCCATATATGTATTTTCTGTGATCTCTAATTGAAGCATAGAAACGGGAATATTGTAAAGCGTTATTAATTGATAGAGAATCTCATACAAATTATAGTTATATAAATCACCTTTTGATACATTAACGGAGATTGGAACAGTTGGAATCTTCTCCTCCATCCAACCAACCAAATCAATACATACTTGCTCCCACACATAGGCATCCAGCGTTGCCACAAATCCGTTCTTTTCAAAAACAGGAATAAAGTTTTTAGGAGACAATACTCCTTTCACAGGATGTAACCAACGAACAAGCGCCTCTGCACCGATCATTTTGTGACTCACCAAATCTACTTTTGGTTGATAATACACCTGAAACTGCCCCTGCTCCAAAGCGTCCTTCATTTCTTTTGAAAAAGCTTCTTCTAACTCAACAAAGTGTTTTATCTCGTTATTATAAACAGAATAATTCTTTTCCTTACTATTTCGGATTGTATCCATTACATACATGGTGCGATGGATTGCTTCCTTGGCGCAGATAGGCTCATGGCCCAATTCATACTCCGCACCTTTTAAAATAATTCGAAAGGAAAGAGGATATAGTTCCAATTCATCATTGATTAAATCGAATCGTTCGCGAATATCTGTTTTCTTAAGATACAACACAAAATAGTCTATTTCCACACGTCCAATGAATATAGCATCTGCAAAAAAATCCTGCAAACGTTTTGAAACATATACTAAGAGTTTATCTCCCTGATCCCCACCATACAATTCTGTCAGAATTTTGTATTTATCAATCATTACCCCGACAACAATTGTGTCCGTAATAAGACCTTTGTCAATCATATGATCTAACTTTGTATAAAATGTTTCTTTGTTTAACACCTTTGTAAGATAATCTTTGCCTACAATTTCTTCAAACAAGGAACCCTTGTGCATCTTAATTAGATTGGCTACTCTTTTTAAAAGCAATGCATTTTGATACGGTACTTCAATTACATCTGCAACTCCATACTCAAATACCTCTTCCATCAACAAATCATCTTTTTGATTCATCAAAAAGGCAATTGGAACTTTTGATCTAATTTGAAATTGTGGATATTGGCTTTTTGAAATTTTTTCCAAAAGTTCAATTCCCAAGCAATCTAGTAATTTCTCCCCTACCAAACACAACACAATTTTTTCCTTCTTGTCAAAATAGTATTGCAAAAATTCTTCTTCACTGTTGACATGCAAAAAGCGATACTTTTTTGATAAAACAAGTGCTAACTGATCATACTCTTCTTCATTCCCTGTCACAATTAAAATAGTTTCCATCCCCATCGTCTCCATTCAAATTGTCAATTCTTTTACACCCCTATAGTATACCACAAATCATGCTGCTTCAAAGACTATTTCTTATCAAAGAATAAATTAATATCAACTGCTCCTTCGATTCCCGGAACGAAACCTTTTTCAGTATACTGCCACATTCTATATTGATACGGAAAGATTGGCTTTTCCTGATAATCTGCATACCATAATTCGTAGCCCGTCAGCTCGTCCAGCCTCAAAACCGTAGTGAGTCGCTTGGCATTCGCATAAATCATTGGCTTTTTACCAGCCGCTATAATCGTATCGCAAAAAGCTTTTGTAATCTGTGTCAGTTGATTTGGAGTCAGGTCTTTGATTCTAGAGTCATCCGAATAAATCGGCTCTGTATCAAATACAATTGGGTAACTAATATTGGTATACGGTTTTATGAGTTCAAGTACAAATTCTGCCTCTTCAATGGCTTCTTGCGGTGTAATAGCCGCCGAAAAAATATAAACGCCAATTGGCATTCCGGCTTTCTCAGCTTCTGCCGCATTTTCTTGAAAACGCTCGTCAACCACTAGTTTTCCACTCTGATAACCGCGGATTCCAATCCGTAAAATAGCATATTCGACACCGGAATCTTTTACCGTTTGCCAATCAATTTTCCCCTGATATTTAGACACATCAATTCCGATAATCCCCTTTACACCCTGATCATCAAGATACCGATAATAAGGACCGCTCGTATCAAGTTTTGCAAAATCATAATTATTTTGGGATACTTGCTCTAATTTGGGAACTCGTAAATATCCCCTTGCAATATCATAAACAACAACTGTTTCAGGCTCTTTATGAACCAATTCATTGGCATACTGCTCATCAACAATCCTATCACTAGAAAATTTTTTAATTGCCTCTAGGAGCAGGGCATTCTTTTCATTTTTACAGTCTTCTTCCCAAGCTCTTAATTCAAATTCATATTGTTCTTGGTATTTTTTTTGTATTTGCTTGGCATCTACTTTTGTAGTATCTGTATTTGAAGTTCCCATTGTACTCAAAACAATCAAACTTATGGTAAAGAACACTGTCGCCAGTATTGAAACACTAAGAACTCGCCATTCTTTTTGCCTTGTGTTTAATCTTTTAGAGCGTAAAACACTCACGATTCCAATCACAAAAACAATTGCCAAAACCCCTAATCCAGCAATTATGGGTGCCTTACTAACCTCTTTAACAGGCTGCACCACTTCCTCCACATACTCTTTTAGGACCGGTTTCGAAGTTTCTTGGTATACTTCGTTAAACTCTAATACTTGTGTTGGTTCGCTGACTTTTCCATAGCCGTTATAAAGACGAAACACAATATCATCTCCTGGCTTTACTTCATCAAGGATTACAATCATCCCCTGCGTGCCTGATTCATAGGTATAGCGCCTCGAAAATGTCTGGCCACCATCCACACTATAATCATAATAGGTTAATTTACTTTCTATATCCGTCCCCCTAAGTAACACTTTAATCCCAGGAAGTGTTTTCTCATACCCTGACACAATCTGCGCCGAAACCTGTGTTGGTCCTGTTTCATCTGATGGAATTGGACTTTCAGGTGCATAGTATCCGTTTTTAATAAATGATTCATAATTCACATTCAACGTTTGAGAACTAAGTCCGTAGCATTTAGCCACCGCCGTTGCATCAAGCTTCCCAAATGTATCATAAATTTGATCTTGCTTCAAAACTGTCTGATCGTCTTCATAATCTGCATGACAATGCTCAACAATAATCGCTGGGATACCTAACTCGGCCGACTCTCTAATCACACCATAATAATCTTCGCCACGTTTGTTAAGTCTTGTTTTTACGCCCCTACTAGTCACTCCAAGGGACTGAAATTCCTCTAAAAAAACATCTGCCAAGGATCTCATCGTAGAATACTCAAGTCCTTTTGATGGAACAAATACTTCTGATCCATATTCCGTATGATTTTCTGACATATTATAATGGAGACTAATTAGTAAATCAGCCTCCATACTTTTTGCGAATTCTGCACGTTCTTTCAAAGACAAATCTAACATATCCGGATTTGAAATAAACACAGCTACATTGTCGTACTGCTCAAGTTCCTTCTTCATAGATATTGCTGTCGCAATATTCATTTCTTTTTCCAAAAATTCCCCGTAATTCAGTCCTAGATTCTCTCCCCCATGACCCGGGTCTATTACAATTTTTAAAACTTTATCGTTCACACAGACTCCTTATTAAGATTTCTCTATTCCTTCTTTGGCTTTCCATTTTTAGGAAGTTTATCCGGCATGGAATCAATAATCTTTTCAATCATTAGTTTTTTTATATATACATCGTAACTCAAAAGACAGATAAAGAAGAAGTTTTGCAAAAATTCTTCTTGTTCTTTTGGTACCTCTTTTGTCGCATCATTTGCAGCTTTAAAACGTTCAATTACATCTTTTTTGAGAACTTCAACCTGGTTTGCCTCTAATTCGAATACCGTATCATATACTTTTTCAAGATCCCATTCCCCATCCCCTTCAAAAAAATGGTCCTTGAGCGGATCCAGTAATTTCTGTATATCGTTTATTGAGAGAATGTTTTTGAAATAATAAATAAAAATGAGCATCATAATATGTTCTCTTGAGTATTTTTTCTTAATAGGTGGGGGCAAGAGATTATTCTTGGCATAATTATTAATCATGGTTTTCGTCAGAATTTTATCTTCTTCTGGATTTCTCGAAGTTTTCTTCATTTTTTTATCCATAAAGGTTGTTACTTGATCCATGTATAAATCAATTGTTGGAATATCATCCGACTTAATATGCTCGATTCGTTCTAGACTTTCTAGAATACTCGTTAGCAGATTTTCTGTTGACAATGTCATTGCGCCACCTCGTTTCTTACCTCTTCATTATATAGTATTTAAAACTACAAAACAAGTGTTCTTAGACGATTGCGTTTTTTTCAAATTCTCTTTATAATACAAATGAAAACCATTCACTCGCAAAAAAGGACATATTATGATTGATTTACTTGATGTACACACACATACCCTGGCAAGTGGCCATGCCTACAGCTCCATCCGTGAGATGACAAAGGCCGCAAAAGCAAAGAATTTGCAACTTTTAGGAATCACTGACCATGCACCATCCATGCCGGGAGCTTCGCACCAATATTACTTTGAAAATTTAAGGACACTCGATCGCAGTGATTATGAAGTGGATGTTCTATTTGGAATCGAGTTAAACATCATGGACTGTGAAGGAACTGTTGACTTACCTGACTACCTCTTGACAGCTTCTGATTTAAACATAGCAAGCCTCCACCCACCATGCATAAACTTTATGGATAAAGAAACCACTACCCGAACAATTATCCGTGTGATGAATAATCCTTTAATCCATATCATTGGCCACTTAGATGATTCGAGATACCCTGTGGACTATGACCTAATAGCACAAGTGGCAAAGGAAACGAATACCCTACTTGAATTAAATAATTCCTCACTTGCTCCAAAGGGATATCGCTACAATTGTTATGAGAATTATCAGCTTATGCTTGAAGCTTGTCTAAAGCATTCCACTCCGATTATTGTCAATAGCGATGCTCATGTCGATACTAAAGTTGGTTTTCACGATTACGCAATTTCTTTGCTTGAAGAATTTAAATTTCCGGAAGAATTAATTGTAAATACAAGTGTAGAAAAATTGACTTCACGACTTTAGTGTGTTAAACTTCACGTATTAGCAATGTGAACTTTTACTGTATGAAAGTATTCTTGGGAAGGTTTGGTAATTATGAATAAGAAAATCATTACAAATTCAGTGGATCATTTATTTGAAGCAATACTAACGTTAGAGACAAGGGAAGAATGCTACTCTTTTTTTGAAGATTTATGTACCGTCAAAGAATTGCTTTCACTCTCCCAACGCTTCGAAGTCGCTACTATGTTAGCAGATCATAAAACCTATCTTGAAATAGCTGATAAGACAGGTGCCTCGACTGCCACAATCAGTCGCGTGAATCGTTCTTTAATTTATGGAAATGATGGATACGAACTAGTATTCGGTCGCACAAAACAATTACAAGAGTAATTGTTACCGCTCAATAATATCACAATTTTTAGGACATATTACAACAATATGCCTTTTATGTATTTACTTTTTTAGTAAAATGTGCTATCATACCTTTGTTATATTAACAAATTTGATATTATATTTGGAGGTAAGGTAATGAACAAAGGTACAGTAAAATGGTTTAACAACCAAAAAGGTTATGGATTTATTTCTGATGAAGCTGGTAATGATGTATTCGTTCACTATTCGGGCTTAGTAATGGATGGATTCAAATCTTTAGAAGAGGGCGCTAACGTTGAATTCGAAGTAATCAATGGTGAAAAAGGACCTCAGGCTGTTAACGTAAACAAATTATAAGAATTTTATTCTTACATTCGATTTAATCAGTTTTCGATGTGCCTTTTTCAAATATACGTTAGTTTTTTGAATAAGCAATTGTATTAACGGATTAAAAAGATGAACCGGTCAAATTGACCGGTTCTTTTTTTTACAATACGTTATAACTTGCTCAAATGAGAGTTCTCCTCCAAATAAATCAAGGGCGCTACCAATCGTAACATGAATCCTTCCTTTTCCCAATTCATAAATTCTTTCTAGATCCGATATATTTCGTACTCCACCTGCATAAGTGATTGGAAGAGATTGAACTTCACCTAGTAGACGAACCAAATCATCATCAATTCCCGCTGCTTTTCCTTCCACATCTACCGCGTGAATTAAAAACTCATCACAATAATCACTTAATTGATCAAACACTTCCTGGCACAGAACTTCTGCTGTTCTTTTCTGCCAACGGTCTGTCATTACAACATATTCCTCACCTATTTTTTTGCAACTGAGATCTAATACAATATGCTTTTTTCCAATTGCCACTTTTAACTGTTCCAAATGATCATAGTTAATAACACCATTTTGAAATACATAGGACGTTACAATCACGTGTGAGGCCCCTGCATCAATATACTCTTTTGCATTCTGATTATGAATTCCACCACCAATCTGTAACCCATTTGGAAATTCTTTAAGTGCCAATATTGCTTGGTTTTTTGTCGCTTCATAATATTCGCTTGTGCTAGGATTCAGCAGTATAATATGCCCACCTGTTAGTTGATTTTCTTTATATAAGTTTGCAAAATCCTTTGCTTCCCGATCGGATACGAAATTCTCAACTGCGTGATTGTTCTCATCCGATAGCGATGACCCAACAATCTGTTTGACTTTTCCATTATGAATATCTATACAAGGTCGAAATTCCATAAATTCTCCAATCTTTGACTAATCTAATCCAAACTTGTTTCAACTAAAATACCTTCTCGGTAAGCATCAAGCAACTTTTCCAGATATAGAATTCTTTCTGTAAGCTCTTTACCAATATCTGTGTCAGCTACACTTTGCCTCTTTCTTGCTGTGTCAACAATAATAGAGTCCGAGAAAATATCAGATTCTTTTTTAATTGCTGCCTCCGTCGACTCAAATGGCTCGTGAGACACTAATCGCATTCCATAGGAATTCGATACTAGCGTGTATCCTGCAATCCCCGTCTTCGCTTGGTATGCTTTTGAGAACCCTCCGTCAATAACAAGCAGTTTCCCATCGCACTTGATTGGGGATTCTCCTTTTTTACGTTCTACTGGAACATGTCCATTTACGATATGAGAGCGTTCGATATCCAATCCAAACTCAAGTAGAATTTTGTTGATTGTATCTTTATCATCTTGTAAATCATAATAATGATTCTTCATCTCCGAATGCGTTTTCTTGTCTTCTACAAAATAACGCTCAAACGTTGTCATTTTATCTTTCCCAAATACAGGTGAGTTAGGACCCGTCCAGATATACCAAAGGATATCTAACCCTCGCATTTTATCCAAGGTATCTCGTTGTGCATAATATCCTCTTCTTGCATAACTATCCAAGACATCATATAACGATTTTCCAGAATATTCTTTTCCGAAAATTGTCACTTTCTTAAATTCCTTGTTCTCATCTAGTGGCACACATCCATGATATAAGAGATTTGAATTGTGAACTTTATACATTCCACCTTTAGAAAATAAGAAACGAACATCTTTTTGAAGCTTTTCACACCTCATAAATGCCTGTCTTAAACGTTCCATTACTTCAACTTCATCTTTTGTCAAGCAATACGGATCCTTCGGATCAATCGTCGGAAAGTCCATATCTTTCATTGGATATATTTGTCCGTAAATAGATACGGTACCATTTTGATAATCAATTTTATCTAGTAGGCGTCTGTCATCCATTTGAAATTCTGGATTTCTCGCTATAATTTGTCCTTCTAGTTTAAACTGAATCATTGTAATTGCCTTGTGCATCTTTGTATCTAAACTAAGTTCCTGTGTATTGTAGTCTGTGCTGTATTTAATAGCAAATGCGCTACAGTCCGTTGTTGCATAATGTTCCATTGCAAACGTTGCTAACGGTATTAAATTGATTCCATATCCCTCTTCAAGGGTATTTAGAATTCCATATCGAGCTGACATTCGAATGACATTGGCAATACAAGCCATTTGTCCACTTGCCGCTCCCATCCATACAATGTCATGATTTCCCCATTGCACGTCCACTGAGTGGTATTCTCTTAAGGTCTTCATAATGACATGGGGGCCTGGCCCACGGTCATAAACATCTCCAACAATATGTAAATGGTCAATAACAAGTCTTTGAATCAGATTTGATAAAGCAACTATAAATTCCGGTGCTCTACCAATTCGAATAATGGTTTTTACAATTGCATTGTAATACGCTTCTTTATCTTGAATCTCTGCTTTTTCAGTAATAAGTTCTTCAATAATATATGCAAAATCCTTTGGAAGCGCTTTGCGCACTTTTGATCTTGTATATTTAGAAGAAACATGTTTTGTCATCTGAACGAGCCTAAATAATGTGATTTTATACCAATCTTCAATATTATCTTCAGTCTGTAATACAATCTCCAATTTCTCAGCTGGATAATAGATCAATGTTGCCAAACTCTTTTTATCCCGATCACTAAGTGTGTTCCCAAACTCTTCATCAATTTTCTTTCTAACAGATCCAGAACCATTCTTTAATACATGGTTAAATTGCTCATACTCACCATGTATATCTGTAAGAAAATGTTCCGTCCCTTTTGGCAGGTTTAAAATAGACTGCAAATTAATAATTTCAGTACTTGCAGATGCGATTGTTGGATATTGTTTTGAAAGACTTTTCAAATATTTTAATTGCATTTCATCCATCTCTTATTTACTCCCATCAATTACGTGCGACATTTGATACAATCCTGCTGACTTACCTTTCAAAAATTTAGCTGCTTCAATTGCACCTTTAGCAAATACCCCTCTAGAATATGCAACATGTGAAAATGTAATAACTTCATCATTTCCAGCAAAAATAACGTCATGATCACCTACAATTGTACCACCTCGCACTGCTGAAAGACCAATTTCTTTTTTACTTCTTTTTTCTCTTTTTGTACTTCGATCATATACGTATTCAAATTCCTGATCAAACTCTTCATTGATGGAGTCTGCTAATGCTAGTGCCGTACCACTTGGCGCATCTAATTTCTGGTTATGATGCTTTTCTACAATTTCAATATCAAACCCTGCAGGTGATAAAATACCTGCTGCATCTTTTAATAATTTCATCAAGAGATTAATACCTAATGACATATTTGCTGATTTTAAAACGGCTACTTGTTTTGATATTTCTTCAACTTTATCAAGCTGTTCTTTGGATAATCCCGTCGTACAAAGAACTACTGGAACCTGCTTTTGTGCACAGTAGTCTAACAAACCATCCACTGCATTTACGGATGCAAAATCGATAATTGCATCTGCATCTATATCACAGTCTTCTATTTTTTGAAAAACAGGAAATGGATTCTTCCCTTCATCATAAACATCCACTCCAGCCACCAAGGTGATTGCATCATCTTGAGATATTAGATTTGCAATGGTCTGTCCCATCCTACCATTACACCCATGCATAATTACTCTTGTCATTTTTACTCCTATCCGCCTGCAATCTAAAGTTTATTGCAAACTTTCATAATACATAATTATATTCTCTTTGGTTGGTAATTCTTTACTACTAACACTTGCACTTGCTGCCGCGAGCCCCATTAGAAAGGCTTCATACAGATTCTTCGATTGCGCAAATTTTGAAACAAAGCCTGCAATCATTGAATCTCCTGCACCCACAGTGTGTTCAACTACTGAAACGTTGACTTGTCGCTTGTAGAATTCACCCTGCTCGCCCAGAAAAATACCGCCTTTTTCACCCATCGATATCAAAACATTTTGGGCACCGTATGCTTGTAGTTGTTTTCCGTATTCAATTACAGATTCAACCGTATCTATTTTAACTTCAAATAGCATTTCTAATTCTTCTAAATTTGGCTTAATGAGAAATGGTCTGTACTTCAGAGTTTTTAGAAGATACTCTTCTTGTGCATCAACCACTAAAATACATTGACTTGATGCTGTAATTTCTGCAATGGATTGATATAAAAAAGCATTGCATCCCTTTGGCGCACTACCAGACAAAATCACATAATCCCCTGTTTTTAATCTCTTCTTTAAGTCCTCTAGCAATTGATTTTGATCTACTTCTTTCACATATGGACCCAACGCATTGATTTGAATTTCATCCTGCCCTACTACCTTGACATTCATTCTGGTTTCTTCATTTTCTAACCAAATAAATGCATTTAGAACTTTAAGATTGTCCAGAGTATCTTGAATTCGTTTTCCATTAAAGCCCCCTAGAAATCCAAGTGCAATTACCTCATTTCCCAACTCACTAAGTACTCTGGCTACATTGATTCCCTTCCCGCCAACACAGGTGTATGAATCTATAGCGCGGTTCACCTCAACAAGGGGACTTTGCGACACTTGCATATAGTAATCAAGGGAAGGATTTAATGTAATCGTATAGATCATTTTATAATAAACCTACTTTTCTCATTTCTTGTTCAAGTACTTTCGCATGTTCTGGTTCCATTTCTGTTAATGGTCTCCTTAAATTTCCTTCTGATAATTTCATCAATTCAAGAGCTTTTTTAACCGGAATTGGATTCACTTCACAAAATAGTGCATCGATCAGTGGCAATAGTTCAAGTTGTAGGCTAGCACTTTTACTACCCTCTCCATTTAAATAGTACTCACATATATCATGGGTTTGTTTCGGAACAACATTGGACAGAACCGATATTACTCCTTTGCCGCCTAGTGACATAATTGGAACAATTTGATCATCATTTCCCGAATACAAATCAACACTACCATTTGCTAACTGCATTAACTTTGCAACTGCCGAGATGTTTCCCGTTGCATCTTTTACACCAACAATATTTTCCACTTCGTTGCATAATTTCACAACCGTCTCTGGTTGAATAAATACTCCACCCGTTCTTCCAGGTATATTATATAGAAGAATTGGAATCGAAACTTCTTTGGCAATCAGCTCAAAATGCTCATATAATCCCTTTTGTGTACATTTATTGTAATATGGCGTAACTAGTAATAATCCATCACATCCAGCTTTTTGTGCTTCTACTGATAAAAAAATTGCCGTTTTTGTACAATTTGAACCCGTTCCAGCAATTACTGGGATTCTCTTATTTACTTTCTCTACGCAAAAGCGAATCACTTCAAGATGCTCTTCGTGCGATAGTGTAGATGCTTCGCCTGTTGTTCCACAAACAATGATTGCATCTGTTTTTCCCTGAATCTGTCTTTCAATTTGTTGTTCAAACGCTTGATAATCTACTTCTCCCGCTTGTGTAAATGGTGTAACAATTGCAACTCCTGCTCCTGTAAAAATAGCCATAATCTTCCTCCTTCTTTTGGGGCTTTCATAATATAGACTGTATATATGAAAAAAAATATACCGACCCAACGGGTCGGTACGGAATTCATCCTTCATTTACCAATCCGATAGCTCCCCATCTGTTACGATGACAGTGATACAACTCTTCATTGCATCCCCAAAGAAACACGCTTCAGGCCGTATTTCCTTTCGGCGCAATTCCCTTTCCAACCCATTCATCTGTTCCTGTAACATCCTGAGTGTACTATTGTTTTGCGCAACCTCTATCTAAATTTATATGTATATAATCAGAAGATATCATTTTGACTAATATCTGTCAACCTGTTTCAAAAAACTTTAAAATTTAATTTTTCAATCTTAGAAACTTCATCTGCAAGCACGCATACTTCATCACAAAGTGTGATTCCAGTCATAATGATTGTCATTTCTTTTGATTTTTGCTCTAGGAGACTTTTTAATTCGTCCACAGACAAAATCCCAACATCGATAAGTCCAAGGATTTCATCTAAAATTAGTAAATCACAGCCACTCGTTGTAATTACTTTTTTCGTAAAATTTAGACCATTGCGAATATTTTGAATTTCTTCTGCTTTTCTTTCGTCTGAAAGTTTATCGTAATTCATTTCAGACTTCTCAAATTGGAAAAATTTAATTTCTGGTTCTAAGCGTTTCATGAAAGCAGAATTCTGAATCGCTTTTCCTTTTAGGAATTGAATAATAATTACATTTTTATTCTCATTTGCGGCATAGATAGCGTGCCCAATTGCTGCTGGCGTCTTGCCATGACCATCTCCACTAAAGATGTAGATCTTTCCTTGATTCATAATTTTGTCCCATCCCAATTATAAGAATTTTCGGGCTAATCATATCACAACCACTTGTTTTTAGCAATCCCATGCGAAAAATGTTGTGCAAATAAGCAAGAATGTGTTATTCTGTAGAAGTTTGAATAAACAACATAGATTGGAGTAAGAATGAAACAAGCAAGAAATGATATTCGTAACATCGCAATTATCGCCCATGTTGATCATGGTAAAACAACATTGGTCGATGAATTATTAAAACAAAGTGGAACTTTTCGTGTCAACCAGGCCGTTGCCGAGCGTATGATGGACTCTAATGATTTAGAGCGTGAACGTGGTATTACCATCCTCGCCAAAAATACAGCTGTTACATACCATGATACTAAAATCAATATCATTGACACCCCTGGCCATGCAGATTTTGGTGGGGAAGTTGAACGTGTACTTAAAATGGTGAATGGTGTAGTCCTTGTTGTAGATGCTTTTGAAGGACCCATGCCTCAGACTAAATTTGTACTCAAAAAAGCTCTTGAGCTAAAATTAACGGTAATTGTATGTATCAATAAAATGGATCGCCCAGAAGCTAGACCTCATGAAGTAATTGATGAAGTCCTTGAACTTTTATTAGAATTAGATGCAACGGAAGAACAACTAGATTGTCCTTTTGTATATGCATCTGCCAAGGCAGGTGTCTCTTCACTTGATCCTTCAATACCTGGAACGGATATGATTCCTCTATTTGAAACCATACTAAGCACCATTCCAGCTCCACTTGGCGACCCTGAAGCGAGCACACAGGTATTGATTTCAACGATTGACTATAATGAATACGTTGGTCGAATTGGTGTTGGAAAAGTAGATAATGGTGCTCTAAAAGTCAACCAAGAAGTATTACTACTAAACCATCACGATCCAGATCGTAGTAAAAAAGTTAAAATTTCTAAGCTTTATGAATTTGATGGTTTAGCTAAAACAGAGGTAAAAGAAGCCAATATTGGTTCTATTGTTGCAATATCTGGTATTCCTGAAATTCAAATCGGGGATAGTCTTTGTTCTATAGAAAACCCGGTTGCAATTCCTTTTCAAAAAATATCTGAACCAACTATAGCAATGCAATTTCTAGTAAATGATTCTCCTCTTGCTGGTTTGGAAAGTAAGTTCGTTACTTCACGCCATTTAAGAGAGCGCTTGCTGAAGGAATTGAATACAGATGTTTCTTTACGCGTTGAAGAAACCGAATCTACTGATGTTTTCAAAGTTTCTGGTCGTGGAGAACTCCATTTATCCGTACTCATCGAAAATATGCGAAGAGAGGGTTATGAATTTGCAGTTTCCAAAGCAGAAGTTCTTTACCACTATAATGATCGTAATCAAAAACTTGAACCTATGGAGTTAGCTTATATTGATGTTCCAGATGAATTTTCTGGTTCAGTTATTCAAAAACTATCTTCTAGAAAAGGTGAGTTACAAGGAATGAGTGCATCCAATTCCGGTTATACTCGTTTAGAATTCTCCATTCCATCTAGAGGTTTAATTGGTTACCGTGGTGAATTTATGACAGATACTAAAGGAAACGGAATCATCAATACAATCTTTGATGAATATGGTCCTTTTAAGGGTGAACTCCAATACAGAAGTCAAGGTTCTATTATTTCTTTCGAATCTGGCGAAGCAATTACATACGGTCTATTCAATGCCCAGGAACGTGGAATTCTATTTATTAATCCAGGTGAAAAAGTATATGCCGGAATGGTCATCGGACAAACCGGTAAGGCCGAAGATGTTGAAATCAATGTATGCCGTAAAAAGCAACTTACCAACACCCGTGCTTCTGGCTCAGATGATTCACTTCGATTATCTCCTCCTAAAGTGCTAAGTCTTGAACAATCATTAGAATTTATCGACGTAGACGAATTATTAGAAGTAACTCCACAGAGCCTTCGAATTCGCAAAAAAATATTAGATGCTAATATGAGAAAACGTTCTCAAAGCAAAAAATCGAACTCTTAAAAGAGTTTTACACACAGAAAAACAACCAGCACTCATTTTGATATGATTGCTGGTTGTTTTATTATATCAATATACGATACCTACCTCTATGCTTCTTGCTTAATGGATACATATAAAATACCAACGATCGATACGATAGATATGACGGCAAGACTTACGAATGATGTTGATAATGGAAATGAGTAACTCATATCAAATTGCTTTAAATCCATAATCCTCCACGCAACATCGATTGGAAGTAATGCTGCAAGTGGTGCAACCCAAGAAGCAAGAAACGATGCCAATGCATAAACAATGCTTATGCAGATGGATAGCAGAAAACTTTTCCTTGCCATAATCGAAACAAGCATCACTGGCAAAATACAAGCAAACATTAATGCACCCGCTAACGCATAAACCCTTAACCCTTCTAGGAATTCTGTAAGCGTTACCGTAACCCCAACAACTACCCCAGATAAATTTAAAATATACGTTAGTATCGCCATACACATAATTGATACAAACATTACAAACATTTTAGATACCGCAAGTTGTATCCGTCCCACCGGGATTACTAGCAAATTTTTATAAGTATTTTCAATACGCTCGCGGCAAAAAATATAAGATCCAAACACCCCAAATATACAAGGCCAAAGTAAAATGATCTGTGGCCATAAATTCTGTTGCACATACTGCGCCCACGTAAATTCACCTGGTTTCGAAAGATTGATTCCCAATGCCATTACTGGTAATATAAAACATCCAGCAATTCCAATCCACAGCATACTTGAACCCTTTAATTTTTTGAATTCCACCTTTATAATACTAGCCAATTGAATCACCCCCTGTCAACTTCAGAAAATACTCTTCAAGATTCCCCTTTTTTATGGATAATTCAGATATGCCAATATCGTTTGAAACAAGTATTCGATTAACGTTCTCCAAATCACAGTCGAATTGAAATAATTTTAACTCATGATCATTTAATACTTCAAAATCATTGATTCCTAATTCTTTTTCTAGAATCGGAATTGTTCTTTTCATATTCGATACTGTAAGCTTCACATAATGGCGATTTTTATGACGAATTTCTTCCATTGTCAATTCTTCAACCATAATACCCTTATCAATAATTCCAACCATATCTGCAATTTGTTCAATCTCATTTAATATATGGCTCGAAATAAGTACTGTAACACCATTTTCTTCAGCAAGTTTTTGAATCAATAAGCGGATTTGCTGAATACCAATTGGATCAAGTCCATTTGTAGGCTCATCCAATATCAAAAATTCCGGATTGTGCATCATCGCCATAGCTATGCCCAGACGCTGTTTCATACCAAGTGAAAACTGCTTGACCAACTTTTTTGTTTCCTTATCCAAGTTTACAAGCTTCAATACTTCCTCAACAGAATTTTTTGACTGCATTCCCCTTAAATCTGCTATAATTTTCAGATTCTCTTTTGCTGTCAGGTTTTCATAAAATGCTGGTGATTCAATTAATGCACCTATTCTTCCAAAAGTTTGTTTTGTAGGCTTCTTCAATTTTTCTCCAAATAGATAGATTTCTCCATAGGATGGATTTAAAAGAGCTGTTATCATTCTAATTGTTGTCGTTTTTCCTGCACCATTTCTCCCTAACAATCCATAAATTTTGCCGCGCTCTACATTCATGTCGAGATTATGAACAGCATACTGTGTGCCATATTGCTTTGTAAGCGCAATGGTTTGTAAAACCATATCCATTGTTATTTCCTCCTTGTTATTGAATATAAATTTAGTATACAGGAGTATTCTTATATGACACTGATACAATTCTGACATTTTCCTGACATTTATTTCGCTTCTGGAAATGAAATGCGAAAAACAGTATCGCCAGGATTGGCCCGAAGTACTTCTATGTTGCCACCCATTTTGTTGGATAATTCTTTAGCTATCGCAAGTCCTATTCCACCGCCTCTTAACCGTGATTTGTCTGCTTTATATAACCGCTCGAAAATATAGGGTAAATGTTGAGCTTCAATTCCTTGACCTTTATCAACAATATCAATACATATAGTTGATAATTCTTTATGCACAAAGATTCCCAAATATTGTCCTTTGCCCCCATGCACCAGGCTGTTTTTAATCAGGTTTTGAAGAATTCGAACAAAACCTTCCTTATCAAGAACAGCACATAGTTCTTCATCCGGAACGGATGACTCTAATTGAATATTATCATTCTCAACAAAAGGAATAATATCAATCATTACTTGTTTTGTTACCTCACAAACATCCACCTTCTCCATAGACAATACAATTTCATTCTCATCACTTTGTACAAACTCGAATAATTGATTTACATGCTCTTTTAGCAGAATAGCTTTATCATATGCTGTATTAATATAATCGTTTTTTTGTTCTTCAGATATTCTTTTCTGAACGATTGCCTCAAGATAACCGATAACCGAAACTAATGGGGTTCTAATATCATGCGATAGATTTGAAATGAGTCTCTTTTTTGCATGCCTTTCCTTCTCAAACTTTGCTTGCGAAGTGCCATATAAATCTGAAAGTTTATTTATTTCAAAGGCCAGCCTCCCAATCTCATCACTTTTCTTCGAAAAAATTTTTCGCTTTTTCTGACCTTTTGTGATACTATCTACGATTTCTATCATCTCTAAGATTCTTTTGTGTTCAGAGTAGCGTCTTAATAGAAGGTATGCCATACATAGCAGCTGACCTATTATTACAGCGAAAAGAATTGTATCCATATTATTTATCCTCACAGGTAAATCGATATCCAATTCCCCAGACAGTTTGTATATACTTTGGATCGTCAGGGTTATTCTCAACTTTTTTTCTCAAACGACTAATAAGCGCCATAATTGTATTATCATCGTACATAAATTCTTCTTCCCATACATTATTATATATTTGCTTTTTGGTGAAAACTTTTTGTGGATTTTCTGCCAAAAAACAAAGTAGCTTATATTCTTTTGACGTTAATTGTACAATTTTATTGGAAACTGTAACAACACACTTATCTTTGTCAATTTTAATTGTATCAAATGTCAGTATTGCATTTTTGTTTTCACTTTGATTTGAATAAGCATACCTGCGTAGTAGATTTTCAACGCGGGCTACAAGTTCTGACAATCCGAATGGTTTCGTTAAATAATCATCTGCCCCAGTTTTTAATCCCAATACTTTATTCATTTCCTCACTTTTTGCCGACAACATTAATACCGGAATATTACTCACCTGTCTAATTTGGCGCAAAACAGTGAATCCGTCTATTTTGGGTAACATTACATCCAGTATTACTAAATTCACATGATCACTTTCAATGAATGAAACTGCCTGCGATCCCTCATGAATATAAACCACCTCAAACCCTTCATTACCCAAGCATTGTTTTAACAAACAACATAATTCAATGTCATCATCAATAATCAATATTTTATTCTTCACTGAATTTATTCCTTCCCTTGATAACGATAATTCCCCACATAACATATCCCACATTCAAAATTTCCACTCCTAAAAGAGTTCAACTTTATTATTGACAAGAGCATATTTCACAATTTCTTGTTGTTCGATCTTTACCCTTGCAGCACTTAACTCGACTATTCCCTTCTCAATGACAGTATATTGTTCCACTGGAATTAATACCGTAAGGTAAACTGATGTATCAAACTCCTGTCCATATGTTACAATGTCTTGGTTCGAAAGATAATACTGCACTTTACCAAGATCTGTATAATCAAGCGATAATCTAGCCCTATAGCCATCTCTTTTTTCAATTAATAGGCACTGCCCAAGAACTTCAATAACTGCTTGTTGATAAGCTCGTACCAAACCTCCCGTTCCTAATAAAGTACCTCCAAAATATCTTGTAACAACAACACATACATTCGTCAAATTCTTTCCAAGTAACACTTCAAGCATCGGCTTTCCAGCTGTATTACTAGGCTCACGATCATCACTTGAATGTGTTATTCGTTGCTCTTCACCTACGATATACGCGCTACAATTATGCGCTGCATCATAGTACGTTTTTTTGCAATTTGCAATCCATTCTTCTGCTTCTTCTTTTGAGAAAACAGGTTTTATAGTTGCAATAAATCTTGATTTCTTTACGATTATTTCGCTTTGATGCGTATCATATACGGTCCAATAATTACTCAATTCGTCTCCAATCTATTGGGATCTGTACTTCATCACATTATCCTAATATCGAAATTATTCTAACATAGGATTCAGGATTTGTTAATGAATTTTCCCCTGCGTTTCTTAATAAATGATTATTTTCTTTCCATACGTTGTTCTTTTTGATATAATCATGAATGGTAAGGAGGTTGAATTCATGAATTATGGTAAAAAAAGTGTTCGTGAAAAACAACGAAGACTCAATTCAAAGTCAGCTAAATTAAGTAAAATGCTAATACTTTCTATTTTTAAGGCATTTTTAATTTGCATAATCACGCTCGGAGTAGCAGGTGTATGTGCAGGTGTTGGAATGTTTAATGGGATTTTATCATCCGCTCCTGACATCTCCAACATTAATGTAAATCCTACGGGATATGCAACTTATGTATATGACAACAAAGGAAATCAGCTTGATAAACTAGTGTCTGAACAATCAAACAGAATCTACGTTACACTCGATAAAGTTCCTAACTATCTGGGCAAAGCATTTGTCGCCATTGAAGATGAACGTTTTTACGAACATAATGGTATTGATATTAAAGGTATTATCCGAGCTGGTGTTGTAGCAGTTAAAAACCGTGGACTTTCAGAAGGCGCTAGTACAATCACGCAACAGCTACTCAAAAACAATGTATTCAAAGATTGGACTTCTGAAAATAGTAACGCTGACAAAATCGAGCGAAAAATTCAAGAACAATACTTAGCACTTGAATTAGAAAAGAAACTTGGAGTTTCAGCAAAAGACACTATTTTAGAGTTATATATTAACTCTATCAATTTAGGCCAAAACACTTTGGGCGTTCAGGCTGCTTCACTACGCTATTTTAACAAACCCGCTGCTCAGCTCACACTTTCAGAAAGTGCCGTAATAGCAGCAATCACAAAAAATCCTTCAAAATATAATCCCATCTCGCATCCCGAGTTCAATGCCGAACGTCGTAAGAAAGTATTGAATAATATGCTTGATTTCGAATATATTTCTGAAACAGATTATAATATTGCAATGGCGGATGATGTGTATTCACGAATTCAAACGGTCAACGAATCCGTTGCTACGGATACTGTTAACACCTATTTTGTAGATGAATTAACGGAACAGATTATTGAAGATCTAAAAGAAATGAAGGGTTATAATGAAACGCAGGCTTATCACTTATTATATAGTGGTGGTTTACAAATTTATACCACCCTTGATCCATCCATTCAGTCAATCTGTGATGAGGTTTTCGAAAATGAAGAGAATTTCCCTGAAAATGTTAAGTGGTACCTAAATTGTGATATTACTATTCAAAAAGCAGATGGTAGCTTAGAAAACCATAGTACCGAAATGCTTAAAGCGTACTTTTTAGGACAGGATAAGAAATTTAATCTTCTATATGATTCGAAAGAAGATGCTTATGCCGGAGTAGATGCCTATTTACAGACTGTTATGGCGCCTGGCGATGATGTTTATAGTGAAAACATTTACATTGTTCCACAGCCCCAAGTATCCATAACCATTGAAGAACAATCTACGGGTTATATTGTTGCGATGGTAGGCGGTCGTGGCACTAAAGAAGGCTCAAGAACATTAAATCGATCAAGTAATACGCTTAGACAACCAGGATCAACTTTTAAAGTTGTATCAACCTATGCACCTGCACTTGACAGTGCCGGAATGACTCTTGCTAACGTTCAAAATGATGCTCCATATAATTATGCAAACGGAAGACCTGTTGCAAACTGGTATGGCAATAATTATAAAGGTCTTTGTTCACTTCGTTATGGTATCGAACAATCACTCAATATTGTAGCCGTTAAAACACTTACTGATATTACACCCCAATTAGGTTTTGATTATCTTCAAAATTTTGGATTTTCAACTCTAGTCGATCGTAGAGAAGCTAGTGACGGTACCATTATGACTGATATATTACAACCTCTTGCCTTAGGTGGTATAACAGATGGTGTCTCTAATTTAGAACTGAATGCAGCATACGCTTCGATTGCAAATCAGGGAACTTATAACAAGCCAACACTCTATACCAAGATCGTTGACCATGATGGAAATGTTCTAATTGACAAAACTACTACTGAAAGTCACCGCGTAATCAAAGAAACGACTGCATTTTTATTAACAGATGCAATGGTTGATGTTGTAACAAAAGGAACTGGTGGTTCTGTAAACTTTGGTAAAATGTCAATTGCAGGTAAAACTGGAACAACAACAGATTATAAGGATGTTTGGTTCGCAGGCTTTACACCATACTATACCGCAACTACATGGGCTGGATTTGATAACAATGTAAGTCTCTCATCTTCAGCAGAAAAGAATCTAGCGAAGACATTATGGAAACAGGTAATGAGCCGTATCCATGAAGAGCTTCCAGACAAACCATTTGAGAAACCAAAAGGAATCGTATCTGCAACGATATGCTCCCGCTCTGGAAAATTACCTTTGCCAGGTATCTGTGATCCAACATTAAGAACAGAGTATTTTGCTGAGGGCACTGTTCCAAAAGATTATTGTGATGTTCATTACCAAGGTATGGTCTGTGCAGCTACCGGATTACCAGCTGAAACAACTTGTCCATATCAAATTCCTGGAATACTTGAACTTGTACCAAATAAAGATGGGGTAATCATAAAATGCCCACACACAATAGAGTATTTAACAAATCCTCTTCCTATAGCACCACCTGCCGCTCCATAAGGCTACAGTAAGCATCAATCCAACATAAAACAAATACTAGAGGCTGCCACTTTGATAGTGGCAGCCTCATTATTATCGATTCAAATAGATTGGAAATCCATGATAAAATATAATCATACTCAACTCTTCATCCTTGGGGTCATGTTGAATATAGAGCTTATCAATTTGATTTTCACAATGCCAAAAGGGACTACTATAGACTGGAATTAAATATTCGTTGCATTTATCATATACCGTAAATTGGATAGGTTCTTGCGTTAGCCCGTTCTCACTAGATGGATCTTGAAAAAACAGTTTCACCGATTTCCCTTCCTTCATTAACGGTTTACGCAAATATGCATACTTTTTCATCGAATCGTTGTCTGGCGTTAAGAATGTAACATCCAAATAAATGTCAATAAAATTAATATCATCCAAATTGATTGGCTCCTTAAACTGAATCGTTAATAATCCATTGTCATCCGATGAATAGGATTCTATCTCAGCATAATCTTCCTCAAACCCTAACGGATCTTGTTCCAACCAGTCATCTGTCTTTACCTTACTCCAGATCACTGGTAATGCACCCATGTCACTTTTGTGCATAATCTTTGCAAATTCCAACCGCCCATCAGCACTTCCTTCCATCGGTTTCATTCCCTGTCGTAATAGATAAACTACATTTTCATATACATATGGAACATACTTTTTCGATAATATGTAACGATAAACGCTTTGTGATCTAAGGGAAAATGGGGTCTCATCAAACTCAATATCTGGTGATACCAATATCATGTCAGGAGGATCCACCTTTAATTCTTCAATAGCATTCTGTTGCATTTTTTGATTACTAATATTATAGGCCGATGAATACTTTGTTGCTGAAGCCTTATCAAATATTACATGATTTGCAATTGCATTCGTTATATCAAAGTATGACTGCTTGTCATTCGTCCCATACTGAATTACTTTTTGAACATTCTTCAAACTATTAAGTGCGTCGCCACTCACAAAACCGGTACCAAGGTTTGGCATTCCAACACTCTCTCCAGTAACATATACAATTGGATCATATACCGTTTTCCCCATCACTTCAATCTCTTGATTTGAATCAACATACACTCTATTATTCACTAATTGCGTACTTGAAAACATGGAATAATTCATATGAATGATCAGAAAGAAAATGATCCCAGCAAACAGTTTCCTTTTCCAATGAATCATTGAAAGTTCACTCAAATTGTTGAATAGAAAGACCAAAATCATAAACAGAAAAAAGATGCTTATTACATTTGTGCGAAGTCCCTCATCGTATCGAACAAAAGCATAATTAGATATAACAAGCATCCAAACAACAAAAATCGATAGCATCTCCCATCCCTTATTTCGCATTTCTTTATCATCTTTCTGGAATGCGAAAAACAAGCAAATACATAGGCTAACTAAAAATCCAAAAGTCCTAACGAAAAATGAATCCCCACCAATCTCTAAAGAGGGTTTTAACTGCGATAAAATCGGAATACTACTATCAAATATCGCCATACCATTCACGATTGATGTCGTACCAGTATTTTCTTTTAAATAGATAATGATTTGATTAAACCATGGTATAAATGCAATCCCAAGAGCGCCAACACATAGATAGGACACACCAAGTTCCACTAGTTTTCGAATCTGTTTCTTCGCCACAAATTCTTTCATCTCATTTGGAATAAGCGTAATTGTTTTCATCAAAACAACTGGTAAGAAAGCGAGTGAAACCGCACCTCCAATAGACGGATTCCATGCGATAGAAAGAATCGATAACACAATCCAACTTCCTAAATAAACGCACCCCGAAGAACGGATTTTTCTAGACAGCATAACCAAGAAGAATATTGCCATGAAAAAATAACGCATTCCTGCCATTGTAATTAGAAAAGGCATGAATACAATTCCCATTACTAATCCCAACTCTTTTTTTTCGACTGTAAAATAAATAAGAATTGCTAATACTGCTGCCATAACACAGTTTACTACTACAATTGTTGAATTGAGTGACAAATAAGTTCCATCAAATAATCCATAATTAACAATGCCATAGAAATAATCACAAAAGCCATGAATTGGAACAAAATCATAATAAGGTATTTTGCCATAGCTTATCAATTGTTGCATAGGCACCATAAGTTCTCCATTATGGAAAAAATCAATTTGCATCAGTGCCGATGGATTTTCAAAAACCCGTAATACACTCAAAACCACAAACGTAGAAAGAATGCTATGATTCTTCTTTTTTATTATGGAGTATACATTAATCGCCAATCCAGTAACTGCCAGCAAAATGCATACTAGTTTCAAACGATTCGAATAGAATAAGGTGATTTGCTGTTCACTAAAAACAGACCGATCCCAAAACAAATAGTCGAATTTATATAGCAACAAAAAAGCTAGTGGAAGAACACACTGTAGGGCATTCTCCACGTTCTTCATAAATGCAGAACCAAACTCTTTTTTTCTCAAAACGAACGCATATAATAAGCATGCACCAACAAATGCCACTCGAATATATACGGTTACTTCTTCTACTCGATTCGTGTTTAAAACTTGGAATTTAACGATTGTACTCGCCCCTAACTTCACAAGCCACTGAATCAAATAGGTAATAAAATAAACATGTAACAATACTTTAGAATTTAATGTTTTCTGGTAAGAAAGAATCAAAAACAGAAGCACAGACACTAAGAGAATACATCCATATTCAACAAATAAACTCGTTCCAGAAAAACCACTCATTAACAGAAATATATATGCTAAGACAAAAGTACTCCCGTATCCCTTATCACATTTTATATATTTAGCCCATAAATTTGAAATGATTAAATAGAAAACTAGCAGAATAATCACTCTGACAAGCAACGTTTGAACCACCTGCACGTCAAGTATTTTATTATACCCATCCCACGTAGTATATCCGACCACTAATTCAGAATAGCTTGGCAAACTTTGGTACTGCGAAGCCATATCTTTTACAACCACTAGACAGCCTGAAAGAAGCGCTAATAATAAAGAAAATATAAACTGTAAATTGCTTTTTGGTTGAACCCAATTATTCAAAAAAACAACTCGTTCTTTCCATGATTTCATCTTAACTCTCCCACCTATTTAGCACTTATTCTGACATGTATAAATCGACTCCATTTGCAATCCCTTGCACAATTTTTGTCTGGTATTCTTTGGTCTGCATCTTTAAATCTTCATCTGGATTACTCATAAATCCCATCTCAATAATTGTAACCGGCACGCTACACCAGTTGATTCCACTCATTGTATCCGTCTCCCATACGCCCTTACTAGAAGCATTCGTCTGAAGTAGAATTTCTTCCAAAACAGAGTCTGACAGTTTCCTACTCTGATCATATATTTGTGGGCAATACGGTGATTCCTTCGTAGGACAAAGTGTCATCACTCCACTCACACTTGAATCACTCGATCCATTTGCATGGATTCTTAAGAAAACATCCGCACTTGCCTGATTTGCTATTTCAGCACGTTCTCGATTACTCAGATTTACGTCATTTGTTTCTCGTACCATAAGGACTTCATATCCTCTTTTTACGAGTTCCTCCTTTAGTTGCATGCTAATCTCTAGCGTTAACATATATTCAGGTATTTTTGAAGAAGCACCTGTCGTTCCACTAGCCACTTTAGGTTTCGTCTGACTTGAACCAGGACCAATTGGCTCATGCTCCGAATTACCCTTTTGTTGGTGTCCTGCATCAATTACCACTATTCCTTTTGTTTCCACACTTTCCTCTTGTAAAGCATTCTCACTCTCCACCACATCGGATGATTCTTGAGCATTATCACTAACGAGTTCTTCTTCACTAAGAAGAATCTCATTTTCACTAACTGCCTGCACTTCATTAATAATTTGGGGTTCGACTACTTCTATTTGCTCCTTCTCATGTTTTATACATGCCGATATCATCAAAAGCATACCAAAGAAGATACATACAACTACCAATTTTTTTATCAATATTCTCATACCGTTATCCACCTACTTAGAATATCCTGTATACCTTGCCTTGTCACTGGTTTGGTTAACACATCAGAATAGCCTAATTGAATCCATTCATCTATAGAATTCAGAACTTGCGTATTTGTCATCGCTATCGTTGGCACATTCTCGTAGTAAGTCCCCTTCATTCCACGAATCTCCTTCGTTGCCTCATTGCCATCATACTCCGGCATCATTTGATCCATAAATATGATATCAAAAAGACCTTCACGCACTTTTAAAATTGCTTCTTCACCGCTTTTTGCCCACTCACACTCAATTCCGTGCTCTCTTATCAAAGCGTCTAATAGCTTCAAATTCATCAGACCATCATCTACGATTAATGCTGTTTTCCCCATTTTATACTCCCTAATTTGTTTTCAATTTATTCATCAGAATCTGTCTGAATACTTGACAAAACAGATTCCATTATGATAGAATTTCCCTCGGTGACACTTTTTGGTTCACATAGTTTATTTACTGAATAGCTTTTGCTGGCATGGCACAGATGGTAGCGCACCTCATTGGTAGTGAGGAGGTCACGGGTTCGATTCCCGTTGCTAGCTTAAAATGAAAACACTGATTCGTTCAGTGTTTTCATTTTTTATTGAGTGCTTTCTTTAATTTCATTTTAAGCCTCGAGAGTGCATTGTCAACGGATTTTGCCTCTTTTCCCAATATCTTGGCTATTTCCACATACCCCATACCTGTAATATGCAATTCTAACACTTGTTTTTCAAATTCACTTAATTCCTTTTCAATAATTCGTTCAATACGATCCAGGTTTTCTTGTTCAATAACAAGCTTCTCCGGTGTATTCTTGTCGCTATATTCCATTGTAGAAACAACTACATTCTCAGTCCCTTGAATTTCATCAATTTCATTGGAATAAAACGATATATAGGAATTAAGTGGCATATGCTTCTTTCTTCCACTTGCTTGTATTGCCGTATATATTTGCCTTGATATACATAGTTCTGCAAATGTAAAGAAAGAAGCATCTCTACCATGATCATAGTTTTGAATGGCCTTAAATAAACCAATCATTCCCTCCTGAATAAGATCTTCATTATCAGCCCCTAAAATAAACATTGTCTGAGCCTTCTTACGAACCAAGTTCTTATACTTATCCATTAGGTAGTCAATTACATTTTCATTCCCCTCACGAATACAATCAATTAATTCTTCATCTGAAAAGTTTTTATAATCTGTCAACGCTTCACCCCATATGAAACCAGCTATTGTTCTTTTGCCTTTGGAACAGACCATAGATCCTTGCTATACTGGCTTCCATTAAGCATATCGTATTGTATAATCATAGCACGGTAGTCCAAAAATTTCTGTTCTTTTGTAATCTTTGGTTGTAAATTTCCGTTTGTATCACGAATACAGTATACCGTATTGCTAAGCATCTTTTGCATCAATCGATCATTCATTTTTGCTTGATTTGGCAAAGGTAAATTTGAATACTTCAACAAAATGGTACTCAAATAATTTGCATTTGCACCTTGAATATCGATTTTGTCCAATCCGTAATTATTGAACATAATAACTGGTGTGAAGTACTTACTCAACTCTGTTTTGTCAATTTCATTGCCCGACAAACTTACTTCCGGCAATTCAAAATCTTTTGTAGATGCCAGTGCGTGATCTCCAAACATCATAATAATTGTTGGCTCCTTAACAGTAGCAAAATAATCTGTAAGTTGCTTTAATGCTTTTCCAGAATAATAAATTCCATTCACATAACGATCCATATCAAAATTTTCTTCGCCGTCTGGATAAGTAATATCAATCATCGGCTCAAAATGATTCTTTGACTGAATTTCCTTGATTTCATCATCATCGAGCATATTGGTTCCATGATTTGCCATGGATACAGAGAATAGGAACAATGGCTCCTTATTATCCTTGCTTTGCTTTTCGTATCGGTCAATAATCTCATTGGTTAAGGCTTCATCTGAGATATATGCATCAAATAATTCTTGATGTTCCATTTCATCTCTAGAAATAAATTCATCAAACCCCAAATTCTCATACGCGACATGTCTCTTGTAAAAAGTTTTTTTGTATGGATGAATTGCAAGTGTATCGTACCCCAACTCTTCAAAATAACTTACCAAGGATGGTTGTTTTTTATCAAAGTATTTCTTATAGGCAATTACTCCGCCTTTTAGGTTCTTAACATTATATCCCGTCAACATTTCAAACTCTGTATTTGCCGTTCCACCACCAAAAATATTTACACCAATTGTTCCTCCGCCATAACGCTCAATCAATTTATTATACTCTAGCATTGGGTCTTGACTAAAAGTAACCTGATCACTTAAGTTATTAACATCCCATAAAGCCTCACTCATAATTACGATTACATTCGGCCTTACGATTGAAGTTGAAACCTGCGATGTATCCTCCTTTAATAGCTCATTATAAGCATTCATTACCTTCTGTTTGGTAAATACGTTACTACTAGGAACTGTTTGTTCCATAAACGCAAGGAAAACACCATGCTTATATAAAACAGTTTCTCGAGGTGAACTTACATATGTTTTGTAGTCTCCCCAATAGTTCGCTTTTGCATAAGGTGAAAAATGCTCCTTATATAACCACACTAGTAGCGTACAATAACATCCAAATACCACTAAACGTATTATCAGTGGTAATAATTTATTTTTCTTTTGTTCCTTTTCCTGCTTTTCGTCATTCTTATCTTTACGTTCTTTTTTCCACAGGAAAAAGCATACTAATAACAAAAATGCTCCTGCAATAACGGATTTCAAAGGAATAAAAATAGGTACTGATTTAAATGCCGTCCCCCACTCATTCATGATAAACATATCTGCCGGTATAATGAATTCGTGTCGATACTGATATTTTAAATAATTGGCAGTTCCAAAACCGACGCAAAATGCACTCAGCAAAAACGTTGGTATTAAATGCCTTCTAAATAGCAGAAACAAAAACAAATATGCCATACACCAAATGAGTAATGATAATTCAGCATATTTTGTAAAAAACTTCAGCCAGTCAACTATTTGTGCAAACTCCCTGTATGCCAAAAAATCAAATAGAACAAGAAATATACTATTCATAATTAGGACATACAAAACTCCACCAACAAATGATCCTTTTTTTCTTGGTTGCTCTTTTTTCTTAAATTTATTTATTATGTTCATTTTCTCTTCCAATTCTAGTCATTCTTCTGTCTTGTTTACAATGATCTTTGTCTTACAATTTCATAAGCGAGAACTCCAGTTGCTACCGAGGCATTTAATGATTCAATCTCCCCCATAACCGGAATGGATGCAATATAGTCGCAATTTTCCTTAACTAATCGCCCAACTCCCTCTCCTTCATTGCCAATAATAAGCCCAATCGGTCCCTTCAGATTAAGCTTATACATACTTTCACCTTCCATATCTGCACAAACAAACCAAAGTCCACTCTTTTTAAGTTCTTCCATTGTTTTGACCAAATTGGTCACTTTGGCAACCGGTGTAAAATTGATTGCTCCGGCTGATGTTCTTGCAACAGTAGGTGTCAGACCAACTGCACGATTCTTAGGAATAATGATTCCATGCGCACCCGCTAAATTTGCTGTTCGAATAATTGCACCAAGATTATGTGGGTCTTCAATATTATCTAGTAGAATAATAAATGGATCCTCATTCTTTTTCTTGGCAATTTCTAGAATATCTTCCACTTCAGCATAATCATAGGCAGCTGCATAGGCGATTACTCCTTGATGATGCTTTGTTGCTGACATTTGATCCAGCCTTGTTTTATCTACAAAACGCACAATTGTATTTTGTTTTTTTGCTTCTCTTTTAATGGTCATAATTGGACCATCCTGACAACCATCTAAAATAAAAATACGATCGATTGTTTTTTGTGAACGAAATGCTTCAATTACGGCATTTCTACCTTCTATAGTATATTCTTCGTACATCTCATTTCCCATCCTTCATCCATTCTGTAAAGAATTCATCCTTTAATCCTTCATCAATTAGCTCTAATAACCGTTCATAACGCTCCTGCAAATAAAGATATCCGATGAGTGCTTCAAACCCCGTTGCTCTTTTGTAATCTGATAGCGACGCATTTTTTGCTGATGATGCAGATTTTGCATTTCGACCACGCTTATATATTTGTATTTCTTCCTCACTAAGTTGTTCCAAAATCACATTCATAATTCTTGCCTGAGAAGGCGCTTTAACAATTCTCGAAGTATATTTATGTAATTGATTAGCAGAAGTATTGGCGTTACATACCACAATGGAACGAATAACCAAATCAAAGATACTATCACCAATAAACGCTAATGTAAGTGGTGAATACGTGTTAATGTCCTTCATTTCAAGGCAAAACACTCCTTTAATCTGTTGTAAGATACTTATGCTCTCTTCCATTTTACACCTTCTCTCGTATCTTCGAGAATAATGTTCTTTTCTAATAACAAGTTCCTGATCTCATCTGCTTTTGCAAAATCTCTATCTTTTCTTGCCTGCTGTCTCTGCTCTATCATTCGTTCGATTTCGTCATCCAAAATTTCTTTTTCTTTGACCGTAATAATTCCACAAACATCACACATTGTTTGAATATTTTTCAACATATAGTTTAATACTTCCAATGATTTTGTACTGCTACTATTATAAGTATTTGCAAATTTTACAAGTTCAAAAATTGCTGCAATCGCATCTGCCGTATTGAAATCATCTTCCATTGCATTCTCATATTTTGCAACATACCCTTCAATCATCTCATACGCTTCTTTTTCAGAACTCATTACGCCTGCTAAATCACTTGTCTTTTCCATTGTTTGAATAGAATCAATCAGCTTATCAACACAAGTCAAAATACGTTCTAGTCCGCTCTTTGCTGCTTCCATTAAATCCTGACTGAAATTTAAAGGACTTCTATAATGGGCTGATAACATGAAGAATCGAAGAACTTGTAAGTCATACTCTGCGCTAATATCACGAACTGTAAAGAAATTTCCTAACGACTTACTCATTTTTCTATTATCAATATTTAGAAATGCATTATGCATCCAATATCTCGCAAATTGCTTTCCATTTGCTGCTTCAGATTGGGCAATCTCATTCTCATGATGTGGAAAAACCAAATCTTCTCCGCCTGCATGAATATCAATTTCATCACCAAGATAGCGCTTACTCATTACTGAACATTCAATATGCCAACCTGGTCTTCCCTTACTCCATGGGGATTCCCAAAAAGGTTCTCCATCTTTTTTAGGTTTCCATAAAACAAAATCCATCGGGTCTTCTTTTTGATCTTGCCCTGTAACAAGAAGTGAGCGGTTTCCACCCTGCAAATCATCCAAATTCTTGTGGGATAATTTGCCATACTCATGAAAGCTCTTTGTTCTAAAATAAACGGTTCCATCTTTTGCCACATATGCATGATTTCTGTGGATCAAATCACTAATCATCTCAAGCATTCCGTCTATTTCCCCAGTCGCTAAAGGATGTGTAGTCGCTGGCAATACATTTAAGGCCTTCATGTCCGCTTTGCACTCTTTAATATATCGTTCTGATATAATTTGCGCCTCAACGCCCTCTGCAATTGCAGCTTTAATGATTTTATCATCAATATCTGTGAAATTTGATACGTAATTAACTTCTAACCCTTTATATTCCATATATCTTCTCACAGTATCAAATACAATCATTGGTCTTGCATTTCCAATATGTATCAAGTTATATACGGTAGGACCACAAACATACATCCTCACTTTTCCTTCTTCAATAGGTACAAATTCTTCCTTTTTCTTAGAAAGTGTATTATATATTTTCATACTACTCCTCCATCTCATTCATTTTTCGTCTTAATAATCTTAATTCTTCTTCTAATGAAATCATATGATTTGTTAAATTCACATTGGCAACTCGTAAACTACAAATATCTTGTGCTACCGGGTCAGGTAAATCACATTGATTTAAATCATCCTGTGGCAATGATATATTATTTCGCTTTACAACTCTTCCAGGAACTCCAACAACCGTAGAGTTAGGTGGAACTTCTTCTAAAACAACACTTCCAGCCCCAATTTTTGAATTATCCCCAATTGTAAACGATCCAAGTACTTTCGCTCCAGCACAAACCATTACATTGTTTCCAATCGTCGGATGTCTTTTCCCATGTTCTTTACCAGTTCCACCCAATGTAACGCCTTGATACAAGGTTACATTGTCGCCGATGATTGTTGTTTCACCAATAATAACTCCATTTCCATGATCAATGAAAAATCCTTTTCCAATTTGTGCTCCTGGGTGAATCTCGATTCCGGTCTTTCTCGATCCCCTTTGAGACACCCATCTTGCCCAAAAAAACCTTTTTTTCTGATACAGTAGATGTGCAACTCTATAATGCAGCATTACGATAAAGCTAGGATACAAAAAAACTTCCATCGTTGTATGGATGGCCGGATCTCGTTCTTTGATTACTTTCACTTCTTCTCTAATTCGCCTTATTATTCCCATGTCATCACAACTCTTTCTACAATAAAAAAAAGCCTCTATAATAAGAGACGATTATATCGCTGTTCCACTCTATACCAAATGCATATACCTTTAACGCAGGTCTACGTACATTGCTAAAGGTTACAAAGAATTTCCTCTCACACTGTCAGCTCACGAACGCACTTCTATAATCACTTGGCTAAAAACACTTTCAGCAATCTGTGTTTTCTCTCTGGAACCAGTCTATTATATACTCTTTTCGATCAATGCCTTTTCCTATTCAATAGAATAATCAAAAAAACCTTGTTTTGTCAATAGATATCATACAATCTCATTGATAAACACCTTTTGAAGTTTAATAATACCATCAAATCTATCATCCTGTAATCTTCCAAATAAGACCCTCAGTAAATCTTCTTGTGCAATCTTAATGATCTCTTTTGAAAGATTCTTAATCTCTGCACTATTATAACGCTTTACAGTACTCTTTTCATCTGATATTTCCCACAAAAAAGTACCTTGATTTTGACATATTATTGTATCTTCTACTTGTAGAATCATCTGAATTGCTTTCTCGCTTCTAAATAATTCGAGAAACGTTTCTAGACAAACAATTCTTGCCATAATAATCGGCTTTGTTGCTTCGTCCTTATAAAATAGATGGTTCATTAACTCTTCTTCGTAATCAGGAACAAATAGTAATTCCTGAACAAAATCATCTTCTTCTGAATACGAAAAATATGCTACCCACTCCCCATTTTTTTCGACTATGTATAAATCTCCATTCTGTGATTTTATTTCTTTCTGTAAGCGTTTAAAATATGCTTCTGTACGTGTAAGGAAGCATTGGTTATCTCTTCTCAAACAGTTTGATGCAAAAACGGATACTGTTTCCAATTCCAATTCATCACAAACTCTTATATGAAAGGTATTTTCTTTTTCTTTCGCAAGCCTATAATTGATACGCTCATAGATAAATGAAAAGCCATATGGTTCATAAATTTCCTTAGCAGCTGGCATCAAGAATGTAAATGCTTCTTGTTTCTCATATAGTTCCTCTAATCCCCTTCTCAATACAGCGTCCATGTATCCTAATTTCCGCTTATTTGTTACAGTTGCAACACCCACAATGTAATGAAGTAATGCTTCTTTCCACTCTCTATTATTGCCCACAAGAATACTTGCACTATAGGGATTTAGATGAATCATTGATTCACATCTTTCACCATTCGTTATTACAAACTGAATGTTATATTTTGCAATTTCATTATAATAATAACTAACAAAAGCTTGGCTATCCTGATCAAATACAGTCTCCCAAAGTATTCTGGTTTCATCATAATTTTTCGCTACCGTTACATGATTCATTTGTATATTATCCTCAACCCACTTTTTCATCTTTTTTCGCCATCCTATTTTTTACAACACCCGCTACAGGAATCACAATTTGTTTGTTCATATTGATCATATTGAACAAATTCTAAATTTGACGGGCACGTGAGTAGACAGATTGCCTGCGCGCTAATACCTTCTTTCATCCCCGTAAATCCTAGCCCTTCCTCCGTTGTCGCTTTTACATTAATCTGGAAAAGAGATAGTTCTAACACATCGGCAATATTTTTTCTCATTTCTTCTATGAAAGGTCTCATCTTTGGCTCTTGCGCAATAATTGTTGCATCGATATTTTCAATCAATAAATTTTCTTTTAACAACTGTTCTCGAACCCGTTCTAACAAAACCAGACTTGAGATATCCTTAAATTCTTTTACGGTATCTGGAAATAGTTTTCCAATGTCACCCAACGCTGCTGCGCCTAATAGTGCATCCATAATTGCATGTACCAATACATCTGCATCCGAATGTCCAAGCAATCCTTTTTCATGCGGAATTGTAACTCCACCTAAAATCAATTTTCTATTTTCAACTAATTTATGGACATCATATCCCATTCCTATTCTCATTCATCTAATTCCTCTCAACTTATTCTAATCTATCCTATTATATATCATTCTAAATTACCTCGCATTAAAATAGTAGCTTTTTCATTTTTTTTATTGAAAACTATTGACACAATATGGGGTGAAATTGTATACTAGCAAAGCGGGTTGAAAGTCAACCTACCCAGGGATCATAGCTCAGCTGGGAGAGCACCTGCCTTACAAGCAGGGGGTCACAGGTTCGAGCCCTGTTGGTCCCATTATGGCGAGATAGCTCAGTTGGCTAGAGCACACGGTTCATACCCGTGGTGTCGGGGGTTCAAATCCCTTTCTCGCTACTCAAAGTAATGCATTCGAATAGAATTCGGGTGCATTACTTTTTTTGATTCTTATACACACACAAAGAATGCACCCATGAACGGATTGATCTGTCATCAAATTCATCCATGGGTGCTTTCTTTCTCTAAATGCATCTACATTTTTTCTGGTGAATCAAATCCTAATAAATCGGTACACGTTTCCAAAATACGAAGTGCCAATGCAATAAGCGCAATATAACTTTGCTTCTTACTCTCATCTGATTGTGATAGTATTTTGGTCTCATGATAAAACCGGTTACAGGCATTTGCAACATCATACATAAACGCACAAATCTTATGAGGTGCATACTCTTGGCATGCCGAATCAATAACAACATTAAATTTTGCTAGTTCTAGCATAAATGCCTTTTGCGATGCGCTTTCAGCAACTCCTAAAACGGCATCCCTCACATCCTTACCCTGTTCGCCGTACTTGAGTAAAATAGATTTAATTCGCACCATGGTATATAAAATATAAGGTCCTGTATCCCCCTCAAATGACGTGAATCTCTCTCGGTCAAATATATAGTCTTTGGATGCTTGGTTGGATAAATCTCCATACTTAATTGCAGCAAGTGCAACTGTATTTGCAATTTTTCTAGCCTCTTCACTATCGTCTTGATGGTTTTGTAATATTTTATCATACATCGTGTCCGAAACATCCTGTAACAATGACTCTAGTCTCATCACTCCACCATCGCGGGTTTTAAACGGCTTACCATCTCTTCCATTCATAGTGCCAAATCCCAAAAATTTCAACTTTGTCTTCTCAGTCACTAACTTGGTCTTTTTAGCACACCTAAATACTTGCTCAAAATATAATTCCTGTCTTTTATCAACAACATAGATGATTTCATCTGGTGAGATCGTCTCCATTCTCTCCATAATTGTTGCCAAATCAGTTGTGTTATATAGTGTTGCCCCATCCGATTTAAGAATCATACATGGTGGAACCTCTTTTGTGTCTGTTTCTTCCATAACATCAACTACAAGTGCTCCTTCAGAAAGATATGCATAGTTCTCATCCTTCATCATTTTTACCATTCGAGGGATTAGATCATCCACATCTGACTCGCCTTTCCAAAGATCAAAATCAACCTTTAGCAAGCCATAATTCTTTTTCAAATCACTTACCGATACACTCAATATATGTTTCCAAAGAGCGACCAAACCTCGCTCCTTATTTTGTAAACGGTAGGTTGCATTCATTGCTTTTTCTTTATACTCTGGATCTGACTTCGACTTCACGCTTGCAGTCGGATAAATTTCTTCTAGCTCTGAAATTGTAAATGGCGCCATATCCGAATACTCACCTTGATAGCCTTCATCAAAGTAATTCCAATCTGGATTTCTTTCTTTTAACTCGGTAATAATGAGTCCCATTTGCAATCCCCAGTCACCTAGATGAATATCACCAATCACCTCGTGTCCAGCATAACGAAGTATTCTTTTAATACTCTCACCAATAATTGCTGATCTTAAATGTCCAACATGTAGTGGCTTTGCAACGTTTGGTCCACCGTAATCAAGCACTATTTTTTTCGGCGATTTACTCTGCTCAATTCCAAATCGATCCGCTCTTTGCATTTCCAATAAATATGCATGAAGATCTGTATTTCCCAAATTGAAATTAATAAACCCTGGTGCAACTGCACTTACATTATCAAAATATGTGTCTTTCGATAAATACTCCAGAATTTCATTTGCAATCATTAAAGGCGCTTTCTTGTAATTTTTAGCTGCTGCTAAAGCTCCATTGCACTGAAATTCGCATAAATCCGGTCTGTTTGATAGACTCACCTTTGCAAACTCACTTGTATAACCTGCTTGCTCAAATGCAGAACCCAATCTATTTGATATTTCATCTAGTAATTTTTTCATTCTGTTCTCCTAACATTTTTCTTATATTTGCTTCAGCTTTTGAATAAATACATCCACAATAATCTTGCCTATATAGCTGATACCCTTTTGACAATTCAATAGAATGCAGATACCCATTCCCTTTTTTAAAATCCGTTGGCAAATACTTTATTCCAACCTCTGTTTCAATCTCATGTCCAATACCATTTATTTGATCACTGTTTTTAAGCGGACTAATGGTTAATGTTGTCATAAAACAATCAAAGTCTGAATTTATTGCACACATTGCCGTTTTGAGAAGGCGCATTCGAAAACATAGCTCGCATCGTTTTCCCCCCTCTGGCTGATCTTCGTTTCCCCTAATTTGATTGAAATATAGATCCGGTTCATAATCTCCCTCAAGAAATTCAATTGGATAACCAAATGTCTGATTATTGAACTTTTGAATCAATTGGATTTGTTCTTCTTTACGCAAAGAATATTCCGTTTCAATTGTAATATTGGGATTATAATAAAAAACGGTGACCCTATATGTATTAGCAAGCATTGTGATTACATGGGTACTGCACGGTGCACAACAACTATGCAACAGAATCCTTTTCCCCTTCTCTGCTGGTTGATTCATTCTATTGATCAGTTCTAAATTTACATTTCTTTTCATACTCTACACCGGCTTAATATTGTGGTATTTCTCAATAAACACATCCATTGGCATTGGTTTCCCATAATAAAAACCCTGCACATATCGACAACCAATTTCCGTGATAATATCTAGTTGCTCTTTTGTTTCAACCCCTTCACAAACAACTTGAATACCCAATCCCTCTGCCATTTCCACTATTTTCTTCAAAATAAAGCTACTAGACTTCTTACTGACTGACTCTCCAAAGAACTCTCTGTCAATTTTCAAAACGTCGAATGGGATTTCCTTTAGCAAATTAAGGGATGAATATCCTGAGCCAAAATCATCCATTGATATAACAACATTTTGTTCTTTCAATTGGCGCATTACATGGAGCATTTTATTTTTTTCACTAAAAAACACAGTTTCTGTAAGTTCTAACTCAATCATTTCCTTAGGAACATGGTATGCTTCAATAATACTTTCAACTCGATTCACATATTCTGGATTATGAAGTAATATTCTGGATTGATTAATTGAAATTGGCAGTATTTCAACTCCAAGATCAATCAATTCTCGCATTTTCTTGCAAATTGATTCAAGCATATAGAAATCTAGCTTTTCAATAAATCCATTTCTTTCAAAAATGGGGATGAACGAATTTGGTGAAATAATACTGCCATCACTCTTAATCCATCTCACCAATGCTTCTCCACCACATATTTGATCTTTTACTACATCCCATTTTGGCTGAATGTAGATTCTAAATCCTCCGTTTACAAGTGCATCTTCCATTTCCGCTTCAATTTTATCGATCTTTCGCATTTCATTAATGATTTTATCACTATAAATTGCAACTAATTCCTTACCCCTACGATCAACCGACTTCCTTGCAATATTGGCTCGATCAATAAACGTTTGAATTTCATGCTCGCCGTTTCTAATTTGATAAACTCCTCGTTTCAAGCGGATTGGATAATAAATTCCAATTTTCTTTACTTCTTCATTCACTTGTTGTTCCATTGCTTTAATTCTCGAAAAATAATGATCATCATTCTTGGCTAATAAGACGTATTGATCCGAATCAAGTCGCACACACAATTCATCTTCTTGAAATATTTCACTTGCAACATGATAAATGATTTTCAATAGATCATCCGAACGCAAATGCCCGTAGGCTTCATTGATGTATCGAAAATTCAGAATGTCAAAACGTTCAACCAAATATGCTCGTTCTTTATTATTTGAAAGTATGATGATTGCTTGATCATAAAAATAGTTTGCATTCTTTCCATTTGTAACATTGTCCTTATATGCCAAAATTTCAATCATTTTACTGTGATGTTTTGTGGATGCCCATACAAAGAGAATTAGTGAAAGCATTAATACGACAATAATTCCGCAGACAAAAACGGTTCTAATTAAGATTGGTCGAACTGCATCACTAAATACCGAATCTGGAAAGCAATGCACTAAGAAGAGATTATCACTTGCTGCAATTCTCATGATTGCAACATCAACCTTTTCTCCTTGCGGATTTACAAGCTCATCATAGATATAATCGTCTTTACTTAGAAGCATTTTCCAGTCTTCTATCTTCGCCCTGTTCTGCTCGGTATTTCCTGTTATTGCTGCGATTCGATCAAATATATTCTCAGATTCATACAAATCAAGTTTAAAATCATCCACATTCTCTGCTTGTATATCGCCATTTTGATTTATCATAAAAGTATCGCCAATTTGATTAATATATTGAAAAGAATCTTCTTTTAGCAATCCCGTCAAATACTTGATCCCAACTATTTGTCCTATTTTCTCCGACTTATAATAAACAGGAACAATGTAATAGGCAAGACCCTTTTGAATCACCGTCTCGTGTGGATTCATAATTTTTACTACTGGTGCTTCAACATCAACATACCTAAAAATGCCTGCTTCTGTTGAATCCTGTGTCATTCCGTCGCTATAAAAAATAGTTCCATTCCTGCTAATATAAACAACCGCTTCAAATGCATCAATTTTTTGCGATTCACTTATCACATTAATAATATAGGGTTTTGTTGGAATATGAGCAGAATTGGATATCTTGTCAGCAGAATCCTTTAATGCTGTCATAGAATGTTTCATGCGATCTGAAACAACTTGAGTAGCAATCTGCAAATCACTTCGCAGATTGCTACTCATTTTCTGTTCAAAATTCGTCTTAATATCTCCTATATGTATCAAACATACAATAAGGCATACTCCTAGTACAATCAGACTAAATAGGGAAATTTTAACAATGGATCTACTTCTGTTTCTACCATCTACCATAGTATAATCCTCATTTTATATCCTCATTTACAAGTTTTTAAACCGTTGCAATATCAATCAGCGTCAAGTTGTCAATATCTGTGTTTTCCAAACTTGTTAATAAAGCTGCTGCCGTATCTAAACTGGTTAAACAATTCACACCCGTTTCGATTGCAGTCCTTCGAATCAAGAAACCATCTCTTGATTTATCCCTGCCCTGAGTAGGCGTGTCGATTACTAAATCAATCTTATGTCCTAAAATCAAGTCAATAACAGTTGGTGACTCCTGTCTGATTTTATTTACTTTTCTAGCCTTAATACCTGCTTCTTTTAAGGCATTTGCTGTCGAGCGCGTTGCATAGATTGTATACCCGAGTTTTTCAAATCTAGCAGCAATATCAATCGCCTCACCTTTGTCAGCATCCTTAACCGTGATAATCATTTGTTTGTGCTTTGGTAAATCAATTCCAGCTCCAAGAAATGCCTTATAGAGTGCTTCATTAAATGTTTTCGCGATTCCCAAACACTCACCGGTTGATTTCATCTCAGGTCCTAAGCTAATCTCTGCCCCTCTAATTTTTTCAAACGAAAAGACTGGCATCTTAATGGCAATATAATCCGACTCTTTCTGCAATCCCGTTTCATATCCAAGATCTTTAATCTTATATCCAGTAATTACTTTGGTTGCCAAATCAACAATTGGAATTCCAGTAACTTTACTTATATAAGGAACTGTTCTTGATGATCTAGGATTTACTTCAATTACATACACATCTTCATTACATACAATAAACTGAATATTAATCAGACCAATAACGTGGAGTGCCTTTGCTAATCGTCTCGTATACTCCGCTATTTTTTCTTTTACAGCAATACTAATCGTTTGAGCTGGGTACACTGAAATGCTATCTCCCGAGTGGACACCTGCACGTTCTATATGTTCCATGATTCCCGGAATCAAAATATCCGTCCCGTCACATACTGCATCTACTTCTATTTCCTTACCAACCAAATATTTATCAACCAAAATTGGATGATCTTGTGCAATCCGATTGATGATTTCCATGAACTCTTCCACTTCATCGTCTGTTATCGCAATCTGCATACCCTGGCCACCAAGTACATAGGAAGGTCTTACCAAAACTGGATATCCAAGTTGATTTGCTACAACTTTTGCTTCTTGCGCAGTATACACTGTTCCACCAGAAGGTCTTGGTATCTCACACTCTTCAAGAATCTTGTCAAACAACTCACGATCTTCTGCTGCGTCTACATTTTCAGCGCTTGTTCCTAAAATTGGAACTCCCATTTTCATTAAACTTTCAGTCAATTTAATCGCTGTTTGTCCACCAAATTGAACCACTGCACCATCTGGCTTCTCAAATCTCACAATATTTTCTACATCTTCCCTTGTTAATGGCTCAAAATATAGTTTGTCAGCAATATCAAAATCCGTACTTACAGTTTCCGGATTATTGTTAACGATAATTGTCTCATATCCTTCTTTTTCAAATGCCCATGTTGCATGAACAGAACAATAATCAAATTCAATTCCTTGACCAATTCGAATCGGACCTGATCCTAATACAAGCACTTTCTTAGGAGGGGTTGTAACACTCGCTTCATTTTCTCCACCAAATACGGAATAGTAATAAGGTGTAGACGCTGCAAATTCAGCTGCACAAGTATCTACCATCTTAAAAGATGCGATGATATTATTATCATACCTCATATCACGAATTTCATCTTCTGTTTTACCTGTAAGTCTAGCGATAACAGTGTCCGGAAATTCGATTCTTTTTGCTTCTTTCAATAAATCAACGGTCAATGGTTGGGTACTCAATGCTTGTTCCATTTCAACAAGAATTGCCAATTTATCAATAAACCAAAAATCAATCATTGAAATATCATGAATTGTTTGATAATCCACATTTTTACGAAGCATCTCTGCGATTACAAAAATTCTTTGATCATCTACAATTTTCAATCTTTCTTTTAACTCTTCCACAGATAGATCCGTGAAATCATAGCTTTGAAGGCAATCCACATGTTGTTCAAGGGATCTTAATGCTTTCATTAACGCACCTTCAAAGTTATTGCAGATGCTCATAACTTCTCCAGTTGCCTTCATTTGCGTCGTCAACGTTCTTTTTGCTGTAATAAATTTATCAAATGGTAGTCTTGGTAACTTAACAACACAATAGTCTAAGGTTGGCTCAAAACTTGCATAAGTCTTCTTAGTAATTGCATTTTGAATCTCATCTAGCGTATATCCTAGTGCAATTTTAGCTGCAACTTTTGCAATTGGATACCCTGTTGCCTTTGAAGCAAGTGCTGATGAACGACTTACCCTTGGATTTACCTCAATAACACAATATTCAAAACTGGTTGGATGAAGAGCGTATTGCACATTACAGCCACCCGTTATTTCTAATTCATTAATAATATTAAGTGCACTGCTTCGAAGCATTTGATACTCTTTATCCCCAAGCGTCTGTGATGGAGCAACAACGATGCTATCCCCCGTATGAACTCCAACCGGGTCAATGTTTTCCATATTACAAACTGTAATACAGTTTCCAGCACCATCTCGCATTACTTCATACTCAATTTCTTTCCACCCTGCGATACAACGTTCTACCAACACTTGGCTTACTCTTGAAAGACGTAATCCGTTTTCCAATATTTCTTCAAGCTGTGCTTGGTTATCAGCAATTCCACCACCGGATCCACCTAGTGTATAGGCAGGTCGAAGTACCACTGGATAACCTATTGTTCTAGCAAAAGCAACTCCATCCGGTACATTCTCAACAACCAGTGATGCTGCACAAGGCTCTCCAATTTTCTCCATAGTAGTTTTGAATTCTAGACGATCTTCTGCTTTTTTAATTGTCATTGCAGTTGTTCCAAGTAATTTAACATCCTGCTCTCTTAAAAAACCACTTTCGTCTAATTCCATTGCAAGATTTAATGCTGCCTGTCCACCAAGAGTAGGAAGAACACTATCTGGTCGTTCCTTCAAAATTAATTTCTTAACGACTTCTACTGTTAATGGCTCAATATATACTTTATCAGCTATTTCTTTGTCTGTCATAATGGTTGCAGGGTTTGAATTAATAAGAACAACTTCAACCCCTTCTTCTCTTAAAGAACGACATGCCTGTGTTCCAGCGTAGTCAAATTCTGCTGCCTGCCCAATTACAATCGGACCAGAACCAATTACAAGTACTTTTTTTACATTTGGATTTTTAGGCATTCTTATATTCCTCCATCATTTCAATAAATCGATCAAACAAGTAGCTCGAGTCCTGAGGTCCTGGACATGCCTCTGGATGAAATTGGACTGTAAATATATTTTTCCCAGTGTAAGCTAGCCCTTCACAGGTTCCATCATTCACATTTACAAACGCTTGCGTGGCCACCTTTGGGTCGATATTATGAACATCCACTACATATCCATGATTTTGACTCGAAATATATACGCGATTTGTTGAAAGGTCTTTAACAGGATGATTTCCACCTCTGTGACCATACTTCATCTTAAAAGTGTCTGCACCTGTTGCAAGTCCCATTAATTGGTGTCCTAAACAGATTGCAAAAATCGGAACATTTGAATCATATAATGCTTTGATTTCCTTAATAATTGAAACACATTCCTTTGGGTCACCAGGTCCATTTGACAACATAATTCCATCCGGACAATCTGCCAATATTTCTTTTGCACTTGTAAGTGCTGGATAAACTGTAACATTGCATCCTCTTGACGCCAAACTGTTTGCAATATTATCTTTTGCTCCAAAATCCATCAAGGCAACCTTTTTGCCTGCACCATTTAACACGTTCACTAAAGAAGGCTTTTTCTCCTTTGTCCCATCATATCTTGTAGACCCCGAAATCGGACCATTTTCTTCAAGTGAGGAAACTCCAGCGATTGTATATTTTTTGTCACAAGTTACTTTTTCAACAACTTTTCCAGTTGTATATTGATGTAGCTTAGGAATAATCTCATCAAGGTCATAGTTTTCGTTTGTAGTAATCATTCCATTCATTGTCCCTTTTTCTCTCAAAATCTTTGTAAGGGCTCTTGTATCAATACCAGCAATACCAGGAATATCATATTTGATTAGAAACTCCTGAATTGTTGTATTCATTCTAAAATTGCTCGGAATTCTAGATAATTCTCGGACAATAAAACCATCTGGCCATAATTTCCTAGATTCCATATCCTCTTCGCAAATCCCATAATTTCCTATTAATGGATAGGTCATACAGACTGCTTGTCCTGCGTAAGATGGGTCGGTCAACACTTCCAAATAACCTGCCATTGAAGTATTAAACACAATTTCGCTGATAATATCTTTATCGACTCCAATATGTGTTCCCTCAAAAACAGTCTTGTCTTCCAATATCAAAAATGCCTTCATTTAATCACCTGTTCTTCCTTTCGCATAATCGTTTTATTATAGCATAGGAACGTTTTATCATCAACAAAGCATTCACAAAAAAATTGACGGAAAATGTTCTTCAAAAACATGGTTTTATTTGCAAAATAACGATTAAAATAGTAAAATAGACAAAACTAAGAACAAAGTGAGGATACGGTCTTGAATTTAGAACTACAAGCTGTAAAGCAAGAAATTAAAAAGGTCTTACGCGGAAAAGATCAGGTAATTGATTTGGTTTTATGTACAATTTTAGCCGGTGGACACATTCTTTTAGAAGATATACCCGGAGTCGGAAAGACAACACTGGCTGTAGCATTATCAAAATCAATGTCTCTTTCTTATAAACGAATGCAATTTACACCAGACGTGTTGCCAAGTGATATTATTGGTTTTTCACTCTATGACCAGACTTCAGGAGAATTTTCATTTCGCGAAGGGGCAATCTTTACAAATCTATTCCTTGCAGATGAAATCAACCGTACTTCACCCAAAACCCAATCCGCTTTACTTGAGGCAATGGAAGAAAAGAGAGTCAGTGTCGATGGAACTACGCACACACTTGAGAAACCATTCTTTGTAATTGCCACTCAAAATCCAGTCGGTGCATCCGGAACCCAAAAACTTCCAGACTCACAATTGGACCGTTTTTTTGTACGACTTACCCTTGGCTATCCCGATCACAAAAGTGCAACTGAAATTTTGATGGGTAGATCCTTTGAAAGTATTGATGAGGTCTGTTCTGTTTTATCTACAGATTCTTTGATTATGCTACAACAAAAGGCTGAACAGGTATTTGTTCACGACGAGTTATTTGGATATATTGTTCACCTTACAGAAGCAACACGCAAAAGTGATTCTCTTTCTCTGGGTATTAGTCCTCGAGGAAGTATCGCTGTATTAAAAATGGCAAAAGCACATGCACTTTATCAAAATCGTGATTATGTCGTTCCAGAAGATATTCATAAAATCTTTTTTAGTGTATGCAATCACAGGCTTTTACTGAGTACCAAAGCAAAAGCGTCTGGACTAACGATTGAGGACGTCTTAGATAAAATCTTACAAATCGTTCCCATTCCTAGACTATCGTAGCTTTGAAAGGAACTATTATGAAACGAATTCCGAATTGGAAACTCATACAACGTTGGTTGGAATACTTCATTCTTCTATTCATTTCATTCCTGTTAGCAATCTATTATCGCCAAACCATCTTTGTTGTTTTATCCTTGCTCATTGTCTGTCTACCTGTTATTTCCTTTTTCATCACACGCTACGTGTCCATGAAAATTGAATGCAGTATTTCAACCACATTGGTTATTACAGAGAAAAACACTACAATACCCGTGAAAATAATTGCTTTGAATCATTGTGTGTTTCCAATTTCCGATATTGAAATCAAGTATCATTTAAAACACTATTTTTATCCAAACACACAAGATCTTGAAATCATATTGCCCGGATTGCTTAAACAAACGAATTCAGCCACTTTTGATTTGAAACTAACTAAAAATGGATGTTTCCAAGCTGCAATATCGGAGTTTAGGATTTATGATTTTTTGCGTTTATTTTCTTTTAGAAAAAAAGTGGACTCTTCTTTTGAAGTATTAGTGATTCCAAGCTTTTCTCAAGAAATTACATTTCATCCAGACTTATACACGGAAGGTTTTGACGAATACGAGGAAAGTTCCTCAAAAGGAAACCATTCTTCAAATGTAACTGATCTTCGAGAATATATCCCTGGTGATCGCTTACAGAAAATTCATTGGAAACTTTCAGCAAAAATCGGGAAGCTTATGATCAAGGAAAATGAAAACACCACTGATCACCAATTCTTTGTTATAAACGAATTGTATTTGCCTTCTCTTGATAGTCCTTATCTTGATTTAATGCTCGATCACTCATTTGCATTTGCAAAAGAATTATTAGCGCACCAACAGAATTTCTTTTATGCCTACTATAGTAAACAAAAAGAAGACTTTGTCTATTTCACATTAAAATCGGAAGAGGATTTAGTAGAAGCATTGACAGAACTCTATTATGAATCTACCTACGATTTAGAAAATCTTGGTCTGATTACCTATCAGCAATCTGGTCTTCAAAAAGGTAGTGTTGTACAAATTACCCACAAAGGAGTGGAACATGTTCTTATCTAAACAAAGCATAGACTATCCCTTTTCGAATCCACTATTTGGTTTTCAAGTATCTGAAACCAAAGCAGTAAATAAAGATTATAAATGGATTGTATGTTTAACGAAAGCATTCATCATATTTTTCGCTTCATTCGGCACGGTTGGAACTCTCATCGATTGCTTTGATTTGCCTTGCAATCTTTTTCTTACCGGTGTAGCACTCTTCTTCTTTTCGATTATTTTAGCATTTCTACACTATAATCGCATTGTTTTCAACATTGCCTACCCCGTCCTATTTTTAATTTTTACATTTTTCATCATTCAATTACGAAATTACGTAAATAGTGGTTTTCAAGCATTTACAAACATTGTTTATGCTGACTATGGAACATTTTTCGAATTATCTTCTGTTCGTGAAGTAAGTGAGTTTGTTACCAATCGTGAACTCACAATTCCAATCACCTTTGTTTTTCTGGGTTTTTTTCTTTGTGTGCTCCTAAATATTTCGATTTCCACATATATGAGTACTTTACTAACGGTCATTATGACATTACCTTTTATACAGATTCCCCTTTATATAAGGAAAGTACCACATCCACTATTCTTTTTCTTTTTAATTACAGCCTATGTTGCAACCGGAATTCTTGGAAGTAGTGGTCATCATATGATTCCCACCAAAAAGGTATTCTATGATTTTGATTTCAAGCAAAAAAAGAACCATTTTACATATTCCTACCGATTCAATGGGAAACTCGTGCTCCAAATCGGACTTTTTTCTATGCTTTTGGTTTTTGTATTAATACTATTTACAAACCAAACCTTAACAAAAGCAAATATTGATAACTCAACCAACAAATTAAAAGCAACTACTGATGAGTACGTGAAACAATTTGTTCAGTTTGGTCTGGCAAGTTTTACAGACCGCTACTATGCTAAAGGAGGCTTAGCCTACGGAAATCTCGGTGGTGTAAGTGCCATTCGCCCCGACTATCAAACCGATCTGATTGTTTCATATGCACCTATTTTAGGCAACGAATCCCTTTACCTTAAGGCATTTACTGGTTTTGACTATACTGGCAACTCTTGGGAACTCATGCCTTCAATTGTTGATTCCAACATTGGTTCAACCACTTCAGAATTAGAATTCAATCTTTTCACCACGTTCCTTGAAGCTAGTAGAATTGCATCCGATACTTCTAATAACAAAAACTTTGTAGAGGGCATTGTGAAAATTCAAAATCTTGATGCCGACCCTAGCTTATACTCACCTTATTACACGGTTGATGATCAAAGCTTTGATTACATTTCCATTTTAAGTACTCCGATGTCAATCGGTGAGTATAAAAAAACTTTGCAATATCAATACCGCATTCCTCTCTATGATCCATTGGATACAGAAAGTAAAAAAGATTCTCCGGAAACGTTAGTTGCCAAAAACTATAAAGAGTATACCTATTTAGAACAGTATCACAAAAACTCTACCCTATCCTTTCTCTATGTTCCAGATTGGCTAAAGCCAACGCTTGATGATGTTTGTAATAAAATCGGATATGCAGACACCCAAAAAGAACAGATCCAGCTTGTAAAAAATTATTTTTTGGATCACTATGAATATAGTCAAAGCCCTGGCTCTACCCCCGAAAACGCTGATTACATAGAACACTTCTTGACCAAACAAGACTCTGGTTATTGCGCCCACTTTGCTTCTAGCGCAGTTATGTTGCTCAGAAACTACGGCATCCCTGCTCGCTATATTGAGGGCTACGTTGTGCGTCCTATGAGCAGCAAGCAAGTTAGCGTATTACAATCTGAAGACATTCAAAATTGGACTAACACTCCTTCAAAATCTTATTCTGAACACCCCATTGAGGTTGAGGTTTCTGATGCTAATGCGCATGCCTGGGTCGAGGTTTATCATGAGGGGTTTGGATTTGTTCCTGTGGAATTCACACCGCCAAGTTCTGGTGACTCCGAGCAACCTTCCCTTTTCAGCATCTTTTCTAACATTTTTTATGCGGATGCTCCATCTGAAACAGAACAAGAAGTTGAAACTGGTCCATCTCAAAACCTAGACCTATTATCACTTAATAAAGATTCATTCTTATTACCTTTTACATTACTATTCTTGATATTAGTATTTGTTCCCTTCTCATACTTTAGTGTGAAACGCTTTTCCTTCTTCCTTTATCGAACCATTCAATTTCAAAAAGGACATTATGCTTGTCAGCTATCTTATCTCTATCAACGGATTGTCCGTAAAGGCATCCGAAAAAAACTTCTTCCAAATTATGTGCTTACGCCGAATGAATTATTTGCACAAATCAACAAACATTTGAAGCAGCCCTATCTAATATCGGATGACATCATTACAAATTTTGAAAAAGCTTGTTTTTCTAACACTAAACTTCTCCACAAAGAAGCAAATCGCATCTCAAAAGCATTCAAAAAAGCGCTTTGGAAACTATAATCCAAAGCGCCTTTTCATAATTCTAATCTTGTATATTTTCTTCCTCATATTCTAGTTCATTCATATTTTCAGTTTCACCAAGAGAGTCTGTTTCCTCTGTAAACTCTAACTCTTCAAGCACTTCTGGTTCGTCAGTAAACTCCGATTCCTCTGTTTGAGAAGTTTCCCCATAAAAATCAGAATCCACGGATTCATATGAACTCTCATATGAGTTTTCATATGTCTCTTCATAACTGTGTTCTTCCTCGAGAGCTTCTTCCTGAATAGGAATATCCCAATATTCAATAATATCCTTGGCTTTCTTTACGATTCTATAGAAAATCTGATATTCTATAGCTTCTGTCCACAAAGATCCTTTCCTCATACCACCCAATACATACTTTGAAAGGATTCCACCCAAAACGTCCATCGTTCGAATATTTGAATTTTCAATTGCAGTTCGCTCATCCATATAATTTCTCATACGATATCTTGAATAAATATATTGATAATTAAAATCCATGAAAGCTGTGGATCCGGCATCATTAACAAAGTTTAGTAGTGTAGAATCATATACTGGAAAAGGCATTGATTTTCCACCCGTTTCCTCTTCTCCAAATATTCTTGTTACTTCATTTCCAGATTTTTTTTCCAACCAACCAAGATACTTTGAAAGACGAATTACATCCGTTCTATATTTATCAACAATCATTTCGTTGCTCTGCTGTCCATCCCTCATACGCTACCTCCAAAAATACATTACTATTACACTAATACTATCATAAACCCATAAATTTTACATCAATTCTTTTCAATTATTGTACATTTTTACATAATAATTGTATAATGTATAGTACACGTTACAAGGAGAATAAGCCTATGAATACTAAAAAAATACTTGCAAAAACACACTTCATTCATCCATATGATCCAATTACGCATTTGCACTTACTTCTAAAAGGTAGCATACTCATTCGAAGTGACTTGTTTGAACTATCCATCAGCAGCCCTACTATTTTAGGCCTTATAGATTTCGAGGAAAAAACACACTCTTTCGATTATATAGCACTAGAAGATTCAGTGGTTGAACAAATACCCTTCAAACAGCATGATGAATTATTTCAAATTCTAAGAAACAATCCTACGCTATCAAATGTACTCTATAAATCTGCACTCTCCCAAATTCTTAACCTCTTAGAAGTGTGCTTTTTTAAGTCCTTTGAATGCGAGAATATTTATCATTTTGTCATTGATTTGTCAAATACATATCTTGATATTTGCAATGAATATCAAATGCCATACAAAAAACTACCCAATTTAGAAAGTATTATTCCCTATATAAGTGAAGATCCACTCCCAGATTGGTTAGAACCCTATTATCAAAGCATGCTTTCTATTGATGCTTCCAAAGATACTAATTCACTATGTAATGATCCATATTATCTATATGGTTTCTTAATGAAAATTTCAAAAGACCTGCAATTTATTTATCAAGAACTGAATCAACAAACTGAATATATCAGATCCATGTCTCAATTTTTAATGAATGAAAATCAACTGGATTATTTTGATATTTTTTCGTCACTATTATTTAAGGCAATGCAAGAAGGAAGAGATACTTCTCCTTTATTATCTTCTCTTTCAAAACAGATTATTTTCACACAAGATTTGAAACCATTAGAAAGTATTTTCAATAATCGCCTTGCACTTTACAAACAGCAATATCAGCATTTCGAATCGCTTCAACAAAGTTTCTTCGATGATTTGTCCATTCCATTTGAAAAAAAGGAGTATGAGAACGCACTATCTCAAATTCTACATTTCAGTGATTGCAGTTCTTCTTTTTCAACTGAATTCACCGAAAAAATTCAACTATATAAAGAACAGCTTCGATCCAATTCCCGTACGGAACTTTATCAATCCACAAGAAGGTATTTGGAAAAACAATTTTATAATTTGTACTTACTAGTATTCGTCAATTCGCTTTCCACAAATCCGATTCCAAATACGATTCGAATGTTTCTTAATTTTGGATTCTTAGATGAAGAGTTGGCTGGTAAGAATACAAGCCAATTCCTCCTTGATATTGTTAATAACTTTAAGGGAAACCCTGATAAACAGGTGTTCACCATGTACGAGTGGCTGTTATGTATTTACAATGGAGTACGCGAACCCTCTCGTTCCGATTTAGACCTAGACTACACAATGTATCTAAACGAAATGAAATCAAAAGGTACTATCAATGAAGAAAAATATCAGAAATTGCTGACCAATCCAGTTAATCGCGTTGAGTACGAGTTGCATAATATGATTCCTAGAGCGAGTAAAATTGTATCTGGCAACATACTATCTTTTTGTCCAATTCTATCGGACGATACTATTATCAAACCACTTGATCAGTGTTTACTGAATTACGAATCAATACTCATGGAGTTAGATAAAATTCTTCAACTAGATTATTCTGCTTTTTGGAAAGAATCTCTTTATGCAAATCCGAACTCATCAATAAGCAAAGAGACAGTTACAACCATTTCTTATCCAGATATCATTCTATTACCAGTCATTGGAAATAGAGGTTCCATGTGGCAAACTACTGGTACGAAGCAGAGAGTTTCTCCTTCTAGAATGCTACTTCCTACATTTATTGCAAGTTCTCTTCAATTATCATTATTACAAATGGTAGGCGAATATCGTTATGATTTCTGCCGACTCATTCAGGGGGCTCACTGGAGTAATATATCATTCCCTTCACTCACAAGTGAATATAGTGACTTTCTTCAATTTTACAAGAAAAATCACGACCTATCTACGGACACAAAAAATAAAATCCGTCTTTCCTTGCAAAAGTACAAAAACAACTATAAAGATTTATTTGTTCAAGATTATATCACCTATATGGTGTATGAAAGCACTGGTGCTATTCGACTCAATAAAATCGTTCGTAAGATTTTATTTACCTATTGTCCGTTCTCTCCACAAATACAGTCCTCGTTGTCAGCACACCCTTTATATGAGGACCTGATTAAACGCCGCTCAGTATTAACGCAAAAAGAATTGACCAGATTGGATAATTTATTAGTAAAGGTCCGGCAATCCTCTAAGCCGATACCGGACGAAATAAACAATCAGGTATTGCTACTAAAACAATTTCATTATACAACAAAAAACGGGTAGACTCACATCTACCCGTTTTTCTATAAGAACATTATACTAATCTAATTGTTTGAAATTCTATTCGATCAATCAATATCTTCTTTCACTGGTCTTACTAATACAAAACTGAAAATAAGTGCTAGTAAATACAATGCGCCTACGACGATAAGAACCATTCTAAATCCTTGTTTTTGATCCGATGCATGTTTTACAATCTGCGCAGAGATTTGATTTCCTGTAAGTCCTGCAATCGCCCAAGCGGTCAATACCAATCCGTGAACTTTACTTGCAGCTTTCATACCATAACGATCTGCTAAAAGTGTTGGAACATTACTAAATCCTCCACCATAGTTGGCATTTACAATACACATTAAAATTAGCACTAACGGAATAATACTATTTTCAATTGAATTAAAGATAACATTTACACTAATTGCAACAATTGATAGGATAAAGATAAACTTGTAAATGGTATTTCTGTCTTTTAACTTATCAGCAGTAGCAGAATAGAACAATCTACCTCCCGCATTAAACATTGCTGTTACAGAACCCATCGTTGCAAAGGTAACTGTAATAATTCCAAAAATCGGATAGCTATCAAATCCTATTGCTGCATAAATATCTTTTTCCTGTGAGATTAATGCAAGACCACAAGCGATATTTAAGTAAAACATCAGCCAAATACCTAAGAACACTGGCTTTTTGAACATTCCACCTGCCAAAGATAATGGTTTTTTAATATAATCCAAAATCTTCATTTCGTCATGGGATTCTTCCCAACCTTCTGGCTTTTTCAACAATGTTCTTCCAATAAACATCAACACTGTATAAATTGCTGCAAAAATCAAAAATACTTTCCACAAATTGCTTCCATCAATGAGAAAACCTTCTGCATCACGTGGTCCACATAATTTTTCTTCAAATAATTCAATCAAAGGTGTGGCGATTACTTTTGCAAGACCAAATCCAGCCACTGCTATACCCGTTGCGAGACCCTTCTTTTCTTTAAACCAGAGCATTAATGTTTTCACTGGAGATAAATAGCCAATTCCAAGTCCAATACCCATGATTACACCATAACTAAGCAAAATACCTGGTAAAAACTTTAGGTGTACGAAAAGTCCTGTTAACACTAATCCTAGATTAAAAAAGATCATAGAGATTGTCGAAGCAACTTTAACATTTTTTTCTACAATATCTCCAGCAAATGCTGCCGACATACCTAAGAAGAAGATTGCAAGACTAAATGCCCACTCAACAGAAGCTTTTTCTGCTCCAATATAATGTGCTATGTCTGCTTTGAAATACGACCAACAATAAACCATACCAATACTACAATGAATTAGCAGTGCAGGAATCGCTGCACGCGTCCACTTATTACTCCATTTTCCCATTTCCTGATCCCACTTTCTGTCATTTAGAATAATCAATCAAATGCAATTATACACCCGGTATTCTAAAAGAATCAAGTGCCTATTCTTGGTATATTGTCTTTTTTTCTATACATTCGTTACTTTTATAGTATTTGGACTTGTAATTCGAATTTTTCCCCTTCATTTCCAAATAAATCGAGCAATAAATCTCTTTGTAAAGTCACACCTGTATCAACTCTATTCTTTTGAATATAACGGAATAATTTCTTTTGCTGTTTTTGAATTGTATCCCGTGTGTAATTAACACACAAATACTTCCCTGCAGGTATTTCATATATCTCATGACCATTTTTCTTTTCCAAAACCGAAATAAATAGTTGGTATTGATTTCCGAATTCTTCCTCGAAAATCAAGATACCCGTCTCAAAAAGGGGAATCATAGCATTTAAGTATACATCCCTTTCTAATTCTGCGAAATGAATTCCAGCCGATTTCTGCAGCGTGGCTCCATCAATCGTTCGAGTAAAAACATTCCTTTTTGGTTCCTGCAACAAATACACACCTTCATTCCTTATACTATTCAAAGAATTCTCCCGTAAGCGTTGGATGTTTTGAGAAATCAATATTTGTCGCTCGAGTAATCTAATTTTATCTTGTGCCATCATTTGATAATGAAGAATCAGTTCAAAAAGTTCTTGATTATCTTTTTTAGAAAACGCTTGCACCAAATCATTCGGGCTCACATCTAATAAACGTGCCGTTTTAATAATTTCTAATAACGGAAGTTGTGATTCATCATAATACCGGTATTGATTCTCTTCATTAATATAACTTGGTTCAAATAGTTTAATTTTTTCATAAAAACGCAGTGCCTTTACTGTAAAACCACTTATTTTCGCCATCTCGCCAATCGTAAAGTAATTCATCCTTGTCACCTCGTAAATCTTTCAAATAATTTAATCTCTGCTATTGACCTTGACCTTAGTGGATGCTTTATAGTTTATTTGTAACAAGAACAATTCCCATTGTAAAGGAGCATTTATGCATTCCAAAAAGATTATTTCAAAAAAGAAGATTACACTACTCATTTTCGCCATTTTAATTCTTGCATCAACAATTTCAACCCTCTTTATTGCACAGGTAAATGATGTCCCACTAAGCAATTCCTATTTAGAGGATACCCTCGAAAAGAATGAATCTCTTTTTCAAGTTCCAGCAACCTCCATTCATGTTTTTGACTTAAATTCTATTACTCACTCAAAAACGATTGGTTTTCAAACTATCGACAAGAAAATTCCCGTCACTGAAAACTCATACTTCCATGTTGGCTCAACCGCCAAATCTGTTTTAGCCCTTATTAGTGGCAAATGTGTTCAAAACAACCTAATTGATTTTCAAACGAATTTTTTTGATCTGTATCCAGAGCTTAAATCTTCCTCCAATCCTAGCTATTACAATCTAACTTTAGCGGATTTGCTGAATTGCCGTGGCGGTTTTAGTCCTTATACTCAAGGTGACTCATCTGTTGAAGTTAGTAACCCTTATGCAAACACTTATGAATTTGCAAAAGAATTATTGTCCGTTCCACCTCAAAAACCAATCCAAAAAAATGGTGAATTTCCTCACGAATACTCCAATTCATGTTACGCTTTGGCCGCACTAATGCTTGAAAAGTCGACAAACAAAACTTACGAAGATTTGATTGCACAATTTTTTAAGGACAACGGTTCATTCGATTATCAATTTGGTTTTGCTTATAACAACGATGCAACTGCTCCTTATGGCCATCTTTTGCAAAGCAATACTGTCGTAGGACCAGATAGTAATTATGAATTAGCTAGATTTTTACGTCCTAGCGGAGATTTAAGTATGACACCTGTCTCTTATACCTCCTACGCAAGACTTCACCTAAACGGTTTATGTGGAAAAAGCAACTACCTGCCTAAAGAGGTCTTTGAATACTTAGATTATGGTGATTCTAGCATTCAAACCAATCAAGAGTACTTTGCTTATGGATCTTATTGCGGAACTCTCTTTGGAAAACGATATGTGAATATTGATGGGACAATCGGAACCTTTTTTGCACGAACAATTCTGTTCCCAGACGATCAATGGGGATTTACAATTGTCATGAACTCCGGCAATGAACTAAGTGTAAACTATCTATGCGCTAGAATCATCAAGGCTCACTATCGTCTCAAATGGATGTTCTTTGTATGATGTTCTTTGTATGATGTCCCAATAAGACATACGCGCCTACCGGGCGCACCCATAAACAAGGGGCTCTCCAGTCGGAAAGCCCCTTGTCTTTTAAAGATTATTCTGTTTTTGCCAATATCATTAGGATATCATTACTTCTTTGTACAAATTTTGTCATTTCTTCAGCACTTAATGGCCCATTTTGAACTCTCGCCAAATCATATAATTGTTCAAATATGAGGTTAACGTTTTGACCTTCTTTATTTTCTAATACATACTGCACTAGTGGGTGCGTACTATTCAATACAAGTGTCTGACCATCTTTACCAAACATTCCAAGATCCATTCCTGGTGCTGAATACATTTTCATCATGTCCTGCATTCTTCTACTCTGTTCTGAAACCGTTAGAACGGAAGCAATCTTCTTGTTTTTAAGCTTATCAACTACAACCTTAATGTCTTCTTTTTTCAAAGACTTTTTCAATTGCTGTGTCAATTCAACGCTTAAATCTTCCAACTCTTTTTGGGACTTCTTTGAAGTTTTTGCTTTTAAAGAATCGGTTAAATCCGTATCAATACGGTTGAATTTGATTGTCTCATTCTTTGATTCAAGTTGTTGAATAAATGGCTGATCAATGTTGTCTTTTAAGATTACAGCATCCATCTTTGCTTGACGAAACATATTAATGTATTGACTCTGCAACAACTCGTCCGTTACATAATAAATAATTTTTTCTTTCGTTTCTTCAATCTCTAAATCTTCTTCGTCAGAAACAATTTCGCCCTCAACCACTTCAATCCCTTGATTTACAGCCTCTGATCCTTTATCCGTAGAGCTATCGTCATCCTTTTCATCGGCTGGCTTAATCTCTAAACACTCAGGTAATGTTAAATACTTATTATCTAAATTTTTAAACAAAATATAATCCGTCATCTTTTCGCAGAATTTATCATCTTTTAGACAACCAAATTTAATGAATGGACTAATATCATCCCAGTATTTTTCATACTCTTCTTTATCCGTTTTGCACATACCCGATAACTTATCTGCAACTTTTTTGGAAATATACTCGGAGATTTTTTTTACGAATCCATCGTTTTGCAGTGCGCTTCTAGAAACATTCAAAGGAAGATCTGGACAATCAATAACACCTTTTAGAAGCATTAAGAATTCAGGAATAACCTCCTTAATATTATCCGCGATAAAAACTTGATTATTATAAAGTTTAATTTTCCCCTCGATACTTTCATATTCCATATTAATTTTAGGGAAATATAAAATTCCTTTTAAATGAAATGGATAATCCATATTTAAATGAATCCAAAATAGTGGTTCTTTATAATCATGGAAAACTTTTCGATAAAATTCTAAATAGTCTTCTTTTGAACACTCATTTGGGTGCTTAGTCCAAAGTGGATGAATATCATTTAGTAATTGTGCTCTTTTCACAATTTTATACTTTTCCTCTGTTACCTCATCCTCTTTTTCTTCAGCCGCAATAGTCTCGATTACAACATCTGACTCAAGCTTTTCTTCTTTTGTTACCGTCTGCGTTGCTGTTTGGTTTTCTTGATTCAAATATATTTCATAAGGCATAAACGAACAATACTTCTCAATTACTTCTTTTGCTTTATATTCATTACAAAATTCAAGAGAATCCTCATTTAAAAACAACGTGATTTTGGTTCCTACCTGATTATACTCGCCTTCTTCCATAGAATACTCTGTCCCACCATCGCATTCCCAATGCACTGGCTTAGCACCATCTTGATATGACAATGTATCAATATGAACTTCATCTGCAACCATGAATGCCGAATAGAATCCAAGTCCAAAATGACCAATAATTTGATCCTCATTCGTCTTATCCTTATACTTGTTTAAGAAATCAGTTGCTCCTGAAAAAGCAATTTGATTAATGTATTCTTCCATTTCTTCTTCTGTCATTCCCAATCCATTATCAATAAATGTTAATGTCTTTTTTTCTGGATTAACGAATACTTTTATTTGTGGACAATAGTCTTGTTCTAACGAGTATTCTCCCATCATATCTAATTTTCTCAATTTCGTGATTGCATCACAACCATTTGAAATTAACTCACGATAGAAAATATCATGGTCTGAATAAAGCCACTTCTTAATAATCGGAAAAATATTGTCGCTATTGATTGATAAGTTACCATGTTTATTTGCCATTTTATATCACATTCCTTTCCTTGTTTTATCCAAATTTAGTTTAATATTCTAGTGTTAAAAAGTCAAGACGAAATTAGCACTCATTAACCATGAGTGCTAATAGTGTGCTCAAAATCTAGTATTTATGCGATATATCGGATTTCTAAAATTTTCCTAAACTACTCAAAATACTTATTATACACATCAAAAAACGAATTCGTCTCAATCCCCTGTGATCGTTCAAGCACCAGTGAATCCCATAATTCATGATTCAAATTTCTCATCTTCCTCATCAAGAATTCATCATACACCTTATTGAACGCTTCATTTTTTCTCTTTTCGACAATTTTTAATTTATTTGCATCTGTTTCCTTTTTGTTAAAAGTAGACACGCACTTGATAATATGGAAGCCATGCGATGTCTCTATTACATCACTAATTTCATCCGTTGCAAGATTGAATGCTGCTTCTTCAAATTCAGCTTCAAGTTCTCCCTTTCCAAATGAGTAGGAGCTTGAATTGTCTTCATTATACTTTTGAGCCAAAAGTTCAAAGTCCTCACCGTTAACCGCCCTAGTATGAATTTCCTGTGCGCGTTTTTTTGCATCCTCATAATTTTTTTTCGAGTAAGGAACAGCTTCCTCTTTCCCATTGAGGGAATACGTTTTTATAAGAATTTGCTTAACGGTAATTGTTCTTGCCTCATCATCACTGATTTCTGGATTTACATCCTGAATAATGTAATCATAGACTTCGTTTGCAAAAGCATACTCAATGTATAACTGCAAAACTTTTTCTTGAGAAATCTCAAAATACTCTTTTTCCTGTTCCGTTAGTGAAGCAAAATAATCAGCCGCCGCTTTCTCAGCCTTCTTCTCACCATCTTCACTCAATACTAACTTGTGTTCTTTGCCCAACAAATTCATGGTCTTAATCTGTGCGACCCTTGCAATTACAACATCTTTCATCCGTCTTTCTAAAGAATCCTCACCCATTTTTGTATCCCATATTCCAGGCCCATATACTTTTTCGTAATGATTTTGCATATTCGTTAGATAAACTTTTAGTTCCCAGAGATAGCAACTTGTTTCCCCAATTTTAAATACCTCACCCTTTTTGAAGCCAGTTGTTAATACTATTTTTGTTTCATCTTGTTCTGTTTTTTTAGGTTCCGTATTCTCTGTCTCTGTGTCTTTGGGATTTGAACATGCAATCGCACTTACTAAAGCACAGCAAGCTAACACGATTATCAAATATTTACATATTCTGTTCACAATTATTCTCCGCTCATTTTATCCAATATACTACGCGCTACACTAATTCCATTTGCAGACGCTTGTTGAAGTCCTCTAGTCACACCTGCTCCATCTCCAATTGCTCGAAGTCCGTTAATACTTGTTTCAAAATCTTTATTCACAATCACTTTGTTAGAATAGAACTTTACTTCAACCCCATAGAGCAATGTCTCTTCACCGGCTATTCCGGGGGTTATTTTGTCAAGCGCAAATATCATTTCTTCAATATCTACCAAAATACGATGTGGAAAAACAAGTGATAAATCTCCTGGAACAGCATCTTTAAGGGTTGGTATAATATTGCGCCTACAAAGTCTTTCTTCTGTTGTTCTCCTTCCACGCTGTAAATCACCAAACGTTTGAACCATTATTTTCCCACCACAAAGCATGTTCGATAGCTGTGCAATTTGCTTTCCATATTCAATTGGTGAGCGAAATGGCTTTGTAAAATTTTTAGACACCAAAATGGCGAAATTGGTGTTATTTGTTTTATGATCTTTTGCTTTATATGCATGTCCATTTACGACTGCCAAACCATTTTCATAATACTCTGAGGCAACTTCTCCTGATGGGTTTGTACAAAACGTTCGTACTTTATCATCAAATGTAGGAGTATGGTAAATCAATTTTGCTTCATATAAGTTTTCATTTAAAAACTTCATGATTTCATCGCGCACTTCGACACGAACACCTACATCAACCGTTCCTGGAGTTGTTTCGATTCCAATTTGCTCACATTTATCTTTAAACCAATCGGCACCTTCACGACCTACTGCCGAAACAATTTCATTCGCATAAAACGAATCACCACTATTTGTTTTAACTCCAATTGCTCTATGATCTTCTATCAAAATATCTTCAACCATAGTATTAAACATTAACTCACAACCACTATCCATAAGATGCTGTTGTAGTTTTGAATAAATTTTATACCCTTCTTCTGTTCCAAGGTGTCTTATTGGACACTCGACTAGTTTTAGATTTGCATGGATTGCTTTTTTTCGAATTTCCCATATCTGCTCTTCTTTATCGACTCCATATACTCTTTCATCCGCACCAAATTTTAGATAGACTTGATCAGATTCACCGATTAATTTTGTTGTTTCTTCATAACCGAGAATTTCCGGCAAATTGCCACCAACATCTGCTGACAAAGATAACTTTCCATCTGAGAATGCTCCGGCACCTGCAAATCCGGTTGTAATTGCACAGGGATTGCATCCCACGCAACTCTTTGTAATTCGTTTAGGACAATTTCTTTTTTCTATACTTCTTCCCTTTTCAATCATCAGCACTTTAAGATTAGGTGATTTTTCTAACAATTCATATGCACAAAAAATCCCGCCTGGCCCTGCTCCAATAATAATCACATCATAGGTTCTTGTATCCATCCTAATCCTCCTTAATGAATGCATTTTACTCTCATTAGTATAGCATATTTTAATCCATTACGTCACTAAGCTTCCCCTGTAAATTCATTCTTTTACAATCTTCATTTTCATTATATAGTATACTTAGTATTACTCAACATGAAAGGACTTTAAGTATGAAAAAGAAGCTACTGATAATTCTCACAATTATACTAAGTTTATCCGTTATACTAAACCTATATTTTCTTCAAAAAAGCACTTTCTTTTCTGATGTCGCAAAGAAGCGTTCTGTTTCCCATTCCTTTGTCAAAACAGCTCCCTACCTTCAACGGCAAAGTCTTTTTGAAGAAATGCAAACGCAAAATGTTGACCTTCTCTTTTTAGGCGACTCTATTACACAGCGTTGCGAATGGCAAGAACTGTTTCCAGATTATTCTGCCATTAATCGCGGAATCGACAGTGATACCACAGCAGGCATTTCACTTCGATTAGATACTGTAATCGCTTCAAATCCCGATAGAATTTTTATTATGATGGGCATTAACGACTTGGCGAAAGGGACAAGCACCCCGTGTATTGTTGACAACTACTCGCAGGTTCTCGATTCATTAACAACTGCATTACCAACAAGTAAAATCTTCGTCCAAAGCGTCCTACCAGTAGGTGAAGAGGTTGCTATACCTAGCCGTGATATTCAAAACCTTAACAAAGAACTAGAAGCTCTATGCATTGAAAAAAACATTACATTTATGAACTTATTTCCTCTTTTTTGTAATGACCAACAAATGCTCCCATGCGATTATTCTGTTGATGGCGTACATCTTACGGGAGAAGCTTATATGATTTGGAAACAAGAAATTACCACTTATTTGAACGACTGAGATTCACGTTTTTTGCTTCATCGAGATTTTCATACCCATACATCCTAACAGTGTTAAGAATTGTCTTTTCTGCAAGGTTTATTTTTCTTTGTACTAATTGAACTATGAAACGACCATACAATCCAATCATTTCATCCGAGTATGTCGATAACTCTCCTCGAAGATACGTTTCGTAGGAAGTCTCATACTCTCGGTCTTCATATGTATGAATAACCCTTGCTTCATTTGATAAAGTAGGATATTTAGCTGCAAATTCCTCCATCCATCCAACTTGAATTTTTACAATTTCTTCAATTATTTTTACTTTTTCTTCTGGTATTTCATCAAATTGATCCTTGATTTTTTCATATTCCCTTGGAGAAGTAGACTCCATCATTCTTGCATACTTTTCCGTAATTAAATTTCTTCCAACTTGGAAGCAAGTTTGAAAATCATTTTTATAACATTCAAGCATCTCAAGAGTCCATTCTAGATATTGACTTTTTCTCATAATATGAAATGTAGGGTGATTATTTTGGCACTGCGCCCTCCCGCCTTCATTCTGAACTTGATCAAATGCCATCCACTCTAACTGTATTATTTCTTCAATCATATTCTCTTTTTTCTCTATTTCAAAAACTTTTTCCATAATATACACTCCATAATTTGCCAAGTAATGATCTGAGTACTCACTAACGATTCTTTTTACGCCTAGCACAAATAAAATTTTTGAACTGACCACTTCTATCCGTTCACAAATACGATCTAAGGTTTTTGCTTCTTCTAATTTGGATTTGCCGTTTTCTTGATATAACTGCAAGATTTGTTCTAAATCTTCCTTTACTTCATAGCCAAAATAACAATTACTAAGACCTCGAACCAGCCACTTATCATGTGGTGCAAAATCCTCATTTAAAAGATAAATTAATTTTGCTGCAGCACGAATCATTTCCGCTAAATGCAGAAACGCTGCTGCCGAATCTTTTCGTATCATCGCCCGTTTAAAATTATACTGCCCGTTTTGTGAAAAAGAAAATAATTCTTGGGCAATTTTTCGAAGGCGTAAATTTTCTGGATACTTATATTTTATTTGTCGGATAAGCCTAGTAAATTGACCTGATTGGTCAAAGAATATCATTCCGCTACTTAACGCACGCAGTTTTGAATCATCCATTTCAAGCCATTGCAAACTTTGAGTTGGTATCGATGATTGTCCTATGATTCGAACAAAATAATCTTCCATCGTACTAACGCCTACTCTTCCTTTTGCATAGTAACTTTCAACCCTCTCCATCCCTTCAAACGTTTTCGGAAGCTTATCATACTCCATTTCCAATTGATCACCAATCTTAGAATAGATATCAACAGGCACCCACATTGAAAATCCAGGCCCAAAATCATGATCCCGACTTACTTCATCGTCAAACCCAAGACAATCCGACCCTTCTCCCATCAATCCAATCGCGATCTCATTCTCATACTCTCGAAATAGTGAATGTATCATTTTTTTTCCATACATTTCATAATATCTAAAGCAAATTCCTATTCCTTGATTCGACGCTTGTTGATCGAGTACTATTTTTTTTTCAATTTGGAGTAAATTGTCTTGCATTCTTCCATAAGCAATTGTTTTCCCAACCGAATGTTCCAAACAGTAAATTGCTTGCTGTAAGCAGTTTCTGGCAAATACCATTTGCTTTTTCAAATAGTAAACCTCTGCTAGTGAAGCTCTAGCGGCAGCATAATGCATATCAAATACAAAGCGTTTTTCAAAAATACCTATTGCCAATTTGGAATAGTTCTCTGCTTTTGCTAATGTCTCTGAGCTTTCCTCTCTCGATTCTTCATGAAGTTTACATAATGTCTCTGCCATATTGGTATAGGTAACGGCGACTTCAAACTCTTTACCAGTTGTCTTCTTTGCCAGCTCTAAAGCTTGCTCCAAATAGTAAAATGCCTGTTCGTATTGATGAAGTTCTTGATACAATAAACTGACATTATTATACAAACTTGCATACAAGAAATCATCCTCATTCAATTTTTGATTGTAGATTGGAATAACCTGTTTATAATAAGATAATGATAACTCTAACTCCAAAACACCTCTGTACGCATTTGCAATATTTAGTAACACAGTTGCATAGTCAAGTGTCCCCTCTAGATTACACTTACTCATCCATTCCAATAACTCTTGGCTAGTCTCCATTACTCTCTCTTTTTGACTCGTTTCTCTGTAAAATCCCATTAGTTCATTTAAAATCATAATTGTTGAGTGATTATCATTTTCATTTTTTGACTGCTCTAATACTTCGATTAAATAAGTCTGTGCACCAGCTGTATTTCGATTTGCAAAAAAAACATCCAGCGTTTGATATACTAATTGAATATCCATATATCCTCCATTCTAGGAACTTTGTTCTTTTAGAAAAAAGAGAAGCATCTCTGCTTCTCTAAATCAACCTAATATATTCGTAAGTTTCTTCCTAATAATTTGAAACTCATCATCAGAAATAATACCACTTTCTTTCATAATTCTAAGTTTTTCGACCTTTCCTTTAAAGTCGAGAATCTCATCATCCAAAATCTGATCCGCTTCCTTTGATCCACTTGTAGGAACTTTCACGCCTTGAACAACTGGCTCTGGACTAACTTCAATCACTTCTTCTACAATAGACGAAGTATCAATAATTGGTTCCTCAATTGGTAGTTCTTTGCGATTAACCTCTTCGATCTTAATTTCTTCAAACTTTGTTTCTGCAACTACCTCTGCATTCGCCACATGTGTTTCAGGATTAGCTGGCTTACCAACATGTAAATTATGACCCTGTGGAATTTTACGCACAGGCCTTGCGGTTGATACAGGGTTTGTTTTCGCAGCAAGTGCTGCTGCAACAGCATCCTGACTTGGTGCGCTATCATAGCTATTATTTGCACTCACAGAAGACGGTGCATAAATAGGCTGCAATTTCTGCGGTAATGTTTCTCTGAATTTCTGAGCATATAAATACAGTTTGAAATATTTCTTTAATTCCGATAATGACACTGAAAATCCTGGAAAATAAATTTCAAACGTCTTATTCATTAATTTGGGACAAAGTGCACTTACAGTCTTACCATCAAATTCCTTTGGAAAAAATCCAATGAAGTCATTAATATCAAGTGAAAACTCACCAGCTGCGATTTTTTTCTTACTCCCTGGTTCTTTAATATATCCTCTACCGGAAACCAGTTTGTCGGATATATTTAAATGGATTTGTTCAGATGCACCAAACAACCCATAACGATACTCACCATAAAAATCCTTATACATTGGTAAGGAACTTAGCTCTTCTAGCTCTTTTGCATTTAAATCATCAATTTCCACAAATACCCCTCCTAACGTCGGCAGATTTCCTGTCATCAACAACCGCTCCCCTGCAGCCGAATGGACTATTAATAGAACTACTATTATTATATCTGCTTTACGAGTATTATTCAAACGCTTTATTACATTTTTCTCCCCAAATACAAAAAAGTCTTGCAAAAATGCATCTGCAAGGCTTACTAGCAGGGGAAGAGGGAATCGAACCCCCGTTAACGGTTTTGGAGACCGCCGCACTACCGCTGTACTATTCCCCTATGGCTTATGGTGTATTGCTTTGCAAACTCACCGAAGTAAATTATAGCATATACTCATAGTTGTTTGCAAGAGTTAAATATTGTATATTGTTCCAAAAATTACTGTTATTATCTACAATTAAGGATGCGCCTTTTTTATACAAACTAGAAGCCTGAGAACAAGTTCTCAGGCTTCCAGTTTGTGTAAAAGGGGAATTCTTCCGGAATTACTAATTAGCAAGTTTAACTTCCGTTAAACTAATGTTAGTATAGTACATCTTTCCCATACGTTCTATAATTATATTGCCATTCTTTAACATTATATTGACTTTTGTTATAAATGTTGAATTGCTTCAATAATACTAGACACCCGAATAATCTTCATGCTACCTTCAATCTCTACACCAACCTCTGCATTTTTAGGAATCATACACGTTGAGTATCCTAATTTTTTAGCTTCTAATAGTCTAGGTTGAATTTGCGAAATGGAACGAACTTCTCCACTTAATCCCACTTCTCCAAATACGACCATCGTTTGTTCAATGACAATATTCCTATGGCTTGACACAATTGCAAGTACCATTGCTAAATCTATTGCTGGCTCATTCACTCGCATTCCTCCAGCAACATTAATATATGCATCTGATTGAGAAAGCCTAATTCCAACACGTTTTTCAACAACTGCCATTAATAAATTAAGTCTGTTAAAATCCGTTCCCGTTGCTTGTCTTCTGGGTATATTAAAATTTGTGTCACACACAAGTGCCTGCACTTCAATCAGAATTGGTCTAGTTCCCTCTAGCGAACACGTTACCACCGAGCCACTCGCATTTTCTGGTTTCCCTTGAAGCATATACGCAGATGGATTTTCAACTTCTTGTAGACCCGTCATTCCCATCTCAAATACACCTATTTCATTCGTCGCGCCAAAACGATTTTTGACACCTCTAAGTATTCGATAAGACGTATGCCCATCTCCCTCTACATATAATACAGCATCTACCATATGTTCTAGCATTCTTGGACCTGCAACAGTACCTTCTTTTGTAACGTGCCCAACAATAAAGATACTAATATCATTTTGTTTTGCAATTTGTAAAAAGATAGCGGTTGCATCACGCACCTGAGACACGCTACCCGGAACACCTGCCAATTCAGAATTGGATATTGTTTGGATGGAATCAATAATTACAATCTGAGGTTTCTCATGTAATATTTGATTTTCAATCCTCTCAATATCCGTCTCACAGTACAAATAGAAGTGATTTTTAAACTCACCAATTCTATTGGCTCTCATCTTAATTTGTTTTGCTGATTCTTCTCCGGAAATATATAAAACATTAATCGCGCGATCGGATAATTCTTTGCATACTTGTAATAGTAACGTGGATTTTCCAATTCCAGGATCCCCACCTAGTAAAGTAAGAGAACCGGGTACAAGACCTCCGCCTAGTACCCGGTCAAACTCCTTCATTCCTGTTAGAATTCGATCTTCTTTTTGAACACTAACCTCAGAAATCAAAATCGGCTTATCCACCAATCTTCCATTATTTGCATTCACTTTCTTACTTTTCTCAGGTATCTTCTCTTCCGAAAAGCTGTTCCAAGCCTTACACATTGGACATTGCCCCATCCACTTAGAAGACTCATGTCCGCATTCATTACAAACAAATACATACAAACTTTTATTTTTTGCCATATATGCCTTTCTGACTTAAGACTCAACCACTTTAACAAACACTTCACACTCAGGACAAAGTTCAACACTCAAATTTAATTTTCCGCTTAAATTTGTTTTCATTACTCCTGCACTTTCATTGTCAAGAAAGACTTCATAACTTGTATCATCTCTTAATCCGATTGTAATCTGTGCATCCACTTCGCCTTCAACATGAAACTGAACACCCTCTTCAGTCTCAATATAATTAGTAACACTCGTACCAGGAACTGACTCATACAAAAAAGATCCATTTTTTTCTAGTTTTGTCATCATCTTATAGGTCTTAACTTTAAATAAATCACCTTGATGCTCATAACCTTCTAATTTTTCCTTTGCATCAAGCCCATGATTTCCAAAACTGATTGCGCCATCTTCTTCCGAACGAATTAATTCATTCACCATTGCCATTATATGTTCCTCCTGAAAGCATAAATTGCTTTATTATTATTTAGTTAAGTATAATATATTTCAAATTCAAAATCTAGCCATTCTTCATATTTGATTATTATTTCTCTCTTGCTGCTTTGAAAACAAGTTTCCCACCCAAAACTCCAGCTGTAACCTTATCTCCACTCTTAATTGTTCCAGATAAAATCTCATTTGCCAAGGAATCTTCTACATATGTTTGAATTCCTCTTTTTAGTGGTCTTGCACCCATTTTAGGATTTGAATAATGCTCTACAATATATTCTTTTAGGGAATTTGAAATTGTTAACTGTATATTCATTTGTTCCTTACATCTTTTCACTAGGCTCTTAAACAATAAAGAAACAATTTGATTCATATTCTGTTTATTTAAAACGTGGAATACAATAATTTCATCTACTCGATTCAAAAATTCCGGCTTAAACATCGTTTTGACTTCATCCATAACATTATTCTTCATCTTATCATAATTTTGCTTTTCATTTGAGGCAACCGAAAAACCAAGTGCTTTGGGATCAACTATTTTAGCAGCTCCAGCATTCGAAGTCATAATAATAATCGTATTTTTGAAATTTACTTTTCTACCCTTTGAATCCGTAATATGCCCATCATCAAGAACCTGTAGCAATACATTGAATACATCCGGATGTGCTTTCTCAATCTCGTCAAAAAGAATAACGGAATATGGGTTTGTTCGAACCTTCTTGGCTAGTTGCCCTCCATCATCATGTCCGACATATCCAGGTGGTGATCCTATCATTTTAGACACCGAATGGGATTCCATATACTCTGACATGTCAACTCGAATGAGTGCATTTTCATTTCCAAACATCGCCTCCGCTAACGCTTTGCTAAGCTCTGTTTTTCCAACTCCTGTAGGTCCCAAAAACAAAAACGAACCAATCGGTCTATTGGGATCTTGCAATCCTACTCGTCCTCTTCTCATCGCTCTAGCGACACTATCCACTGCCTCATCCTGTCCAATTACACGATTATGCAATGTTTTTTCTAATTTGAGCAACCTTTCACTTTCTTTCTCTGCAAGTTTTTGAACCGGAATTTTAGTCCAAACAGAAACAACTTGCTCGATATTTTCTTCCGAAACAACAAGGGGCATGTCTTTGTTTCGCTTCATAATTTTCTTTTTCTCATTATGATATTTTTTTACTAGCTCCTCTTGCTCCTTTTTTAAAAGCGCCGCATCTTCATGTCTTGATAATATCATTGCCCGCTCTATATTTTGATCACATTCCTTTATCTTTTTCTCATACTCCTGTATTTTGCTCGAAGTCTTTAAAAAGTGTAATCTTAGTGCAGAGGACGCTTCATCAATTAAATCAATTGCCTTATCTGGCAAATTTCGATCATTAATGTATCGATCTGACAATTGAACTGCTGCAATCACTGCTTCCTGAGAAATAGTTACTTTATGATGGTTCTCATATTTGTGTTTAATTCCATTTAATATATCAATGGACTCACTAACTGACGGCTGTGCAATTGTAACTGGTTGAAATCGTCTTTCAAGAGCAGCATCTTTTTCAATATGCTTTCTATATTCCTCTATCGTTGTAGCTCCGATTAGCTGTATTTCGCCCCTCGCCAAAGATGGTTTCAGAATATTAGATGCATCAATTGCACCTTCTGCTCCACCCGCTCCAATAATTGTATGAATTTCATCCAAAAACAATAAAATATTTCCATCCTCAATTACTTCTTTAATTACTTTCTTTATTCGTTCTTCAAACTCGCCCCTGTACTTACTTCCTGCCACAATTCCTGAAAGATCCAATGTAACCACGCGCTTGTTTTTGACTGTATCTGGAACATCATTGGCGATTATTCGCGCTGCAAGACCTTCTGCAATAGCCGTTTTACCAACTCCAGGTTCCCCAATCAAGCAGGGATTATTCTTTGTTCTTCTGCTAAGTATTTGAATCACTCTTGCTATTTCTTCTTCTCTCCCTATTACGGGATCCAATTTTCCATTTTTGGCAAGTAATGTTAAGTCCCTACTGTATTGGTCTAAGGTCTTTGTAGATGCTTTGGACTTCTTAGGGTTTAAATCCTCTTTATACAAATTTGCATCTGCTCCAACTGCCACCAATAAATCAACATACATTTTTTGTACATTCAATCCCATTGTATTTAATAATCGAACTGCAATATTATCAGCCTCTTTAATCAACGCCATTAGTATATGTTCCGTTCCAATTTCATTTGAATTGAATCGTTCTGCCATTTGATGACTTTGTTCAAGTATTTCTTCTGCACGTGGAGAAAAACCATCTTTTTCAAATATAGCAATCGGATTTGTTGGGGCAACAAAATCTCTTATCGTTTCCAACAATTTTTCTTCTAACACACCATTTTCATTTAGTACCCTTGCTGCAACACCACTTCTCTCTTGTAAGAGACCTAATAATAAATGTTCCGTTCCAACATAATTTTGTTTCATCTGTTTTGCTGCCTTTTTTGCCAAATTTAACGCAATTTGCGCCTTTTGAGTATACACCATATCGTAACCTTGCCCTTTCTATTATTGTACCTCGCACGAACCTAATCGATCGCTACGAACTTAGGATATAGCTAGTCCCTTTGTTCCCCATAATCATCATAAATTTCATCTATCAGACTATGAATTTCCATAATTGAAATGTTCTTACAACATGCTTTTGCCAATATTACTTTTAACTCCAATTCTAATTCTTTATATGCCTGGATTTTGTCTAAGTCTAATGCAATAATTGCCCCTCTTCTTCGATCTACTTTTACAAATCCCTCCTGCTTTAAGACAGTGTATGCCTTATTTACAGTGTGCATATTAATACCAATTCGATCAGCAAGTTGTCTAACACTTGGAAGTGAATCCCCTTCTCTGTATTTAGAGGTGGCAATGCCAATAACAATCTGATTTCTCAATTGAATATACAAAGCTTCATCACTATTAAAATCAATTTCTATTATCATAATTACCTCCTTAACAACCAATCCTTTGTTATATTCAGTCTATAACAGACGTTCCTTCCTGTCAATGATTTGAGAATTGAAAAAAATGAAAAAATGGGGCATATTTGCCCCATTTTTACTAATCGTCATCACGAATATTAATAAACTCAAATTCAAAATCATCATCAATCGCAGCACGATCAACCTTTTTCCTCATCGCACGTTCTTTCTCTTCCATCTCATCAAGTAGATTAATCATAACTGGATTTTTGCTTTTCTTTGTACTTTTTGATCCAAGAAATCGCTCTTTCTTATTGGTGTCCACCGCTTCAACTATTTCATCGGCTTCACAATCCACCGCAATTTCTTTTTGATCCTCCTCCAATTCCTCTTTGGTTACTAAAGAACTGTCTTCCAAATTACTAGCATCCTCCAGTTCATCCAAACCAACCATATCATCTGAGCCATCCGGTTCACTTGACTGATCAAAATCATCCGAATCACTTTGCTCCTCTTCATCGAGCAAGCGATCGCTTTGAAGTTCTCGAATTTTTATAAAGAAATTTACTAAAACCACTCCTAAAATCATGATCATAAAAATCAGAACTGCAATAATCACCATTCGAGTCTGTGATTTGCTTTTGTAAGTCAAATAACCAGTATCATCATATTGACTCGTTTGAGTATCTATTTCTAAATACCTTTGATACGTTCCTTCCAATGTGTCATATAAATACCACCCTTGACTACCTTCACTACTCATTGCAAAAAACAGATAATAGTCTTTATAAGAAGGAATTGAGTACTGATTTGCATTAACATCCTCTTCATCACTTAATTCGCTGTATTGATTCTGACTTACCATTATTTCTTCCGACACAATATAGGCAGGTGCTTCTTTCTCACCCCATTTAAAAGTGGTTGGAATAAATCCGTCCGGTATTGGAATTCCAGTCACATACTGAACCGGAAAGATAAAGCGTCCTTCTATGCCATGTATTTGAATAAAATCGATAAATTCATCCGTACCCGAATAATAAATATAGAATGCTCCTTGTGAACCATCTTTCTGCGTTAAGTAAAGCAATACTAGATTTCCCATTTCGAAATATGCTGCATCGATTGTTGTTCCCTTATAGTTGTACTCGAGCTTATCACACCCTGGTGGTAACATTTCTGATGGATAGGTTGCATTAACATATAAATCACTGCCTTCTATCTTGATTTGACCGCTTGGATCAACCACTGTACCTTCTTCACTACCTTGTTCGCCCGATTTGTTTATTTTAAAACTATAGGTAGAAGTGGTTCCAGCTTCTGATTTAACAACAATTGAAGCTAAATTTTCACCTTCTTTTAAGTTTGTAAATCCCTCCACTTTAACTACTGATGCCTTATCCGAGTTGGTTTTCGCATCAATTGCAACTGTATCAACATTCTCCGTCAACTCAATGGTGTAATTTGTTACCTTAGGTGAAAATGCAGGATCCAGAGTCCCTTTCGTAATCGATAATGCTTTTAATGTAGAATCCGATGATTTTGAATCAAGTGCTCCAGCTACCGTAATTTTTTTTGACTGAATCAGTTTGTTATTTGCATTATCATCGATAATAGCTTCTACTTTCACTTCTGTTTCTCCAGTTTTTTTTGCTGTAAAAACTAGATTTGCGCGTGTAGATGATAGGGTAATCAATCCACCACCGCCACCATACTCCACATCACAACTTTCAAATTGAAGAACTTTATCATTATAGGTAACCGATACTTTAGGAGCTATTGAATCATCTTCTGGCTCACTCGTCTCAATCTTGACATTGACCTTTTCAGAAATCACAACACTATCTTTATCCGCAGTAATCGTGACAGTCCCAGCAGCCATTGAAGTAAACCCCAATAGCAAGACAAGTAAAAAGGTTATAATCAATGAATATACGCCTCTTCGTTTCATTTTTACCATAATTTTTTCCTCTCAACTATTCACCTTTTGTTACAATAATTGTATATACCTTTTTGACACCTGCTTGCGATTTACAAATCACTTTGATTTTATTCTCACCCACTGCCAGCGTTTTTGATCCAGTTCCACTAACACTTGATGTTGCTGCAACTGGTGTTGCTCCAATCGTGATCGCATCTACATTGGATGGCACTGTCAAATAGAATGTTTCAATTTCAGGTTCAAAAATTGGTAGCATCTCATAACCATCTACATATAGTTCTTTCAAGAAATTGTTAGGATTTGCAGTTGAATCTGGTTTCACACAAGGACTGTCCGGCATTTCCAAATATACTGGAATCAAAAATACTAATTCCGCATTCATATCCGTATAGGCCTTCTTCATTTTTGCAGCTTCAGCAGTTGCTGCTTGCAAATTAGTCATGTATTGGTGGGAATAGATTCCATTTGCACTATTAACTACATTAAACTTTTGAAAATAGAGAGTGTTTTGACCTCGCTTAACATATTTTTGAGAAACAAACTTTGATCCTCCGATGATTGAAGCATATCTCGTGCTCCATGGCCTTGCATATGCTTCATCTGTTCCACTAGCATATTTAAGTCCCTGAATAATTGGCGAATTACCATTTGCTGCGTAAGCTCCAACATTAAAATAATTAAACAAGTTCTCGTATCCTGAAACCCTTCCTGAAATGCTACCACTCGTTCCGCTTCCTTGTTCTTGATAACATCTTGCTGCCAAATGATAAGGACTGATCTCAGCATTTTTACCCGCTTCAATAAATGTATCTGCATATGTTTTAGTAGAACCATCTGGTTCTGTGTAAGAATCTTGCATGAAGGAACCATTTAACAATGACTGAACACCGGTTGGCGTCTGATAGGTTTGATAATTCAATGACTCAAACTGGAAAACTCCTGACTCATCTAAAAAGTTTCTTGGATCTAAGTAAAATTGAATGATACTTTCTGACGCTGCAACCCAAGCACCTCCATCAAAGGTATACCAAGTATTTGTTTCCCAATTATAAGCCCTTGAATCCGTTGACTTCCATGAGTTTGCGACGTTCTTACTAACAAGATTAAGTCCAACCTTCGATTCCGCTAAAACCGCATCTGCCCATTTCAAGCTAGTATGAACTGCTTGGAATTTCCATGCAGGATATTTTTTATGTAGGGCTCTTAAATATACTCGATAAGATTCAGGGAATTTTTGTTCTTCAAGCTGCTTTTCAAAATCAGCATCTGTGTTTGAGCCAATTGTTTCTACAATATTCACTAAATCACTTCTTACAAAACCTTTTTTCTCCGCTCCACTATAGGTGAACGAAACTTCATACCAAACATAATTATCGGATTCTTTCTTTTGACTAAGGATTTTTACATTATCCCCAGTATTTAGCTGGCAAACAATTCCCCCAGAAATTGCTGCACTACGAATTCGAACCGCAATTCCTTTAATTGTTCCATACTGCTCATTTGCTTGTGGTGTCTGTGGTGCAGCAGGCGTTTCAGGCAAACTCACGGTTTCTTCTTTTATATCACGAATAAAATCAGAGCGAATAAATCCTGTCTGATTAGCCCCATTCAGTGTAAAGGTAATTTGGTACCAAATATTATTATCACTTGCTTTTGCCTCACTCGTAATTTGTACCTTTACCCCAGTTGATAGTTTCGCTATGGAAGGTCCAATCACTGCAATTTGTCGTACATTAATATTGGTTCCTTTTACAATTCCCGTTTTGATCTTAGTCGTTTCTGGCGAAGGCACAGTTGGCTCTGTCGCAGGAGGATTTTGAACGTCCGGAGTGTTTTTCTTTGTAATTACAAAAAAATCAGATCGAATATATCCAGTGAACTTATTCGCCCCCACAGTATAATTCACATTATACCAGGTGATTCCATCATCCCCTTTCGTCTCACCAATTACGCTACACGCTTGGCCCACGCTTACAACTCCTACAATACTACCTAATACTGAAGCTTTACTTCTTACTCTTACATTAATCCCTTTCACAACGCCCTCTGCAACCACACTTGTTGATGGGGCATTTGGCTGTTCTGTCGAATTTGTAGGTTTCAATGTTATTTGGCTAACGGTTAAAAAATCCGAATGGATAAATCCGGTGTATTTTTTTTGTGCAGTTTGTATTGAAATCTGATACCAGACCTTTTGATCAGATCCTATTGTCTTACCAGATATAATTACTTTTGTTCCCGCATTTGCTGTAATCACAATACCAGTAGCGGTAGCAGCTCCAGCTCGAACGCGCACTCCCGTACCCTTTACGACTCCACTTCCAGATGCAGTTTCTACTTTCTGATTTGCATTACCCGCTTCTTGCGTCGGATTTGTGGAAGGACTCACAGTTGCATCCTGTGTGATTGTTAATAAATCAGATCGAATATATCCCGAATAACTCTTACTGTTTTTTGTAAAAGAAACCTTGTACCAAGTTTTTTGATCACTTCCTTGTTCTTTACCCGTAATCGTAACCATTTCACCACTTTGCATATTGCAAACAATCGCAGACGTCGTATTCGCAGCTGTTCGTACATTAATACTCGATTTTGCGATTTTCCCAACGCCTGATGCATTTGTTGGTGCTGCTGGTGCCGCCGGTGCAGGGGTCGTTGGTGCAGGGACTGTTGGCGCCGGTGCCGCTGGTGCTGTGTTGGAAGCTAACTTTGTAACCAGATCTGAACGAACAAATCCAGCTCTATTGCCCGGCATAGGAATTTGATACCATATTGCACCATCACTCCCTTTTACCTGCGCTTTTATTTCGATTTTTGTTCCTAAAGGCAAGCTTCCCAACAAAGATGCTGATGTACTTGCTTCATTCCGCACTCTAGCCGTAGAAACACTTATTGTTCCAGACTCTGCTGCATTTATATTGATCGTGCTACAGATAAAAAATAGGATGAACACAGATATTCCTAATAAGAATCTGATTCCTCGAGCTTTTTTTGCTGTAGAAAAATAATTCATAGTTGCCCCTTTCTATACTTCACGTCATTCTACTACTCACTTATCATACTATTATGGTTTTTATACGTCAACCCAAATATAGTGGACTTAAGATTTTTTTCACAGTTTTATCACTATATCTAGTGTTTGACATTTATTTTTCCGAAATCACCCCAGCTCACAAAAAAAGGTGCCGTCTATAACGACACCCCCATCTTAACGTTCAAAGCGCTTTGCACCCGATTCACCTTTACTATTTGTTCCATATCCCTGCATTTTTGCAACTTTATTTTGCTTTTGCCGTAATTCTTCTTCTAATTTCTTGTTTGCTAATTTTTCACACTCCATACAGTAGCGCCCACTTCGTATAGATTTACGACAGAGTTCGCAAAATAAGAAACTATTTGAATCACTCGTTACTTCAAACTTAGATTCTTTCACCATTTGTCTGATATCTTTTTGGCTTACGCCAGTTTCAATAGAAATTTGGGTGGCTGTGGCGCCTCTATTCTTTTCCAAAAAAGATCTTACTTTTCCATAATCATCATACTCTAATGCTTTACAATCTTCACACTCATATTCACCGATCCCTTTGTAAGCCATTAATCCACCACATAATTTGCACTTTACGGGTCGGTTATAGAATTCTAATTTGAGCTTTTGTTCTAAATCCATATACCATCCCCCTTATTAATTACAATTCGTCTATTGCTTTTCCAATATCTGTTCTCATGTACTTATTATCAAACTGAACCCACTGCGTTGCTTTATAAGCATTTTCTCTTGCTTCTTTTAAGTCTTTTCCTGTCGCAGTAATACCTATAACGCGTCCGCCATTCGTAACAATCTTGCCTTGTTCAAGTTTTGTTCCCGCATGAAATGCATAATACCCCGGAGTATCTTTGAACGCTTCTAATCCACAGATCTCATACCCCTTTTCATAGGAAAGCGGGTACCCATCGGATGCCAAAACAACGCAAACAGCAGCATTTTCTTCAAATTCCAACTCAATTTCATCTAAGGTTGTATCAATACATGCCTCTATCACAGTAAGTAAATCTGTCTTCATTCTAGGTAATACAACCTGAGCCTCTGGATCGCCAAATCTTGCATTATATTCTAACACTTTAGGTCCCTTGGATGTAAGCATTAACCCAAAGAATATAATCCCTTTAAATGGTCTTCCTTCAGAAGCCATTGCATCCACAGTTGCTTGATATACATATTTTTTACAAAAGTCATCCACTTCTTGTGTATAAAATGGACTTGGTGAAAATGTTCCCATTCCACCTGTATTTAATCCTTCATCCCCATCTTTTGCACGCTTATGATCTTGCGCTGAGGTCATTGTCTTGATTGTTTTTCCATCTACAAAAGAAAGCACAGAAACTTCTCTACCAACCATGAACTCTTCAACAACCATACGTTTTCCAGCGTCTCCAAATGCCAAATCTTCCATTATAGACCAAACGCCCTCTTTTGCTTGTTCGAAGGTTTCGCAAATCAATACACCTTTTCCAAGTGCAAGTCCATCTGCTTTCAATACGATTGGATACGTACACGTCTCAAGATACTCAATTGCGTTTGAAGAATCTTCAAACGTCTCATAAGACGCCGTAGGGATATTATACTTCTTCATTAAATCTTTTGAAAAAGCCTTACTTCCCTCTAAAATAGCAGCATTTTTTCTTGGTCCAAAAACCCTTAGTCCATGTTCTTCAAAGACATCAACCAGTCCTCCAACTAAAGGATCATCCATTCCCACGATTGTCAAATCAATTGACTCTTTCTCTGCAAACGCTACAAGCTTATCAAATTCCATCGCTCCAATCGAAACGCACTCTGCTAATTGCGAAATTCCTGCGTTTCCTGGTGCACAATAGATTTTTGTGACTTTACTGTTTTTTGTAATACTTGTTATTATGGCATGTTCACGTCCACCACTACCAACTACCAATACCTTCATAAAAACCATGCCTTTCTATAGAGTCATCTATTTATAAATTCTCTCTATTTAAATTCACTATTCAATAATATCTACGCGGTAATCCGCCCGAATGGTTACCTGCCCTTTTGCAATTAAATCAATTGCTTTTGGCAAAATTTCCCACTCTGCTTCTTCCATGACGCGTTTTTGCAATGATTTTGCATCATCCGACGGCAAAACACTGACTGCTTTTTGCAAAATGATAGGACCCGTGTCCGTACCTTCATCCACATAATGGATTGTTGCTCCCACAATCTTAACACCTCTTGTCAAAGCCGCCTCATGAACCTTCAAACCATAGTAACCAACTCCGCAAAATGCCGGAATCAAAGACGGATGCACATTAATGATTTTATTCCTATATAATTGAACCAATTTTTCTGGGATTGTCACCAAATAACCCGCAAGTACTATCAAATCAGGTTCAAGTTCACCAATCTTGCGAACCAAACATTCATTAAACTCTTCACGATTCTCAAAGTCCTTTGGACTAATGCAAAGATCTTTAATTTCATTTTGTCTCGCACGCTCAAGAGCATATGCCGAATGATTGTTGCTAATAACCCCAACAATTTCAACATTCTTTAATACACCCGATTGAATCTGATTGATAATCGCCTGCAGATTCGTACCCGAACCGGATACGCAGACAACAATTTTTAACATAGCGTAACCCCTTTTTCACCAGCTTTTATGGATCCAACAACGTAAGCTTTTTCACCTGCATCTTCTATTACACTCAATGCTTTTTGCACATCACTAGGATCCACTGCAATTAGCATCCCAATTCCCATATTATAAGTATTATACATCATTTCTTCCGAAATATTTCCATCCTTTTGAAGTTTTTTGAAAATAGGTGGAATCTCATAACTATTCTTTTCTACAAATGCATGCATCCCTTCAGGCAACATCCTAGGAATATTTTCATAAAAACCGCCCCCTGTAATGTGGCTACATGCCTTCACTTTAATATTTTCTGATTTCAATGAAGAAAGTGCTTTCACGTAAATCTTAGTTGGCTCAAGCAATGCTTCTCCCAATGTCGTTCCTAATTCATCATAGTAGGTCTCTAAACTTTCTTTCGTCATATCAAACACTTTACGTACCAAAGAAAATCCATTGCTATGAACTCCTGAACTAGCCATCGCAATTAATACATCACCATCTTTTAACGTTTTTCCAGTAATCAAATCCTTCTCATCTACAATCCCAACTGCAAATCCAGCCAAATCATACTCGTCTTCCGGATAAAAACCTGGCATTTCAGCAGTTTCTCCACCAATTAATGCTGCGTTCGATTGTAAACATCCTTGCGCAACACCCTTTACGATGGTCGCAATTTTCTCCGGAAAATTCTTTCCACAAGCAATATAGTCTAAGAAAAATAACGGTTCGCCACCTGCACAGGCAATATCATTCACACACATCGCAACACAGTCAATTCCAATTGTATCATGCTTATCCATGATAAATGCAAGTTTAAGCTTTGTTCCAACACCATCAGTCCCTGATACAAGCGTTGGTTTTTCCATATCTTTCATTTTACTTAAACCAAAGGCTCCTGAAAAACCTCCAATATCGCTTAACACTTCTGGTCTCATAGTTGCTTTCACATGCTGTTTCATCAATTCTACCGACTTGTACCCAGCTTCAATATCCACACCTGCTTTTTTATAATCCATCGTTATATCCTTCCCATTCTTAAATTCTATATTGCTTTATTAGTTTACAAATTTCCATTCCTACAGTCAACCGTTTCCGAAAATTTCTACATATTGACTACATTTACTGATTTGGAAGCATCTTTTTTTATGAATTCAATGCCTCGTTTAAAAGATCGGTCCCTTCAAGAACAAATTTCCCCTCCTGAATAATTGGAACCTTCGTCATATCCATTTTCACTCCATACAGCTCCCCTATTTCATGATAGGGTAAGGTTATATCTGTATGGCACGAGTAATAGGCTTCGCCAAGATTTGTATTTCTCATACGAGAACGCTCATTATCTTTTGCAATTACCTCTTTCCCATTATCATTAAAAACTTTTGTCTCTTCATCGTATGAATAACAGGTATCTCCAAGTGCGAAATGAGGTCCTGTTTTTTCAGCAATAAGGATTGGCAGTAAATCATGAATTTTGTATTTGTCTGCCATTTTATAAGCCCGTGTGTTTGTTCCAATTGCAAACTCTCCAATCGGTAAGGTTTCATGATGATACAGAATATGATCCTTTATATACTTTTGATTATCACTTATATCCTCAAAATTCTCACAAGAATAAGAAGTTACATAACCTTCTTCAAAAACAAATTTAAGTTGATAGAAAACCATATCATTAAGGTATGCAATTGGAACATGTAATACCCCATTTGTCCCTTTTAGTACGGGTGTTGTAAACACTTCACCCAGCGGAATATTAACATCCGATACGCAATTTTCAAAGATTGTTTCTTTCTGTGGATTTGTTCGTTCATGAAGTGAAATTGTAAGATCAGTCTGGTTTTCTCCACTTCCCTTTATGACAACCTTTTGGGTTTGGTCTAATGCATCAATAATGGTTTGCTGTATCGCCTCATAGGTTTTATAGTCTAACGAATTAATTGCGATTGTCTCTTCCATAATCTGTGGATAAAATTCTCCGATTTGTGGGATTGGAAACGCAATAATTGTGAAACTGCGCTCCCTTGGATCAATATACTTGTTGATTATTTGAGTCAATTCAACATAGTACTGCGTTGACATCTGTTGCTGCTTCTTATTCATTTGAACACATTGTTTCTTTTGAATAAAATCATACTTTTCTTCACCAAAGACTTCAATCCACGCTGGACCAGCGTACCCTTTTGCTAGTTCTTTAAATTTTTCATAACCTTTTTGATAACCCAGCAATTTTTTATTTAAATAATTTTTCGAAAGAACGATTGCTTCATCTTCCCGATGGTCAAATAAAAGTTGTCTGTTATATGGTGTTGAATAGTACCCGGAAAGTCGCATTCCTCTTTTATGAAATACGCTGTTTGCATTTCTTTGAAATACTGGTTCAACTCCCATCTTTCTAAATTGATTTACCGCCACCCTGACAAGTCTCTCAAATCCAATCGGATAAACGATTTGTATCAATTTTTTATCAGAGAGTAAAACACCCTTCTTTTCAAAACCAATTTGAAAACCATTTGTATAACAAAATGCAATCTCTTCTAACTGACTTTGGGACATTTGATTAAAATACTTCATTGTTTCAATTTCATTTACAGATATATATTCTCCGTACTGGTATAAATACCTTTCATCCGACAAATCTGCACGTTCTATAATCATAGCTGCAACTCCACTATGACTTTTCAGTTTGGTTTCAACACGGTCAATCGCTTCTTCCACAGCATAGTCTTTGAAGTTCTGTTCCACAATAAGCTTAAGTTCTAAAGCGGTTGGAATTCTTTGCTCATATTGATAAACATACACATATAAACCATAGCATTCTATAAATAGTTCTAAATAACGTACTGCACGATCAAATCTTTGTTCATAAACGCATTCTATTAATATATTCATCTCAACATACAAAAAGCTAAATATCCTAGCCACTTCAAAATTATCTTTAAAGCACGTTTCGCAATACTCTGGATTTGCATAACTATGCTCATATTCCTTGTCTATAAACTCTTGAAAAAGAGAATCGTGATATTCTTTTAATTCTTTTAATGTCAGGACTGAATAATCTTTCGTCTGCTTATCAAGTATATGCAAAATCCTTTTTGACAACCGATTAAAATACTTGCTATATTCATCTGGCAACAAATATTCAAAAGCTATTTCCTGTATTCGCTCACTCGCTAATAAAAGTCTCTCTTGCATTAATTCATCACTCCTATCAATATCATGGCAAGAATTGAAAGAATGGATAGCCCATTCAAAAGGATACCAAGTCTTGGGAAAAAATAAAGTTTATCCTTCTCCAAATGGGCTTGAATTCCTATTGTTTCACCCACAATTGCAAAAAGAAATGTAAATAATAGTGTTGTTCCTAAACGTACCACAACTGCTTCTCCAACTTTATAAGCAAGAAATACCGAAAGGCAAACGGAAAAAACCGCCATGGAACCAAGGGCGGTTGATATCATTCCTTTTTTTGATTGCGTCTTGCTAGTAAACATATAAGAATTTCTTTTCATCAAAACGAAAACCTCATTTACTGTTAGAATAAAATTTTAGACTTTCTAGATAATAACTTTGAACCACTAATGATTAATAAAACGCCCATAGCAACTCCAATTGCAATTGCAACAACACCACAAACAACATTTAGTGCTCCAGAACGAGACATTGTTTTATAGATTCTTTCTTCCATGGTTACTCCCCTTTGCGTGTTAACTAATTGGCAACTCCATACTGAACATAATATGCATCAATCGCTGCTTTTAATGCATCATCAATATATACCTTCCCATTATACGGTTTATTGTGTAAATGCTCAACAACTTCTTGCATTGTCACAATTGCTGTGGTCTTAAAACCATATGTCTCTTCGATTTCTTTGAGCGCACTTTTCGTTCCCTGTCCTCGCTCCATTCGATCTACACTGACTACTAATCCTACTACCTTGGCATCTGCAATTGCTTTAATGATTGGTAACGTCTCTGCTATAGATGTTCCCGCTGTTGTAACATCTTCAATCATTAATACCTTGTCCCCATCAGCAATTGGACTTCCTAATAAAATCCCTGTATCTCCATGATCCTTAACTTCTTTTCGGTTTGAACAATACTTAATATCAACATCAGCTAATTCACTAAGCGCCATTGTTGTTGTTACGGTTAATGGAATCCCCTTATATGCCGGTCCAAACAAAACATCAAACGATGTTCCAAACTGATCTACAATTGCCTTTGCGTAATATTCACCCAACCTTTTAAGTTGACTTCCTGTTCTATAAAATCCAGTATTTACAAAAAAGGGGGTCTTTCGTCCACTTTTGGTTGTAAAATCTCCGAATTTTAACACATTACAATCCACCATAAATTCTATAAATTCTTTTTTATATTGTTCCATTCCATGTATCCTCCAAGCATTATTTTATTGCCATACTAATGTCTTCAATCATATCTATTACCGCTTGCCTAGAAGCATCCGCATAATTTAATTCCGTAAACTTTTCTTTATATTCTGCCATTTGATATGCCGCAATAATTCCTCTTGAAGAATTTACAATTGCACCCAATCCATCTTCATTAAAGAAGTGAGCCAAGTCTTTTCCTTTTCCACCTTGTGCTCCATATCCCGGAACCAAAATATAGGTTTTTGGCATTATTTTACGTAATTGTTTACCAATTTCTGGATACGTTGCACCTACCACTGCACCAATATAACTGTATTCATCACCCATGTGGGTTTCACCCCAACTCCTTACTTTTTCTCCAACCAACTCATATAAGGTCTTTTCACCAATTAATTGATCTTGAAATTCTCCACTACTTGGATTAGAGGTTTTTACCAAAATAAATAGTCCCTTGCCTTCTTCTTTACAGATATCAATAAATGGCGTTACGCCGTCCGATCCTAAATAGGGATTCACAGTAACAAAATCTTCATCAAACACTTTGTGCAGTGTATTTCCTATCTTGATTTTTCCAAGGTGACCAGTTGCATACGCTGCTGAGGTAGAACCTATGTCGCCTCGCTTTATATCACCGATTACAACCAAGTCTTTTTCCTTACAATACTGAACCGTTTTTTGAAATGCAATCATTCCAGGAATGCCAAATTGCTCATACATTGCAACTTGCGGTTTTACTGCTGGTATCAAATCATATGTGGCATCAACAATTCCTTTGTTATATTCAAAGATTGCTTCTGCCGCCCCTTCAAGCGTCTCACCGTATTCACCAAATGCCTTGCTTAAAATATGCTTTGGAATAAAACTTAACATAGGATCTAATCCTACTACTATAGGCGCATTCGTTTTTTTGATGTTTGCTACTAACTTGTTGATCATGTTGTTAATCCTACCTTTTTCCTTTTTTATATACTTTTTGAATATCCCTTAATAAATTGGAATTTTCAATATAATCTGGAAGTTCTTTGAGTGACGCATAACAATATCCGCCCATCTCTTCCGACAGCACAAACTGCCCCTCTTCGCTATCACAAATTTCACATTCATAAGCAATTCCTATACACTGTGAATCGCCAATCATTTGTGACCAAGTGTAAACCGGCTTCTTAATAACCCCACTAGATCCTAAAGATTCCTCTAGTAGTCTAAGCACTGCATCTTCCGGACTCTCTCCATACGCCACTTCACATTCAGGAAATTCCCAATAAAACGGATCTAAAATTCGATCGTCATTCCACTTCTTAACAAGCAAAAATTTACGTTCTTTTATAATGATAGCTTTTACTTTGACAAAAATACCATGCATAAACTCCTCCTGAACCCGTCCTGAAATCTAACAAAGCACTGTTTGCATATAATTCTTAATTGCAGAAACATTCGAAAATTTTAGATACTCACCCTTGTTTACAACAACTAAGGTTGGTGCTTGCATAACTTGGTATTTTCCTGCCAAATCATAATTTTCTTCTGCATCAATCAAAATGTATTTTTCATCTTTCAAAACATCTTTAGCAACCTTACAATTCGGACATGTTTTCGTCACAAACAGGTACTTTACATCAGATGGTTCTTCCATACTGATGGTAACATCCTTTTCAAAATTTGACAAGGTAATTACTGTACTAACACTTCGTTTCAAAGAGGATTTCTCAATCTCATACTCTGTGCGATTATTGTATTCTTGTAATTTTCCATCATTCCAGTTTTGAACAGGTCTATAGTAACCCGTAATTCTGCTATACACTTCTGTTTGTTGCTTGCAAACTGGACACTCATTCGCTTCTCCCGCAATATATCCATGTTCCTTACAAATCGAATAGGTTGGAGAAAGTGTGTAGTATGGCAGCTTATAGTTTTCCGAAATCGTTTTTACTAAATTTGCAGCTGCTTTCCAATCCGGTAGTTTTTCCCCTAAAAATGCATGAAATACAGTTCCAGACGTATATAAGGTTTGAATGTCATCCTGAATATCTAATGCATCAAAAATGTCCACTGTATATTCCACCGGTAAATTAGAAGAATTTGTATAGTACGGCACATCTGATTGTTTACCCGCCGTCTTAATCATTGGCCATTTTTTACGATCATGTTTTGCCAGTCTAAATGTTGTACTTTCTGCCGGCGTTGCTTCTAGATTGTATAAATCTCCATATTGTTCCTGATAGTCGGCAAGGCGATTTCTCATATGATTCAAAACTTCTTTTGTAAACTCTTGCGTCTTCTCATTAGACATATCCGCTCTAAGCCAGTTTGCATTCAAACCAACTTCATTCATCCCAATTAGTCCAATTGTTGAAAAATGGTTCGAAAAACTTCCCAAGTACTTACGCGTATATGGATACAATCCTTCATTCAATAATTTTGTAACCACTTCACGCTTAATCCTTAATGATCTAGCAGCTATATCCATCTGCTTATCTAAACGTTTATAAAAATCACCCTTATTATTTGCAAGATATGCGATTCTTGGCATATTGATTGTGACAACGCCAATGCTTCCAGTACTCTCACCTGAGCCGAAAAATCCGCCCGTCTTTTTCCTTAATTCCCTAAGATCCAAACGTAATCTACAGCACATACTTCGCACATCACTTGGTTCCATATCTGAATTAATATAATTTGAAAAATAGGGTGTTCCATATTTGGATGTCATTTCAAACAATAAGCGGTTGTTTTCCGTATCCGACCAATCAAAATCATTTGTGATTGAGTATGTTGGAATTGGATACTGGAATCCTCTTCCATTTGCATCTCCTTCAATCATCGTTTCGATAAAGGCTTTATTAATCATATCCATTTCTTTTTTACAATCACTATAACAAAAATCCATTTCTTTGCCGCCAACAATTGCTGGTAAATGAGCAAGATCACTTGGAACCGTCCAATCCAGTGTAATATTCGAAAACGGTGCTTGCGTTCCCCATCTACTAGGTGTATTTACTCCATAGATAAAAGCTTCTATGCATTTTTTAACTTCTTTATAGGATAATTCATCCACTTTAACAAAAGGAGCCAAGTAGGTGTCAAACGAGGAAAAGGCTTGAGCTCCTGCCCACTCGTTCTGCATAATTCCCAGAAAATTCACCATTTGATTGCATAGTACTGATAAATGCGCCGCAGGTGCAGAAGTGATTTTTCCAACAATTCCACCAAGCCCCTCGGTAATGAGTTGTCTAAGGCTCCAACCCGCACAGTAACCTGTCAACATAGACAAGTCATGAATATGTAGATCTGCATTTCGATGTGCAGCTCCAATTTCTTCATCATAAATTTCAGATAACCAGTAATTGGCCGTTACTGCTCCTGAGTTACTTAAAATAAGACCTCCTACAGAATACGTAACCGTCGAGTTTTCTTTCACTCTCCAATCTTCCACTTTCACATAACTATTCACCACATCTTTATAATCTAAAATAGTAGAGGTCATTGTACGCATTTTTTCACGTTGTTTTCGATAAAGGATATAAGCTTTTGCAACTTCTGCATAACCAGCTTGTTCAAGAACACGCTCAACACTATCCTGCACATCCTCTATATGAACTTCACCCGCCTTCATTTTCGATTGAAAATCTGCCGTAACGCGTAATGCTAATAATTCAACGATATCATTTGTAAACAACATATCTGTAGCGTTGAAAGCTTTAATAATCGCATCGCTAATTCTCGTTATCTCAAACTCTGTCTTTTCGCCATTTCTCTTTATCACATACAACATGTCCCCTGGTCCCTCCAATACTTCTAAACATACTTGTTATTTGCACCTGAAACTATCAACAAAATTGTAACAAAGTTGTAATATAAAGTCAACAAAAAACACTATATATTATGTGTTCAAATAAGATCTCACACAATATATAGTATTTTCGTTAATTTTTTAGCATTCTCTATCTTGTCTTTAAAAACTTATATTCTCGGATTGCATCTTCATCGTCTGGATACAACTTTAAATACTCTTCCATCTTGATTTTTGCCTGGTCAAATTGCCCTAATTTCTCATAGGCAACAATCTCGTTATACCGCAAAACCTGCGAAAGACTATTTGACTTTATTTGGATTGCTGTCTGAAATGCCTTTAGTGCTTCTTCGTGCTCACCAAGCTGCATTTTACTCAGTCCATATTGATTCAAGATTTCAACACTTTTTGCATCCTTTTCTAAATACTTGGAATATAATACAGATGCGTAATTATAATCGCCTAAATTTGCATAAGCCTGACCCAACAACAATACAATATTCTCTTTTTCTTTTTCTTTGCTCGAATTTGCTTTTTCCAAATAGTTTCTTGCATTTTCATAATCCTTTAAATAAAAGCACAGAGAACCCATTTCGTAATCATTTAGCGTTCCACTCCCTTTATTGATTGCCTCTTTCAAATACGCGGTTCCCAAGTCTTCATACCCCGTATCACGCATGGCTATATATATATCAACAACGGTTTCCGTTCGGTGCTTATTCAAATCAAGCGCTTGGGTAAAATCAACCCTAGCACCTTTTTCATCCTGTATGGATAGTTTGGCTATTCCTCTTAAGAAATATGCATCACTTTCCTTTTCCTTTAACTTAATCACAGCATCCAGTGTTTGAATTGCATCTTCAAATCGTTCATCCTTATATTCTGCTGTTGCTTTATAATAATTGATATCATATTCTAACCTACTAGGAAACATACCAGCCGCCTGAAGGGCTTTTTCAAAAGATTCTATTGCTTTGTCATAGTCAGACATTCCCATATAGGCAATTCCCTGTCCACGATAAGTCAATTCATAATCTTCACTCTTCACAATTGCCTTTTCAAATTCAGCCAAAGCCCCTTCATAGTTTAAGTTTTCAATAAGCTTCATCCCATTATTCGTATGCACATTTTCATTTTTACCGCATCCAGAAAATAGGATACCAAAGGCTAAAGCCATTGTTACTATTATTATACTAAAACGTCTCATGTACTCTCCATTCACCTTCCATCAAATTCAGCATCAAAAAACAAGTCTATTTCTTCCAGCTTCTTTTCCTTTGTATAGCTTCTCGTCCGCTTCTCTAATCTGCAAATTCAGTGGTTTTGTCGGATCACCAAGCACCATACCGATTGTCATCGTTACTGCTAGGCAATTTTCACCTTCACACACTGTCATTTCCCCAAGTTTATGAAGTATTTTTTGAATGATTGTCTCTGGTTCTTTTGCCTTTACTCCCGTTAGAACAATCAAAAATTCTTCTCCACCCCACCTTGCTACAAATCCATTTCCCCTAATTTCATCCCATAGTAACGTTGCAACACTTTTCAAAACCAAATCACCAAAATGATGTCCGTACTGGTCATTAACCTTTTTAAAATAGTCTATATCGCCGATTGCTATTGCAAAAGAGGTTCCATTATTATTACAGGCACTTTGTGTCTCATCTAACTGTTTCTCACCACTTCTACGGTTTAGCAAGCCAGTCAGAGCATCTTTTTCAATCAACGTTTTGAGTGAAGACTGCACATACTCAATGGATCTCCCAATTTCACCCAACTCATCCTCCCTTAGCACCACAGAAGAATTCGCATTTTGTTTCAAATTTCCCTTTGCAACACTTTTTAACTGAATCATTAATTGTTGTATTACACCTACGATTTTCCTTGTCTGATAGGTAATATAGTATCCGGTCAGTAAAAGTGCCAACAGAATAATCATTGTATTCAAATACAGGGACTTTCTAATGGCTCCGACGATATTAGATGCCGGCTTTTTAGTTGCAACCATTCCAATACACGTTCCATCCGATCCATAAATTGGAAGATAGTATGCATAATAGAGCTTTCCATTTACACGCGCATTCGTATAAAAACGCTCTTCTCCCTTTTCGATAACCTCTTGAACAATTCTAGACGGTGCTTCATCACCCAAAAAACGGATTCCCTTTTCATCCTTTATCGTTGTCATCATTCGAACATTATAAAAAAACAGACTAACATCAATCTGAGATTCTTTCTTAATTTGATCGATCAAACTAAATTGATCGCTAATAATCACTTCGCCCTTTTGTAGTTTCCCAACATTAGAGGATTCTTCTAGCAACAGTGAATAGTCTCCAGGGTAAATATTGTCATACATGAGTAATACTGACTTTGCGGTATTATGCAAAGATTTTTCAACTTCACTTTGCATTCCTGCCTCATATGATTTTGTCGAAACAATTAAAATCACACTCCCTAGAAACAACAATGGAAGAAGCGTCATCCACAAGAACTGTTCATAAAGACCTCTTTTCCCTTTTCTCGTCAATTTTACCTTGCTATTACTCATACCCACCTCATGAAAAACTCTCAAAACCATGAAACAAATTACACCCTGAACAGTTGTCCGTGGGTGCAATTTGTTTATAATTTGTGTATTACTCAACGAATTCACTACCTATTTTAGTTCTATCCCATCGTTTCAAAGTTCCCTCTTGGAACGTCCACTGTGGAGTATGAAAAGGAAACACAATCTCGCTTTCGTAATACCACGGATCGTTGTCATGCGCTGGATTCCTAATAATATGGAACTCCTGCGCTGGATTAAATCCCTGACCCAGCAAATAAGCCTTTTCACCTTTATCATTTTGAACCATATCGATAACCATAATGCAATGCTCTTGATCCGTTCCCTGAATCAATAAATCCCCGATTCCCAACTGATTCGGTTGAATTGAAACACATTCACTCTCCAAAGATGAAACTCCTCGATACAGAAAGAGCGTATTTAAATACTCACGAAACGTTTCATAGGTTTCATCCCTTGTCTTAATCTTAGATATTTCTGTTTTTTCATGATCTGTTACAAGTCGATATCCATCTTTCCAATCCGTATATGAAAGAAGTAACTGATTGGGTAAGCGAACCGCCATGTTTTCATACTCTCCTAGCTCCCACGCATATTCAAAGTTCAAAAAAACAATACACTGCGAACTTTGAAACACCTGGTTTCCTTGCATATCAATATCTAGGATTGCTACATGGACATGTTGATTCCCCTTCTCTTTCCCATCAAACAGTAAAACCGGACTCTTATCCTCTTTCACTGGATATTCTCTTAGAAAAGTTGCAAAAGATGTTCGCGACTCTTTATTTCTACTATAGCCCTTTGGTGGAACAATACGATCTTGCAAACAGGTTCCTCTAGGATTTATGAATGTTTCTAGAGTACTTTCTTCTTCACCGTATATCTCTTCATATTTATTATCATTCTGCTGTGCGCTCGTTTCTAATCGCCTTGATACTCTACTCTCCGATTCGTGATCTAGCGTTTGATTCGCTCGCTCTAAATATACATACATCCCAATAGCAATAAGAATTAGTCCTATACAAAAAACAACTGCCCTAATTGCGCTTTTACTCATTATACCCTCTTAAATTTATCCGGACCTTGCCCACAAATAGGACATTTATAATCGATTGGCATTTCCTTACCAACATACTCATACTGACATACCTGACAAACATAATGAAATTCTTCATCCTTTTGTTCCTCATTATCTTCAGAAGGTGCAATGTAAGTTGGTGCATTTTTAGGACTGCTGCCTCGAAGCACTTTATGGTAATAATCATATGTCATTTGATTTTCGTCAATCTGACAAACATCCCCATCTACTACCTGTGCTAAATATACTGTATGGGTTGATGCCTCCATTTTGTCGACCACTTTGCAGATTAGATATCCACAAGTGTCTTCTAAAACCGGTAAATCATCCACCATTTTGTATGAAATATTGTCAAATTTATGAATGTCCCTTCCCGACTGATATCCAAATGTTCCAATTAATGACGAGTCAACAGTTTCACCCAATATCATAATTGCAAACTTTTCTTCCTTCTCGATGCAGGACGTTGTAAAATTATCTCGATTCATACTAATTGCAATCGTCGCAGGAACTGCTGTGATCTGCATAATACTATTTGCCACGCAACCCGTAGGACGATCTCCATCCATAGCAGATACTATATAAACTCCATAAGATATTCTTCTAAATACATCTATATTCATATTTCATCCTTTACTAAAGAGATTACTCAGCCTTCCAAAGACCATGAAGATTGCAGTATGCAAAAGCAGTCACTACCTCATCTTGATCCATCAATGCAAATTCTGCTACTGGCTGATCACCTGCTTGAAGAACTTTTCGTTGGTTACCATTCTTGGTTTGTAAAACAATCCACTCTATATAATGTTCAGGAGTTGATGGATGCTCCACTGATCCAACTTTTACAGTAACTATAGAACCCTCTTTGGTCACAACTGGTATATGTTTTTCAACTGCTGCTTCAACCGTTCCAGGAATTAACTCCTTCATCTTTTCTCCACAACATACAACCGGAACTCCACTTGCCTTAAGATACACGATAATATTTCCGCAATGCTCACAACGATAAAATTTCAATTCCATACTGTATTCCTCCTATACTCATTTACGTTCAGTTACTAACAAAATAATTATAATTGATTTCTACCACTTTGTCCATTCAAACCACCTCACATAAACTTCATTTTTGATTCAAAAAGTGTTATAGTATTATCAATCAAAAAAAGAAAGGAAGTGCCTTTTTGAGTTCTTTAGAATATCCTATTTCAATCCATTCGATTTCCCCCGAAGATCAATATCACGAGTTGCTACCTTGGCATGTCCATGACGATCTAGAACTCGTTCTAGTAGAGTCTGGCGAATTATCAGTGTCTATAAGCGGAAACACAATATGCTTGTTTGAAAATGAAATGCTTTTCGTGAACCTGAATGTTCTTCACTCCTTTGATTTTAAACAATCAAAAAATGCAAAAATTGTTTCCATCGTTTTCAAGCCATCCTTTCTATTTGGTTTTGGTCGATCTGTTATGTCAACCACGTATTTGACACCACTCATTCAAAATGCTAACTTTCAATATTTCATTTTTAAAAATGATCTGTCCTTGAATGGAGTCATTTCCCTTAGTCAATATACCAGACAAATCGTAGAACATAACCAACTTCAGCATTTTGGCTTTGAACTATTAACGAAAAGCTACTTGTTAGACGTTTGGCTTTACTTACTAAAACAATTACCCCCAACTTTCTCAATTAAGAACCAACATCAAAAAAACCCGGTTTCATTGGATGAAAGCCGGGCAAAAGAAATTATTCGATTTATCGAAACACATTATGCAGATCCAATCACACTTGACGATATTGCAGACGCCATTCATGTAAGCAGAAGCGAATGTTGCCGTTGTATGAAGCGCTGCATGGAAATTTCTCCCTTCGAATATTTAATTCGTTTTCGAATATTTGCTGCTGCGAACTTACTGATTGAGCGCCAAAAGCCAATTTCAATGTCCGCTCTGGCAACCCACGTTGGATTCAACAGCAGTAGCTACTTTAACAAATTATTCAAAAAATATTTAGGCTGTACTCCCTCGCAATACCGTGAAATTATTAAGCATGATCTTGGTTCGTCTTGATTGTACAAATCCCTTTTTCGTGGAGAAATACTGGTCGGTAAGACATTTTAGCAGCTCTGAGTCCTTCTTCTCCAAGATCTTCTTCTCGGTTAATATAGGTATGAGTGGGCGCTTCATGCAATAGAAATTGTTGATTAATAATTGCATATGATCCCTGAATATCGGCAAATGCCTTTTCAATATGTACTACAAACACTTCATCACAACACGCTTCTCCTAAAGAAAGCGCTACCACTTTACCATTTGCACGAATCAAACCACCTACTAGCTCTAATTTATTCATGTTTAAAATTGCATTCCGGGTTACTTCTATCTCTGCAAGTTTACTTGCATCTTCTTGGCAGTTATTCTGAAAACACCACTCGTTTACCATTTCTAAACAGTCTTCAATATTGGTCGCTGTAATCTTTTCATATGCCCAATCCGGATTCAACTCCATAAATCGATTGATATGATTTCGCTTACTATGCAATTTCTTTCCAGAAAGTGTTCTTAATTTTTCGCCTTCATAAATGTAATCTGCAACATCCCTATCATAGTTTATTTCAAAAACACCAGGAAATAGGGCATCTAATGCCTCAAATTGTTCTGTATTCACTAAATGCATACGAAACGCTAATTTGCGCTCATTAAAATAATCCATCAGGAATTCAATCACTTCTTTCAAGCCATCTTTTCCAATTGGAAAACTAACTGAAATTGGTTCTTTTCTAGTAATAAATACCAGATAGTTACCAATTATTCCATATTCCACTTGATAATAGGGTGCCCATAACACATTGTTTGCAAATGTATTTTCACATCCTCTAAGCCTTGCTTCTTTATAATACTCTTTTATAATCTTAGCATCATTAATCGTGATCGTCTTCCAATCAATTTGTTTGCTAAATTCACATTCTTTCATTGTCTCCATCAATCTTTAAACCTCATTCATCTTCGCAAGCTTTGCCACTTGATCTGCTGCTGTTAAATGTTCAATAATTTCCTGAATATCTCCATCCATCACACTATCTAGACGGTGAATTGTCAGTTTGATTCTATGATCCGTCACTCGTCCCTGCGGAAAATTGTAAGTTCTGATTTTCTCTGAACGATCGCCTGTACCCACTTGACTCCTTCGTAATTCAGCTTCAGCATCATGCTTTTTTTCCAATTCCAATTCATATAATTTTGCTCTTAGAACACGAAGCGCCTTATCTTTGTTTTTCAACTGGGATTTTTCGTCTTGGCAGGAAATAACAATTCCCGTAGGTAGATGTGTTAATCGAACCGCAGAATCCGTTGTATTTACGCACTGCCCACCATTTCCAGAAGCACGGAACACATCAAACTTGCAGTCATTCATATTTAAATCCACTTCAACCTCTGATGCCTCTGGCATAATCGCCACCGTTATTGTAGATGTATGAATTCTTCCACCTGATTCTGTTTCCGGAACTCTTTGAACGCGGTGAACTCCACTTTCATACTTCAACTTCGAATAAACGCCCTGACCACTAATCATAAAACTCACGTCCTTGATTCCACCAATTCCAATTTCATCAAGACTCATAATTTCAACTTTCCATCTTTGACGCTCTGCATATCTAGCATAAACACGATACATTTCTGCTGCAAATAATGCTGCTTCATCTCCACCAGCGCCAGCTCTTATTTCTACAATTACATTTTTTTCATCATTTGGATCCTTTGGTAATAACAAGATTTTCATCTCATTTTCAAGCTCTTCAACTCGTTTTTTTGCTCCTGATAACTCTTCCTTAAGCATCTCACGCATTTCTGCATCTGACTCTTCTTCTAACATCAATAAACTATCTTCTATCGCCTGGTTTGATTTCTTATACTCATTATAGGCATCCACAATTGGACCCAAATCACTTTGTTCCTTCATCAAGCTACGAAAGCGTTCCTGGTTTTGTGTTACAGTTGGTTCATTCAATTCACCTAAAACTTCTTGGAATCTGATTAACAATGATTCTAATCGATCAAACATTTTTATCCTCCACAAAAGTTGCATAAACAACTCTATCATTATTCGCGTAATCTTTTTTTAAACAAATGTGTTCATAACCTTCATTTGCTAAAATCTCATAAACTTCTTCTGCTTGGTCATGTCCGATTTCAAAGAAAATCATTCCGCCTCGAACCAAAAACCGTTTGGCTTCTTTTGCAATTCTTTTATAGAAAAACAGCCCATCATCCATTCCGTCTAATGCTAGCATGGGCTCGTAATCTTTTACCTCAGGCATCAACGTTTCAATCACCTTACTTTTAATATAGGGCGGATTACTTACAACAACATCAAATATACCTTCCACTGTATCAAACAAATCACTTTCAAGAAACGTAGCCTGAATGCCAAGACGCTTCGCATTTTCCCGTGCAACGCTTAATGCTTTTGAGCTAATGTCTACTCCAACACCACTACAATCATTCGTAAAACTCAAAAGACTTAGAAGAATACATCCACTCCCCGTACACATGTCCAATATACTCATTTTATCGTGAATATTTTTAAGTACCTCTTCCACTAACAATTCGGTATCTTGCCTTGGAATTAAGACATCCTCTGTCACATAGTAATGGAGTCCCATAAACTCGCACTCTTTTAAAATATACTGAATTGGTATTCTTTGCAAACGAAGCATCAGAAGTTTTTCAACCTCATCCTGCTGCTCCTTTGTCACAAGTCGATCTTTATGAAGTAGTAAATCATTATAATTTGTTTTGCATACAAATTCCAATAAATATCTTGCATCAAACTTTGCATCCGCAATGCCTGCTTCTTCCATTTTACCAACGAGAGCATGATATAATTCCTGATAAGTCATTTACTCCTCCAAATCCTCGGGCATGGTTTCGCAAACTTGTTTTTCGTAATATGCTTTCCAATCAAAAACCGCTTCAACTGCTGCAATGGCTACTTCTACCATACTCTCATCCGGTTCTTTTGTTGTCAGTTTTTGCAACAACATTCCTGGATACGAAATAATTGTCAGAAAAATATTGTCTACACGTCCTGCTAAACGCAAAATTTCATATGAAATACCTGCAATAACCGGAATTAGGGCAATACGAAGTAACAATCTCAACAATTGATGATCCACTCTTATAAAAAAGAATACTACCAAACTTACAAATACTACAAAAAAAAGAAAGCTTGTTCCACATCTTTTATGTTGTCTAGAGCATTTCATGACATTATCAACCGTTAGCTCTTTTCCTTTTTCGATACAATTAATACACTTATGCTCTGCTCCATGGTACTGATAAACTCTTCGAATATCCTTCATTCCCGAAATCAAAACAAGATAACCAACAAAAATACCAATTCTTATGAAACCTTCTGCCAATAATAAGAGGCTTTTATTTGGTATATATTGTTCTAAAAAAGAAGACAGGAAGAATGGTAACGCAATAAATAATCCCATCGCGATTATTAATGAAAATACAATTGTGATTCCCATCAAAATGTCCTGTGTTTTTCCTTTGAAGATTTTGTCAAAGAATTGCTCTGTTTTCGTGGCTTGTTCCTCTTCTTCATCAAAAAATGAAGCTGAAAAGTTCAAGCATTTTGTTCCAAGATGCAACGACTCAACAAATTGGAATACGCCCCTAACAAAAGGTATCTTGGATACTTTTGAATCTCCAAACATCCCTTTATAGTTCTCAACCATTAACTCAATCTCACCATTTTGTTTTCGAACAGCAACTGCATACTTATCTTGATTTTTCATCATGATTCCTTCAAGCACTGCCTGTCCACCAACTCCTGAAGATCGATTCACTCTTTCTTTTGCCACAAATAGCCTCCTTTATTGCATATGAGTATGCAAAAACAGTAAAAATAAGGTTGAGATAGTAACATCTCAACCCTTTTCGTCAAAAATTATTTGCTTGCAACGCCATACTTCTTGTTAAACTTATCAATACGTCCATCAGCTCTAGCTGATTTTTGTTGTCCTGTATAAAACGAATGGCATTTAGAACAAACTTCTACGTGAATATCTCCTTTTGTCGAACCGGTTTCAAATGTGTTTCCACAGTTACAAGTCACAGTCGACTTTAGATAATTTGGATGGATTCCTTCTCTCATTTCTTTCACCTCTCTATAATTAATATAAACTAATTTTTTAAACAGCTTACTCATTGTAGCATAGCTTCATATTCAAATCAAGTAATTTTTTCATAAATCTTACGCATACTTTTTAGAACATCTTCACTTTCTTTACTTGTTCGATAAATTCATTGTTATCTTTGGACTTTACAAATAGATCTAAGATCTTTTCAACCACATCGTCCGGCCTCATTGTGTTCATAGCTTTCCGCAAAATGGCCATTGCTTCTCTCTCATTTTGATCTAATAGCAAATCTTCTCTTCTTGTTCCTGATTTCAGTAAATCTATCGCCGGGAAAATTCTTCTTTCCGATAATTTACGATCTAGAACCATCTCCATATTTCCGGTTCCTTTAAATTCTTCGTAAACAACATCATCCATTTTACTACCTGTATCTACCAATGCAGTTGCTAATATCGTTAAGCTTCCACCCTCACGCATGTTTCTAGCTGCTCCAAAAAACCGCTTAGGCATATGTAGCGCTGCTGGGTCTAAACCTCCTGACAAGGTTCTTCCACTTGGTGGCACAATCAGATTGTATGCCCTTGTCAAACGAGTAATGCTGTCGAGTAAAATTACAACGTCCTTTTTATGCTCTACCAATCGTTTTGCTCGTTCAATTGCCATCTCCGATACTCTCTTATGATTATCGGGTAATTTATCAAATGTTGAGTAAATCACTTCTACATTTGGTCCCTCAATTGCCTCTCGAATATCCGTTACCTCTTCTGGACGTTCATCAATCAACAATATGATAATATGTAAGTTTGGGTGGTTTACCTGAATGGATTTTGCAACATCTTTGAGTAATGTTGTCTTACCAGCCTTTGGTGGTGAAACAATCATTCCCCTTTGCCCTTTCCCTACTGGACACATCAAATCCATAATACGCATGGATATTCCAGACTGTTTACGCTCTAAACGCAACCGTTCATTTGGAAAAATCGGGGTCATATCCTCAAAATTCAAACGTTTCTCAGCTTCTGCCGGATGTAATCCATTGATTTTCTTTACATATAATAATGCGCTGAATTTTTCCGTCAAATTTTTGACTCTCGTGTTTCCCTCTATAACATCTCCTGTCTTTAAGTTAAATTTTCGTATTTGACTCGGAGCAACATATACATCACTTTCACCTGGGAGATAGTTATCACTTCTGATGAAACCATATCCATCTTGCAACACTTCTAATATTCCCGTTGCCAATTCTCCACTATCTAAATCCGGAGATAACTTTTCAGGATGAATCTTCATTTTTTCATCTTCTTCAAGCATCGCTTCAACAACTTGTCCCTTTTTCATAGAAGAAGTATGTTTAATACCTCTGGCTTTTGCAATTTCTCGCAATTCAGAAAGCGGGAGTGACTCGTATTTTTCTCGCATAATAATAGTTCTTTCCTTTCACCTTATTCCATTACTCTTTGGGGATTTTTTTCAGATTTGATTGGATTTGCAGTTGTCATTATACACCATCACTTCTCTATCGTAAAGCGTTTTTTGCCTTGCATGAGAACACTAAATAATATATTATAGTGGAATGAGTAAAAATCGAACTGAAATAATCACACCTAATTACGGAAAGGAAACAATCAATCATGACAATACAAGAACGTGCTCTTCAATTACATAAAGAATGGAATGGAAAATTAGAAACCACTCCCAAATCCCCGGTAACATCGAGAGAGGATTTAGCCCTAGCTTATACCCCTGGAGTTGCAGAGCCTTGCAAAGAAATCGCAAAGGATCCGGAAACAGCCTATATTTATACCTCAAAAGCGAATACAGTTGCAGTCATATCGGATGGAAGTGCCGTGTTAGGGCTTGGTAATATTGGTCCTTTAGCAGCAATGCCTGTTATGGAGGGAAAAGCCGTTTTATTCAAAGCGTTTGGAAATGTCAATGCAGTTCCTCTTTGTTTGGATACACAGGATACCGAAGAACTCATTCGAACAATCACCCATTTAGCGCCTTCTTTTGGTGGTATCAACCTTGAGGACATTAGTGCACCTAGATGTTTTGAGATTGAGGAACGCTTAAAAGCGACTCTTGATATTCCTGTTTTTCATGACGACCAACACGGTACTGCAATTGTTGTTTTAGCAGGAATCATCAATGCACTCAAAATCGTAAACAAGCAACCAAAACTATGCAAAGTAATTGTTAACGGTGCTGGAAGTGCTGGAATTGCAATCACAAATTTATTAATTACCTATGGTTTTGAAAATGTAATTCTATGTGATAAAGTTGGAATTTTGTCAAAACAAACACCTGATCTAAACTGGATGCAACAAAAAATGATGGATAAAACAAATCCTGATCAATTAACTGGTTCTTTACAAGATGCGTTCGTCGCAGCTGATATATTCGTTGGAGTTTCAGCACCTGGAATTGTTTCAAAAGAAATGGTAGCTTCTATGAATAAGGATGCCATTCTTTTTGCAATGGCAAACCCAACCCCAGAAATCATGCCTGATTTGGCAAAAGAAGCTGGCGCTCGAATCATTGGTACTGGACGCTCTGATTTTCCGAATCAAATTAACAATGTTGTGGCTTTCCCCGGTATATTTAAAGGTGCCTTAGAAGGTCGTGCGAAAAACATAACTGAAGAAATGAAATTAGCTGCTGCTGTTGCTATTGCATCTTTAGTCCCTGATCACGAATTAAACGAAAACAACATAATGCCCGAAGCATTCAACCCAGAAGTCGCTAACGCAGTTGCTATGGCTGTAAAATCTCACATTCAATAGAATTGGAAAGAATATGCATAAATCAATTCCACGTTGGGCAGATAAGCCTTACCACTCTCTGGATTATCATCTAAAACAACTGCATGGTGAAAAAATCTATAAACTATCCATTGATGGTGGTTTTACTTGTCCAAATAGGGATGGCACTATCGATACCAGAGGATGTATCTTTTGTTCCTCTGGGGGAAGTGGTGAATTTGCTACCAAAGCTCACGGTTTAGTCCAAGATCAAATTGCCAAAGCATTGGCTGGTTTTGGAACAAAAAAAATAGGCAATCTCTATATTGCCTATTTTCAAGCGTATACAAATACTTACGGGGAACTTTCACACCTACGTTCACTCTATGAAAATGCCTTGAAACACCCCCTGATTGTTGGTATATCCATTGCTACAAGACCAGATTGTTTGCCCATTCAGGTTCTTGAACTCCTAAAAGAACTAAAAAACTCTTATCCCAATAAATCCATTTGGATAGAACTAGGTTTGCAAACCATTCACGAACAAACAGCCAAATTCATCCGACGCGGATATTCTTTGGATATTTTCGAGTCTGCTGTAGCGAACTTGAAGCAACTTGATATTCCCATCATTGTCCACTGCATTTTCGGTCTTCCTCACGAAACAAAAGACATGATGCTAGAAACTATACACTATCTAAACCAACAACAAATAAATGGAATTAAGTTGCAGTTTCTCTATGTTTTGAAGGAAACGGATTTGGGGACCTATTATCTTAATGAAGGATTTCATATCTTTAGTTTTTATGAATATCGCGGTTTTCTCATAGAGGTCATAGAACATTTATCACCCGAAATTGTCATTCACCGACTAACCGGCGATGGGTTATCCGAACAACTCATTGCTCCTTATTGGAGTAAGTATAAAAGAGATTTTTTCAACTCCTTACATAATACAATGTTTTCCATTCATTCTTTTCAAGGAAAATCCTACGAGGTGCCAAATGAATCAAGATCCACTAACACTCTATAAATTAATCATCTTATATATGTTGAACCAAGTTCAATACTCTCTTACTAAAACGCATATATCAAATTTCATTCTAGACCATGAATACACAGACTATCCGTCCTTACAACAGGCGTTTGCTGATTTGGAAGAATCCAACTTTATTAGTAGTAAGCCATATTTAAATCGCACACATATGTCTATTACCGAAGAGGGAATCTCAACGATTGGTTTTTTTCACACACGAATTTCTGAAGCCATCAAAAAAGACATTCGTGACTTCATCCTTCAAAATCAGTACGAAATCAAAAATGAAACAAACGTAACTGCACATTATTATCGGCATACAAGCAAAGATTATCATGCCGTCCTATCTATTAAGGAAAAAGATGAGGATCTTTTAAACATCACCTTAAGCGTTCCAAATCAAACACTGGCTGAAGAAATCTGCGCAAATTGGCAAACCAAAAATCAAGCCATTTACCATTACCTAACTCAAACTCTATTTTAACATTTCAAAACCTATTGAAAAATATCTTCAATAGGTTTTCCATTTATATCTTTTAATTCAACTCCAAGAATTTTAGCAATCGTTGCGCCTACATCGCACAAGTTTTTGCTACACTCAAATTCTCCTATCTGCATGTCTTCACCTACAACAGCAAAAAATGTTTTGTAATCCGATTTATTCGGATGATATCCATGTGTTGCCAACATTTTTCCATCCTTCACTTCTTCAATTGGCTTTAAATCCACCTCATAATCTTCCAATAAGTAGTATCCTCTTTTTGCCTCAATCATATAAATACACTTTTTGTCAAACCCCATTTTCTTAGCACTTTTTGATGTAAACACCCTATCAATCCCAAGATTTCCTTGCCTTTTCCAACTTTTGACTAAATCGCTCAATTTCTCCTTCTCTTCTTGGGTCAATCTGTTTCTAGGATTTTCATATAGATATCCGCATCCATCACAATGTTTAAAATAGACTTTATAATTTTTAACTTTATTGTTATGAATTGTAATAAATCCAGCTTCTTTTAATAAAAAGTTAGGGTAAACAGCATACTTTGTGTCAATCTGAGAATGATCCCCTAATAAAACAAAATAAAGATCGTCATTTGCATATACTTCTTTTGCCGCCGTATAGAGTTTACCAACCCGATCATCAAGTCTTTTGATTGCTTGTGTCACCTGCTCTGACTTTGTACCATAAAGATGCTTGTGTGTATCTAAATCCGTAAAATGAACTAGCGTTAAGTCTGGCTTATATTTCTGTAAGGTGTGGACTGCACTGCTACAAATGAAATCATCTAAAAAGGGCTGTGAAATTCCTTTCCTTAGAGAATTGAATTTCTTCAAAAGTTCCATTTGATAAAATACAGATCCATTGATTGTTGATACCATAAACTGGTTTTGCCAAAATCGATTTGGAAAAATCTCAGGCAAATTATATTGTATCTTACTTTTTGCTGTAACCGGCCAAAGTAAAGAAGCCACTCTTTTTCCATCTCGAATGACTTCATCATAAATGGTGGTTCCTTTAATATATTTCCTTTGCCACAACCAGTCTGGGGTTTTTCTCCTAGGTTGTAATTTTGTGTTATTGATAATGCCGTGATGAACTGGAAGTTTCCCCGTCATAATTGTTGTATGTGCTGGATATGTCAGTGATGGGTATACAGAAGCTATATTTAGGCAACAGGCCGCTTGCCCTAATAACTCGGATCCATTATCCATTTTTTTCAACAAACTCATGTCTTTTGAGCTCATAGCATCGAGTGAAAGGATAACCATTTTCACATTTTTCAAGTTATGTTCCTTCTTCCTTTAATTTCTTGACTTTTTTGATCCTTTTTATATGTTCCCTAATCGTTAATTCGTAACCATTATTGGTTGGTCTATAAAATTCTTTTCCAGATAATTCATACGGAAGATATTGTTGGTTTACATAATTATTATCATAAAGATGTGGATATAGGTAACCCGTTCCACGATCAAGTTCTTTTGCACCTTTATAATGTGCATCTCTTAAATGCTTTGGAATTTCTAGGTTTCCCGTTTTTTTAATTTCCCCCATTGCCTCAAAAATTGCATTACAGGAAGCATTACTTTTTGGAGCGCTAGCTATATAGCTCACTGCCTGTGCAAGAATAATCTGTGCCTCTGGCATACCAACACGTTCCACTGCAAGAGATGCCATGACAGCAACCTGCAATGCATTGGGATCAGCATTTCCAACATCTTCTGACGCACAAATCATGATTCTTCTTGCAATAAATGTCACACTCTCTCCTGCATATAGCATTTTCGCAAGATAATAAATTGCGGCATCTGCGTCGGAACCTCGCATACTTTTAATAAAAGCTGAAATCGTATCATAATGTTGATCAGCTCCTTTATCATATCGAATCCCTCTTTTTTGAATACAATCCTGTGCAATATCCAATGTGATATGAATTTTTTGATCGTCTTCCCGTCCAGTAGATAATACCGCCAACTCAAGGGCGTTCATTGCCTGTCTTGCATCTCCACCTGCTATATCTGCCAAAAACTCCAATGCTGCTGGTTCAATGGTTGCCTCATATCCACCTAATCCGCGCTCAACATCCTGCAAGCATCGATTCAGTAATTCTTTCATATCCTCCATCTTTAGAGGTTGTAATTCAAATATAATCGATCTAGATAATAATGCGGAATTGACTTCAAAATATGGGTTCTCCGTGGTTGCCCCAACCAAAATAACCGTTCCATCTTCTACATAAGGAAGTAAAAAGTCTTGCTGACTCTTATTAAAACGATGGATTTCATCAATAAACAATATTGTTTTCTTTCCATACATCCCCTTTAAATCCATTGCCTTTTGAACCATCTGCTCCATCTCTTTTTTACCCGAGGTGGTTGCATTGATTTGTAAAAACTCAGAACTTGTAGTATTTGCAATCACTTTTGCAATCGTTGTCTTGCCAGTACCAGGAGGACCATAGAAAATCACTGAACTTAATTTATCAGTAACAATGGCACGATACAGCAATTTATCTTTTCCCAAAATATGTTTCTGCCCAATGATTTCCTCTAAAACCTTAGGCCGCATCCTAGCTGCCAATGGAGAATCCTTACTTGATTGATTTTGCCTTACATATTCAAACAAATCCATTTTTATTTACCCACGTGCCTTAAATTGATTTTGTGATTCAATATATTCATACTGAATCTCTTCTAGACTCTCTATAATCGACGCCTTTTCCACGTCCTCACGTTCACAGAATGCATCTAACGAAGAATCATAGTCTCGCAACTTCGTATTAACATAACTCAATAACAAAACCGGATCTTTTGGTATCATACTCCCTCTTTTCCATGCACACGCATTTACTTTGCAACTGTATTGGCCACAAACTGGTTATCCATCACATCAATCTCTACGTTTGATCCCAGATTAACTTGGTCCGATAAAATCATTTTGGCCAGCAGCGTTTCGATGTTTCTTTGAAGATAACGTTTTAATGGCCTTGCTCCAAAACTCGGTTCATATGCATTTCCCACAATATGATCTACCGCCCTTTGGGACAATGAAATCTTTATTTCCTTATCTTCCATTTTATCATTTAATTCCTTCACTAGTAATTCCATGATATGCATGATATCTTCTTTTGTCAAAGGTTTAAATAAAATCGTTTCATCTAATCGATTTAAAAATTCTGGTCTAAAATAATGATTTAATTCTCCTAATACCCTCTGCTCTAATTCTTTTGAAACAAATCCATCTTCACGAATTCCATCCAACAAATACTGAGCTCCAATATTGGACGTCATAATGATAATCGTATTTTTAAAATCAACTGTTTTTCCTAATGAATCGGTTACTCGTCCATCATCTAACACCTGAAGTAGTACATTGTAAACATCTGGATGCGCTTTCTCAATCTCGTCAAAAAGAATAACTGAATATGGTTTTCTTCGAACAGCTTCTGTTAATTGCCCCCCTTCCTCATATCCTACATACCCAGGAGGTGCCCCGATTAATCTTGAAACCGAAAATTTTTCCATATACTCACTCATATCAATACGAATGATATTTGCTTCATCATCAAATAGGACCTTTGCCAACGTTTTAGCTAATTCCGTTTTTCCAACTCCCGTAGGACCTAAAAACAAGAATGAGCCAATTGGTTTTTCAGGATCTTTGATTCCAGCTCTAGATCGCATAATTGCCTCGGTTACTTTTTTCACTGCTTCATCCTGCCCTACTACACTTTGGTGCAAAATTTTATCAAGTTCAAGAGTCTTTTCACGTTCTCCCTGGGTCAGCTTTGTAACTGGAATGCTTGTCCATCTTGAAACGATTTTGGCAATTTCATCCTCATCCACATGCTCTCTAACCAAAATTGCGTCCTGCTGTTCAAACTGAGTCTCTGCTAATTCTAGTTTCTTCTTTAACTCTGGAAGTTTGCCATAGGTAAGTTCTGCTGCCCGTTCTAAATCTCCTTCAAGACTTGCTGATTGAATGTCTTGACTGACTTGCTCAATCTCTTCTCTAAGTTTATGTAGCTTAGATACTGCTGATTTCTCATTGTCCCAAGTTGCAAGCTGGTTTTGATAATCACTTTTTAGTTCTGCCAATTCTCTTTGCAGTTGTTCAAGACGCTCTTTTGAAACTTTATCCGTCTCCTTTTTTAGCGCAGCAACTTCAATCTCCATCTGCGTTACTTTTCTTGAAATTTCATCCAGCTCCGTAGGCATCGAGTCCAGTTCTGTTTTGATTAGTGCACAAGCCTCATCCACTAAGTCAATGGCTTTATCTGGTAAAAAACGATCCGTAATGTAACGATGAGACAATGTCGCTGCAGCTACAAGTGCATTATCAAGTATCTTCACCCCATGATATACTTCAAAACGTTCTTTCAACCCTCTCAGTATAGAAATCGTATCCAAAACGGTTGGTTCTTCCACTAGTACAGGCTGAAATCTTCTTTCAAGAGCCGCATCTTTTTCAATATACTTGCGATATTCATCTAGGGTTGTTGCTCCAATACAATGAAGTTCACCCCTTGCAAGCATCGGCTTTAACATATTGCCGGCATCCAAGGCGCCGTCCACTTTCCCAGCCCCTACAATTGTATGTAGTTCATCAATGAATAATATAATTTCACCTTCGCTACTTTTCACCTCATCAAGAACTGCTTTTAGTCGTTCCTCAAACTCACCTCGATACTTTGCACCCGCTATTAGGGCACCCATATCTAGGGCAAATATCTTTTTATGTCTCAGTTTTCCCGGAACATCACCGCGTACAATTCTTTGCGCAAGCCCTTCTACAACGGCGGTTTTACCAACCCCCGGTTCGCCAATAATAACAGGGTTATTCTTTGTTTTTCTAGATAGAATTCGAATCACTGTACGGATTTCATGATCACGTCCAATCACAGGATCCATTTTCTGATTCCTTGCTTGCTCCACAAGCTCTTGCCCATACTTTGCCAGGGTATCATAAGTTGCTTCTGGACTATCACTAACTACTTTTTGATTGCCCCTAATTGTTGCAAGTGCTTGCAGGAAACGCTCACGTGTAATTCCATACTCTCTAAAAATTTCTTTCATTGCCGCATTCGGATTCTTTAGAAGTGACAAAAACAAGTGCTCTACCGAAATGTACTCATCGCCCATCTGTTTTGCTTCATTCTCCGCAAGTAACAATACTTGATTTAGTGCCTGGCTCATGTAGATGTTACCACCTTGCACTTTTACCCTTTTTTCAACATACGCTATCACACGATTCATAAAATGCTCTTTGTGAATTTCCATTCTTTCAATGAGTTTTAAAATCATGCTATCATCCATATAAATCAAACTATAAAGAAGATGTTCTTGATCTACTTCCTGATTGCCAAACTCATATGCTACTTTTTCACATCCATTTACGGCTTCAATTGATTTTTGAGTAAATTTTGAAATATTCATTGAATTACCTCCTTAAACACTTTTCACAAATCCTTTATTCTTTCTAAACTATCTTTTTGCATTTCGAATACGCAATGCATTTCCAACAACAAATAGACTACTTAAACTCATACATAGTGCTGCTATCATGGGATTCAGCTTCCATCCAAACGCCACATAAAAAGCACCTGCAGCAACTGGTATACTGATGCAATTATATAAAAATGCCCAAAACAGATTCTGTTTCATAGTTCTCATAATTAATTTGCTTAATTTAATGGCCGATATCACTTTCGAAGGATCATTTCTAGTAATTACAAAATCCCCACTTTCAATCGCGATATCAATTCCAGATCCCATTGTCACTCCTACATAGGCACTTGCCAGAGAAGGCGCATCGTTAACCCCATCCCCAACCATCAAAACTTTTTTTTGCTCCTGCTTTAATCGCTCAACGAGTGCAAGTTTATCTTCTGGAAGCAAATCAGCCATAACAGACTTAATCCCGAGCCGATTACCAACTCCTTTTGCCGCTTTATAGTGATCCCCCGTTGCCATAATAACAGTATATCCCATTTTCAGAAACTCTTGAACTGCTCTTTCACTTTCCTCCCGGATTTCATCCGCTAGGGCCAATATTGCATAAACACGTTTTCCCGAACCCAAGAACAAAAGTGTATTTCCACTGTTTTGATTATGATTGATAAATTCTTCAAAATGACTTGGTAATTCTAAATTCTTTTCATCCATAAATCGTTCATTTCCAAGATACCATATTTCATTTCGAAAAACCGGCTTCCCTTGGACACCTTTACCGAAAATTGCCAAAAATTGGTCTTGCTCATTTGGCTCAATCCCTCTTTCTTCACAATACTTTAACACCGCTTTTGCTAAACTATGTTCACTTGAACGCTCTAACGTTACTGCAATTTTTAGTAATTCATTTTCCGTATCAAGTAATGTATCTACTACTAAATCCATTACTCTAGGTTCGCCCTTTGTCAATGTCCCCGTTTTGTCCAAGACAATCGTATCAACCTGAATTAATCGTTGGATTACTTCACCACTCTTAAACAAAATACCATGCTTCGCAAACAAACCAGTCCCAACCATCAATGTCACCGGTGTTGCTAATCCAAGTGCACAGGGACAAGATATAACCAGAACTGCCAAAGCAAATGAAAATGCCATCGACAAATCTTTCGAAACGAACCACCATATCAGGAATGTTATCATTGCAAGTCCAATGATCATTGGTACAAAAACACTTGCAATCTGATCTGCAAGCTTCGCTATTGGAACTTTTGATGAGGACGCTTTTTCTACCAATTTTAAAACATTGGAGTATTTTGTATTTTCTCCAACCTGTTTTGCTAAACAAACCAATGTCCCCGACTGATTCATACTAGCCATAATAACACTTGTTCCAGGTGATTTCTCAATCCATTCACTTTCACCTGTTAGAATTGCTTCGTTTACATAGGATTCTCCGCGGATTACCTCGCCATCAGCTGGAATTGTCTCTCCTGGATACACTACAAATTGCTCGCCCACCATAATTTCCTCAATTGGCACTTTAATTTCTTGTCCATTTCGAAGTAGTGTCGCCATTTTAGGTGTTTTATCTACTAATTTCCGAAGTGCATTCAAGGTCTTTTCTTTTGATCTCTCTTCAAAATATCTTCCCAATTGTACGATTGCCAGTATTATCCCAGCCGATTCAAAATACAATTCATCGTGTGCCAAATTCGGTTCATGTCCCATTCCATGCCCCATTTGGTACCCAATCAAAAACATTGTATAAATTCCATACAAAATTGCGGAAAATGCCCCTACTGCAATCAAAGAATCCATATTCGCTTTCCTTCGAAACAATGCCTTGAATCCATTTGCAAAAATTTCAAGGCTCAAGAATACAATTGCCAATACAAGTAAAAACTGTGTCAATGCATTATTGATAGCATTTTCCGGCCCATGAATAAACTCAACAATGATTTTGGGAACAGGAATTTTCAAATACTCAAGAAACATGTGGTGCATTGCAATGTACATTAACAAAGTACCTAGCACTCCTATAGAAAGGATGCGAAACAATCCCCAGTTTCCTTTGTTCTCCCCTTTATTATTTTTTTTCCGCTGTTTATTTTCTTCTACGTCTTTCTTTTCATGCAGTAGCTTCATCCCATATCCAGCAGATTCCACTGTCTCCATAATGATTTCTTCGTTACAAATTACCTCATCATATTCAACTACTGCCGTATGCATCAACAAATTCACAGTTGCTAATGTCACACCCGGTATATTCGAAAGAATCTTCGTAACATTTGCCTCACATGCTGCACAGTGCATATTATCAACTTCAAACATTTGTGTTTTCATAAATCCACCTCGCATTTCTAAAATTCAATTCCCTTTCTAGCTGGAATCTTTTGTTCATAGGGATGCTTATGCATCTTCATTTCGGTATGATAATCTGCTAACTCTACAAAAAACGAGTCTGGATTTCTTCCCGTAAATACAATTTCAGTTTGCTCTTTCACCGCAATAATGAAGTCTCTTAATTTCTTTTGATCAATTAAATCAAACGCATATGGATAAGTAATTTCATCCAAAACAACTAAGTGAATTTCTTGTTCAATACATTCCTTTCGAATGGCGTCAAGCATCTCATTGTTATAATTTCGCACTTGCTCTAACTGCTCCTTTGTAAAATCTTTGTAGAATCCATAGTCTTTTTCCATACGATATACTGATAAATTAGGCAAATCGTATTGGTTGAAAAATTCAATTTCTCCACTCTTTCTACCTTTGAGAAATTGCGCAAATACTACTCTGTGATTATTCCCTAGACTTCGAATGCATAATCCAATAGCAGCACTCGTTTTGCCCTTCCCGTCACCTTCATATAAATGGATCATTTACTCATCTTCCTTTCACATGTTTTTGCATTACAGTTTTTACATAAATCGAACGCAACGCAATTTGCTTTATTGTTTTCATCTTGAAGTAATAGTATGGTTCCAATGGTCTTTTTAGGAATGAATACATAGCTTTCATTCATCTCGATTCCTTCTGGCCTAAGGCATGCTAAAAGTTCAACCTGTTTTTGAATCGGTATTTCATCCCCAATAAATTTCATTTCTGTGATGACTCTACCTGTTTTTTCCTTGTATAGTTGTCCAAAAATAGCATATCCAACTTCCATGGCCTTAAGCAATATGCCGTCAAAATAATACTGTCCCATTATGTTCTTCTCATCGCTTAGTTTTTCTTCAATCGATTGCGCTTCCTCCATATATGAAAAAATCGCTGGGAATCCATTTACGTTGTCTAGTTTGACACACAATGACCGGCCCTCCTCACAATCATCATAGAAAACATGGAGTTTTAGATTTCTCACATAGGTATGATAGACTTTAAAAACCTCTTTATACTCCTGTGTATTAATATGGTATTGTTTCATCATTTCTTTTAGTAGACTTTCGCTTAACTCTACTCTAAATATGGCTTTTTTCATTCCACACCCCAATCTCATTATTCCCCTAAAATATGTTCCATCCCTTGGCTTAATATCTTCATAATATGATCGTCTGCTATGGTATAAAAAATAATTTTACCCTCACGTTTGGTTTTTACAAGATTCATTTGCTTTAACAAACGCAATTGATGCGAAATTGCCGATTGACTCATTCCTAGCAAGTAACCAATATCGCAGACACACATTGTTGAATTCATTAATACATATAGAATTCGAATCCTTGTGGAATCTCCAAAGACTTTAAAAAAGTCTGCTAGTTCAAATAATTTATCGTCTATTGGAATTGATTTTCTAACTTCTTCAATTTCATGCTCCTTAGAACATAGATAATTGCAGTTACATTTCATGCCACTCTCTTCCATAACAGTCCTTCTTTCTTCAAACATATGAACGCGTGCTCATATGTTCATATTTACACATTTTTCTTTACGTGTCAATATTTTTATAGAATCATTTGACATTTGACAAGTTTCTTAATAAGATGATATAGGTGACCATATATCATCACACATACTAAGATAAAAGTGAGGAATCCCATGAGTCAAGAAAAAGTAAATGCATACAAAAACGAAAAGAAAAATAGAAAAAAGACTGTAAAAAAAGAAAAAATCAAAAAGAAAGTGATTCAAATTGTAACTGCTTTATTGACTGTTTTGGTAATTGGTGGATTTGGCTACTGGATTTATTATTCAGTTGCAATTGCTCCCACTCAGCAAGAAAAATCTGCGGAAGATTTGACCAAAGAAATTACTGATTTATTAAATAACATGAGTCAAAATAGTACAAGCGGAAATACCGTGAGTGATAATGCACTCACCCAGGATGTTGTAGCTGAATAGACTATCGTTTATGCACCCGCTGGGTGCACATCAAACAAAGGGAACCAATTCAATGTGATTGGTTCCCTTTTTATACTTTTAAATATTGCATCCGTTCATATAAATTTATAGTGCGTCTGCTCTTCCCATTTTGTCAATAAACCAAATAGCCGAATCGTTCAAATCTTCCTTTGTGAAGTCAACCAATTTATGACAATCTGGTAAAAAGAATGCTGAAGACTCATCCCTATTCGATAAGTTCCAGATTACATAGCTAATATTGCGCTTTGTTAGTAATTCAATCCACAGATCCGCCTGTTCAACATTAATGGATCCATTTCCTGAAGCATCACAAATACCAAACTCGCTCACAAAAATTGGTAAGCCACTATCGTGAGCATCCTCTAGTTTTTTTCTCAAATCATCTCTATGGGTATCCGCATAAAAATGTAATACATACATAATGTTATCATATTCTGACAACGGACTGTTCACTGCCAAATCAACATCCTGAGACCAGGTAGGCGTCCCAACCAAAATTACATTTTCGGGACTATATTTACGTATTACAGGAATTACTTTTCTTGCGTAATCTTGAATATCTTCCCAAGATGCGCCCACGTTTGGCTCATTACAGATTTCAAAAATCACATGATCCTGATCCCCATATTTATTGGCAACTTCTTCAAAAAAAGCAAGGCTTTGATCCAAATTCATCAATGGATTGCTATCACTTAAGATATGCCAATCAATAATGACATATAATCCAAGTTCTTTTGCTGCCATTACCCCTTGTTCAACTACTTTTTTAAGTTTTTCACGATTTGCATCATCCGAAACACAGTAGCCATCCTCTTCTGCTGTATACATTGCAAGACGAATCACATCGATATCCCAAGCTTCTTTCATAAATGCAATGGAATCCTGATTGATATACTCTGGATACCAAGAAAGTCCATGCGAGCTTACTCCCCTCAAAAATACAATGTTACTATTCAAATCCACCAAATTTCTCTCCTGCACGCGTAATGCCCCATGCTTTTCATAAGCTGTTTTTTTCATTCTAAATAACCCTTTTCCTCTCAATTAATTTATATATTTTAACCAGATCTTCTCTCGTTTTATTATAAGCAAGCTTCTTATGATAAACAAGTACTATTTGAACTGGCATTGTCCATATCTTTCAAATTGGATATTTAAACAATACCACTCATGGCTATAATAATGACATAACAACAACTAGTTATGAGGAAAGGTATGGTTTATGATTATGAAAAAAGAACATTTATTGAAAATAGTGGCTACAGGTTTGTTTGCAGCTCTATCCTATGTGGTATTTACGTATCTACAAATTAAAATCCCAGTTGGAAATGATTTTACATCCATTCATCTTGGAAACGCTGTCTGCGTATTGGGTGCCCTCATTTTAGGCGGTTTATATGGAGGACTGGGTGGCGCTATCGGAATGACAATTGGTGATTTACTCGATCCAGTATATATTGTCTATGCACCAAAAACATTTATTTTAAAACTATGTATCGGCCTGATCACTGGTCTTGTTGCTCATAAAATCTGCAAAATCAATGAACAGACCTCGGCTAAAAAGGTTTGGAGTGTTTCATTAATAGCAAGCATCTGTGGATTATTATTTAATGTCATTTTTGACCCACTCATTGGCTACTTCTATAAACTCGCTATTTTAGGAAAACCTGCTGCCGAATTATCACTTACCTGGAATTTAGCAACCACTTCCTTTAATGCTGTGACATCCACCATTGTGGCCGTACTAATCTATAATGCACTCCGCCCGCTCTTAAAAAAAACAAATCCAGAATTCTTCGAGTATAACAGTAAGAAGTAAGTGATACCAGTATGCATTCATTAAAAATAGGACCTTTAAGGCAAATCAGATATCACGATCAGCCTTTGGGTCCTATTATCATTTCATATATTCTAATACTATAATTCCATTCTCCTACAAGAAGTACTCTACACCGGATTCAAAAATCATCAAGTCCTGTTCTCCGTGAATGTTTTGAGCTACACCTAGATCTCTACGTTCTGAATGCGCCATTTTACCAAAACATCTTCCGTCTGGAGATAAAATACCTTCAATTGCTGCATAAGAACCATTCACATTCCATTCTTCGTCCATTGTGCAGTTTCCATCCACATCGACATACTGTGTTGCAACTTGTCCATTATTAAATAGACGCTCAATCCACTCTTTTGGTGCAACAAAGCGACCTTCTCCATGGGATGCTGGGTTTACATAAGTTTTTCCGAGCTCAGCCTTTAATAACCAAGGCGATTTATTTGTTACAACTTTGGTATATACCATTTTTGAAATGTGGCGACCGATTGTATTATAAGTCAGTGTTGGTGAATCCTCTCCCTGACCACAAATTTCCCCATATGGTACCAATCCAAGCTTAATCAGTGCTTGGAAACCATTACAGATACCTAATGCAAGTCCATCTCTTTGATTGAGTAGATCCATTACCGCAACTTTTAATTGTTCATTCTGGAAGGCAGTTGCAAAGAATTTGGCGCTACCGTCTGGTTCGTCTCCAGCTGAGAATCCACCTGGGAACATAATCATCTGTGAACTGCGGATTGCTTTTTCAAATTCATCTACAGACTCATGAATATCCGCAGAACTCAAGTTCTTAAAGACCTTGGTAACTACATTCGCTCCTGCTCGTTCAAATGCTCTTGTTGTGTCATATTCGCAGTTCGTTCCTGGGAATACAGGAATAAACACGGTTGGTTTTGCGATTTTTTGCTTGCATACATAAATCGATGGTTCGTAGAACTCACGTGTAGGAATTTTTGCTTCTTCTTTAGTTGCTTTCGTTGGGAACACTTTTTCAAGTGTTTGACTCCAACAGCCAATAGCCTCTTGAGTTGATAATACTTGATTCTTATATACAAAACCATCTTCAACAATTGTACCCACTATAGAATATGGCAAAGCAAAAGAAGCAAGTTTTGACGCATCCACCTCACAAACAAGATTACCAATTTCATTTTGGAATAAATCTTTTAATTCCAACGAATCATCAAATGACACACCAACGTGATTTCCAAATGCCATCTGTGCCACACCAGCAAATACACCTTTTGAATCAAGCGCATATGCAGAACAGATTAGCTTTTCACCCATCATTGCATGGATTGCATCGTAAATTTCACCAATTTTCTTATATTCAGGTTGTTGGAATTGATCTTTTGGTAATGTAATTTTCACAAGTACATTTCCAACTGTTTTTAATTCTGGTGATACAACATCTTTTAATAACGCTGTGTCTACTGCAAAAGAAACAAGTGTCGGAGGCACATCAATATCATGGAAGGTTCCAGACATGGAATCCTTGCCGCCAATGCTCGCTAATTCAAATCCCATCTGTGCCTGGAATGCTCCTAACAAAGCTGTAAATGGCTGGCTCCATCTCGTTGGATCTTGAGTCATCCTTTGGAAATATTCCTGGAATGTAAAACGAACTTTTTTATAGTCTCCACCTGCTGCCACAATTTTGCTAAGGGATTCAACCACTGCATAAATAGCTCCGTGGAATGGACTCCAGTCCGATAAGTATGGATCAAACCCATAACTCATCATCGTAACCGTCTGCGTATTTCCTTTTAGCACTGGCACTTTTGCAACCATTGTCTGAACAGGAGTTAATTGATAAGTTCCACCATATGGCATCAATACAGAAGCTGCACCAATGGAAGAGTCAAACATTTCAACAAGTCCCTTTTGGCTACACACATTTAAATCTTTTAAAGTTGCCTCCATTGCTTTCTTAGCATCTTCCTTTGAAATTGCATCTTTAACTTGATCTAGTGCGATTTGTTCAAAATAGCAATCCTCTTTTTGTGGTAATAATACGCTAATATCTGTTTCCTGGTGTGCTCCATTAGTATCTAAGAATTTACGAGATACATTTACAATATCCTTCCCACGCCATTTAAGAATGAGCCTCTTTTCTTGGGTTACAATTGCAACCTGAATCGCCTCTAAATTTTCTTCTTTTGCATATTGTAAAAAGGTGTCAACATCTTTAGGATCAACTACAACCGCCATACGTTCTTGTGATTCTGAAATAGATAATTCTGTACCATTTAAGCCTGCGTACTTTTTTGGAACCTTATCCAAATCAACAATGAGTCCATCTGCAAGTTCTCCAATTGCTACGGATACTCCACCCGCTCCAAAATCGTTGCACTTTTTAATTAATTTACTAACTTCTTCTCTTCTAAATAATCTTTGGATTTTACGTTCTGTAGGTGCATTTCCTTTTTGAACTTCTGCACCACAGGTTTCAATTGATTCTAGCGTATGAACTTTGGACGAACCCGTTGCTCCACCACAACCATCTCTTCCTGTTCTCCCACCCAGTAAAATGATCATATCGCCTGGGTCCGAAGTCTCACGAATCACATTCCTCCTAGGCGCAGCACCCATTACTGCTCCAATTTCCATACGTTTTGCTACATAATTAGGATGGTAAATTTCCTTTACAAGTCCTGTGGCAAGACCAATTTGATTTCCATAGCTAGAGTATCCTTTTGCTGCTCCACGAACGAGTTTCTTTTGAGATAATTTCCCCTTCATTGTTTGAGATACTGGAACTGTTGGATCCGCTGCACCAGTTACGCGCATTGCCTGATATACATATCCCCTTCCTGAAAGTGGATCTCTAATTGCACCGCCTAAACAAGTTGCTGCTCCACCAAACGGTTCAATTTCAGTTGGGTGATTATGTGTCTCATTTTTAAAGAAAATCAACCACTCTTCCTGTTCTCCATTAATATCAACAGGAACTACAATGGAACAGGCATTGATTTCATCTGACTCTTCTAAATCCTGTAATTTTCCATCTTTTTTAAGTTTACGCATGGCAACTAATGCTAAATCCATTAAACAAACGAATTTATCATCTCTACCCTTAAAAAGTTCTTCTCTTGTCACAACATATTGTTGATAGGTTTTATCAATTGCTTCTTTATAATATCCATCTTCAAAATCGATGCTTTTTAACTCTGTAGAAAATGTAGTATGGCGACAATGATCCGACCAATATGTATCAAGCACACGGATTTCAGTCATGGAAGGATCTCTTTTTTCCTCATTCATAAAATAATTCTGTATATGTTTAAAATCACGCATTGTCATTGCCAATCCGAGTGATTCATATAATTTAACTAATTCATCTTCCTTTTTTTGGATAAATCCGTCAACGACTTCAACATCTTCTGGCTCTTCAAATTCTGTAATTAGAGTCTGCGGCTTTAATAAATCGGTTTCCCTTGAATCCACTGGGTTAATACAATATGCCTTAATCTGCTCAAATTCTTCCTCTGTCAATGTGCCCTCTAAAAGATACGTAACTGCAGTCTTAATGACTGGTTCCTCTTCACCTCTTAAAAAACGAACGCACTGCACTGCTGAGTCTGCTCTTTGATCAAACTGCCCAGGCAAGAATTCCACACTGAAAACCTTGCTTTCTTGTGGCATCTCAAATGATTCACGATATAGAATATCCACTGGTGGTTCACAAAACACGGTATGGCAAGCTGTTTCAAAAATATCGTCCGATATATTTTCTACGTCATAACGGATAAATACCCTTACCTTTTTTACACTATCAATTAAAAGATAACTCTTGATTTCTTCTTGGAGTTCTTTTGCCTGTACTGCAAAAGCATCCTTCTTTTCCACATAAATCCGTCTTACATTTGCCATTTCTTTCCTCCACTAACATTTTTATCATTTTCTTAGACACTATTTCTATTATACAAAATTAGAACCTTTTTTCAACCTGAAATCTGAATTTGATACATCTTCTTATAAATTCCATTTATATTCATCAACTCTTCATGGGTTCCTTGTTCAACTACTTTCCCATCATCCATAACCAAAATCCAATCCGAATCACGAATTGTTGACAAGCGATGGGCAATCACAAAAGAAGTCCTGCCTTCCATCAAATTTGCGAGCACTTTTTGTATAATCATTTCAGTTCTTGTATCGATCGAAGAAGTTGCCTCGTCCAATATTAGGATATGGGGCATTTTGACAATCGCCCTCGCAATACAGAGTAATTGTTTTTCTCCCCAGGATAGTTCCACTCCCCGATCACCTATAACCGTATGCACACCGTGTTCAAGGTTATTTACAAACCGTTTTGCGTGGGAGCGTTCAAGTGCCATTTCCACCTCTTGCATCGTAATATCTTCTCTGTTAAGAGTGATGTTTTCTAGAACAGAAGCATTTTTAATCCATGTGTTTTGAAATACCATGGCATATTCATTTCGAATCATCTTTGCATCTAATTCATTTAAATCCACTCCATTCAAAGACACGGTCCCCGATTGAGGTGCATAATACTTTAACAAAAGTTGTAGTAACGTCGATTTTCCACATCCCGTTTTTCCAACAATTGCAAGTCTTTTGCCTTTATGAACCTCTAAATTAATTTGTTCTAAAACCCTTTTCTCATTCTGATACGAAAAATCAACTTGTTGAAAAGAAATCACAGGAATTTCATCACTATACTCTAGCTGATCTTCTCGCTTAGTTGAACATCTCGAATCTGTAGCTTCTTCCTCTTCATCTAGGAACTCAAATACACGATTTGCACAGACAAATGCATTCTGCAACTGTGAAAAAACAGAAGAAATTTCATTAAATGGCTTTGTATACTGATTTGCATAGGAAAAAAACACACTAAACTGACCAAGGGTAATAATCCCTTTTATCACCTCTGCTCCACCAAACAATAAAACTGCCATACTCACGAGGATATTCACAAAACGAATGGACGGGTTTGCAATGGAGGAATAGAATATGGCACGGATGCTACTTTCCTCAAGGGATTGATTGATTTGGTCAATTTTTTCTTCCATCATCATTTGTGTTCCAAGCAATACAATTTCCTTTTGATGTTTAATGGATTCCTTGGTCTCATTTGTCATTCTCCCTCTAATAACCGCTTGTTTTCCATAAAATTCCTTTGTTTTCTTTGCAATTTTAGCAGTTACTACAATGGATATAGGAGTAAGAACAATGACTAATATAGTTGTCTTATAATCTAACAACAACATGTATACTAACGTTATACACATTGTGAATAGTCCACCAATCAACTGGGGTAGACCCAAAGAAATACCTTCGGATATCTGCTCTATATCAGTTGTTAATCGATTCATCAAATCTCCATGGGAATGTTGATCATAATACTGGACAGATAAGGAATGCACCTTCTGAAAAGCCCTGTTACGAAGCGATTTCGAACTTTCAAATGATATTTTCTGATATTGTAGGGTACTCAGCCAATGAAAAAATGCATTTCCTGCAATCACAACTACAATCATACCAATCATTTTCCAAAACTCGTTCATCTGCATTTCATTTGAAATCATAAGATCAATTGTTTTACCAACTAAAATAGGAATTCCAAGCCCTAAAAGGACAGTTATAATCGTCATGAGGCTAGCGAGAACAAAGCGAATTTTTTGATTACGCAAAAGACTTTTCCAATGATTTAGATTTTTCATTTAGCCCACCTCCTGTTCTGAACATGTGCCAAATTGTGATTGGTATAATTCCTGATAAACGCTGCATGTCTTCATCAGTACTGAGTGCGGACCACTGGATACTAAGCGGCCATCTTCTAAAACTAATATTTCATCGGAATGTTTGAGCGAAACAATTTTTTGCGAAACTAGTAAGACAATTTTATCTTTATACTGTTCTTTTATTAAATCAATAATGGATTGCTCAGTGATTGCATCAAGTGCTGACAGTGCATCATCCACAATAAGAATCTCAGCATCTCTAAGGAGTACCCTTGCAATCGAAATCCTTTGTTTTTGACCACCTGAGAGGTTATTGCCATTCACATACAGCATGGTATCTAATCCACACTCTAGCTTATCCACAAACGTTCTCATTTCCAGTTTTTCCAACAAATTCATTAACTCTTCATCGGAATGCTTTCTATTCCCCCAAAGTAAATTGTCACGAATACTCGCTTCAATGATTACCGGCTTTTGCGAAATCATTGCTACATATTTTTGTAGTTCATCACTAGAATACTCATGAATTGGTAAATCCCCAAGCAGTATATCTCCTTGATTCGCTTGATACAGTCCTCTGAGCATAAGCATCGCTGTTGTTTTCCCAGCCCCACTACTTCCGATTACTCCATATACTTTTTTTGCAAAAACATAGGATAGCTTATCAATCGCTGGTTCATGGCAATTGTAATAATGCATCGTTACGTTGCGAAACGTAACTTGCCCAATTGCAGTTGGCAATTTTGATGAATGCGTTCTGTTCCCCTCATGATTCTCCTCATACTTTTTTTCACTATTAGCGGTTTCAATAAATTCATTGACTCGCTTATAGCTCGCAAACATTTTTGAAACAGAAGAAATGAGTGTGCCCAATTTAACCATCTCTACTAAGATTTGTGACATATAGTTAATCAATGCAATGACGGCTCCAATTTGCATTACTCCCACAGCAACTCGTTGTTTGGAAATCAAAAGGATCCCTACAATTCCTAAGTTAATGAGTATTGAACAAAGCGGTGCTGTGAATGCTGCTATGGTTCCATGCCTCATTTGATTGTTTTTCATTTGCTCGGAATACTTATTAAAGTCAATATCTTCTCTTTTTTCTACACCATATGCCCTTAGGATTTTTAATCCCACTAAGTTTTCATTTACAATTTTGAATAATTCTTCCATACTTTTTTGAATCTTTAAGACTACTGGCATGGCAAATTTTGTAATTATCATCATAACTAGGGTAATACAGGGAATGATGATGGCAAATATAATTCCACCCCGCACATCCACCCAAAATGCCATTATTCCAGCTCCAAAGACGATAAGTGGCGATCTAAGAACCAGTCTTAAGGTAAGATTGATCCCATTTTGAATCTGATCGATATCATAATTCAATAAAGTAATCAGATAATCTTTTCCAAACCGATCTAACTGCTGATAGCTTAATATCTGTGTTTTGTGAAAGACTTGCATTCTAAGATTTCCAGCAATTTTGACACTTGCTTTTGCAGCAAAATATTGAGCAGTGATTGCACATAATAGCCCCACTGCCCCTAGTATAATAATCATTCCACAGATTCCACTCACAACACTCTGATTGCTTTGCTTCATCCCATAGTCAATTGCATACGCAACAAGCAATGGGACAAATAATTCAAACACAGCCTCTAGCAATTTGAACAGTGGACTAAGAATCACTTCTTTTTTATATCGTTTTACTAATTGAATAAATATCTGCATACTTTGTTCCTAACACTTAATAAATCACATCAAGCAAAATCAACCCTTTTCCAGGAACTAACTCTCCTGCTTTTTGGCGATTCTTCTCCGTTAAAATTTCTTGAATTGTACAAATGTCTCTTTTACCCTGACCCACTTCGATAAGCGTTCCAGTCAATATTCTTACCATATGATATAGAAATCCATTTCCAATATAGGTGATTTGAATTTCATCTCCCTGTTTCTGTATTTCAATGGAGTATATTGTTCTTGTTGTCGATTTTTTAGAACTTGATTTCGAACAAAACCCCTTAAAGTCATGCGTTCCAACAAGTTCATTTGCTGCCTCTTCCATTCTCTTAAGATCAAGTTTCTCGCCGATTGTATAAGTATACTTACGCCTAAAAACATTTGAAATACTTGAATTCGATATACAATATTGATACACTTTCTTTTTTGCATGAAGCCTTGCATGAAATCGGTCAATCACTTTTACCACACTTGTAACCGCTATATCCTCTGGTAAATATTTGTTGACATATTGAAGTACTTCTTCTTCGGATAAGTCTTGCTTCACGTACACATTGGCTACCTGGTGTAATGCATGTACTCCAGTATCCGTTCTTCCAGCACCATGGACACTCGTAGGCTCACCATTCAATTCCTCAAAAATCGCTTCTAGTTTTCCTTGAATCGTATTTACTCCACTATTTTGCTTTTGCCATCCCTGGTATCTCGTTCCATCATACTGTATTACTAGTTTGTAATTATTCATGTTCATCCTTTTCTTTTCGAAAACGCTTATGATATTCTTGATCTGCTTTTGTATAAATGCGAAATGCTGAAATATCTTTAACAAGTATTTTAATACTATCTTTTGTTTGATCAAAAGTTCCAACTTTGTTTAGGTTCCAAATGATTATTCCAATTGGAACTGCAACCACCATACCCATGACACCTTTCAACTTCCATCCAATGTAGAGAAGCAGCAATGTAGGAAGTGGCGGAATTCCAAAAGAATCTCCCACAATCTTAGGTTGAATAATCTGTCTGAGTAATTGTCCTGTGCCCCATAAGATAATTAAGCCGATTGCTGTTTTATAATCTTTGTCAACCAGCTCAATAATTGCCCAAGGAACAAGGACTGTTCCCGTCCCAAAAATCGGGAAAATATCTAACAATGCAATACCTAGTGCGATGATTAATATATGCTCTACATCTAAAATCGCAAATCCAATAACCAATTCAATATAAATCCATATTTCGATTTTAAACTGTGCACTAATATAATCTCCTAGTGATTTAATCAAGGATTGATAAATCACATTCCATCTCTCCACTAAGACTTTTGGCAAGCGAGCCTTTAAATCATTCGTAAAGAAATTCTTCTCCGTCAAGAAGAAGTAAGCAGATAGCACACACATAATCGTTGCAATAATTGCGTTTGGAATATTTTTCGCAAAGTTTCCAATTGCTTCCACCGTTGGTGTGCTCAAATCAGACATATTCTTTGTTACAAACGCACTAATCGAGTCCCCCACTTTATCTACTTCAAGATTTAAATCAAATGGAAGGTTGTCAACGAACTTTTCAACTACTATCATGATTTTTTTTGCATTGATCTGAATGCTCTCCCAAATTTCAGGGATTTGTTTCGATAAATCTGCTGCCTCTCTTATAATAATAAATAGAAACACGTAAATCCCTAGCGTTACAGCCGCTATTGCCAAAGCGATAACAACCCCCGAAATTGCTTTTCGCTTTATTTTTATGTGTTTTTCTATAAATACCACCATTGGATTTGCTAGTTTTGCAATAAGTGCTCCAATAACAAACGGCATAAACAAGATAAATATTCTAGGAACAACAAAGATCACCAACAATATAAGTACACACGCTATCGTCAAGTTTAACCAGATTTTCAAAAAATGCTTTAAACTCTCTTTCATAATTCCTCCTCTTTATTCACTAGGAAAAACATACTCTTCAATCACCTTATAAACGTCTTCTTTTCCAACCTTTTTAGTAGATGAAAAAGGGATTAGAGTTGCTCCCTTCTCAACTCCCAGTGTATCAGAAATCATCTTCAGATGCTTACTAATCTGTGATCGATTTAATTTATCGGACTTTGTTGCAATAATAATGGGTACAAATCCATTTGAAAGAACCCAATCATACATCTGCTTATCATTATCAGATGGTTTATGTCTGATATCAATTAGCAAAAACACACATTTGAGTTGATTTGACGTTTTCAAATAACGTTCAATCATTTTTCCCCACTTTTCTTTCACGCTGACTGATGCCTGGGCATACCCGTACCCTGGCAAATCCACAAAATAGACTTCGTCATTAATATTGTAGTAGTTGATTGTTTGTGTTTTTCCTGGTGCTGCCGACGTTCTTGCATAGGATTTTCGATTCATTAATGCATTAATTAAAGACGATTTCCCGACATTACTCTTTCCTGCAAATGCAATTTCCGGGTGACTATTATCCGGAAAACTACTTGTGATTCCACACACTGTTTCTAAATTAACTGACTTGATTACCATCCTATTTCCTCGTTTCCTTTACAAGTGCAATGTCCAAAACTTCTTCCATTGTTTCCACGCAACGAATATCTAATCCACCTTTTATTTCTTTTGATATTTCTTCCAAATCCTTCATATTCTTCTTTGGGATAATCACAATCTTGATTCCAGCTGTCTTTGCCGCTAAAAGTTTTTCTTTAAGGCCTCCAATTGGTAAGACTCTTCCTCGCAGTGTTATTTCTCCCGTCATTGCCACATCTGCTCTAATTTTTTTGCCCGTTATTGCTGACATTAAAGCTGTTGCCATTGTAATTCCGGCACTTGGTCCGTCTTTTGGTACTCCTCCTTCAGGTATGTGAATATGAAAATCATGGTTCTGAAAATAATCCTTTTGTTCTTCGATCCCGCAGCAAGAGGACCTAATATAGCTAATACCAGCTTTCGCTGACTCTTTCATGACATCACCTAATTGACCTGTTAATTCAAGCGCCCCCTTACCTGGCATTACATTCACTTCAATCTGCAATGTATCACCACCAACGCTTGTCCATGCCAATCCCCTTACAATACCAATTTGGGCTTCCTCATTTACAATTAGATAAGAATACTTCTCTTTCCCTAAATATTGTTTGAGATTTGCATCGGTTACTCTTATCTGCGTTTTGTTTTTTTCTACTATCTCCCTAGCAGCTTTTCGACAGATATCTCCAATTTTCCTCTCTAATTCACGAACACCCGCTTCTTTTGTATATTCACGAATGATTTTTTCCACTGCGTTCTCACTGATTTTGAGTTGCTTTTGGGTTAATCCATTTCTTTCATATTGCTTGATCAGCAGATGTTCTTTGGCAATGTGAAGTTTCTCATTTGCAGTATATCCTGATACCTCTATGATTTCCATTCGATCTCGAAGTGGTCCCTTTATATCCGATAATTGATTGGCTGTTGCAATAAACACAACCTGGGATAAATCCATTGGCAATTCAATATAGTGATCTCTAAATTGACTGTTTTGTTCTAAATCAAGTACTTCAAGTAAGGCCGCCGAAGTATCTCCCTTATAGTCTTTGCTGATTTTGTCAATTTCATCCAATAATATAAGTGGATTTTTTACACCAGCCTGTTTTAGTGCCATTGCTATTCTTCCCGGCATTGCTCCAACGTATGTTTTCCTATGTCCTCTGATCTCTGCTTCGTCATGAATACCACCCAGCGATATTCGTACATACTTTTTGTTCAGTGCACGTGCCACGCTTTTTGCAATCGAGGTTTTACCCGTTCCTGGAGGCCCTACAAGGCATAGAATAGGGCTTTCACCCTTATGTGTCAGAATTCGTACTGCTAGAAATTCCATGATTCTCTCTTTAACAAAATCAAGACCATAGTGATCTTCTTCAAGTATTTCCTTTGCTTTATAAATGTCATTACTGTCTTTTGAGACCTTGTCCCATGGAAGCTCTAAAAGCGTTTCAATATAAGCTCTTTCCACCGCACTTTCTGAAGAGGAAGATCCCATTTTCTTATACTTCGAAATTTCCTTGGCAATTTTTTCTTTTACACTTGAACTTGCTTTTAGTTTCTTTATTGCAGATTCAAATAATTCTGATTCACTTCCTGAATCATCTTCTCCTAACTCTTGTCTAATATAATTTAACTGTTCACGTAGAACGTATTCTTTTTGATTCTTCTCTACACGTCCTTTTATTTTCTCTGCTAAATCATTTTTCACCTTTGCAACTCTGATTTCTTCTTCTAAGACTTGTGCTATAATTTCATACTTCTCAAAAATAGACTTTGCCTCTAGAATCTCTTGCTTCTTAACATAATGAAAAGGTAGCGAGATAGATACTTGAATTAGTAATTGATCCAATTGGTCAATGTCCAAGATTTGCTCTATTGCTGCATTTCCAGATTTTCTATAATACAGTTGAAATTCTTCATACAACTCTTTAATTGTTCGCAGCATTGCTTCTTGCTCATCATGATTTACAGCACCCAACTCTTTTATTTGATCAATCACTTCTATTTCAGCAAGTAAATAAGTGTCCATTTCTTTATTAAATTCAATTAATTTAGCTGCACTCTCGGCCTCAACTAGTACTCGAATTGCTTGATTTCCCATTTTGATAATTTGTTTTATAAAAGCAATACAACCCACATGATATACATCTTCAAATAGAGGATTCACTTCACCTGGATCTCTTTGAGTAACTAAAAATACCTTTTGCTGCTCCATCATTGCTTGCTCTATTGCATGAATCGATTTTTCTCTACTTAAATCAAAATGAATTACCATTCCTGGTAATATTGTTAATGCTCTTAGTGCAACCGCTGGTGCACTAATTCTATTTTTTTTGCTTTTCTTTGCCATACTAGTAACACCTTCCTTCTTTATAAAAAATTAACGTCGCCAAAATGGCGACGCTAATACAATTACTTCGCTTTTCTCTCCTGTTCATGATGCACAAGAAAAGGCTCACTTTCGCCAAGTACTGCTTCTTTCGTAATAACACAACTTTCAATCGTGTCATCCGAAGGAATCCTATACATTACATCCATCATTACCTTTTCCATAATTGAACGAAGACCTCTCGCTCCTGTCTTTCTTTCCAATGCCATCGCTGCTATTTCAGCAATTGCATCTTGTTCAAAAGTAAGCTTAACATGATCAAATTCAAATAGTTTTTGGTATTGTTTAATCAATGCATTTTTAGGTTCAGATAAAATTTTTACCAAAGCATCCACATCTAATCCATTCAGCGTTACCGAAATTGGAACCCTACCAATAAACTCTGGAATCAATCCAAACTTAACAAAGTCCTGCGGAGTTGCTTCTCTTAAAACATCACCCACTGCTTTTGTCGTCTTATCCGTTATCTCAGCGTTAAAACCAATAGATCTACGGTCTAGTCTAGTCTCAATGATTTTTTCCAAACCATCAAAAGCACCTGAACATATAAACAATATGTTTGTTGTGTCAATTTGAAGTAGCTCCTGATGCGGATGTTTTCTACCACCCTGTGGTGGAACACTCGCAACCGTTCCCTCAATGATTTTCAAAAGTGCTTGTTGAACACCTTCACCTGATACATCTCTGGTAATGGATACATTTTCGCCCTTTTTACTGATTTTATCAATCTCATCAATATAAATAATTCCAAATTGCGCTCGTTCAATATCATAATCTGCCGCCTGAATCAGCTTAAGCAAGATGTTTTCAACATCCTCACCAACATAACCAGCTTCTGTGAGTGTTGTTGCATCTGCAATTGCAAATGGAACATTGATGATTTTGGCTAGTGTCTGTGCCAAAAATGTCTTTCCACTTCCTGTTGGTCCTACCATGATTATATTACTTTTTTGTAATTCAACATCTAACTCTTTATTGGCGGTAACTCTTTTGTAGTGATTGTAAACTGCAACAGATAGAACCTTTTTCGCGTCATCTTGACCAATCACATAATCATCCAAAAAATCTTTGATTTCAACTGGTTTTAATAAGTTAATCTCAAGTTCCTGCTCCAAATCATCATCTTCATATTCTTCCTCGATGATTTCGCTACATAAATCTACGCACTCATCACAGATATATACTCCTGATGGACCAGCTATTAATTTACGCACCTGCTCCTGTGTCTTATTACAAAAAGAGCACCTTACTTTGTCATCTGTACTTTTGCCTGGCATAATTTACTCCCACAACTTATTTCTTAGTTTCGTCAGAACGTCTTTCAAAAATATCGTCAATCAGGCCATATGCCTTTGCTTCTTCAGCCGTTTTCCAATTGTCACGGTCTGTGTCTGAAGAAATCTCTTCGATTGTTTTTCCTGTATTTTGAGCCATAATGCGATTCAATTTTTCTTTTGTCTGTAAAATATGTTTCGCAGCAATCTCGATTTCTGTAGCTTGCCCCTGCGCACCGCCAAGTGGCTGGTGAATCATTATTTCGGCATTTGGCAACGCATAGCGTTTTCCTTTTGCTCCACCTGATAACAAGAATGCGCCCATACTTGCTGCCATTCCGATACAAATCGTTGAAACATCACATTTAATAAACTGCATTGTATCATAAATTGCCATTCCGGCAGTTACCGACCCACCTGGACTATTAATATATAAGTGAATATCTTTCTCCGGATCTTCTGCTTCTAGAAATAGTAATTGTGCAACTACCAAGCTAGCTGTCACTTCATTTACTTCTTCTCCAAGGAAAATAATTCTCTCTTTTAATAATCTAGAATAGATATCGTATGATCGTTCTCCACGACTTGTTTGTTCAATAACATAAGGCACTAAACTCATTTGCTACCTCCTATTTTTCTTTTGCATGTTCAACAACAAATTCTGCTGCTTTTGTTACAGCAATATCTTTCATAACTTCTGTTTTACCAGCTTCACCAATCATTTCTTTTACTTTATCAGCTTCCATCTGGTACATTTCTGCCATTTTCTCACACTCTTTATCAAAATCTTCTTCTGATGCAACAATGTTTTCAGCTGCAACAACAGCTTCTAAAACTAAGCGAGATTGAATTCTTTTCTCAGCCTGTGGTTTCACCTGTTCTAACATTGCCTCTGCTGTCAATCCTGTAAATTGGAAGTACTGCTCAATGCTTAATCCCTGCATTTGAATTCTTTGAGCGAACTCATCTACCATTTGTCTTTGAGTCGTTGCAATCATTGGCTCTGGAATATCCATTTTAGCATCTTCGATGATTGCATCAAGCACTGCCATTTCTTTCGCATTTTTAGCGTCGCTTTCTTTCTTCTGCGCCAATTTGCTCTTAATATCTGCTTTGTACTCATCTAAAGTGTCAAATTCAGATACTTCTGAAGCAAACTCATCATCTAATGCTGGAAGTTCATTTTCCTTGATTTCTAATACGCTACATTTAAATACTGCTTCTTTAGATGCTAAATGATCTGCTTGATAATCTTCTGGGAAGGTCACTTTAACTTCTACTTCTTGTGAAAGTTCTACTCCCACTAATTGCTCTTCAAATCCAGGAATAAACGTTCCTGATCCAATAACAAGTGGGTAATTTTCGCCTTTTCCACCTTCAAATGCTTCACCATCAACAAATCCTTCAAAATTAATAACAGTTGCATCACCTTCTTTAACAGCACGATCTGTAACTGCAATTGTTCTTGCATTTTTCTCTCTATCTGCTTCAAGTTCTGCCATTACTTCATCATCAGATACTTCAACTTCAATTTTGTCTATTTTGATTCCTTTGTAGTTTCCTAAAATAACGTCTGGCTTTAATGCAACTTCTGCTGTAAAGATAAATGCTTCGCCTGGTTCTAATTTTACAACATCAATCACTGGTTGTGATACAATTTCTTCACTACATTCATCCAATGCTTTCTCATATGCCGTAGGAATAACAGAATTAGCAGCTTCTTCAAGGAATACACCTTTTCCATACATTTTTTCTACCATTGCACGAGGTACTTTTCCTTTTCTAAATCCTGGAACTGAGATACTCCCTCTATTCTTTTTATATGCTGTTTCAATGGCTTGTTCCATGTCCTCAGCTGAAACCTCAATTGTTAATTTTGCCATATTCTTTTCTAACTTTTCAACCTGTAAACTCATTCTATAAATCCTCCTTTGGTTATCAAAACCCATTTTCATTATATTCTCATGATGTATGAATACTATTGTCCACCCATACTAACAGTCATTTTACGATTATAGCATACCCCCTACTAAAATACTAGTTCTTTTTACCATAGATTACTTTACTTGATACGCCCTTAAGCATACCAATCTTGCCTGATAAAGCATTGATTCTTGTTTCTGTACTATTCATTACTATACTAATTACATTTGTATTGTCTTCTAAATGAGGAATCCCCATTCGTCCAACAATGTCTTCTGCGTATTCATGTAAAATCTGGTTTAGTCTCGGTGCCGATTCATTTTCCCAGATGATAATCCCAACTAATGCGATCCTTTTCTCCATTTTCCACCTCACAACTCAAATTCAAAAACTCCTGCTCTTCCTTATGATGCAATGCTACAATCATCGTTTTTGATTTGATTTTCTTCAATATATACTCTGCAACCAGTTTCCGATTCTTTGAATCCAGTCCCTTAAGAGGTTCATCTAATAAATAGAGGTCCGCATTCTTGGTGCACGCCCTTACCACTTCTACTCGTTGCTTCATTCCACCACTAAGTTCACAAACAGGTTGTTCAATCGATTCTGAATCAAGTAGTTCCATCAATTCATTTCTGGCCTCTTCTTCTGATAGTCCTAACGCAAATCGAATGTTATCGATTGCACTCATATGCTCTAAAAGTCTCTCGTCTTGAAACAAGTATGAAATTACCAAATCTTTTGGTTCGCATATTTCTCCCGAAGTTGGCTGTTCTAAATTCGCAAGCAACCTAAATAAGGTCGTTTTCCCTGTACCGGACGGCTGTTCTAGCAACTTTCTATCACCATAATAAATTGTAGTGTTTAGATTCTCAATAATGCTCTTTCCATGATATCCAAAAGAAACATTTTTTAGATTAATAACACCATTTTGTCGTTCTTCCTCATCTTGCGGACGGCGCTTTCTTTGACGATTTCCATATCCACTCATACTCGCTACGAATGGACGATATTTTAATACCAACTCCTTTTCAAACCCTTTTAATAAAAGAAGAAACACGGTCTCAAAACACTGACTCGACAAAATAATCAAAATCGTCCACGCAAATACTCCCGCTGTATCAAGATAAATTCTATTAAAGTATAAACCTTCTCCAAATGAATCTTTAACTAATCCAATTACCTCAGCCGCTACACCTGATTTAAACCCCATACCAATCGAAACCTTTGATGTACTGACTAGATATGGAATAATTTCTTTCAAATAAAGGTATCTGATTTTTTTCCATTCGCTCACTTCATATACCCGAGCCAATTCAATCCATTCTTTCTTTACTTGCTTCATTCCTTCAATGACAGCTAAGTAGATTTGTGGAAAAACAATGAGTACTACTGTAAGCATACTTAACGATTTAGCACCAAACCAGATCAACAGCAAAATAGCAAAGGATGCCATAGGAACCGCCTTCATCGTTCCCATCATTGGTGCTAAAAACGTCTGGACTGCGTGATTTTTCCCGCTCCAAAACCCAACCACAACACCAGATATAAATGCAATCAAAAAGCCCATTCCTATATTCAAAAATGAATATAGGATGGCTCTATATACCTCGTCATTCACAAACATCTGCATCATTCTTATTAGAACTTCTTGCGGGCCTGCAAACAAAATTGGATTCTGAATAATACTAGCCGCCACCTGCCAAAGAATAAGCCAGATGACAGCTACAAAAATACTGTATGCTATTTTTTTTGTTTTCAACTACTTCTTAGCTCCATAATAAAAATCTGAATCTGGCATCTGTCCACCAATTGATTTAGGGTCTTGTTCGAACAATACTCCATAGTACCCTTCTACTGCTTTTTTCATTTCGTCTTTATCAAGATACGTGATGTTACAAAACGGCAATGCTTTCTGTGCAATTTTTTCTTTTTCTATAATCTGATAAAATGTCACTAACTTAGACGTTTCTTCAATATTTGCATTCGCATACTCAGCACTTTGTTTATGTTCTTTCATAAACAGCTCAACTTGCCCCTCATAACTTTCGAGAAACTCTTTTCTTACAATTGTTACTCCTGTTACCAGCTGACTCTCTCCATTATGAATTTGATTCCACTCTTTGGTCAGATCAAGTCGTAAATCTAGTTGATCAACTGTCGAAACAGCTACTGTTGCAAATGGTTGCGGTAAAACAGCTACAACATTTTCGTTCTCTTTTAATAAAGATACTATTTCAGTTGGTTCCGCCTTATATTCAATCGTAACTTCATCTGGGTCTACTCCATTCGCCTTGAGCAGATACTGTAAGACATAATCTGGTGAAGTCCCTTTCCCCGTCATATAGATCGTTTTTCCTGCAAGGTCTCCAACGCTATTTATCGAGGCATCTTTGGATACCACATACAACACTCCCAAAGTATTAATGTCAATCATAACAACTTCCTGATTTGTTTTTTGATAAAGAACAGCTGCTAAATTCGCTGGCACCAACCCGATGTCAGCCTTTTTAGAAGCCAACATTGCACTTACTTCTTCCGGCGTAGTAACCATACTGATATTGTAATTTTGTTGGCTTTTCCCCTGCTCACTTTCGTTCATTAAAGATACTAAACCCATCGTTGTAGGACCCTTCATCCCAACTACATTAACAACTTCTTTCTTTGCATCTTTCTTTTCACACCCCATTAGTGTAATCATCCCGATGATTACTAATAGTGTTAAAAGAACTCTCTTACTCTTTTGTTTCATCTTGTTTTCCTCCTTGTTTATTGTTGAATATAAAACACCCTCAAGGCAGTGAAAACGTTTCATGCCTTTTTTATCAGAACGAATCTTGATAAATCAGTACAGGTGATTACTTCCTAAAATGCACTAATCATTGTATTCAGACCACAGAATAGCCGAAGCAATGGATCTTTTAGCTTCCTTCCCTTGTAATCCTTCAATTAATTCCAATGCAAATGGAATTGCCGTTGCTACTCCTCTTGATGTAATAAATGTTCCATCTACTTCCACCATGTTTTTCGAGACACTTGCCCCCAAAAGACAATTCTCGAAATCCGGATAGCAGCAAGCCCTTTTTTCATTCAACAACCCCATTTTCCCCAAAATTCTAGGAGCTGCACAAATTGCAGCAATTGGTTTATTGTTTTCAGTGAAATAACGAATCGCTTTTATTACAAACTCACTTTCTTCCAAATGATTCGTACCAGGTAATCCACCCGGTAGAACTATTAGATCCAGTTGCTTTATTTTCTCAAAATCATATATCTCATCAGCAAGAACAGATATATTTCTAGCGCCTAAAACCTGAGTCTCTCCTGTAATCGAGATTAGGTTTACCTCTATTTTACTTCTTCGTAGTAGGTCAACAACCGTCAAAGCCTCTACTTCTTCAAATCCAGTTGCCAATAATACACCAACTCGCTTCATCAGATTCATAATTATATCCCACTTTCTCTCTCATTCAAACTATCTACTCAAAATACATACGCAAAATACAAACACAAAATATGGAATCGAACTGTTCCAATTTAGATCCAAATATAGTATTGTCTATATAATACTAAACTATCTTTGAAAGGAAACTGCAATGGAAATCGAACGCAAATTCTTACTGAATGAAATACCAAACAATTTAGAACAATACCTTTTCCATGAAATCGAACAGGCATATCTATGCATTAATCCCGTTATTCGTATTCGAAAAGAAGATGATGAATATTACTTAACTTATAAGGGAAGCGGTTTGTTAGCTCGCGAGGAATACAATTTACCACTTACACAAGATGGCTATTTGCACTTATTAACCAAAATGGATGGTGTTTTAATTCGGAAAAGACGATACTGTATTCCAATTTTAGACCCTCTTTTTTATGACGAAAAGGGCATCCCTTCCCACGACCCATTGGCTCCTAAGCTCACTTTGGAATTAGATTTTTTTGATGAACCCTTTTCTCCACTGATCTTAGGGGAAGTAGAATTTCCATCCTTAGAACTTGCAAACACGTTCGTCCCACCTGCATACTTCAAGGAAGAAGTCACACACAATCCGCTCTATCACAATTCAAATATGGCCTTTCGCTTTTCCACTTGATTCTCGTTCAATTAGCTCACCTTCAAATTGCAATTGACAAGGATCACTTTTCCCTCTAATCAAGGAAAACAATAGTTCAACCGTTTTTTCTGCCATTTCTCCTATTGGTTGCTTCAGTGTTGTAATGGAAGGATAGTAAAACTCTCCCAACTCAATTCCATCAAATCCTACAACGGAAACATCTTCTGGTATTTTAATACCCTCTTCCAAAAAAGCTCTGCAGGCACCTATAGCCAACGTGTCTGCAATTGCATACACGGCTGTGAACTGGACTTTGTTCGCCAATAGTTTCTTCGCACCCGTGTACCCATTTTTCATAGAGTATGGGTCACCTTCTAGAACCATGGATATAATGAGGGACTCATCCACTTCAATACCCCTATCTATAAGAGCATCTCGATAACCTGATAATCTAATCTTCCCAACAATATCATCACCGTTTCCATCTGTAATCAAAGCAATCTTTGTATGTCCGTTCCCAATCAAATAATCAATAATCTTATAACTTTCTGCATAATCATTGACCGAAATAGTAGAAAATGAATTTTGCGCATTTTTTTCAGGCTCTCTTCCAACTGTACTCAAAACAGCTGGTACCTTTAATTTCCATGCTTTTCCCTGTGCTTTCGTAAAGTTACCACCAACAAAAATGATACCCTTTAAACGCTTTTCTTTTTCCAATCTTAGTGCTTCTTCAACTTCATCTTCTTGATCTTCTAAATAGTATAACACAGTTGTATAATTTCTATCTTTAATCGTTTCTTCCATAATTGAAACCATCGTTGTAAAGAATGGATTCTTCATTCCCTTAACAATAATTGCAATCGTTTTCGTATTTGTCCTTTTTAGAAACCTTGCACTGTTATTAGGAATATAACCAACCCGCTCTATTTCTTCTAGAATTTTACTTTTGGTTCTTGGATCAATACTCGGATGATTATTAATTGCCCGCGATACTGTACTTACTCCCACATTACACGCTTTTGCAATATCTGTTATCGTAAGATCTTTTGGCTTGCTATTCATATTGAGTCTCCCACAATTCCTCTAAAACCATCCTACAATCTAAAATATAATTTCGTAAGAACATAAATCTTTTCACATACTTCATCCGTCATCATTGATTTATCAATTCTCCACAACCAATTGATACCCAATGTTGAAGGACTATTAATACGAGCTTCACTACCCAGTCCAAGATAATCCTGAAGTGGTATTATACAGGTATTTGCAACACTCGAAAAGCAAGCGCGTATGAGTTCTTCATGTATGTTTTTGCCGTTCGAAAAATGCAAATAGTCTTTTATAAACTTCTTTTCTTTTCTCTTACAGGTATTCCAAAAACCAATGCTGGTATCGTTATCATGAGTCCCGGTATATACAACCGAATTTTTATCAAAATTATGTGGAAGATATAGGCTCTCTTCGTCCGTTGAAAATGCAAAATGCAATATTTTCATACCTGGATATCCCGTTTTCTTAACAAGCTTTTTTACCGAATCGGTCAAAAATCCTAAATCTTCTGCAATAATTCTATTCTTTCCGATAATTTCTTTCATGCTCTCAAAGATTTCATAACCAGGTCCTTTTTCCCAAGTTCCATACTCTGCCGTTTCTGCTGGATAGGGTATGGAGTAGTACTCATCAAAACCTCTAAAGTGATCAATTCTAACAATATCATACAAATTAAGCGAATTCTCCATTCGCTTTTTCCACCATTCGTATTTTGTTGCTTTGTGATAATCCCATGTATACAGTGGATTCCCCCACAGTTGACCTGTTTTGGAAAACATATCAGGTGGGCACCCTGCAACCGCAATCGGATTATACTCCTCATCCATTTGAAACAGTTCCGGATTAGCCCATACATCTGCACTATCAAAAGCTACATAAATTGGCAAATCCCCTATGATCTTTATTCCCTTTCCATTCGCATAGGCTTTCAAATTTTTCCATTGCTTATAAAACTGAAATTGCAAAAAACAATAGAAATGGATCTCATTTGAGTATTTCTTAGAATAGTCGCACAGTGCTTTAATATCGCGAACCCGAATGTCTGCCTCCCATTCAACGAATGATTTTCCGCCATTTGCATCTTTCATTGCCATAAATAGTGCATAATCAAGCAACCACTCTTCGTTACGAAGTACAAATCCGACAAACTCAGACGTGTCTTGGTTAAACTTCCTAAACGCCCTTTTAAGAATTGTAAACCGTTCTCGAAAAAGCAGCTCATAATCAATTGTTTTTGTATTGTTCAGGCTTATGCATGTATGGATATCATTTGAAGTAATTAAGCCTTCTTCCATTAGCAAATCCAAATCAATAAAATATGGATTCCCTGCAAATGTAGAAAATGACTGATAGGGTGAATCTCCATATCCAGTTGGTCCAAGTGGTAAAATCTGCCAATAACTTTGTCCCGCCTTTTTAAGAAAATCAACAAAACGATATGCCTCTTTACCAAATGTCCCAATTCCATAATCCGATGGCAAAGAAAACACCGGTAATAGAATTCCACTCTTTCTCTGTTGAATACTCATATAGACCCCCTAACATTTTTTTGAAGGTTCTTTACAATTTCCATATATCCCTATTGTACTCCATAATTGTTCGATCTGAAGAAAAGAAACCTGCCTTTGCAATATTCACAAGCATCATTTTTTTCCACTTTTCTTGATTGCTGTATTCATCAAAACACCGATCTTTTGCTTCAATATAAGCTCTGAAATCTAACAATGTCATAAACCAGTCTTTATTTACTAACTCTTTATGAAGTCTCTTTAAACTAACCTTATCCCCTATCTCAAGAAGTTTTTTAGATACAATGAAATCAACTGCTTTCTTAATAACCTTATCTTTTTGATAGATTGCTTTTGAACAATAATCCTCTTTCTTGTAATGCTGCATTACTTCCTTTGAAGAAGCTCCAAAAATAAAGATATTATCATCTTTTACTAACTCATGAATTTCAACATTTGCTCCATCCGAAGTCCCAAGTGTAATTGCTCCATTCAACATAAACTTCATATTTCCAGTACCCGATGCCTCCTTAGAAGATAGGGAAATCTGTTCAGATACATCGCACGCTGGAATCAATTTTTCAGCGTAGCTCACATTGTAGTTTTCAACCATCACTACTTTCATGTATTTACTTACTTCTTCATCTGCATTAATAAATTCTTGAAGGCATAGTATCAAATGTATAATATCCTGTGCAATCACATAAGCTGGCGCAGCTTTTGCTCCGAAAATATAGGTGACTTTTTGTTTTGGCAAAATCCCCTCTTTGATTTCAAGATACTTGTGAATCAAATACAGCGCATTCATTTGCTGCCTCTTATACTCATGCAAACGTTTAATCTGAATATCAAATATTGAATTTACATCAATTTCAATTTGTTCATGCTCCATGATGTATTGAGCTAATTCTTGTTTTTTCTGACTTTTGATTGCCTTGATTTCATCTAGAACCACTTCATCATCTTTAAATTGAAGCAAATCTTCTAACTTCGTTGCATCCTTTTTATAGGCATCTCCAATTGCTCTGGTAATACACTGTTCCAATTGTGGATTACACGAAAATAGCCATCTTCTAAATGTAATACCATTTGTTTTATTGTTAAACTTCTCTGGGTACAATTTATAAAAAGGCTTTAATTCCGATTTTTTAAGAATATCCGTATGTATTGCAGCAACACCATTCACCGAAAATCCAAAATGAATATCAATATGTGCCATATGAACTCGTTGATTCTTGTCAATAATCCATAGTTTTGAGTTTTTGTTCTGTTCTTTCACCAGTTTATCCAGCTCTAGAATAATCGGAACTAACTGTGGTACCGCTTTTTCAAAATATTCTAATGGCCATTTTTCAAGTGCCTCGGCTAATATCGTATGATTTGTATAGGCACAGGTTTTTGAAACAACCTCCACCGCTTCATCAAAAGTGAACGCCTTATCTTGGACTAAAATTCTGATTAGCTCTAAAATAATCATCGTTGGATGCGTATCGTTAATCTGAATAACTGCATAATTATACATTTTTCGAAGATCACGCTTGTTTTCACGTAATTCCTTAAGTATTAACTGTGCTGCATTACACACCATGAAATACTGCTGATAAATTCTCAACAAATTTCCAGCTTCATCGGAATCATCTGGATATAAGAACAAAGTCAGATTGTGTTCAATATCCGTTTTGTCAAAATCGATTCCTTCTTTTACGATACCTTCATCAATTGTTTCTAGGTCAAACAAACGTAATCGGTTAATCCCGTTTTCATATCCTACAACATCCATTTCAAACAATCTTGATTTGAGAATCTTCCCACCCATATGAACATCAAAGGTTGTATTTGTCTTTCTAAGCCACGAATTCTTGTGGTCAATCCAATCATTCTTATACGCAACTTGTTTGTTATCTTCAAAAACTTGCTTAAATAGACCAAAATGATAATTCAATCCAACGCCATCTCCAGGTAATCCCAATGTAGCAATTGAATCCAGAAAACAGGCTGCTAACCTACCTAGACCACCATTTCCTAGTGAAGGTTCTGGTTCAACCTCTAAAACATCTGCAAGTTTAATATTCTGTTGTTGAAACAGTGCATCGATGCGATTATAGATCCCAAGATTAATCAAATTGCTTGATAATAGCTTTCCGATTAAGAACTCCGCAGAAATATAATAAATCTTTTTATCGCCCATAATACGTTCTGTTGCACCAATCATTGCTTTTGTCAACAAAAGAAGTGCATAGTACAATTCTTCATTACTGCAGTCTTCCATATTCTTTTGATACGTTTCACGGATGATTGTATGTAAATTATCTTCTAATTTCATTTCCATGATTTCCCTTTGCAAAGTCATGTTTTTCCCTCCCACAAATATTCCTTCTATTGAAATAAAGCTTCTCCACTAGCTGACATTCTTTCAATTATACCAATAACCTTTACAAAGGACTGTTTTACTTCTTCAGAACCATCAAGTACATCACTAAACGCAAGCTTGGCATCCATCATTTCATTTGCACGTAGATACGCAATGACCTGATTAGACAACTGTAAGAACTTCTGGTGTACCTCTCCTACTTCAATCCACTCTGCCTTTAGTTGCTCATTTGATACTGACACAGCATGGTAAAACTGCTCAAATGCATTACGCTCAGGTAACAGTTCAACTGCGTATTCTTTCTTATCCATAATACAAAGTCGTATGATACTTACAAATTTATCATGGTTTTCCATCGCTTGCTTCATGAAATAAATCATGTCGTCATTTGAAAAGTGACAGCGGTCAACTGCATTTTGGGCAACTCCAAATAATTTGAATCCGCTTTCCGAAAAAGCTTCCCAATAATTTTTCATAAGAGCTGAAAAAGATGTACTTGATATTGCTTCGTTCTCTATCACAGCTGCTACTTCTGTAAGTCTTTCTCCGTCCTTCTCAGCCATAATCATATCAGACTGTATTTCCATTGCAAGTGAGCGAATTTCTTGCATCGACTGTTCAACAAAAGAGACCCCATCTGTAACGGTATGTAACATATCCATGTTTTCTCCAATGGTTGCCGCAACGGAGTCAATTTTAATTCCCATTTGAGATGTTGAATCCAACGATTTTTCAAGACTAGCCTGTCCTTCTTCAGCTGCCTTTCCTATGTCGGCCACAAAACTTCTCATACCCTCTAAATTTCTTTTAGTATTATCTGCCAGGTTTCTAACCTCATCTGCAACTACCGCAAATCCTTTTCCTTGCTCACCCGCTCTCGCTGCCTCTATTGCTGCATTTAGAGCCAGTAAGTTGGTTTTGTTCGCTATGCTTTGAACACTATCTACAATCGCTCCTACTGCTGCCGCTAAAGTAACGAGTTGAGTGATTTTACCACTCATCACTTGTGAATTAACCGTTACACTTTCTTTTAAGTCATGTACTTCATTCAATAACATTCTACTAGCATCATTCTTTTCAGATAAAATCTCTGCATCTTTTGATAACACTTCGAGTGTTTCTACAGAAGTATCTATAATCTTTCTAACTTGATCCATTCCATTACTTGTATTTCTAAGCACTGATAAATTCGCCTCACTAATTTGCTTTAAATCCATCGCAAATCCTGTTAAGCGTTTTGATACTTGCGTCATTTCTCCATCAAAGCCATCCATCGCCGCAACCGTTTGAATTATTTCCTTTGTAACTTCGGCAATTTTTTCTTCATTCGAAATCAATCTTTCTCTCTGCTGCATCGAAATTTTAAAACTATTCTCCGAATCCGAATTTGAACTAAGTGTTGTACTAGCTCCTGTCGAATTAATTTGTGCTGACTTTTTATCGCGAAATTTCATCATAGAAAACCCTCCGTTAAGTTACCATTAATTGTCCTATTCATTATACTATAATCATTTCGTAAACAACAACAAAAAAAACCAACAATTTGTTGGTTTTCTTCTGCCGCACATTCATGTGCAGTGCGGATGAAGGGACTCGAACCCCCACGGTCGCCCACTAGATCCTAAGTCTAGCGCGTCTGCCAATTCCGCCACATCCGCATTTCACAACGATAATGCTATCGTTTCGTTACAAAACGCCAGACATAGTCTGGCGAAATGAGCCACCGGGGACTCGAACCCCGGACAACTTGATTAAAAGTCAAGTGCTCTACCACCTGAGCTAGTGGCCCATACTGGGCTAGCTGGATTTGAACCAGCGAATACAGGAGTCAAAGTCCTGTGCCTTACCGCTTGGCGATAGCCCATTACAAAATTTGATAAAAAAGGTGGATACAGGGACTCGAACCCTGGATCTCCAGAACCACAATCTGGCGCGTTAACCAACTACGCTATACCCACCATATTTAGTAGCCTAAATGTGCTCGAAGGGATTCGAACCCCCGACCCACGGCTTAGAAGGCCGTTGCTCTATCCAACTGAGCTACGAACACATACCCCATAATAGACTCTCGCCAAATTAGCAAAGAGCAAGCGGGTGATGGGAATCGAACCCACGTATCTAGCTTGGAAGGCTAGTGTTCTACCATTGAACTACACCCGCAAATGATAAATATAAATCGGGGTGACAGGATTCGAACCTGCGGCCTCCTGGTCCCAAACCAGGCGCTCTAGCCAAGCTGAGCCACACCCCGCGATCAACGTATTTTCCGTGACGCAAGATACATTATATTATATGGTTTTCTTTTTGTCAACATAGTAAATCACTTTTTTTATTTTTTTTAAATCACTTCCATAACACTATGATTTCTTCTCATTTTTCAACATGTTTTATAGAAAAACTTGCCTCACCCTTTTTGTCAATTTCCATAATGATGTAGCTTGGCAATTTTCCTTCTTGTCTTGGATAAGAAAGACTTCCTGGATTTAGGATCACCAATTCCTCTCTTATTTCCACCAACGGCCGATGGGTGTGTCCATAAATTAAAAGATTTGCCTCACGCAAAATTGCTTCAGAAATCAAATCCGAATCATCTACACCCACTCCATATGTGTGCCCATGGGCTAAAAAAACCTTATATTTACCTAAGAAGAATTCCTTCTCCCTCGGTAACCTTGAAAAAAAATCATTATTCCCAAGAACAATGTGCAAAGGGCATCCAGCACTCTCTTCCAATAAATACTCACTTCCCTCTGCATCCCCACAATGGATCACAAAATCAAGTGGTTTTTCTTTCTCAAGAACGGACAGATAATTATCATTCTTTCTATGGGTGTCACTTACAATTAATATCTTCATTTCTTGCCTCCACGCTAAGAAATCAAATCGCATACTTCTCTTTTATTTTACTCATTGCAACCTGCAATGCTTTTCCCCTGTGACTAATTTGATTCTTCTCGTCGCTGCTAAGCTGCGCGGATGTTTTACCAAACTCTTTCAAGTAAAATATAGGATCATATCCAAAGCCATTTTCTCCAAAAGGTTCTTTCGCTATATGCCCTTCCATGGTAGCACGAAACACAGTCTCTTCACCATCCGGGAATACAATTCCAATAGCGCACACAAATCTAGCTGTTCGCTCCTCATCTACGGCATCTCTTAACTGATTAACAAAGTATTGATTCTTAAGATCATAGGATGTATCTTCACCCATAAATCGAGCCGAATGGACTCCTGGTTCCTTATTCAGATAGTCTATTTCTAAACCCGAATCATCCGCTATTACAATTTCATTTAATTCCGCATATTTGGCAACTTCCCGTGCTTTAATAAGCGCATTATCTTCAAACGTTTCTCCGTTTTCTTCAATAGATATGTTTATATCCATTTCATCCAGCGTTTTTATCTCAAGACCAAGTGGACGCATAATTTCGTTAATCTCGCGCTTCTTTCCCTTGTTCTTAGTCGCAAATACGATTTTCATCATGTTCCATTTCCTCTAAGTTCTTGTTTTTTATGATACGCAGTGATAATTCCATTTGATATATCTTGTGCGAGTTCTGTCTGATACCCAGAATCCGTAAGTTTCTCAGCCTCTTCCCTATTTGTCAAATACCCCAAATCGATTTCAATTGCAGGAACCACGGCATTTGCAATAATCCATTGATGATCCAGATAGGGGTACAATCCATTTACAGTTCGGCCACCATTCTTTCGAAGCTCAACCTCCATACATATTGCCAAATCAGAGCTCGAGAATTGCGGTATATAGTATTGGTCATTGTATACAATATTCACTCCATTTACACGTTCATCCTTACTTGCTGCAAGATGGAGTGATATTAACATATCTGCACCAAGATCATTCGCCAAAGACACTCTTTCAATTTGTGACGGATTAGAATCATTACTCCTCGTAAGTAAAACGTAGAAGCCCTCTTTTTGCAGTTTCTCTTTCACTTTCTTTGCAATTTCAAGTGATACAGTCTTTTCACTGGCTAATTTTGAATGAATTCCTGCATCTTTGCCTCCGTGTCCTGCATCAATAACAATTATATTATCATACTTTTTATCTACTTCACTAAATAGAATTTCAACCCTATTTGCTTTTTCTTCGTAGTTTACGTTTGTCTCACAAATTGATTTTAGTAAGAACTCAGCAATGACGCCATCCTTTGATTCATATATTTTCACTTGTGATACACTAGAGAAATCACCAACAAACTTTTTCATTTTCACTTCTTCATAACTCAAGTGATCCATTTGAATTTTAACAATCCGCTTCGTTGGTATTTCTACAACTTCAAAACAATTCGCATCCATTAGGCCATCAAACTCAAGACATATGCCCGATTGCTTTGAATTATATACACAAATTTCAGAATCATTTGACGCAATCATTTTCTCATCTTCAACAATCATCTCGCGAATCATTCGTTTATCATTCATATCACTCAATCGCTCTTTACTAATCAAGAAATACACCATCGCAGACATTGCAACCACAAAAAAAACCGTAAACAACCAATACTTCATAATCACAGCTCCCGATTAATCCACTACCTTCTATCTCCTAGGCGGTTTCTTACCCAAATACTGATAATAGTATGTTTTAATCATTCCATTGTATATTTTTCGATTCTTATCTGCTTTCCTTCCAATCGCATCCTCTGCTTGTTCATAGGACGAAATCATATACATCGACCAATCAGTTAAGGCAAAATATCGTTCGCCCAACATTCTATATAAATGAATTAATTCCTCTTTATCTTCTAACCTCTCGCCATAAGGTGGGTTTGTAATAATGAACCCATATTTTTTTGCATGACTAAGATCAGCCACCGCTCTTTTCTGAAAATGAATCAAATGATCAACGCCAGCTAATTTTGCATTTTCCTTTGCAATATAAACCATTTCCTCATCAATATCATACGCTTGAATATCCATATCAACATCGTGAAGTACATTGTCCCTTGCCTCTTCAAAACAATCCTTCCATAGGCTTTGATCAACATTTTGTGTCCATTGTTGTGAAAGAAACTCACGATTCATTCCCGGTGCCATATTCGCTCCAATGAGAGCAGCTTCAATCGGAATTGTACCACTTCCACAAAAAGGATCAATCAAAATACGATCCTGGCTCCACGGCGTTAACATAATCAATGCTGCAGCCAGATTTTCTGCAATAGGTGCTTTCGCAGTTAACTTTCGATACCCTCTCTTATGTAGGGATACTCCTGTTGTATCTAAACCAATTGTCACTATGTCCTTCTTAATAAAAACGCGTAATGGATATGATTCTCCCGATTCTTCAAACCAAGAGACATTATATTTTACCTTCATACGCTCTACAATCGCCTTCTTAACAATCGACTGAATATCTGTTGGGCTAAAGAGCTGACTCTTAACACTTGCAGCTTTTGCAACCCAAAACTTACCCGTCAAAGGAATAAAATCCTCCCACGGTAAATTCTTTGTCTGCTCAAATAAAGCCTCAAATGTCTTTGCTTCAAAAGAACCCACTTTAATAAGAAGTCTCTCTCCTGTACGCAAATGAATATTGCCATAGCACACAGCATCTTCATCTCCATAAAAAGAAACTCTCCCATCTTCTACACTAGCTATTTCATATCCCAATTCAATAATTTCATTTTTGAGTACAGCTTCCACTCCAAAGTGGCAAGGTACAATAATCTCATATTTTCTCATAATACTATATTATTCTGAATGCAAACAACTGTCAATCCATTTTCAGCTTTGTTGCTCAGCACAATAATCCTTCCTTTCTTTTGTGCACAAAAACTAATTAAATCTAATTTCACACCCTAATCTTTGTCAATTCTATCCATTGTGTCATAGGTCCTCATGCATTATAATAAATTTATCAATAAGATACTTCTCTTATTGAACCCCTTATATATTTATTTATACTCCCCTCGAACAGACCATCTCCCCTGATGGTCTGTTTACTTTTGTTTATTTATTATATTTCGAATCACCGCAAACGCTACAACCAATACTATAAGTGGTACTAGTATCGGTAGAAGAAGTCTAAAAATGGTCCAAAGTGCAGTCATCACCAAAAATACTCCTGCAAGTACGATTACTCCGATAATTACAAGTATCATAATGATTTTCGTCTTACTTACAGTCTTAATATTGCCCTTTGACGCATTCGTATTCGAATCAGTTCTTTGTGTACTCGCCTCATATGCGCCCCTTGCAAAAGCATCAGAAGCATTGAGAATTGATTTTGCAATCCATTTTGGATTTCCAAGTGTTTGTAAGGTCTCTTGCTCACTCTTTCCACTCTTTTTTTCAACCTGAAAATAATTATAATAGTAGTCCACATGTTTTTGCACTTCTTCTTGGTTCAATTCCATACTTAATTCTCGTCTTAATTGTTTTAAAAATTCGTCCATAATACCCTCTTTGAAGTTTTCCTATACGTTTATACACTCTAATGTGCGCCGCCTTGACGCACGTAAAAAATGGCCCTTCCATAAGAAGGGCCAAAATACTTTTTATCCTTTTACCGAACCAAGTGCAACACCTTGTACAATATTCTTTGATAGTGCTAAATATACAACTACCACTGGGAAAATTGCAAATGCAATTAACATATACACCTGTCCTAAGTCGAATTTTAAGAAGTCAGCACTTCTTAACATAGCAATCAAAATTGGAAGGGTCTTGCGATCTTTCTCAGTCAAAATTAGCGCTGGCATAAAGTAATTATTCCAAGAAGCCGTAAAAGTAAAGATTGCCTGAACCGCTATCGCTGGTTTTAAAATTGGCAATACAATCACATTGTAGGTTGAGAATTCATTGGATCCATCAATTCTCGCCGCCTCAACAATTTCAAGCGGTAATGAGCTTTCCATATATTGTTTCATAAAGAAAAATACAATTGGAGCTGCAATCGATGGCACAATTAATGGAAGAAATGTGTTATCAAGTTTCATTGCATTCATCAAACGAATAAATCCAATTGCAGAAACTTGGGTTGGAACCATCATAATCATCAAGATAAATGTAAATGCAGCCTTTTTCCCTTTAAAATCATAGCAATGAATTCCGTAAGCTGTTACGCCTGAAAAGTAAGTTGAAATTACTGCTGTTAGACCCGCAACAATAAGGCTGTTAAACAATGATCTAAATACAGGCAAGTTTTGATTTGCGGATAAATTTGCAATATTCTTAAATAGATATTTCCCAGGAAGTAGTGAAAAGCCTCCTGCAATTTCCGAGTGCATTCTTGTTGAGTTAATCAATAATATGTAAAAGGAGAATAAACAAAGTATCGACAAAACAACTAAAAAAATGTAACCGATAATTCTTCTTAGCATAAGCACAGTGTTTTCACTCTGGGCTCTTTTTTGTTTTTCAGTCATGTTCTACCTCCTTATTCTTCAGTCTTTGTAAGTGTACGATATACTACAAAACTTAATATCGCCGTAAATATAAACAACATTACCGATAATGCTCCAGCCATACCAAAATTCTTATTTGCTAGATGGCTATTCAAGAACATAATCAATGTTTTGGATGTCGCATTTGGATTTCCCGATCCATTGGTTAAGATCTGCGGAACATCAAACATCTGCACACCACCGATTAAGGAAGTAATTACAACATATACTAAAATTGGTTTTAATAATGGCATTGTAATATAGCGGAAGATTTGCAGCGATTTTGCTCCATCCACTTCAGCGGCCTCAAATAGTGATACATCAATTCCCATCATACCAGCCATTAAGATAATTGTTGTATTACCAAACCACATTAAGAAGTTCATCAGTGCAATCAACCCTCTAGTTCCCCACACAGTTGCAAGGAAACGTATTGGTTCATGGGTTAAACCCGACTCTTTTAATATTATATTTACTGGTCCACCATCCGAGAAAACGGTAAAGAACAACATCGAAAAAGCAGATGCCATGATTAAGTTTGGCATATAAATAACTGTCTTAAAAAAAGTCTGCCCCTTTAATTTCAAACGAAGATCTGTAAACCAAGCAGCTAATATCATCGAAACTATAACCTGTGGTAAAAATCCCAATATCCATACAACTAACGTATTCCATGAATAGGTAAACATATCACCACCAGAAATTAGTTTTGCAAAATTTGCAAATCCAACAAATTTTGGTCCAATATGCGTTAACTGAGACATGTAATTTTCAAAGAAACTATTGTAGAACGTGGAAAATAATGGGACCAGTGAAAAGATTGTGTATATCAAAAAAAACGGAAGAATAAATACATACCCCCATCTTGTGTAACTAACACAACTCGATTTCTTTTTTGTCATATAATCACCTCATTATATTGGCCCCAATGAAAGGCCTTTTCGTCATATACAGGATGAAGCCCTTGGGGCCTCACCCTGCAATTTTTATTATTATCTAATATTACCGTATTACTTACTCTACTGAAAGGTCTGGATATTTTACTACGATAGCTTTTTTGAAGTTTTCAATTGCAACTTCTTTTGTAACGTTTCCATCAAAGTAATCTTTCATAGCTTTTTGGAATTCTTCGTTACATCCTTGATCATATCCTGTGATGTTAGCCATTGAAATTGTTGGAGCTGCTGCTGCAAATTTTTCAATAACGTTTTGTCCACCAAGGTACTTGCTAGAAAGTGAGTCTGGTGCTCCTACAGCTGCCATTGCTTCCATAGCTGGTTGATTGTTAACAAAGTCACCTTTCTTGGTAGCGATATCTTTCATGATGTCTTCAGTTGCTGTAATTTTAACCATGATATCTTTCACTAAGTTAAGGTTATCACTTCCTACAGCACCAGCAACCCATGTTCCACCCCAGTTATATCCTTGAGGTCCTTCAACAGCTGCCCAATCACCGAAAGCTCCGTTTCCAACTTCATCTGGGCCTTCTTTATCATCTTTAGAGTTTCCAACCATTACAAAGTCAATACCCCAAGCTGGGAAGAAATATCCGAATACATCACCTTTTGATGATTGTCCTTTAGCCCAGTTTTCATCCCATAAAGAAGTTTTGTTGTTATATCCTTTATCTGTAAACTCTTTAGTTTGGTCAACCCATGCCATTAAGTTTTCATCAATTACAACTTTTCCATCAACAACCCATGGAGATTTTGCATTGTTTTGGAATACTCTGTAAGAATCATCGTATCCAGAAACCATTTTGTATCCTTTAGCTCCAACTTCAGCTGCTGCTGCATTGAATTTGCTCCAATCCGATAATTTAGCTTGGATATCTGCTGGTTCTTCTGTTCCAAATACATCTTTAGCGATTGAACGTCTGTAGATATATAATCCAGGACATCCCTGCCATGTAGTTCCTTTTTGAGCTCCGTTAGCATCTGTAACAACATCTTTTGTATATTGATATTGGTTTGCTAAATCAGCATCTGTGATTCCTAAATCTTTTTTAATGTCTAATGTGTAATCAGAGTTAACATACTTAAGAGCGTAATCTGCTTCGAATAAGAAAAGGTCGATTTTTTCATCTGCTGCAGCATCTGCTTGTGCAAGTAATGATTCGTCTAATTTGTTTTGGTATGCATTGTCCTGGCTAGGTGTGATTACCCAGTTAACTGCGATTTCGCCAATTTTGCCAGTTCCATCTCCATTGTCAGTATAATCAGGGTAAAACTCTTTAACACGTGTTTGGAATTCATCATTCCAGCAGTAGATGTTTAATACTTTTCCAGTATCAGCTGGTAACGCTTCTGCTTCTGTAGCTTCTGTAACTTCTGTTCCTTCTGTAGTTTCTGTAGCTTCTGGTGCATCTGTTGCCTCTGTTGCTGCTTTGTCATCAGCACATCCAACTAATAAAGTTGCGATCATTGCTGTTGAAAGTAAAACACTTAATAATTTCTTTTTCATTCTTCTTTGTTCCTCCTCTAAAGATTGTTTGAAATAAGTATTGGTTTGTTGTACTTCTATATTTAATACTGTCATGCAGTATAAATATCAAATTCATTGTTCTTTAATTCTGTTTTTGTCATGGACTGTTTCGCCAATTTCAAGGTCGCCTTTCACTAAAACTCTTTCAATAATTGTAGATTTCGGCTTTTCAATAAGTGAAATCAACTTTTCTGCTGCAATCCTACCAATATTACGAGTATCCTGATTAACCGTTGTAAGTCTAGGTCGAATCATTTTGGCAAGTTCAATTCCATCATATCCAACAATCGACAAATCCTCAGGTATTCTCATCTTCCTTGCTCGTATTACATTCATGCCCCCATATGCCGAAAAATCATCTGGATATAAAATGCAAGTTGGTGGTTCTTTCAAATCAAGTAGTTCTTCCGTCCTTCTAGCAGCCATTGCCACATCTCGATACGCTGATTGCTTTAAGTATTCTTGAGGTTGTAAAAGATTCATTGACTCGAGAAAGTTGTAATAACTTGACACCCTGCTCTGTGTTACTGATGATGGATCCCCGTGAATATAGGCGATTTTTGAATGCCCACAAGATACTATGTATTCAAGCATTCGTCGCATGTCACCAACATTGTCGGAAACAATGCTAATCCGATCATTAAACGCATGGTCAATCGTAACCACCGGCAAATCACTTTCAATCAACTCAATAACCTCTGGATCTGCAAAGTTTACACATGCTATTACTACGCCATCAAATCCGCGATACTTGCTATGCTCTAAATAAGACATCCGCCCTTCACGCTTATGATTCGAGTTCAGGAATGTAATATCATATCCCCTTCTCTCAGCAGTAACCTTAAAACTATCCAACACTTTCGCAAAGTAATTATGTGTCAGTCCACTCTGTGCCTCTTCAACAAACAAAACACCAATATTGTAAGTTCTATTTGTCTTCAACGCTCTTGCTACTGAGTTTGGAAAATAACCCATTTGTTTGGCAACTTCCTTAATGTATTGCTTCTTTTCGTTTCCGATATCCTTGTGATCATTTAGTGCCTTGCTTACAGTTGCGACTGATACCTTGCAAACTAAAGCAATATCTTTCATCGACACCATATCTAATCCTCCCAGGAAACTTGTAAAACACTTAATCGTTTTCGCTCTTTTACTTTATAACACTTTTGATAGTTTTGCAACATATTTTTAGATATTTATGTACAAATTATCCTTTTTTGTTACTATTACACAATTTAACTTTTGACTTTTTGATACTTTTATACACATCCCGTTAACATTTTATTCATATTTCTCATTCATACACTTTTGCAACGTCTTCTTGTTCATTTTTACACATTACTTTTCTTTCAGTTTACATTCTTTTTCATGGAAACGATTCCACCGATTTTTTGCGTATTTGCTTTATTTCTCTTGCTTTTAGCCATTCTGGTATTGTATAATTCCAACAGAAGGAACTCTTTGATCAGTCTTTACTTAAACGTTTTCTTAAATCCGTTTTCTGGGCTGATTTTTGCATGTTTCTTCCATAAATTCAAATCAACTATATTATTATGAAAGGAATATGAATATGAAATTTGGTTATTTTGATGACAACAACAAAGAATATGTTATTACTACTCCAAAAACTCCACTTCCTTGGATCAACTATTTGGGATGTAATGAGTTTTTCTCTCTGACCTCTAACACTTGCGGAGGTTATACGTTCTATAAAGATGCAAAGATGCTTAGATTAACTCGCTATCGTTACAATGATGTTCCTGGTGATGTAAATGGTAAATACTTCTACATTAAGGAAGGCGATTCTATTTGGAATCCAGGATGGCAGCCAACTAAGACCGAGCTAGATAATTATGAATGTCGTCATGGTATTGGATATTCTAAATTTAGTGGAAAGAAAAATCAGCTTGAAGCAAATGTACTCACATTTGTTCCAATGGATGATAATTGTGAAGTAACTCGATTATCCGTATCAAACAAGAGTAGTGAAACAAAGACTTTTTCTATTTTCTCATATGTAGAATGGTGTTTGTGGAATGCAGATGACGATATGAAAAACTTCCAACGTAATTTAAGCATTGGTGAAGTAGAAGTAGTTGACTCAACAATTTACCACAAAACAGAATATCGCGAAAGAAGAAATCATTATGCTGTATATTCTGTAAATGTTCCAATTGATGGTTTTGATACAAGCAGAGATGCATTCTTAGGAGCATATCGTGGTGCTGATCGCCCTGAGGTTGTTGAAAACGGAAAAGCAACAAACTCAATGGCAAGCGGTTGGTCTCCAATTGCTTCTCACCAAATCAACGTAACTTTAGAAGCTGGAGAATCAAAATCATTTGTATTCGTACTTGGATATTTAGAAAACCCAGTAGAAGAGAAATGGGAAGCTCATGGTATTATCAACAAAAAACCTGCTGACGCAATGCTTTCAAAATACAAAACAGATGAAGATGTATTCAAAGCATTTGATGTATTACAACAACACTGGGATTCACTTTTGTCAAAATACAATGTAAGCTCATCAGATGACAAAGTTAATCGTATGGTAAATATTTGGAATCAATATCAATGTATGGTTACCTTTAATATGTCCAGATCTGCTTCTTATTACGAATCTGGCATCGGCCGTGGAATGGGCTTTAGAGACTCTTGCCAGGATTTACTTGGTTTTGTGCATCTTATTCCAGATCGTGCGCGCCAAAGAATTATCGACATTGCTTCTACACAATTTGAAGACGGAAGCGCCTACCATCAATATCAACCACTTACCAAAAAAGGAAATTCCGATATCGGTAGCGGATTTAATGATGATCCACTTTGGTTGATTGCAGGAACTTCTGCATATATTAGAGAAACCGGAGATCTTTCAATCCTAAACGAAATGGTTCCTTTCGATAACGATGAATCAAAAGCTACACCACTTATGAATCATTTAAAGCGTTCTTTTGACTATATCGTAAATCACAAAGGTCCTCATGCATTACCACTTATTGGGCGTGCTGACTGGAATGACTGTTTGAATTTAAACTGCTTCTCTGAACAACCTGGCGAATCCTTCCAAACCTTTGGACCAAGTGAGGGTCCTGTCGCTGAATCTGTATTCATTGCTGGTATGTTTGTTAAATACGGAAAAGAGTATGCAGATTTATGTGAATTATTAGGGGATCAAACGGAAGCTAGTTATGCGCTTAAAGAAGTTGAAGTAATGAATAGTGCTATTTTAAAAGATGGTTGGGATGGAGATTGGTTTGTTCGTGCTTACAATGCATATAGCCAGAAAATCGGTTCCAAAGAATGTGAAGAAGGACAAATCTTTATTGAACCACAAGGATTCTGTGTTTTAGCTGGTGTAGGTGTAGAAACTGGTGAAGCGCAAAAAGCCTTAGACTCTGTTAAAGAGAAATTAGACACGCAATATGGTATTATGATTTTACAACCTGCTTATACAAAATATCACTTAGAACTTGGTGAAGTTTCAAGTTATCCACCAGGATACAAAGAGAATGCGGGTATTTTCTGTCATAACAACCCTTGGGTATCCATTGCAGAAACAGTACTTGGTCGTGGTGATCGTGCATTTGAAATTTACAAAAAAACTTGTCCTGCATATGTTGAAGAAATTAGTGAAATTCACAGAACAGAGCCATATGTATATGCACAAATGATCGCTGGAGCGGATGCGAAATTCCATGGTGAGGCAAAGAACTCTTGGTTAACCGGAACCGCAGCTTGGACCTTCGTAAATATCTCCCAGCACATTTTAGGAATCTACCCAACACACACAGGACTTAGCATTGATCCTTGTTTACCAACAGGATTTGGAGACTTCACTGTAACCCGTAAGTTCCGTGAAGGTAATTATAACATCACTGTTAAAAATCCTAACAATGTTCAAAAAGGTGTTGCTAGTATGATTGTTAACGGTGTCGCAGTAGATGGCTGCATTGTCCCTTATGTAAAAGGACAAACCGAATACGAAGTAATTGTTCAAATGGGGTAACCCTATAAAAGCGCTTGGCACAGTTTTGTGTGCCAAGCGCTTTTTATTCGCAACTATAGACCCTCTAAAATCATACCAAAGGTGCAATAATCCTTAGAACTCTTCCAACCATTCTCGTCGCAAGTGAAAATGATTGATACTCTTTCATGGTAATTTCTTCTGAACGATCCATCGCATCCATAAAATCTTCTTTTATATCTTTAATTTGCTCTACCTTATATAATAGTGTCGCGCATTCGAAATGCTCGTACAGACTCCTAAAATCCAAATTAATCGATCCAACAATCGCCTTCTCATCATCCGCGATAAATTCTTTTGCGTGCATAAACCCTGGTGTATATTCATATATTTTTACTCCAGCCTCTAGTAATTGAGGATAAAAAGTTCTTGATAAATAGAATACCATTTTTTTGTCCGGAATCTTTGGCATAATGATTCGAACATCCACACCCTTTTTGACAGCTGTCGTAAGTGCTACCATCATTTCATTATCCAACACCAAGTATGGTGTCATGATATATACATACGTTCTTGCATTATAAAGCATATCCATATAGATTGTTGCTGCGATATCTTCTCGATTGGTTGGGGCATCATTATACGGAATCACTAATCCATCCTGATAATCCCTTTCGCAGAGTGCATCATCTTCCATTTCGTTCAATAAATAGTTTTCATAATCGTTTGTATCTTTATTTTCCAAATTCCACATTTGCAAAAACATCAAAAGAAAACTTCGAACACACTGCCCCTTAATTCGAACAGCTGTATCTTTCCAATGTCCATACATTGAATCTAAATTAATATATTCATCCGCCAGATTGATCCCTCCATTATATGCGATTTTCCCATCAATAATGGCTATTTTTCTATGATCACGATTGTTTTGGTGAGTAGAAAAGAGTGGCTTGATTGGGGAAAACATTTTAGCCTGTATTCCCAATTTACGAAGTTTTTTAGGATAGTGATAGGGTAGGTAGACAAGCGAACACATCCCATCATATAGAACTCTAACTTCGACGCCTTCCTTTACTTTCTCAACCAAAATATCCAAAATCGCATTCCACATTTTACCCTTTTTAATAATAAAATACTCTAAAAAAATATACTTCTTAGCATTTTTTAAATCAATAAGCAAATCTTCAAACTTCTCTTCGCCTATTCGATAAAAATGAACACCCTGATTTTGATAGACAGGCAATTGATTTACGGTCTGAATATAATTAACAATTCCATTCATTTCACTACACCATTCTTGTACATAGGTACTATCTCGTTTACTTGTATTTGTATATGGCTTCCCTTTTTCTAATTGAGCTCTCAACTTTTTTTGTAAGCCCCTGTTTCCGGGATTCATCTGTACAAAAAGAAATAGAGTCGCACCAAATACCGGAAAAAGACATACTAAGGGCATCCACGCAAGTTTAAATGCAGGATTTTCTTCACTATTTATAATATAGATTGTGATTGCAGCAGCAAACACCGTGAAAACGCCAAGAAACACTTCGTTCTCTTCACCAAACTTTACAAACACAATGGATACCAGCACTAATTGTAACGCCAGTAAAATCATGGCTATAAAGGTTCTTCCAAAAAGAAGTTGAAAAAGAGCCTTCGAACTCTTTTGACGTATCTTACTTGAATTCTCGTGGAACTCATTATACCGATTTGCCACTTGGACCTCCTTTCAAAAAATCTATTGGATTTTTTCTCTATCTATGTCATAATTCTTTTATCAAGTATAACATATGGGGAGAGATTTATGGACAAATTGTTATCTATTGGAAAAGTATCAAAAATCAAACAAGTTAGCATTAAATCTTTACGCTACTATGATGAAATTGGAGTTTTTAAACCCGCTTATATCAATTCAGAGACAAATTACAGATATTATACACAGGATCAATTATTTATTCTTGATGCAATTAATCTCTGTATTGAGCTAGGTATTCCACTTAAAGATTTGTACAAATATCTAGATTCTAATCATAATTTGGACCTACAGAAGCTTTTGTTTGATGGAAAGCTACTTGCCGAACAGAAAATTAAACGAATGGGTTCTTGCCTTGAAAAAATTCAGCTCACTCTTGATCAGCTTGAAAATCAATCTCATTCAAAATTTCAGAAAGACTTTTACATTCGCGACTTATTACCTCGTACAGTACTAGTCACCCCTTTTGATGATTATACTGAAGCGACCCATTATTCTCATAAACTTCTTGAACTTTTTGTCTTTGCACAAAAAAATCAATTGAAGGCGAATTATCCTTCTGGATTAATTTATCAATTTCATAAAGGCGAAGTTAAAAAATTGGTCTTTGTACATGTTGAAGGAGACGTTAGTCATTTTCAAAATGTAACTCTTTTACCTAGCGGAAAATACCTTTGTCGTCAAAACAAAGAGCATCGAATTGATCACTACGAAGAGGTCTTTGATTCATCGTTTCTCAGAAAACAAACATACCAAATCATTGAAACAGATATGATTGACACCTATGCTGACAAAAACAAGAATACCTTTGAATTACAGCTCTTGCTATAATGACTCATATTCCCTGAATTCCATTGCAGCGATAAAATCCTGCTGAAATTCATCCGTATTTGCTAAAGGGATCTCTTTTGCATGATTTACGACTTCACAAATTTGATCCATTGTTATTTTCCCCATTCCATATGAAACAGCGCCTGCTAGAGAAGTGTTTCCCACTACTTCTATTTTTCCTAACCAAGATATTGGAAATAAACCTATTTTTGCCGCTTTATGAAGCGATAGTGAATAACCAAAACCTCCAGCTAAATAAATTTTATCAATGTCCTTTATATCCATGTTAATCTTTCGTTCTAGAGCATAAATCCCTGATAGTATCGCTGCTTTCGCAACTTGGAATTCCCGTATGTCCTTTTGCGTAATAGCAATTTTTGTATGATTCGAATCATAAAAAGTAAACTCAGTTTGATTTTTATTTGAAAACTCTCCATTTTTTGTAATAATATGAAGTTTTCTAAGCTCATAGATTGCTTCAATAATTCCCGTTCCACAAATTCCTACTGGTTCTTTTTCTGCAATCGTTTTAAGAATTATTCGATGAGGATTTGAACCTACTGGGATTTTAAGGACAGTAACGCCTTCAATGGCACCATTTATACTTCCAACACCGCTCGTCATATTTCCACCCTCAAATGCAGGGCCTGCCGCCGTCGAGGTGACTATGTATTGTTCCCCATTTCTTATTGCCATCTCACCATTCGTTCCTAGATCGATCAAAATGGATTTCTCTGCTCTCTGAATCATCTGCAGATATGCAAGACCAGATACAATATCCCCTCCAACAAAAACAGAAATTGCAGGAATGATTGTTATTATACTTTGATCCGTCGTTTTAACAAAATCAGAACGTTCAATGATACCCATTTCTTTTATTGTTTCGGAAAAAACTTTTCTAAAATCCAACTGGGTTGTTTTTAAAAAATCTGAGTGAAAAGGATAACTTCCCAAGGTTTCGCAGGAAGCTCCTAGGAATAAGTGAATCATTGTCATATTGGCTGCAATGATCACTTCATTGATAATGAGGTTTTCATTTTCAGTCTCCCTATCTACTAACTCCAACAATGAACTGACAATCATTTTTTGAATTTCATATTGAAGTACCTTAAGTTTTCCATCATTAGATGCTTCCATTCTTGTAATCACGTCTGCTCCATATAGGCGTTGTGGGTTCAAGCTGGCTTTTTCGTAAATACAGGCGTTGCTCTTTTGATCAAAAGCTTTTACAACAACTGTCGTTGTTCCAATATCAATCGCAACATATATACCTGGATTATGATTGGATTTTTGACCACTAATACTTTTCTCTATTTTTGAGTCGCTTCGATACGAAGATACGATATTCATATTAGATTCTACTTGGACCACCTCAACCAAACAATCCGAAACCACATAACATTTACATGCCAATCGATATCCCTGTTTCCATTCCATCTCACTTATAGATGTATGGTTCTCCCTTATTGCTTCTAATTTTCCCTCACATATTTTTATTCTACACTTTCCACAAGTACCATTCTTATTACACAATGCACTTATTGGAATATTTGCACTTTGCAATACTTCAACTAGATTCTGTTTGTAATTCCCAGTGCACTCAATAATTTGATTATTTAGCTTCACTCTTACAAGCATTACACACCCCTCTTTTCTGTACAAAAAAGCCCTATAAACAAATCGTTTATAGGGCTTATGTGCGTTAGAAGATTCGAACTCCCGGCCTTTTGGTCCGTAGCCAAACGCTCTATCCAGCTGAGCTAAACGCACATATTTTGAATGTTGCTAGCGAATAAATCCATTCGCAACATCATTTATTATACATCCCAATAATATATTTGTCAATATTATATTGCAAATTATTATTCACTATCATCCACTTTTAAAACTATAAAAAAACACCTGAAATACTGAGAAATCAATACTTCAAGCATTCTTATACTGCCGGCGACCGGAATCGAACCGGTACTGTGTTTCCACAACAGGATTTTAAGTCCTGCGCGTCTGCCAGTTCCGCCACGCCGGCAAAACTAATAGATAAAATCTATTAATGGGACCAACAGGGCTCGAACCTGTGACCCCCTGCTTGTAAGGCAGGTGCTCTCCCAGCTGAGCTATGATCCCATGGGATAATACATATAATAAATAAAACAAACGACCCAGATCGGACTCGAACCGACGACCTCCGCCGTGACAGGGCGGCGCTCTAACCAACTGAGCCACTGGGCCTTGAACTACAATGAGAAACGATGGACCTTCGGGGACTCGAACCCTGGACCGACCGGTTATGAGCCGGTTGCTCTAACCAACTGAGCTAAAGGTCCTTAACCCTAGAGGTTTAAAGCCGATGATCGGACTCGAACCGATAACCTGCTGATTACAAATCAGCTGCTCTGCCATTGAGCCACATCGGCATGATGTGTTTGAATTCCTCATTGAGTTCAAATGACTCCTACGGGAATCGAACCCGTGTTACCGCCGTGAAAGGGCGATGTCTTGACCGCTTGACCAAGGAGCCTTGTATGTTTGTCTAGCGTCTTTCCACTAGTCTTTTCTAGGTTCTTTCCCTA
>Ga0209373_10000104_pt1 | contig 189573 bp, 155 predicted proteins | sample Higcelweek5metaG_FD_187173 | JGI IMG/M metagenome (GOLD analysis project Ga0209373, IMG submission 187173) | Freshwater pond sediment microbial communities from the University of Edinburgh, under environmental carbon perturbations - High... | ecosystem: Environmental > Aquatic > Freshwater >... | reverse complement strand
GCAGGAAAGCCTCCGAAAGTGGCTATCATCGCCATCATGAGAAAGCTCGTTCTGCTCGCAAACGCTCTTCTGAAAGCTGATCGACTGTGGCAGAAGGAAAAGCCTTGCCCATCACGGATACTCTAAAAGGGAAGAGTGTTTTCGCTCGGTGTGAAAACGCTCTAACACTCATGCTCCTGACCCGCCCGCAGGATTGCCACTGTCTGGTACACCCCGGCCTCGGGAACACCCGTCACCGGATGGCCATCACTCAGGCTCCAGGCGTGGGCGGCAAACACTCCGTTCTCTCGCCGGACACCCAGATGCACATCCACCGGCAGGCCACGCCGCCGCAGCATCAAGGCAGCAGCAAACGATTGCTGCAAACACACCGCCCGAAACGGCACCCGCTCGGCCATGCGGGTGATCATCCCGGCCACCGCCGGAATCCGTGGGTCCAGCGGCCCGAGTGGTCCCGTCCTGTCCGCCGACTGCGGCACCGGCCGCAACCCCACCAGCCGCAGCGCCAGACGAAAGGGCATCACCAGACAGGCCAGCCGCGCCAGCGCAAGGCACACCACCGCCTCCACCGGCAAGCCAACCCGCCCGCGCCACTGCCGCAGGGTGTAACGGAGACCGGTCACCGCTATGCCTCCAGCGGAGCAGGCTGCCAGACCATCTGCCAGTGCATCCCTGTTTGCCCGCTGACCACAAAACCGGCCCGCTGATACAGCGCCAAAGCCCGAAGATTATCGTCCAGCACCGACAGCCCCACCTGACCACCCACCGCCTGCGCCCGCTCCTGCAAGGCCCGCAGAACCGCCGATCCGATCCCCTTGCCCTGCCAGTCCGGCAGCAGACCGATATCAATCAACCGCACGACAGAGGACGACAGGTCAACATACAGGCGGCCAATCCGCCGCTCACCGTCCATGATCAGCAGGAACTGCGCCAACGGATAGCGGCGGGTCCAGTCGGCATGCTGCAAGTCAAACTGGCTGGTGCAGAAATCGGCCCTGGCCTGATCAGACCATCCCGAGGGACGCAACTCCTCGGCCCGCAGGCTGGCATACAGCGTGCGCAAAAAGCCCTCATCCCTGCGCGTTGCGGGCCGCAGGCGCCATCCGGCAACCCGTAAAATCGCCCCCCGTTCGGCGGGCCGCGCCGGAGAGGGGAAACCGAAAGCCTTGCCTTTGCCAGACAGGTGACCAGCCATCACGCTCATTCTACATGCTCCACAGGATACCCGGACAACGACAGCAACAGCAGTACCGGAGCCGCCCGCCCGGAACAACCCCCTGTTACAAAAAGGCAAAAACTCGCAAGTCGGGAGATGGCGCGGGCAGGGATGCATCATGTCCGTGCAAAAATGTCGGAATAAACAGGGTCCGGCCTTGCCAGCGCGTCACCTTTCTGCCTACATGGTGTTATCTTTCAACACCATACAGGATAGATCATGGCCTCCATCACCCTGAAGGGAAATCCGGTTTCCACAGTCGGAGATCTGCCCGCCGTTGGTACCGCCGCCCCGGAGTTCCGCCTGACCCGCACCGACCTGTCAGAGGTCACTCTGGCCGATCTGGCCGGCAAGACGGTGATCCTGTCCGTCTTCCCCAGCGTTGACACCCCGACCTGCGCCACCTCGGTCCGCACCTTCAACGCCAAGGCCGCCGCCCTGCCGAACACCGTCGTGCTGTGCGCCAGTGCCGACCTGCCGTTCGCCCACAAGCGCTTCTGCGGCGCCGAAGGTCTGGACGCGGTGGTCTCGGCCTCGGACCTGCGCGACAAGGGCTTTGGTGCCCGCTATGGCCTGACCATTGCCGCTGGCCCGCTCGAAGGCCTGCTGGCCCGTGCGGTGCTGGTGATCGGTGCCGACGGTGTGGTTCGTCACGCCCAGTTGGTCAGCGAAATCGCCGACGAGCCGGATTATGCCGCCGCGCTGGCTGCCATCTAAAGCAGGACACAGGGGAAAACAGGGACGTGGAGCGCTGCTCCACACCTCGCCGGGGCCTTAAGGCCCCGGACCCCATGAGTTCAGCTATGACGCAGAAAGGCTGCCCCCGTACAGGTTCGGGGGCAGCCTTTTTTTATTCGAAGATCATGGAGGGGAAACGATGCTGGATGCCGACTCAACCGCGCCCCGCTGAAGGGGGCAAACGCTGGGTGGCAAGGTGAACAGCGTGTTTCAGACCGTGTTTCAATCCACGCCCCCGTGAGGGGGCGACATGCATGCCGTCAAAGACAACGCTTGTTGCGTCGTCGTTTCAATCCACGCCCCCGTGAGGGGGCGACTTTCGACAAGGTGTGGAAAGCGACTTTTGGGGATGTTTCAATCCACGCCCCCGTGAGGGGGCGACGGAAACGATGTCACGACAGAAATGGAATACATCACTGTTTCAATCCACGCCCCCGTGAGGGGGCGACGCCACGATGACCGCATGGCCTTGGTGGCCGATGCTGTTTCAATCCACGCCCCCGTGAGGGGGCGACGCGCACAGCGCGAATCAACCGCCTACTACCTCAACGTTTCAATCCACGCCCCCGTGAGGGGGCGACAACTCCCAACCGCACGCACGGCGACAACCGTAGCGTTTCAATCCACGCCCCCGTGAGGGGGCGACGCTATATGGTCGAGGTGATGGGAGGATCATACCAGTTTCAATCCACGCCCCCGTGAGGGGGCGACCGGGCCGCCATGGGACCAGAAATTACCAAAGTCGAAGTTTCAATCCACGCCCCCGTGAGGGGGCGACAGTGCCTCGGTCACTCCCCTGTCTGATACCAGGCGTTTCAATCCACGCCCCCGTGAGGGGGCGACATGGTATCAATCGGCGCGGTGCCGACCGAAAAGCTGTTTCAATCCACGCCCCCGTGAGGGGGCGACAAGGCCGCCATTGATCTGATCGAGGCGTGCGCGCGGTTTCAATCCACGCCCCCGTGAGGGGGCGACTCAACGCTTGCAGCCATTGCAGCTTCACTTCGCGGTTTCAATCCACGCCCCCGTGAGGGGGCGACGCGCTCGGACTTCAGGGCGGCGTGGCGCTGCAACGTTTCAATCCACGCCCCCGTGAGGGGGCGACTCCCGGTAGTCTAACAGATTATATTTCTTCAGAAAAAGAGGGCATTTGCGCGAACTTCGATCATTTTTCCGGGAAAACATACGCATACAAATAATACAGAAATCAAGATCGTTATTTTTCAACGCGATAGAGCAGCGCGAACCTCCCGGAGACTCCCGACACGCTTGCGGTTCGCGCCAACGCGCACCGCCCCCCATGACACCAGATAGATCATCAAGGAAAAAAGGGGGGATCGGGGGCATTGGCCCCCGAACGGGCGTGGGCGGTAGCCCACACTCCCCTCCCCCCAACAAACCCTTACAGCAGGGTATCGAGAAACCGCACCGGCTCGCCGATGGCCTGCCCCTGCAACTCGTCGTCACGCATGACGATCTGGCCGCGCACCACCGTTGCGGTCGGCCAGCCGGTGGTCTTGAAGCCATCGAACGGCGTCCAGCCCGCGCGGCTGGCGATCCACGAGTCACTGATGGTGCGCGAGGCCTTGCGGTCGATCACCGTAAAGTCGGCATCATAGCCCAGCGCAATCCGGCCCTTGCCCTGAATGTTGTAGATGCGGGCCGGACCGGCGCTGGTCAGGTCGATGAAGCGTTCCAGCGACAGCTTGCCGTTGGCGACATGGGTCAGCATCACCGGCACCAGCGTCTGTACGCCGGTCATCCCGGACGGCGACTGCGGATAGGGCTTGGCCTTTTCGTCGAGGGTGTGCGGCGCATGGTCCGAGCCGAGCACATCGACCACGCCCTCGGCCACCGCTTTCCACAGGGCATCGCGATGACGCTCGTCGCGGATCGGCGGGTTCATCTGGGCCTTGGTGCCCAGCCGGTCATAGGCATCCGGTGCTGCCAGCGTCAGGTGCTGCGGCGTGGTTTCAACGGTGGCCCAGTCCTTGTGATCGGCCAGATAGGCCATTTCCTCGGCACTGGTCACATGCAGCACATGCACCCGCCGCCGGGCGGCTTCGGCCAGACGCACCAGCCGCTGGGTGGCGCGCAGGGCGGTTTCCTCGTCGCGCCAGACCGGATGCATGTGGACCGGCGCACCGTCCTTGACCAGTTCCCAGCGTTCTTTCAGGCGGTATTCGTCTTCGCAGTGGACGGCAATCCGGCGGTAGCCCTGTTGCAGCACGCGGGCGACTTCACCGTCTTCGGCCACCAGCAGGCTGCCGGTGGACGAGCCCATGAACACCTTGATCCCGGCGCAGCCCGGCAGGCGTTCCAGCCCGCCGAGGGTGTCGATGTTGTCGGTCGCCGCCCCGATGAAGAAGGAAAAATCACACCAGGCGCGATTTTTCGCCCGCTGCACCTTGTCGGCCAGCGCCTCGGCGGTGGTGGTGCCCGGCTTGGTGTTCGGCATTTCAAAAATGCCGGTCACGCCACCCAGCACCGCCCCCCGGGTGCCGGTTTCCAGATCTTCCTTATGCTCCAGACCCGGCTCGCGGAAATGGACCTGGGTGTCGATCACCCCCGGCAGGATGTCCTGGCCCTGACAGTCGAGGGTCTGCTCCCCCTGACCTGCCAGCGCGCCAAAGGCCACCACCCGCCCGTCCCGGACGCCGATGTCCGTCTCTACCGGGCCGCCCGGCATCCAGACGGTGCCTTTGCTCAACACCAAGTCGAAACGGTCACTCATGGACTCTTCTCCACAATCAAAAGCGCACAGTTACGCCGCTGCCAGCACGCTGGCCACATCACCATCGCACCGCTGCCCTTCCAGATGGTGTCGCGCCCACAGCGCGTAAACCAGCAAACTCCAGGCCGCGAACAAACGATCCTTGTCGGTGGCGACGAACAGACCGCGCACCGCCGCCGGATCGGCAATCTCCTGCACCGCCGGGGTCGCCGCCACCCAGCCGCCCAGCCGGGCACCATCGCGGGCGATCCATTCCCCCACCGGCACGGTAAAGCCTTTCTTGCGGGCAAAGGGCTGCGCTTGCGGCAGGGCCTTGTCCAGCCAGCGCCGCACCAGCCATTTGCCGGTCTTGTCCTTCAGGGTCAGCCGGTCATCCAGCCGCATCGCCACCCCGGCCACCACCGGATCGAGGAACGGCACCCGTCCTTCGACCCCGTGCGCCATCAGGCAGCGGTCGAGCTTGGTCAGCAGGTCGTTGGGCAACCATTCGGCCACATCGGCGGCCTGCAAGCGTTTCAGGCGCGAGGGATGGGCCAGCCACTGCTGCGGAGCATCGGCAATCGCCCGCTCGGTCTGCGTCAGACCGGCACGCCAGCCAGCCCCGGCGCGCAGCACGCCCAAGCCGTCAAAGGTTCCCCGCCGCCGCATCGGCTTGGCGAACGGCCACGGACGCAGCGCCGCCCGATAGCGGCCATAGCCGGCGAACAGCTCGTCGCCGCCCTCGCCGGACAGGATCACCTTCACCGACTGCCGGGCCTGCCGCGCCAGCAACCATGTCGGCACCACGGCATAATCGGCCACCGGATCATCCAGACTGGCAACAATCGACGGCAGCCAGCGCCAGAAGTCCTGTTCGGTGATAGCCAGATCGCTGTGTTCGGCCCCGCAGGCCTTGGCGACCAGCGCCGCCTGCGCCCGCTCGTCATGCACCCCGCTGCCGGGGAAACCGGCGGTAAAGGCGCGCACCGGCTGATCATTCAGGCGGCTCATCAGCGCCAGCACGGTGGCACTGTCCACCCCGCCGGACAGGAACATGCCATAGGGCACATCGGACCGCTGGTGTGCCGTCACGCTGTCAAGCAACGCCGCTTCCAGCGCCGCCAGCGCCTCGTCTTCGCTGCGCAACAAGGGGCCGTCGGACGGAATCAGCGCATCGGACAACGCAAAGCGCCGCTGCCGCGACACGATCCGCCCGCGTTCGATCACCACCGTTTCGCCGGGCAACAACCGCTCGATGCCCTGCAACGGCGTGCGGCTGCCGGTGGAAAACTGCAAGTTCAGCATCTCGACCGCCGCCGCCGTTTCGACGCGGGCGGCAGGCAACAGCCCACTGGCCAGCAGGGCGCAGGGTTCAGAGGCAAAGGCAACGCCAAAGTCCCCTTGCGCAATGTACAGCGGCTTGATGCCGAACGGGTCGCGGCACAGCACCACCCGGTCGCGCGCCGGATCGGCCAGCGCAATGGCATACATGCCGCGCAGGCGGCTGGCAAAGGCGGTTTTCTGCGCTTCGGGGGCTTCGTGATAGAGGAACAGCGGCGCTTCGCAGTCCGACCCGGTGCGGAATGGTCGCCCGCTCAATTCCTGTCGTAACGGCAGATCGTTGTAAATCTCGCCATTGGCCACCAGCACCAGCCCGTCCGGCCCGTACAGCGGTTGATCGCCGGTATTCAGGTCAACGATTGCCAGCCGGGCATGGGCCAGCCCGATGGCACCGACGCGGACGCTGTGGCAGCCATCGGGGCCGCGATGGGACAGCGCCTGCGCCATCCGGTCGAGAACCGCCGTCTCGGGAGCCTGACCGGTGGCACTCGCCACCCCGGCAATGCCGCACATTGTCCCGTCTCCCCGTCAGACCGCAGGTGCCGCAAGGCGGCGGAAAAAGTCCTGATAGCGGGCAACCACCGCCGCTTCGGTAAACTGTGCCTGATAGGCGGCCCGCCCGGCCTCGGCCATCGCCGCCAGCGCCGCCCGGTCGGCCAGCGCCGCATTCAGAGTGTGCGCCATCGCCGCCACATCGTCCACCGGCGTCAGCAGGCCGGTCACGCCGGGAGTAATCAGCTCGCACGGTCCCTGACTGGCTGCCGCCACCACCGGCGAGCCTTGCGCCCACGCCTCGATCACCACATTGCCCAGTGGCTCGTGGCGCGAGGGGCAGACGAACAGGTCGGCAGCCGCGTGCAGGGCCGGAGCATCGTTGCGCCAGCCCAGCAGGCGCAAGCGGTCGGCCACCCCCAGTTCCTGCGCCAGAGCCTCCAGCGCCGCCCGTTCGGGGCCTTCCCCGGCAATCCACAGATAGGCCCCCGGCACCTGCGCAAAGGCGCGCAGCAGGGTATCAAAACCCTTGTTCCCGTGCAGTCGGCCCAGCGCGAACAACACCGGAGCCGTCTCGGGGGTATTCAGGCTGACCCGACTGACCGGCGGAGCGGAAACCTCTTCGGCGAAGTTCGGCAGGTAGTGCGTCCGTTCACTCGGCCAGCCTTCGCGGATCACGTACTCGACCAGATCCTGCGTGTTGCAGACCAGATGGTCGCAGGCCTGATAGTATTTCAGATCGTAATAGCCCCCCAGCCGCGCCACATGGACAAAGCCCTTGCCGGTGGTCTTCGGCGGGGTGAAGCGGGTGGCGCGGTTCATCCAGCTCAGGACCACCTGCGGCGCAAAGCGGGTGATTTCAGCAGCAAAGCGGCGCTTGGTGGTAAAGTCGAACAGCCCGCCAAAGGGCAACTCGACGGCGGCAATGCCGCCTGCCTGCAAGGTTGCCGCCCGCTGGGGGTTGCGCCGGATCAGCACCCGTTGCTCGGTCCCCGCCCGGTGCAGGGCGAGGGTCAGTCGTTCGAAAAACAGCTCGGCGCCCCCGTGGGCGGCCCCGGCCATTGCTTGCAGGACGCGCACTGACTGCACGGTCACACCTCGTTGATCAGCCGCTCAAAGGCGGCAGCCGTTGTATCCCAGCTCCACTGGCGTTGCTGCGCCAGACAGGCCTGATGCTGAGCCTGCCACAGACCATCGTCGCGCAACAGCCGCAAGGCGGCTTCGGCAAAGGCCTGACGGTCTTCCACCGGCACCACAAAGCCGGTTTCGCCGTCGTTCACCCGCTCGGGCAAGGCCCCGACCGCCGTCACCACCGCCGGAACCCCCATCGCCTGCGAGTCCGCCACCGCCAGACAAAAGGCCTCGCCCGGCTCGCCGCGATACAGCAGCACCCGCGCCGAGGCCAGTTCCTGCGCCAGTTGCTCCTTGGGCAACGGCTGCCGCAACCGGACGCCCTGCGCCTTCAGCCCTTCGGCCCGGCGCAACAGAGCGGCCATCCGCTCGGCCTTGTCGCCAGCGGCGTGATAGGTCGCCGCGCCGGAAAACAGCTCGAGCACCGTCCCCGCCGGAGCCTTTGGCGCAATATGGTGTTCCCACACATCCAGCACCCAGTCGAGGCCGTGCAGCGGGTTGGACAGGAACACCGCGCGCGGGGCAGGCAGCCTGTCTGCTGGCGGCGTGGTCAGAAAGGGGGCGGCAATGCCATGGCCGATCACCACCCGCGGCCCGCCACTGGCCCACGCCGGATAGGTGCGGGCATGGGCCTCACTCAGAAACACCAGCGTCGGGCGACGCAGGGCCAGTTTCCACTGATACCGCCATTTCAGCAGGTACGAGGCCGGATTGTGCAGCCAGAAGGCCACCGCTTTGGCCTTGGGGACCGCACGCAACAGTTTGTCGCTGCGGTTGGCAAGGAACAGGTCGGCCGAGGCAGGCAAACCGGCCGCCGCATCGCCCCAGCGCACCCCGGCCAGCTCCAGCGCCCGGCCCCCCTTGGTGAAGGCCTCCACCCGATGACCACGGGCGGCCAGCGCCTCGGCCAGCGCCACAAAGGTGCTTTCGGCCCCGCCCAGCGGGCCGTCGCGGACGGTCTGACCATCAAAGGCCAGCCCCCAGTCGGCCATCACCACATGAGCCATCAGCGCGGCTCCCCGTGTTTCTGCTGCTCGGCGGCCTTGATGTGCGACACGATCGGATAAAGCGCGGTGCAGATGGCAATCATCAGCCCCAAACGGCCTTCCTTCCAGCCCTTGCGGCGGACGAACACCCGGAAAAAGCGCGACAGGCCCGAGCGCAAAGCATTGGCCAGCGAGCCGATATTGCCCGTCTCGCACAAATCCCGCGCCCGTGCCGAGGTATAGCGGTCCAGCCGCCGCAGCATGTCGGAAACGTCATTGTCCACCCAGTGGACCAGTGGCGTCGTCAGGTTCGGCCCCTTGCGTCCCCGCCATTCCAGCGACGGGTGCACCCGTTGCGAGCCCCAGGTCTTGATGCCGCGCCGGAACAGGGACGGACTGCCCGCCTTGCCAAAGGATGATCCCCAGCCATGGCGGACCAGCGTCGGGCCGATGTAGTTGTCCACCGGCAGCACGTACCAGTCAAAGGCCGCCGTGGCGATGGTGGCGCGGATTTCGGCGGCCAGTTCGGGCGTTACATGCTCGTCGGCATCGACTTCCAGAATCCAGTCGCACTGGCAGGCGTCCAGCCCGCTGTTGCGGCGCGGGCCTTCCAGCTCCCAACTGCCTTCGACGATCCGGCTGGCAAAGCGTTCGGCAATCGCCTTTGATCCGTCGGTGGTCTTGTCCAGCACCACCACGATTTCATCGGCAAAGGTCAGGCGGGACAGGCAGGCCTCCAGCCGGGCTTCCTCGTTATGGGCCACTACCAGCGCCGACAGGGTCGGGGTCTCAGCCATGGTCCGGCCCCCACAGCAGGTCTTGCGCGGTGTGCTGCACCATATCAACCGTGATGCTGTCCATCAGGCTGTCAGAGTCGCGCAGGTCCACCCCCGGCGGCATCAGCTCGGCATAGGGAACGGTGGTCTGCACCACCGCCGTCCGCAGCCCGCAGGGGCCGAAATGATCCACTCGCGACGGACCAAACAGGCCAACGGTCGGCGTGCCCATCGCCGCCGCCATGTGCATCAGCCCGGAATCATTGCCGACAAACAGCGAGCAGCGTTGCAGGCAGGCTGCCACCGTCAACAGGTCGTTGGCCCCGACCAGCGAAATCCGCCGGTGTTCCGGCACCGCCGCCAGCACCGGCGCCGCCTGCTTTTCTTCCCCCGGCCCGGCGATCACCACCACTTTCCCGCGCGGCAGGGGGCCGTCTTCGGCGGTCAACCGGCGCGCCAGTTCGGCAAAGTTCGCGGCCCGCCAGGTCTTGGCCCGCCAGTTCGCCGCCGGACCCAGCGCCAGAATGAAATCATCATCCGGCACCACCGCCGCCGCCGTCGCCCGGTGGTGAGGCAGGGTCCACAGATGCGGCAGCGGCGGATTGGCTTCGCGTCCGATCACCGTCGCCGCCGCCTGCACCCGGTGCAGGTGCTCGGGCGCTTTGCCCGGCACCAGACGACGCTGAACCAGCGGCAGCGTCCAGGCAATCGCCGACCCGCGCAAATCGACCACCGTATGCCACGCTGTCCCCACCACCTGCGACCACAGGCTCAGCCAGTGGCCAGCCCGCTTCTTCTTGGGCATGGCAATCAGGCGTTCCAGATTCGGCACACCGGCAAACAACGGTGCCGCCACCGGTCCACAGGCGACAGTGACCAGTGGCCCGTTCATCTCTTCGATCAGGTAGGACAGCAGCCCCGAGGTCAACACCGCATCACCAATGCGGGTCGAGGTGATAAACAGCAGGCGGTCGCTCATGATCAGCCCTGCCTGTTGTCAGCGTCAGCCTGACTGTCGGGAGGGTCCCCCGGCAGGGTGTTTGCCGGATCATTGAGGTCATCATCCGCGGCCAGCGCCAGATCAATCGCCGACAGGGGAGCCACCGCCGCTGCGATCACCGCCGCCGGGGCTTCGGTCGCTGCCGGAGCTTCGGGCACGCTTTCGCCCCACAGCAATTCGACATCCAGCGCCACCACGTCCCACGACCGCCGCCGGGCCAGACTGCCTGCGGCTTCGGACATGCGGTTGTACAGGCTGGCATCGGACAGGATTTGCGCCGCCACATTGACCACCGCTTCGTCATCGGGGACCAGATAGCCGGTCTGGCCGTTGGTGACGCAGTCCATCGTTCCGCCAACCATCCGCGCCACCGCTGGCAGGCCACAAGCGTGGCTGTCATACAGGGTCCAGACGGCGAAATCATCGGCATGGCCGGGATGCAGATGCACCCGCGCCTGCTGATAGACCAGCGCCATCCCGCGATCGGGCAGCGGTGCCTTGATCTTCAGGCCGAGGCCCTCGTTGGCAGCGATCAGCTCATACAGCGCCTGCTGGGCCTCGGGCACCGGCCCGGCAGCGCGCAGGGGACGCGACAGCAGCGACGAATAGATATGCAGCTCGGCCCCCGGCACCACAGGGGCCACCTTTTCCAGCCACAGGCGGATCAGGCTTTCCAGCCGGTAATCGGGAGAGGCGGTCACAATCGCTACCGGCGGCGGCAGCCGTTCCACATCCGCCGGACGATAGACCGACGCCACCCCCGGCAGCACCACCTGCGCCGGTTGCCGCCCCTGATAGCGCCCGGCCTGCATCGAGCCGATGAACCACAGGTCGGCATTGCGTTCCCGCAGGGCCTGGGCGTTATCCCCTTCCAGCAGGGTCGCCGGGTCAGCGACCGACCACAGCACCCGCCGCGACGCCAGCACCCGCCCGTTCATGCCATCGAGTAACGACGGCTTGCCGCAGGCGATCAGCAGATCATACGAGGTGGTCAGCGCCTCGCCGAACGGCAGCCAGCGCACCCCATCGACCCAGCGTTCGGCGTCTGCATGGTTGATCACCGTCACATCATGCCGCCGCCGCGCCAACGCCGCAGCCAGCCCGGCCACCGCGCGCTGAAAGCCGCCAAGGGGGCGCTGGTCAGGGGTCAGACCATCAAACGGAAGGGAGTCTTCGAGGAGGCAGATTTTCATCGGGGATCAAATCTTTGACAAGGGGCAGCCCCACCTGTCACCGGGGCCACTGGTTGTTATAGGAGGTTGCCGCGCCGGGAACAAGCCATCGCAACACATTGCCCCTGTAACACCCGCAAACAGACACCATTTCCCCAGAGTCCCCCCTTGCATCCATCGCCGCCGCGCCCCAAAGTTGACAGCGTGGGTAGGCTCCCCCCGTGCGGCCCGCATCAGACACAATGGATGAGCACTATGAGCAAAACCTTTGCCTCCCTTTCTCCCCGCCGTGCCGTGCTGGCCGTTGGTGGCGAGGAACGCCAGACGTTTTTACACGGTCTTTTCAGCTGTGCGACCAAATCCCTGACCCGCGGACATGGCACATGGGGAGCCCTGCTGACCGCCCAGGGAAAATTCCTGCACGATGCGTTCATCCTCGCTTGTGACGAGGTCTTTTTGCTGGACGTCGAAGCCGACCGTCTGGACGACCTGCTAACCCGCCTGAAACGCTACAAGCTGCGCAGCAAGGTCACGCTGGAGCCGCGCCCCGATCTGGTGGTGGGGGTGGCTTGGGGCGACGATATCCCCGCCCTGCCCGCTGCGCCGGGACAGGCGCTGGCGGTTGCCGATGGCTGGGCCTTGCGTGACCCGCGTCTGCCCAGTGCCGGATGGCGGCTGATGCTGCCCGCAACCAGCGCCCTGTCCGCCCTGCCAGAGCTGGAACCCGCGCCGCTGGCCCGGTGGGACGCCCACCGCATCGCCCTCGGCCTGCCCGATGGCAGCCGCGATCTGGAGGTCGAAAGTGCCACCTTGCTGGAACACGGCTTTGCCGAACTGAACGGGGTCGATTTCAAAAAGGGCTGCTTCGTCGGGCAGGAAGTCACCGCCCGCATGCGCTATCGCGGCCTGACCAAAAAGCGCCTGATGCCGGTGACCGTCACCGGCCCGCTGCCCGCCCCCGGCACCATCCTGCGCACCGCCGACGGAGCCGACGCCGGGGAAGTCCGCTCGCTGTGCCTCGACCCTGCTGTTGTAGCGGACACGGCTCCGCAGGGGCTGGCACTGGTGCGACTGGCGGCCCTCGACGCCGGGCCACTGCTGGCCGACGGCGCCACCGTTCAGCCGCACCGGCTCGACTGGATGGTGTTCCCGGTGGAAAAGAGCTGAAACGGCAGCTTAAACGACAGCTTAAACGACAACGGCCCCGCCATCCCGGATCATTGCCGAAATGGCGGGGCCGTTGATGCATCCCAGCCGTTACTCTTCGTCGACCAGCTCGACCGCCTCAACGTGCTTGCCATCTTTGGACAGGGCCAGCGCCAGACGGCCATGCTTCAGGTCAATGGCGTCCTTGCCGAAAATCTCCCGCCGCCAGCCCTTCAGGGCCAGCACGTCGGCCTCGTCATCCAGCGCGATCTGTTCCAGATCGTCGCTGCTGGCGACCAGCTTTTGCGCCACGTCGTTTTCTTCGCAGCGCATTTTCAGCAGGACTTTCAGCAGGTCGCAAATCGGACCAATGCCCTGCGGCAGTTCCTTGCGCTCCGGCGGATCGGGCAGTTCGGCGTCGGGCATCGACTTGCCGCGTTCGACGGCATCAAGAATCGCCTTGCCGATCTTGCCTTCGGCCTGCCCCTTGGAGAATCCACGGGTGCGTTCCAGCGCATCAACGGTGGTCGGGGCGTGGGCGGCGATTTCCAGCAACATTTCATCGCGCAAAATCCGCTGACGCGGAATGTCCCGAGTCTGCGCTTCGATTTCGCGCCACGCCGCCAGTTCCTTGACCGTCGCCAGAAAGCGCGGAGTCTTGGTGCGGGTCTTCAGGCGGCGCCATGCCTCGTCCGGGTCAACGCGATAGTTGTCGACCGAGGTCAGCAGCGCCATTTCCTCGTTCAGCCAGTGGGCGCGGCTGCTCTTTTCCAGACGGCGGCTGAGCTTTTCGTACACCACCCGCAGGTGGGTGACGTCAGACAGCGCATAGCGAATCTGCTTGTCGGTCAGCGGGCGCCGGGCCCAGTCGGTAAAGCGCATCGACTTGTCGATATGCGCCTTGGCCAGCTTGGTGGCCAGCGTCTCATAGCCGACGGAATCGCCAAAACCGCATACCATTGCCGCCACCTGGGTGTCGAACAGCGGTTGCGGAAAATCGCCCATCAGGTTGTAGAAAATTTCGAGATCCTGCCGCGCCGCATGGAACACCTTCAGCGTGCGCTGATCGCGCATCAGGGTGAAAAGCGGTGCCAGATCAATGCCGTCGGCCAGTGGGTCGATGGCACAGGCTTCGCTGGGACCGCCAACCTGCACCAGACACAACTGCGGCCAAAAGGTCTTTTCCCGCATGAATTCGGTATCGACAGTGATAAAGGCCGCGCCAGCCATACGGTCACAAAAGGCCGCAAGGGCGTCTGTGGTGGTGATCAGAAGGGGGTCGGAGGTCATGAGAACCGGTGTACCTTACCATACATTCTAAGGCGTGTTTGCCCCATCAAACCGCCTCTCAGGGGGAAAGTTCAAGCCCCAAAAACACAAGATCACCACTTTTTCTGTGCATGCCCCGCCGGGACGGCCCGTATTGGAGTGCAGCATGTCTGCCACAGTGCGGCAGGAACAACACGCCTCCACCGTCGTGCGCTTGACAAAAGACCCAGAAAGGTGTGCCTTTCGCCGGTTAGGGTGAACGCCTGAACCGCGCTTTTCCCTTACCATGTTGTGCCTGTAGCAGCGGCACCGGTACCTTGACCAAGATCGTTAAAGAGGGGATGACCTCCATGCACGCTTACCGTACCCACACCTGCGGCCAACTCCGGAAGGAGAACGTTGACGCCGAGGTGCGGCTGTCCGGCTGGGTCCACAGCAAACGCGACCACGGCAATTTGCTGTTCATCGACCTGCGCGACCACTACGGCATCACCCAGGTGGTGGTTGACGTGTCCTCGGACGTGTTCAAGGTGCTGGAAGGGCTGCGTCCGGAAAGCGTGATCACCGTCACCGGCAAGGTGATCGCCCGTACCGCCGAAACGGTGAACCCCAAGCTGCCGACCGGTGAAATCGAAGTGCGCGCCGCCGCCGCCGAAGTCCAGTCGTCGGCCGATGTGCTGCCGCTGCAGATTGCCGGGGATCAGGAATTCGGCGAAGACCTGCGTCTGCGCTACCGCTTCCTCGACCTGCGCCGCGACAAGGTGCACCAGAACATCATGCTGCGCGCCAAGGTGATCACCTCGCTGCGCAACCGCATGACCTCTCAGGGCTTCACCGAATTCCAGACCCCGATCCTGACCGCCAGCTCGCCGGAAGGCGCGCGTGACTTTCTGGTGCCGTCGCGCCTGAACCCCGGCCGGTTCTATGCCCTGCCGCAGGCTCCGCAGCAGTTCAAGCAGCTGCTGATGGTCGCGGGCTTTGACCGCTATTTCCAGATTGCCCCCTGCTTCCGCGACGAAGACAGCCGCGCTGACCGTTCGCCGGGTGAATTCTATCAGCTCGACTTTGAAATGAGCTTCGTCACCCAGGAAGACGTGTTCGCCGCCATCGAGCCGGTGCTGCATGGCCTGTTCGTCGAATTCGCCAACGGCAAAGAGGTCAGCCCGATGCCGTTCCCGCGCATCCCGTATGACGAATCGATGCTGAAGTACGGCTCCGACAAGCCGGACCTGCGCAACCCGCTGATCATCGTTGACGTGACCGAACATTTCCGCGACGGTGGTTTCGGCCTGTTTGCCAAGCAGGTTGCCGCCGGTTCGGTGGTGCGCGCCATCCCGGCTCCGGGGGCCGCTGGCCGTCCGCGTGGCTGGTACGACAAGCTGAATGAATGGGCGCGTGAAAACGGTGCCGGTGGTCTGGGCTACATCCAGTTCGCCGAAGGCGGCGAAGCCAAGGGCCCGATTGCCAAGAACCTCGAAGCCGACCGCGTGGCCGCCATCAAGGCCGAACTGGGCCTGAAGGACGGCGATGCAGTGTTCTTTGCCTGCGACAAGGCCCTGAAGGCTGCCAAGTTCGCCGGTCTGGTCCGCACCCGCGTCTGCAACGAACTGGATCTGGGTGAAAAGAACATCTTCAAGTTCTGCTGGACCGTCGATTTCCCGATGTACGAGGAAAACGAAGACACCGGCGCGATCGAATTCAGCCACAACCCGTTCTCGATGCCGCAGGGTGGCATGGAAGCGCTGGAAACGATGAACCCGCTGGACATCAAGGCGTTCCAGTACGACATCATCTGCAACGGCATTGAACTGTCGTCCGGTGCCATCCGTAACCACCGCCCGGACATCATGTACAAGGCCTTTGACATCGCTGGCTATCCGGCCGAAGCGGTGGAAGAAAAGTTTGGCGGCATGCTGAACGCCTTCAAGTTCGGCGCCCCGCCGCACGGTGGTGCCGCTCCGGGTATCGACCGCATGGTGATGCTGCTGGCCGACGAGCCGAACATCCGCGAAGTCATCGTCTTCCCGATGAACGGCAAGGCCGAAGACCTGATGATGAATGCGCCGAGCACCGTTACCGAAAAGCAGCTCAAAGAACTGCATATCCGCCTGGATCTGCCCAAGCCGAAGCCGACCGTGGCCAAAAGCGAAGGCTGACCTCCGCCTGGAACGTCTGCCACTTTGGCGTTCAAAGTGGCAGACAGCCTTGCGGCAGGCGGGAATTTTTGCGGGTGAGGGTTGGCAAACTCCCCTGCGCCGATCATGTTAAAGGGCAGAGAATCTGCCCTGCACCCGAACGATCATAGGGTTTCCGTCATGTTGTCGCCCCACGCCTTCGGGCGTTTCACCTGCCTGATTACTGGTCTGGTGCTATCTTTCGGGGTAGCTCTCCATCAGGGTACAGCCCGTGCGGCTGGTCCTGCTGCTGCGCCTGCCCTGGCTGCAACGTCGGCTGCTGGCGCAGGTGTCACTGGCTCGGCCCTGTCTGCCAGCACCACCGCCGAACAAAACATCATGGTCCCCCACGAAGCCACCTATGAAATGCGGCTGGCCAGCGTACGCGGCAGCGCAGGTATCGTCGGTGCCGGTGGAACCATGCGCTATACCTTCAGCAACAGTTGTGATGGCTGGACGGTGGAAACCCGCACCGATCTGACCATGTTGCAAACCCAGGGTGGCCCGGTCCAGACCTCGTGGGATTTCCTGTCATGGGAAAGCAAGGACGGCAAGACCTATCGCTTCCGGGTGCGCAACCTGCGCAACGGTCAGGTGATCGAGACCTATGACGGCGAAGCCCACATGGGCGACAACGGCACCGGTACCGCCGTTTTCCATCTGCCCGACGAAGACGATCAGGTGTTCGACCTGCCGAAAGGCACCATGTTCCCGACCACCCACACCATCGAGCTGATCCACAGCGCCCGCAAGGGCGGGAAATTCCTCGCCAGCCCGATCTTCGACGGCTCGGCTGTACAGGGGGCCTTTCAGGTGACCGCCGCCTTTGGTGCGGCCAAACCGGCCATGCCGTCGCTGTCCCCGCTGAAGCCCGCCGACAAGATTTCCACCCTGCCCGCCCCGGCCTCGGCCAGCCCGGTCGCCGCCAACAGTGCCGACACCAAGACCCCGGTGCAGCAGGACGTGGTGGCCCAGGCCGTTGATCAGGCCCTGCTCGGTACGCCGTCGTGGCCGATGACGCTGGCGTTCTTCAATCTCGATGGCCCCGGCGACATGCCGGACTTTGAAGTGCGCATCAGCTACCACGAAAACGGCATTGCTGACGCTCTGCTGCAGGACTTTGGCGATTTCGCCCTGCGTGGCACGCTGGTCAAGCTGCAGGCCCTGCCGAAATCCGACTGCTGAGGGCGCTAGACCAGCGTGCGTTAAATCTGACGCGGACACGCTGGTCTAACCTTTTGTTCTGTCGCATTGTTGTTGCGAAAACCGGTTCCCACTTTTCGCACAATGCTCTAAAGCGTCCTCAGCGGCAAGATCAAGACAAGACAAGACAAGACGACGTGCAGAGTCTCCTCTGCACCTGCTCGGGGGGTAATGCCCCCGATTTTTTATTTGGTCTTCGCGCTGTAGGCGCGGTTCACATCACGGTACACGACAGTAAGGAAACAAGGACGTGGAGTGCTGCTCCACACCTCGCCGGGGCCTTGAGGCCCCGGACCCCATTCCTTTGATCATAAAAGAGAAAATGGGGGTTCTGGGCCTCAGGCCCAAGTGAACATTCGGGGCCGGAGGCCCCGAGCAGGTCCGGGCGGCAGCCCGCTCTTGTTTTCAAACGGCCCCCTCCCCTGCCCGCTTATCATTCCATCGACACGCCACCCCGCTCGGTCGAGCGGGCGAGCACCGTATACAGCCGCCCCATGTCCGAGCTGGTAAAGACGGCGGTCAGCACATCCGCACGCTCGTTCACGCGGGCAGCCTTGATCAGAGCTTCATACTCGCTCATGTAGCGCACGGCATAGTCACGGAACTCGCTGTCTTCCATGAATGTCTTGCGCACAGCGGCGGCCTGCTGGCGGGTGATGGTCTTGGCCGCATGGCGCAGGAAGGCATTATGCTCGCCCTTGTAATAGCGCTTCCACAGGTCTTCCTCGACCGTCGGGGTAAACAGGCGGGTGATATCGACGGCGGTTGATTGTAGCTTTTCGACCGCATAGGAGGTGTCCTTGAGGAACTTCTGCAGCTCGACACGATCGCGAGCAATTTGCAGTTCCTTGGCGCGCTTTTGCGCCACCTCGGCAGCCCCCAGCAGCAACTCGGCCTGACGGGCCAGTTCCGAGCCGGTCTGCTGCATGGTTTCGACCGCCTGCGCTCCGGCATCGCCCAGCAAGCCCTGCTGCTGGTCGATGCTGGCCGACGCCTTCTGGATGTTGACCACGCTGGTGTTGGCGGCATTGGACAGGTCGGTCAGACGCTGTTCCAGTTCGTTGCCCACCGACCCCATCGCCTCGGCGGCGTGCAGGGCGGTGGCTTCGAACACCTCCGCCGACACCCGCAGGCGTTCGCCCGAACTGTCCACCCGGTCCGAGCTGCGTGCCACCCCGTCTTCGAAGGCATCCAGTGCCTTTTCCAGTGCCGCCTGCAAGCCCTGAGCCTTGTTCAGCGACGCATCCGCCGAAGCGAACAACTGGTCCGTCTCGCGGTGCATTTCCTGACCCAGACGGCTGAGGGCTGCCAAAGCGCCATTGGCAGCATCGGCCACCCGCTCGGCATCCTCGGCGAACGACACACTGGCCGAACACAGGCCACTGGCACCCTTTTCGATTTCCTGCGCCACACTGCGAATGGTGGCGGTGGCATGTTCGGTTTCGGAATTGACCAGACGCACCGCGTCCTTCACCTCGCGGGCGGTGGTTTGCAGCTCGCCCAACCGTCCCTTGACGCCTTCGGACACCGCCTCGATTTCGACGGTTGCGCGGGCGGTGGTCCGTGTCACATCCACTGCATGGCGCGCCAGCAGGTCGGCCATATGGCGAATGCGCTCGCTGGCCTTGTCGATGGTCTGGTTGATCGCGGCACCCTGATCTTCAACCACGCCACCAGCGGCCCGAATGCTGTCGGTCAGGACCTGAGTGGCCTGTTGCAGGCTGTCGGTCTGGGTGACGATCAGACGACGGACGCCATCGGCCTGTTCGGCAGCGTCCCGAATCGCCTCGGCAGACTGGCGCGCCTCGTTGATCACGTCAGAGGCACTGTCGCGGAAGGCATTGAAGTCATTCAGGGCCGCTGCGGTGGCGGCATCCAGTTCCTGCGTTGCCAGCTGACCGGCCTGCATGATCTTGCGGTGCTGTTCCGCCAGCGTATCGCTTTGCTTGCCCAGCCCCTCGGTCAGACGGCCCGACTGCTGCAGGCAATTCTGCAACTCGTTGCCGATTCCTGCCGCCTGCTGCATCAGGGCCTTGCCTGCGTCTTCGAAGGTCAGCGTGCGCTTGGCCAGCGAGCGGGTCACATCCTCCACCCGCTGCCCCAGCTCTTCGCTGGCGGTTGCCAGCGCATGGCTGGCCGAGCGGGCGGCTTCGATCTGCACATCCTGCCGGGCCAGCAATTCGGAAACCGCCGTGGTCCGTTCGCCCATTTCACCGGTGATCAGCGCCAGCGTTCTGGTTTCCTTGTTCAGCACCGACGCCAGCTTGCCCGACTGCTGTTCCAGATTACGGCTGATCGCCGCCACCTGATCATTCAGCGCACTGCTGACGGTGACCGCCTGCTGTTGCAGATAGGCCAGCGCCTTTTCATTCCGCTGAACCATCTGCTGGTCCTGCGCCTGAATTTCGCGCACCAGCGCATCGGTCTGGGCCATCATCTGTTCGGCCAGACCATCAGCCTGCTGTTGCAAGGCATCGCTGTTGCTGGCCATCACCGAACCCAACTGGGCACCACCGGTTTCCAGCGCCTTGATCAGAGCGGTCAGGTGGTCTTCCAGACGGATCGCCACATCATTGGCCTGATGATCAAACGTTTCCGCGCTGCTGGTCACCACCGAGCCCAGTTGCTCACCGCCATGCTCAATGGTCTTGACCAACACCGCCAGATGGCTTTCCAGACGGGTACTGACATCCCTGGCCCGACGGTCGAGCAGGTCGGCACTGGTTGCCACCACCGTTCCCAACTGGTTGCCGCGGGCATCAACCGCTTTCAGCAAGGATGTCAGATGTTCTTCCAGCCGCAGGGAAATGTCCTCGGCTCGACGATCAAAGACATCGGCGCTGCGATTGACCACCGTCCCCAACTGGTCGCCATGATCATCAATGGTACTGACCAGTATTTTCAGGTGTTCCTGCAGACGGGCCGCCACATCGTCGGCCCGCAGCCCCAGGGTTTCCGCACTGTTGGCAATGATTTTGTTCAGATGCGATCCCCGGCTGTCGACCGCCGCCACCAGCGCCGCCAGATGTTCCTGCAGGCGGGCAGAAACGTCGTTGGCATGCCTGTCGAGGGTTTCCGCACTGCCCTTGACCACCGCCCCCAACTGGCCGCCCTGGTGTTCAAGGGTACGGACCAGTTCGTTCAGATGCTCGCTCAGGCGGGATGTCACGCCGTCAACCTGACCGTCCAGCACATCGACCGTATCCGCGACGGTGTTGGTGACATGGCGCGCCTTGGTATCGAGCGAGGTCAGCAGACCCGAAAGGCGGTCGTCGATCTGCTTTTGCACCGACTTTGCCTGATCGTTCAACACCTCGATGGTGCCTGCAACAGCCTTGCCCAGGCCCTGCGCCTTGGCGTCCAGCGCATCGCCCAGCACGCTGATGCGGCCTTCGACCTGGCCCATCATCGCCGCCGCCTGCGCATTCAGCATGTCGGCGCTGATATCAAGCGTTGACGCCAACTGTTCGCCGCGGACCTCCAGCGTTGCGGACAGTGAGGTCATCTTGTTTTCAACCTGCGACAGGATCGCCCCGGCCTGCTCGTTCAGGGCCCCGGTGCTGCCAGTGATGATCCGGCCCAACTCTTTCCCGCGTGCATCCAGCGTTTTGACCAGCGAGGCAATCTGGGCTTCGACTTCGACCACCACGCTGTCGGCCTGCTTGCGCAGGCTGGAACTGGCGGCGGCCACCTGCCGATCGAGGACCTCGGCCACTTCCTCGATTTTTTCCTGCATGGTCGAAGCCAGCGCTTCGGCCGCCTGATTGGCGCGCTCGCTGGCCTCGTCAAGCGCCAGTTGCCGGGTCACCAGCGCCAGATCGTTTTCCTTGGCACTGTCGCTGATCTGCCGCAAAAGGCCGTGCAGGTTGTGTACTTCCGAGCCGACCTTGGTCAGAATCTGGCGGGTTTCGGTTTCGATCTGATCGTTCAGACGCGCCAGCTCGCGGGTTTCGGTCGACAACACCTGCCGCATCGCTTCGGCCTGATCGGCGGCATAGCGGGTTGCCCCGGACAGGTCGCGGGCCTGACTGCGCAGGGATTGGGAAATCGCCGCCACCCGTTCCTTGCCTGCCTGATCGGGATAGCTCAGCAGGGCCAGTTGCTGGCGCAAGGCAGCAGCTTCGGCCCGAATGGAGGCACCACGGTCCACATAGGCCACCACCAGCCACAAAAAGGCCAGCGGGACAAAAGCGGTCCCCAGCAGAGCGGCAATATCCAGCGCCCGCACCTGCACCACCACATCACCGCCCAACAGCCAGTACAGACCGGCAGCACAGGCCACCATCCACAACACGCTGATAAAGCCACTGACGGCATAGAGACTGGTATTGACCTCGACCTTCACCGGCTTGATACCTCCGGTGCTCCAGTCGGCTTCGGCTGCCGCCACCGGCGGAGCCGTTTCCTCGGCGGCACCCTCAGCAGCCTTGCCATCACGGTCAAGGTTCAGGCGAACCACCGTTGACTGTTGGGGAAACCCACCGTTGCGAGGTTCTTCCGCCATGACCGCTCCCGCCTTGTGCCCTGTATCATCCACGCCCTGAAAGGCGCCATCACCAGACCAGCATGCACGCAGGCACGCTGCTCTAACCTTTTGTCGTGCCGCATTGTTGTTGCGAAAACCGGTGCCCACTTTTCGCACAATGCAGGCTTTTCCATGCCGCATTGTTGTTGCGAAAACCGGTGCCCACTTTTCGCACAATGCTCTCATGAGGAAAAGACGATGCACAGACACACGACAACGGATGATGGTCCGATTGGCCATGGCCTAGCACTATTTATCTATAATCCCTGTCTACTGTAGCAATCTGCCGTCCGGGTGTAAAGAATGGCCCCGGCCCGACGGTCCCGGCCCGGTCAGGGGATAAAAGGGAAATTCATCAGAAATATCAATGCCTATTGCGCTGCGAGCTGTCGCGGCAGAGGAATCACTCTGGTCACAGACTGGACAACATCCTCAACACTCAGGGCAGCCAGACAGACCGCATCGTGCAGACAGGGAGACAGCGCCTGTCCGACACGGCCACACGGCTGGCACTCCAGCCCCCGCCGCAGCACTTCCCCCGGCACATCGCGCCAGGGCGGATCCCATGCTGCCGGCGTCGGCCCAGCCACCGCCACCCACGGCACGCCCTGTGCGGCGGCCAGTTGCAGCGGGCCGGAATGGCAGCCGACAAAACCGTGTGCCCCGGCCAGCAGGGCGGTCAGGTCAACCAGATCATAGTCGCCCTCATCGACCAGTCGCCACGGAAAGCCGTAAAGCGCGGTCAATCGCCCGGCCAGATCGTGAAAGGACAGCTCTCCCCACCGCTGCAACAACGACCCCGCCCCGCTGTGGATCACGCCATAGCTGTCAGCGCTGGCACCATCGTAACCGTCCTCTTGCCAGTCTCCGGCATCGTCACCGGCTTCCAGCGCAAACAGGTCAACCGCAAAGGGGTCCAGCGACTGCCGCAACGGTGCCACCCGCTGCAACGGCATGGTCGGCCATTCCAGCAACAGCCGGGCAAAATCACACAGCACATCAGGGACCGGACGATCCTCCTGATAGGGCAGGACAACATGCAGGTCGCGCTGCTCTGCCGCTGTGCCACAGGCAAACCCGACCACTTTCGGGCTGACCCGACGCGCCAGCGCCGACACGGCACGGCCCTGACAGGGTGCAACCAGGGCCACATCCACCGGACCAATCTGCTTGACCAGCGCAGGCACCCGCAAGGCCCGCCCCAAACCGCCCAGCGTCTCGGGGGTGATGGCGACCGGCCGGACACCGGGAATACTGGTGGCGATGAAGCCAGCCAGACGGGGGGCGCACAAAACGGTGATGACCGGATCATCCAGCCCGTCCGTCAGCGCCTCCAGCGTTGGCAGGATTGCCACCGCTTCCCCCAATCCCCCCGTACAGCAGACCAGAACGCGCATGCACTCAAACTCCGTTTAGGGGCGAATGGCCCGAACTGTGTCCTTAGACCAGCGTGCGTTAAACCTGACGCAGGCACGCTGATCTAACCTTTTGTTCTGTCGCATTGTTTTTGCGAAAACCGGTTCCCACTTTTCGCACAATGCTGGTTTTTTCATGCCGCATTGTTTTTGCGAAAACCGGTTCCCACTTTTCGCACAATGCTCCAAGACCCACAGGCCACCACCCCGTCATCCCGGGACTTATATTGTGCCGGGTACGACCGCTGTCACTATCCTTGCTGACGGAAAAGTGAACAAGGGTTTCCAATCCCCTTTTTCCGGTCGTCATAAGACAGCAATCCTGCACCGACAAAAATCGGGAAATCGCCTGAAAAAAGTGCGCTTTCGCCCTTGACCTTTTTGGCGGCAATCCTAAATACTCTCGTATAGCAGTTGGGTATTCCCCTCCCCCTCCCTGACGCTATCGAGAAGTCCCTATCTCCTCTTCTCTCCTCCGGGCTACCCCTTGGCCCACACAAAAAAACGGCGAGCAGTCCCCCCCTGCTCGCCGTTATTCTTTTGTGCTCCTTGCAGATCAGCCAGAGGTCACACCGGCTTTTTCAGCACCCGCAACAGCACCGCCGAGACAATCGTCCCGACCACCAGCGCCGCCACATAGCCACCCAGATGGGTCACCGCATTGGGGATCGGCAGCACAAACACCCCACCATGCGGCACGCGCTGTTCCGAACCGACCGACATCACGATCGCCCCGGTCACCGCCGCCCCGACCATCAGCGACGGGATCACCCGCAGCGGATCACGGGCGGCAAAGGGGATGGCCCCTTCGGTGATGAAGGCCAGCCCCAGCACGGCGGCGGCCTTGCCTGCTTCGCGTTCATCGGCGGTAAAGCGGTCCGGGAACAGGCGGCAGGCCAGCGCCAGAGCCAGCGGCGGCACCATCCCGGCCGCCATCGCCGCCGCCATCGGCCCATAGACTTCGCTGGAAATCAGCGCGGTTGAAAAGGCATAGGCTGCCTTGTTGACCGGCCCGCCCATGTCAAAGGCCATCATGGCGCCGATGATCAGCCCCAGCACAATCGCGCTGCTGGCCTGCATCGACTTCAGCCAGGCAGTCAGGGCAGCCAGGATTTCCGCCACCGGACCACCGACGACGTAGATCATCAGCAAACCAGTGATCAGCGTCCCCAGCACCGGCAGGATCAGCACCGGCTTCAGGCCTTCCAGATTGCGGTGCAGACGGATGCTGCGGTTCATCCACGCAACACTGTAGCCCGCAATGAACCCGGCCACGATCCCGCCGAGGAACCCGGCCCCCAGCGTGCTGGCCATCACCCCGCCGATCATGCCCGGCGCAATGCCCGGCCGGTCGGCAATCGAAAAGGCGATATAGCCCGCCAACGCCGGAACCATCAGGGTAAAGGCCCCCTTGGCACCAATCTGGAACAGCGCATGGGCCAGTGTTCCGGCATGGGCATCGTCATAGGCATAGATCCCGCCCAGCGCAAAGGCCACCGCAATCAGCAACCCGCCCGCCACCACGAACGGCAGCATGAACGACACCCCGGTCATCAGGTGGCGATAGGGGCCACTCATCTGCCCCCGGCGCTCGGCCTTCAGGTGGGCGACCTGCTCGCTCAGGCTTTCGGTACTGTCTGATCCGGCCTGATCCGCTCCGTACACCGTCGCTTCGGCCAGCGCCTGGGTGATAAAGGCCGCACCGCCGCCGATCGCCGCCTTGGTTCCGCTTTGATACAGGCGCTTGCCGACAAAGCGGCTCAGTTCGACCTGCGTGTCGGCGGCAATGATCACCAGATCGGCGGCCTTGATCTCGTCTGCGGTCAGGGTATCGCGCGCCCCAACCGATCCTTGCGTTTCGATACGCACCGCATGGCCCAGCGCCATCCCTCCCTGCTGCACGGCCTCGGCGGCCATGAAGGTATGGGCGATGCCGGTCGGACACGAGGTAATTCCGACAATCCGCAGCGGCCCGGACGCCGGGACGGGGGTGGGGGTGGGGGTGGCAGCAGCAGACAATCCCCGCCGCAAGACGGCATGCGGATCGTTCAGCACCTCTTCCAGCGACACCACCGACCGCCGCAACGAACCAAAGCGGCTGTCTTCATGATCGCCTTCGCCAATCAGCAAGACAGCTTCGGCGCTATCAAGCTCCGAGGCTGCCAGCGGAGACTGAACCTGCCCGCCAAGACGGATTTCGATGTCCAGGCGGTGCTTGTCCCGCTGGGCTGCCTTGCGCAGAGCCTCGGCAGCCAGCACGGCCAGCGTAGAAAAATTACCCCCGGCAATGACCGCTAACAGATGGGCCATCATGTCCTCCTGTGGTATCTGCCGTTTACCCTGTCATCTGGCGGGCGCTGTCGGCAGAATTGTTTTTTCTCGTATGATGAATGCGGCATCCGCAGCCCGTCAGGCACAGACCTCGATCGCTACCGTCGCCGCCAGTGCCTCGATGGTGGCGCGCGGCGGCAGGTTGGGCCCCAGCCGCTCCAGCTTGCCGACCGCAAAGGCGGTCGACAGGCGGGCGATCCGTTCCAGCCCCGGGAGTGTTTCCGGGTTGGCCTCTTCCCACAGGGCCGCCGTCAATCCGGCCACCATCGCATCACCAGCCCCCACCGTGCTGAGAGGCCTCACCACCGGCAGAGCCGCCCGGATCGCCAGCGAGGACGAGACATAGACAGCCCCCTCTGCCCCCAACGATACCACAACCAGCGCAATCCCGCGCCGGTTCAGCCGCCGGGCGGCAGTCAGGATGGCCTCCAGCGTGTCGAGAGGCGTGGCCGCCCACTGTTCCAGCTCGGCCCGGTTGGGCTTGATGCACAGCGGCAAGGTCCGTTCAGGCGCGGCCAGCGCCGCACTCAACGGGACGCCGCTGGTATCGAGAATCAGCCGCCCGCCAAACCGGCGGACTTCAGCCCCCACCGAGGCATAAACCGCCGGGTCCATCCCTTGCGGCACGCTGCCAGCGGCCACCACCAGCGGCGCACTGTCGGCCGGATAGTCCTGCAACAGCCCGATGACGGTTTCCCGCACCTGCTCGCGCACCGCCCCCAGCACCGTCTCGCCCAGCACCAGACCGGGCAGATTGATATCGGTGGTGTCGGCGTTGCTCTGGTCGGCGATCTTGATGTTGACGCGGGTTTCCCCGTCCACCCGAACGCAGTGGTCCGCAATCCCCTTGTCGGCAAACAGCGCCTCGAAGGGCTGGGCATTGGCCCGCCCCAGAATGCCGGTCGCCGCAACCGGAACGCCCCAGTCGGCCAGACAGCTTGCCACATTGATCCCCTTGCCACCGGCATTGGTATGCACGGCACTGGCCCGGTGAACGGTCCCCGGCTGGAGACGATCAAGGGTGATCGTCTGGTCCAGAGCCGGGTTGAAGGTCAGCGTCAGAACGGTTGACATCATGCCACCCCTTCCAGGGTCCGCACCGCATCGGCGGTTTCGCAGGCCAGCGCCTGCGCCGCCACCTGCTGGGCCTGCGCCAGATTGACGGTGCGCAACCGCGCCTTGACCGCCGGAATGTCGCGCGGGGTCATCGACAGTTCATCGACTCCCAGCCCCAACAACACGGTCGCCCCGAACGGATCACCGGCAATGCCGCCACACACGCCGACCCAGCGACCATGGGCCTTGGCACCGTCAACGGTGGCGCGGATCAACCGCAGGACCGCCGGATGCAGGCTGTCGGCTTCGGCAGCCAGATCAGGATGCTGCCGGTCAATCGCCAGCGTGTACTGGGTCAGGTCGTTGGTGCCGATCGAGAAAAAGTCCACATGGCGGGCCAGCACATCGGCCATCATCGCCGCCGCCGGAACCTCGACCATGATGCCAACCGGCACCACCGGAGCCTGAAGCTCTTGCCGGATCTGTTCACAGGTTTCGCGCAGGCTCAGGATTTCCGACACGCTGGTGATCATCGGGAACATGATCGACAGCGCCGCGCCGTCGCGGGCAGCGCGATACAGCGCCCGCACCTGCGGCTCCAGCAGATCGGGCGAGCGCAGCAGCAGACGCGAGCCGCGCACGCCGAGGAACGGGTTTTCTTCGCGCGGCAGTTTCAGGTGCGCAACCTGCTTGTCGCCACCAATATCCAGCGCCCGCACGATCAACGGGCGGCCATCAAGCGCCTGCCCCATCGCCAGATAGGCTGCCGCCTGCTCGTCTTCGTCCGGGGCATGATCCCGTTCGAGGAACAGGAACTCGGTCCGCATCAAGCCGACCCCGTCCGCCCCTTGCGACAGGGCCATCGCCGCCTGATCGGCGCGGTTGATGTTGGCGGCAATTTCGATGCGATGACCATCGGTGGTGGTGGCTGGCAGGCTGCGTTGCTGTTCTTCGGCCGCCCGCTGGTCGGCCAGTTGCTGTTGCCATTGCCGCGCCGAGTCCAGATCGGCAGCGGTCGGGTTCAGGTACAGGCAGCCGAGATCACCATCCAGAATGCCGATGGTCCCGCTGGCAATCGACAGCAATCCGCTGTCACCGCCAACCATCGCCGGTAATCCCAGCGTCCGCGCCAGAATGGCAGTGTGCGAGGTCGGCCCGCCCAGAGCGGTCGCCAGACCGGCAATCCGCTCCTGATCCAGACCGGCCGTGTCGGACGGCGACAGGTCTTCGGCGATCAGGATCACCGGCTCGTTCGGCAAAGCAGTCAATGAACCCAGTGGTAGGGACGGCTCCAGCCGGGCCAGAACCCGCCGCCCGACATCGCGGATATCCGCCGCCCGCGCCGCCAGCACCGGGCTGCCAACGGCGGCCAGACGGTTGGCCAGTTGCTCGACCGCCTGATGCCAGGCCCAGGCCACCCCGTGACCATCGACCATCATCTGGCAGGTCAGCGTCACCAGCTCGGGGTCATTGAGCAGCTCGCTGTGAGCCTTGAAGATCGCCGCTTCGGCTTCGCCCAGCCGACGGGCGGTGTCATCGGCCAGCGTATGCAGGCTTTCCTGCGTCAGGATCAGCGCCTGTTGCAGACGGTTGCCACCCTCGACCAGAGACTGCGGCACATCCGGCACCTCCAGACGCTGTTCGGCAATCACATGGACCGGTGCCACAGCCAGTCCGGGGCTGGCGGTCAGACCGCTGAAACGGGGCAGAGAACTGACCGGCTGCCAGCGTGGCCGGGCCGCCCGTGCGGCTTCCCGCCGTTCGGCTTGCGCTGCGTCGGCCTTTTCCTGACTGCTCAGGCGGGTGATCACCGTCCGCATGCGGGCAATGGCGGCAGCGGCATCTTCGCCTTGCGCCGAAATCACCAGCGCGTCCCCGCAACGCGCCCCCAGTTGCAACAGCGGCACCAGCGCCTTGGCATCAGCCGCCTCGCGCCCCAGACGGACCTGAATCCGGCTGCTGAACCCCTTGGCCGAGTCGACCCAGGCATTGGCCGGGCGGGCATGCAGGCCGTTGGGGTAATCCACCGTCCAGGCAAAGCATTCCGGCAGGTCCTGAGCCGCAATCCCGTTAGCCCCCATCGCCCGGTCTTCGGACAGGGCGCGGACGATCACCGCTGCCGAACCGCTGGCAAACAGGTCGGCCATCGCAGCATCATCCTGCATCAGGCGGGTCAGACGGCGCAGCAAGGCAATATGAGCGTCCGACTGGGCGGCAATCGCCACCACCAGCCGCGCCTGTTGACCGGCATTCCAGTCAACCCCCTGCGGAACCTGCAACACCGCCACACCGGTCTGCCGGATCAGGGCGCGGTCTTCAACCATCCCGTGGGGAATGGCGACGCCATGCCCGAGGAAGGTATTCGAGACCTGCTCGCGGCGGTAAAAGCTGTCAACATAGGCCGGATCAATACATCCGGCGGCGACCAGCATCTGGGCGGCCTGAGCAATGGCGTCATTCTTGTCAACCGGCTGCGCAGCCAGGCGCACCAGTTCAGGACGAACGACGGAAGACGGACTGGAAAGAGACATGGCGTTCCTCGCATGAGCTTCTTGCCGGAAGGCTCTGGCGGGGAGGAACCGCTGCGCCCTGCCGGGGGAGTTTGGTCAGCGCAGGACATCCACCTCGTGCAAACGGACCCTCCGCGCCCGCCCGTAGCGGGTCATCGCCCCCCGAAGGGGCCGGGCGAGCACGGAGGCATCCGGCGGCAAGACGCTTGGGCAACATCACAACAGCTAAAAGCGGGGGACACCTGTTGTAACGCTGAGGCAAGCCCGACGGGAGGAACGCCCTGGCCGATACCCCTAGTGAAAACGATTACAGTCACGCTGTCAATGGCCCTTTTCTCATACATGAAAGATTTTATTCACGTATACTCAAACAACTTTTGCGGTGCAAAACATGCCTTTACCTTGCGTTCCGGCCCAAAGTCCGGCACCATCGGACAACCCTTTGAAAACGATCCCAGCTTGACAATGACCAGTATCAAAGACGTCGCCCTCCATGCCGGAGTTTCGGTGGCTACCGTGTCCCGTGCCCTGGGAAATGGTCCGGTCAGCGCAGCCTTGCGCGAACGTGTCGAGGCCGCCATTGCCGCGACCGGCTATCATCCCAACCTGTCGGCCCGCCGACTCCGCTCCCAGCACACCCGGACGGTGGGGCTGGTGGTGTCTGACATCCGCAACCCGTTTTTCACCGCCGTCAGCCGGGCAGTCGAAGAAGCCGCCTATCAGGCTGACATGCGGGTCATTCTGTGCAATACCGATGAAAATCCCGAACGCGAGGCCCTGTACCTGCGCCTGATGCAGGAAGAACGGGTCAGCGGGATGATCTATGCGCCGACCAGCACCATGAGCAACCGCCTGCCAGCCAACGGCTTTGGCTTTCCGACCGTGCTGATCGACCGCTGCCCGGAAGACTGCTCCTATGACGCGGTGGTGCTGGACAATCACGATGCTGCCAGCCAACTGGTGCAGCATCTGCTGGCGCAGGGCTATCGCCACATTGGCGGCCTGTTCGGCAATACGTCAACCACCGGGGCACAGCGTCACGCCGGCTTTGCCGAAACGCTGGCCGCAGCAGGTCTGCCCGCCCCGACCCGTTTCATCGCCCCCCGCACCGAAGCCGCCGAGAGCGCGACCCGCGACTGGTTGGTCAGCGGTCAGCATCCGCAGGCCCTGCTGGCCAGCAACGGGCAAATTCTGGCCGGGATGGTCCGCGCCCTGCGCAACCTGCGGACACAGATCCCGCACGAACTGGCGGTGGTCGGCTTTGACAACGAACCATGGACCGAACTGGTCGGCCCCGGCCTGACGGTGATCGAACAACCGGTGGACGAAATCGGGCAGACCGCCATGGACCTGTTGTTTGAACGGATGAAAACCCCCACCCGCCCGGCCCGCCGCATCGTCCTGCAAGGGCGCTGTATTGTCCGGGGTTCCAGCATTACCCGATAAGGGACCACGATAAAAAAAGGGCGCTGCACCATGGCAGCGCCCTTTTTATCGTCAGCCCCCCATTACAGGAACGTCTGCCCCCCCAGTTCGACCACCCGGTTGGGCGGCAACTGGAAATAGTCAGTGGCACTGGCCGCCGTGCGCGCCATCCAGCTGAACAGGCCAGCTTTCCACCACGGCAACGGCGAGCGGCCATTGACCATAATGTTGTCGCGCGACAGGAAATAGGACATCGCCAGCGGCTCGTAAAAGAACCCCAACTGGGCCTCGGTCGCCCGCGCCAGAGTGCGCGGAATGTTGATCGCTTCCATATAGCCATAGCGCAGGAACATCCGCTGCACCCCCGGCGACAGCTCGTGGCGCACCACTTTCTGCTCCTGCGGGATCACCGGCACCTCTTCCATTGATACGGTCAGGAAGATCATCCGCTCGTGGATCACCTTGTTGTGCTTGACGTTATGCAGCAACGACAGCGGCGCCCCCTGCCCCGGCCCCATCAGGAACACTGCATGGCCCGGAACCCGCACCGTGGATGGTGACAGGTGTGACAGGAAATCCTCCAGCGGCATGGTGTCCTGTTCCTGCGCCGCCGCCAAAGCCCGACGCCCGGCCTGCCACGCCATCATGATCACAAACAACACCGCCGCAATCACCAGCGGCAACCAGCCACCATCCGGCACCTTGATGATGTTGGCTGAAAACAGCGCCACATCCAGCATGCCGAACACCAGACAAGCGACCACGATCCGCCACATCGCCCATTTCCACAGATACCGCATCGCCACGGCGATCATCATCAGGGTGATCACCATCACCGTGGTCACCGCCACCCCATAGGCGGCGGCCAGATTCGACGAGGTCTGGAAAATCGGCACCAGGGCGACGACCACCACCATCAGCGTCCAGTTGACGAACGGGATGTAAATCTGCCCCATGTGGTCTTTCGAGGTATGAACGATCCGCATCCGCGGCAGGAACCCCAGATGGATGGCCTGCCAGGTCAGCGAGAATGCCCCCGAAATCACCGCCTGCGAAGCAATGATGGTGGCAAGGGTCGCCAGAATCACCATCGGCACCAGCATGATCTTGGGGACCATGTAAAAGAACGGATTCCCGACCAGCGTCGGGTCATGCAGGATCAGCGCCCCCTGCCCGAGATAGTTCAGGATCAGCGACGGCAAGACGATCAGATACCAGGTCAGGCGGATTGGCCGCCGCCCGAAATGCCCCATGTCGGCATACAGGGCCTCGGCGCCGGTAATCGCCAGCACCACCGACCCCAGCACGGAAAAGCCATGCAACCCATTGGTCATCAGGAACTTGATGGCGTAATGCGGACTGAACGCCGCCATCACCGCCGGAGCCTGCCCGATGGTACGCACCCCCAGATAGCCAATCGCCAGAAACCATACCAGCGTGATCGGGCCAAACACCTTGCCAACACCATCGGTCCCCAGCCGTTGCATGGCGAACAGACCGATCAGGATGGCAACGGTAATCACATCGACATAGCTGTCCATTTGGGGTAGGGCGATTTCCAGCCCTTCGATGGCCGACATCACCGACATGGCGGGGGTAATGACGCTGTCACCGTAAAACAGGCAGGCAGCCAGCAAGCCCAGAATGGTGACCACCCCGGACAGACGCGGCTTGTCGGTCAGAACACGATGAATCACCGACAGCAAGGCGAACGCGCCACCTTCGCCACGGTTATCCGCTCGCATCACAAAAACGACATATTTGGTGGATACCACCAGCGTGATTGACCAGATGGCCAGCGACAGAATCCCCAGCACATTCGCCTGACTGATGGGAAGGCCGTGTTCCGGAGAAAATGATTCCTTCAGGGCGTAAAGAGGGCTGGTTCCAATGTCACCAAAAACAACACCCAGCGCCCCCAGCATCAAGGCAGACAAGGCGGGGGGGCGGGAGGCGGTGGAGTCCTGAGTCACGATTGCTCTCGATGGCAGCCTCAATCAACCTTCCATGCTTAGCACCTTTGCGCGGTGCAGCAAGGAGAATATTTTCCCGTCTTTATCCTTTCGGAGTCGGACCGAAAGATGATTGTGCACTGCCGCATTTTCGGAATGGCAGCCATGAAAAGACCACAGCTTGTCTGTTTTCACAGGTGACGTAACGTCATGGTGCTTTTTCCTTGCCGTGATTCGTCTTATCCAACATTACTCATTCGTAACCAATGAAACAGTTTTCCAGCGAAGCTGTTCCATACGCTATCGCTTTGAGAAAGTTCTATTATGCGTAAAATTGAATATTTAGTGAGTGTATTCAAGCACCCCACCATGCGCACAAAAATTACAAAAGATGCCTGATCAAACATTATAAAATAATAACCGTATTATAGGGACCTCTACGTTCTGTCGTTTGCAAGCCCGCTCTCTTTTGATAAGAGGCTATCGCGTCCTGGCGCGTGGGGATCGGGAAACCACCCCCAAAGAGAGAGAGAGGCCCGCAAGGGTGGCCACGGACGGGTTTACAGGAGAACGGAATGCACACGCCTCATTCGGCCCCCGTGCCGCACGGCAAGATCCCATTTTACAAGATGCTCTATGTGCAGGTGCTGGTGGCGATCGCCATTGGTATCGCCCTTGGACATTTTTACCCCTCGCTTGGCGTCGAGCTGAAGCCGCTGGGGGATGCCTTCATTCGTCTGGTGAAGATGATCATCGCGCCGGTGATCTTCCTGACCGTGGCAACCGGCATTGCCGGGATGTCTGATTTGCAAAAGGTCGGTCGCGTTGCGGGTAAGGCAATGCTGTACTTCCTGACCTTTTCGACCCTGGCGCTGATCATCGGCCTGGTGGTGGCAAACGTTGTCCATCCGGGCAGCGGGATGAACATCGACCCCAAGACCCTTGATGCCAAGGCCGTCGCCGATTACGCCACCAAGGCGCATGAACAGACGGTGGTGAAGTTCCTGATGGACATCATCCCGACCACCATTGTCGGGGCGTTCTCCAGCGGGGACATTCTGCAGGTGCTGTTCTTCTCGGTGCTGTTCGGCATTTCGCTGGCGATGATCGGTGATCAGGCCCGCCCGGTGACCGAATTCCTGCATGGCCTGACCCTGCCGATCTTCAAGCTGGTGGCGATCCTGATGAAGGCTGCCCCGATCGGTGCCTTTGGGGCGATGGCCTTTACCATCGGCAAGTACGGAATCGCCTCGATTTCCAATCTGCTGTTCCTGATCGGGACCTTTTACTTCACATCCCTGCTGTTCGTGCTGGTGGTTCTGGGGGCGGTTGCCAAATACAACGGCTTCTCGATCTTTGCGCTGCTGCGTTACATCCGTGAAGAGCTGCTGCTGGTTCTGGGTACCTCGTCGTCCGAAGCCGCCCTGCCCAGCCTGATGGAAAAGATGGAAAAGGCCGGCTGCAAGCGTTCGGTCGTTGGTCTGGTGATCCCCACCGGCTATTCCTTCAACCTTGACGGCACCAACATCTACATGACCCTCGCCGCCCTGTTTATCGCCCAGGCGATGAACATCGACCTGTCGATCGGCGACCAGATCACCCTGCTGCTGGTGGCGATGCTCAGCTCCAAGGGCGCGGCCGGGATCACCGGTGCGGGCTTCATCACCCTCGCCGCCACCCTGTCGGTGGTGCCGTCGGTGCCGGTCACCGGCATGGTGCTGATCCTTGGTGTTGACCGCTTCATGTCCGAATGCCGTGCCCTGACCAACTTTGTTGGCAACGCGGTGGCGACCATCGTCGTTGCCCGTTGGGAAAAAGAACTGGATACCGAAAAGCTGCAGGCGGCTCTGGCCAAAAAGGCCTGACGACCCCTGCAGTTTGTTTCCGTGCTGAACGACGCCGCTGCGCACACTCGCAGCGGCGTTTTTCATTTTTGGCTCATGTGATGGAAAAGATCATTTTTCATGCAATTTAATTGACCGCACAATAAAACATCATACAGTGCAGCACCACAGGTAGACTCATGCGACAAAAAGTATAATCACCATCTTTTCAAGGGTTTCCCGCCATGCCGGATCGCATCCTTGGCCTTGCCACCAAAATGTCAGACCTGACCACCGCCAAAGTCGGCGAAATTCAAGGCGTGACCAGAGCCACCAGATTGCTGGCCCTGAACGCCCTGATCGAAGCCACCCGTGCGGGCGACGCCGGGAAAGGTTTTGCAGTGGTGGCCCACGAGGTGAACGGTATTTCAGAACGGGTGACCAAAATCGCCCACGAACTGCGCCTGATGTTCGAACACGAGGTGGCAGAGCTGCAAAGCACCGCCGAGCAGGTGCGCGGGGCCCGGCTGGCCGATCTGGCGTCCTATGTGATCGAAGTGATCGACCGCAACCTGTACGAACGCTCGTGCGATGTGCGCTGGTGGGCCACCGACAGTGCGATGACCGACCTGTGCAGCCAGCCAGATGACGCTGTGGCACGACAGCACGCCAACCAGCGGCTGGCAGTGATTTTGGGGGCCTATACGGTTTATCTCGATTTGTGGGTCACCGATGCCGACGGCACCATCATCGCCAGTGGTCGCCCGGACCAGTATCCCGTCACGGGTCAGTCGGTACGCCACGAGCGCTGGTTCCAGGCGGCGATGAAGACCGCCTCGGGCGATGACTTTGTCGTCGATGACATCCGGCGCGCGCCTTTGCTGGGAGACCGCCCCGTAGCCACCTATGCCACCGCCATCCGCGCCGACAGTGCCAGCAACAGCCCGGCCATCGGTACGTTGGGCATCTTTTTCGACTGGGAAACCCAATCGGCCTCGGTGGTCAACTCGCTGCGCCTGACCGAAGAAGAAAAAAGCCGCACCCGTGTTGTTCTGCTGGACCGCACCCATCATGTGATCGCCGCCTCGGACAATCGCGGAGTGCTGGAAGAGCACTTTCCCCTGCGCCTGATCGACGGCACCCGTGGCAGCTATGGCCAACCTGACGGCACCATGATCGGCTATGCCCTGACGCCGGGTTTTGAAACCTATCGCGGGCTGGGGTGGTATGGCGTGCTGGTGCAATCGCCCGCCCCAACCGGACAGGGCTATTATTTCACCTGACCCTCTGCTGCCATTGCAGGGGCGGGCCACAGGGTCGGAATGCGATCGGTCAGCCAGTATGCCAGCAGTCCAACGACTTCATGCCCCAACAGCCCCCCTGCGCTGAATCCTTCGCGACGGCCCACACCCCATTCCACCTGTGGCGGGGTGCGATAGTCCACCGCCCACGGCTGGGGCACCCAGCCCGTTGCCTGAAAACAGCCAACCGCCCGCGCCATGTGAAAGGCCGAGGTGATCAGCACCCATTTGTCCGCTGGACGGTCGTGAAGCATGGCAGCAACCTCACGGGCATTTTCCGCCGTGTTGCGCGATCTGGTTTCCAGCACGATCCGTGCCGGGTCCAGCCCCAGACCGGTGGCAAGCCGATAGGCCAGCTCGCCCTCGTTTTCCCCTTGCGGGTCCAGCAGCCCGGAAAAGCCGCTGAACACCACCTTGGCACGGGGATAGTCGCGCGCCAGCCGCAGGGCTTCGGTGAATCGCTCGGCCCCGCTGCCCAGCACGATTTCCCCCCGGCCATTGTTGCTGGCAGCCTGATCAATGGCCCCGCCCAGCACAATGATCCCTTCGGGGCCGTCATCCTGCTGCCAGACCGTAGCGTGCGGTATGCGGTTTTCCAGCCAGTTCAACCCCATCGGGGCCAGTGTTGAATAATCGCCAACCCCCAGCCACAGCAATGCCAGCACCAGCCAGACCCCCGGGCTTCGCTTGCGCAGGCTGGCCAGCAATGCCAGCGCCAGCAGAACCAGCAACAGGAATTGCGGAGACAGGGCAACGCTCAGGACTTTGGACAAGACAAAAAACATCGCCACCTCCAACAAGGGCAGACCATCGCCGCCGCTGGACCAGCGTGCGTTCAATCTGACGCACGCTGGTCCAGGATTTTGTTTTGCCGCATTGCTTCTGCGAAAACCGGTTCCCACTTTTCGCACAATGCTCTGAACGGTCAGCTCAGACAGTGGTTATCCGGCTCCAGCGGCGGCGGCAGGTCGTCATCGCCCAACTGCTCGCGCAGCAACCGTTCAACCGACCGGCAAATGGCACTCAGCGGCAGGTCATTGGGCGACATGCCAAACGGCTCCTCGATTTCGTCCCCCAGAGCATCGAGGCCGAAAAAGGTATAGGACACAATCGCCACCACCACCGGCGTCATGAAGCCGATGGTATCGACCAGCCCGAACGGCAACAGCAGGCAGTACAGATACGCCGTGCGGTGCAGCATCAGGGTATAGGAAAACGGCAGCGGCGTATGCTTGATGCGTTCGCAGGCCCCCACCACCCGCTGCAAGGCACTCAGGCCCTTGTCCAGCTCCATGGCGGTGATTTCCCGCAAGCGCCCGTCCTGCTGCCATTGATCGAACTGGCGGGCCATCTGGTGCAGCAGCGATTCCGGGCGATGCTGGGCCTTCAGACAGCGGCTCAGGTCTTCGTCGGACAGGTGCGGGGTGATGTCAGGTTGCGGATCGGTATCGCGCAGATGGTGCCGCAGGGCATGGGAAAAAGCGATCAGGCGGCGAACCTGCGTGTCTTGTTCGGGGTCCTGATGGGTGCCGCTGTGGCGGAAATCGGTCGGATTGGCATAGGCCAGAATCTGGCGGCACAGCACCCGGGTCTGGATGACCAGTTCGCCCCACAGCTTGCGGCCTTCCCAATAGCGGTCATAGGTGGCCGAATTGCGGAACCCGAGGAAAATCGCCAGTGCCAGCCCGATCAGGGTGAACGGAATGGTGGTCAGGGTGATTTTGACCTTGAACAGATTGCCGTGCACATAGGTCACCGCAATGGCCAGCAAGGTATTCACCAGCAACGACCAGCGGATCGAATAAAGAATCGACCCCCGGACAATGAAAAAGAGCTGCCACCCGCGCGGGCGTTTCCGGACAATCACCGCCGTATCCCTTAACCTGTGGAAAGTCAGGGGCTGACGGAGACAGGCTTTTGTTCCAGATCATCCTGGATGTCGATCACCTGCACCGGCGCCCCCGGAGCGAACACGCAGCGAACCGAGGCGCTGGCGATCAGATCAGGTACCGTAATTACACGAGTGATCCCATTGCTAAAATCGCGGAACGGCGCTGCAACAGTCGCACAGCGATCCACCGGCGCAGGGACCCCCGGCGCAATCGAGGACTCCGAGCACAGCCGCAACACCAGCCCGCTATCGGCATAATCAAGGAACAACAGATATGGCGGCGGTATAACCTGTGAGCGATCCTTCACCCATGCCGCCAGCCCAACGCCAATGGTTTTGGCTTCGCCGCGCACCACCTCAAAGCCCACCGGTGCCAGCGGCAGACCACCGACGGCCTCGCCGCCCTGCGATTCCTCCAGCGCGCATTCCAGAATGTCCCCCAAGCGGGCACGCTTGCGGCGCGCATCGACCCGAATGTTACGGGCGCTTTCACTGATTGCCGACAGGGCGGCATTGCGCGATGCCTCGACGCTCAGGCTGCTGCTCAGGGCATCAACCTCGGCCTGCTTGTCGAGCGCCAGTTGCTGCTGTTCCGGCGTCAGGCTGTCCCATTCGTCCGGCGACAGGTCGAGCGGTGCAGAGGCACAGGCCGACAGCGCCAGGGCCGCCATCCCGGCAAGGGCACGCCAGACAGGGCGAACGACTGTCTGCAACTGGTGTCTGCGGGGGTACGACGTCATCGGGGCGCCCTTGGAAAATCAGAAAACATCAAACACGTCAGATGATAAAAAACAAGACCGCCCTCCCCTGACAGACGATACATGCCGCCTGCCAGAGAAGAACCGGCCTTGTCAAACACGGCCTGAGGCCAGCGTGCGTTAGAGCAAATCCCGAGCAGATGGATGCATCTGCGACGACGTATTTGCTAGAAACACAAGATGTTAGAGCGTTTGACCCGATTCAGGGAAAACGGAAAACGCTCTAACCGCGCGCCAGCTTGCCCAGACGCAGACGCAGGGCGTTCAGGCGAATGAAGCCGTTGGCGTCGTACTGGTCATAGACGGTGTCTTCTTCGAAGGTCACATAGTCCATGCGGTACAGCGAAACCGGCGACTTGCGGCCAACCACCGAGGCATTGCCCTTGTACAGCTTCAGACGAACGACACCGGTGACGTTCTTCTGGGTCTGGTCGATCAGGGCCTGCAGGGCCAGACGTTCCGGCGCGTACCAGAAGCCGTTATAGATCAGCTCGGCGTACTTCGGCATCACGCCGTCCTTGAGGTGGGCTTCCTCACGGTCGAGGGTGATGCTTTCCATCGCGCGGTGGGCGATGTGCAGGATGGTGCCACCCGGGGTTTCGTACACGCCGCGCGACTTCATGCCGACAAAGCGGTTTTCCACCAGATCCAGACGGCCCACGCCATGCTTGCCGCCCAGCGCGTTCAGCCTGGTCAGCAGGGCAGCCGGTGACAGCTTTTCGCCATTGACGGCAACGGCGTCACCACCGACGAATTCGATTTCGATGTATTCCGGGGTGTCCGGCGCCTTTTCCGGCGACACGGTCAGGCGGAACATGTCGTCATCGGGCTGAACCCACGGATCTTCCAGCGCCTTGCCTTCATAGGAAATGTGCAGCAGGTTGGCGTCCATCGAGTACGGAGCGTCGCCGTGCTTGTCCTTCGGCACCGGAATCTGGTGCTTCATGGCATAGTCGATCAGCTTGGTCCGGCTGTTCAGGTCCCATTCGCGCCACGGCGCAATGACCTTGATGTCGGGCTTCAGGGCGTAGGCGGTCAGTTCAAAGCGAACCTGATCGTTCCCCTTGCCGGTGGCACCGTGCGAAATGGCATCGGCCCCGGTGGCCTGCGCGATTTCGATCAGGCGCTTGCCGATCAGCGGACGGGCAATCGAGGTGCCCAGCAGGTAGACGCCTTCGTAGAGGGCGTTGGCGCGCATCATCGGGAACACGAAGTCACGCACGAACTCTTCGCGCAGGTCTTCGATGTGAATTTCCTTGATGCCCAGCATCTCGGCCTTGGCGCGAGCCGGTTCCAGCTCTTCGCCCTGACCGATGTCGGCGGTGAAGGTCACCACTTCGCAGTTATAGGTGTCTTGCAGCCACTTCAGAATGATCGAGGTGTCAAGACCACCCGAATAGGCCAGTACGACCTTTTTAATGTCGCCCTTACTCATGGGAACGCCCCTTTAGGAACGGATGAAAACAGAAAACGCGCCGGAGTATAGGGGAGCCAATCGGCAAACAAAAGGCCCCGCGCCACCGGCAGGGCCTCTTTTTGCCGCAACCACCCCTGTAAACGGGGGTTATTTCCCGTCGCTCAGGTCCGGGTCATCCAGCTGCCCAAAGATGGTTTTCACCCCGTCGCCCCACTGGCGGCGCAGATTGCCCCAGTACGGATCAGTCTCGGCATAGCGGCGACGCCACGAGATGCGGCATTCATCGGTGCGGATCACCGCCACATCGATCGGGCAGCCCACCGACAGGTTCGAACGCATGGTTGAATCAACACTGACCAGCGCGCACTTCACCGCCTCGGGCAGCGGGGTCAGTGGATTGACCACCCGGTCAAGAATCGGCTTGCCGTACTTGGTTTCGCCGATCTGCAGGAAATTGGTGTCGGAACTGGCCTCGATGAAATTGCCCGCCGAGTAAACCATGAACAGCCGCATCGGCCCGCCCTTGATCTGCCCGGCCAGCAGGAACGACGCCACAAAGTCGCTCCCCTGCTGCTTCAGGCGCTCGGCATCGCGGTCATAGACCTTGCGCACCGCATCGCCGACCAGTTGCGCCGCCACCGTCATGCCGGGGCAGGTCAACAGGGTGCCTTGCTTCTTGCGCGCCGCGGCTTCGGCTTTGGGCAGGCGCACCTTGTCTTCCAGATGGGACACAACCGCCTGGGTGATCGCCAGATTCCCGGCGGACAGCAGGATGATTGCCCGCTCGCCGGGCTGTTCCCACACCCGCATCTTCTGGAATTGTGCCACATGATCGACCCCGGCATTGGTCCGGCTGTCGGACATCATCACCAGCCCGGCATCAAGGGAAATTCCAAGGCAATACGTCATTCCTACCCCCGCATCAAAGCATCCCTGACCCCGGACACACCGCCCGACTCATACAGGGCACACATACCAGTACGGCAGAGCCTGTACCCCACACCCGTTCGGCATGGCAGGCAAAATCTGCAAAGCGGCCGCACTCTACCAGCCCGGCAGCAGGTCGAAAAGAGGGCCTTCGGGATTGCAACACGAGGGGTTCCGCCCGTCTTTCAATGCCTTCGCACGACAGTCACAGGCTGGCACGCCCAAAGGTGTCGATCACCCAAAACGGATGTTCATTTTTTTCAGGACCACTCCGCAGGATAAAATATGTTTTTACAGTGATATTTTCATCAAAAGCTCCGCAAACGGGTGACAAGCCTGTTTAACGACCCCATGATAGGGAGCGATGCAGACAGCACGCATCCGTCGTCTCTATGGTTCATTTCTTCATCTGACAGGTGCCATATCCGTTTCACCCCTGCCACAAACAGGAGACCGCATGACCAAGACCGTTCATCCGTCCACTCTGCGAGCCGACACCCCGTACAGTGACAGCGACCGCCCCTTTGGCGGCATCAGCTTTCTACACACGGCACCGGGACATGTTGCCACGTTTGGTGCCCTGATGACCGATCTGGCACCGGAAATTCCCGTCCGCCACGAAGTCGCCCGCTCGGATCTCGCCACCGCCCGCCATCGCGGCGCCCTGACGGCCGATCTGGCCGAGCACGCCTATACGGCCTTTGATCATCTGGCCGAACGCGGAGCCCGCGTGCTGGTCTGCACCTGCGCCACCCTCGGCCCCTGTGCCGAACGCTACGGCGAGCAAAACCCCGACATTCTGGTGCAGCGCATTGACCATGCCGCCGCCGAGCACGCCTATTTCGCTGCCTGCGAAGGGTCAGGCGTGGTCCACGTCGCCGCCTGTCTGGCCGGCACCTTTGCCCCTACACTGGCCCTGTTTGCCGCTCTTGAAAGCCGCGTGCGTGCCGGCATCACCGTTCGCCCGCTGCTGTTGCCCGAACCGTGGAGCCTGTTTCAGGACGGCCTGCGGCGGGATTTCCGGCACTCGATTGCCGACGCCATCACCCTGATGGTGCCTGCCGGGGGCGTCATCCTGCTCAACCAGCCCTCGATGGCCGGAGCCGCACCGCTGCTGCCCGCTGATCGCTATCAGGTGGTCTCCAGCCCCCTGCCGGGGGTCCGCGCCGCCATTCAGGCATGGCGTCAACTTGCCGCAGCCGACGCACGGGGGTAAGGTGGGGAGCCAATTCCTCCCCCTCCCCGACAGGAGCAAGCATGTCCGCCTTCATTCCCCCGGTTGGGTGCTATGCGGTGATTTTTGTCAGTCAGCGCACCGCCGGTGACAATGGCTATGGCGCCATGGCCGAGCGGATGGTCGAACTGGCCACCGCCCGCCCCGGCTATCTCGGCGTTGACAGCACTCGTGATGACCAGGGCTTCGGCATCACCGTCTCTTACTGGGACAGTGAACAGGCCATCGCCGCCTGGCGCGCCGATCTGGAACACCGGCAGGCGCAGGCCCGTGGGCGGGACCACTGGTATCAGGAGTACAAGCTGGTGGTGGCAAAGGTCGAACGCGCCAGAGGGACCTGAGAGTCAAGGCCACAGGCACAACAGCTACAACTCGGCCCCATTGCCGAAATAGCCCTGCCCTTCCAGCGGCGGCAGCACCCGCTGATAGGCCGCCCATGCGCGGGCGAAGCGTTCGGCAAACGATGCGTTGCTAACCAGCCAGCGTTCATTCAGGCCCGCCCGGCTATAAACACTCAACGCTCCGTACAATACGGTCGGCAAGGTGCGGTTCCGCCCGAACCGGCGGTCGCGCTCGCCGGTTTTGGTGACTTTTTCCCATCCTTCGCCCACCACCCGGCTATCACTGGGAACCGGCTGGTCCTCGACAAAGCTGACAGCCTCATAGCTGATCACGATGTCGCGCGGATCAATCAGGGCAAAGTCGTCGCCCTGTGCCCGCATCAGCACGAACATCGGGTACAGGTGCATGTCGCTGCCGTTGGCATTGCCGAACATCATTGCCCGCATCTGGCATTTCAGCAGCGCACTGTCGGCAAAGCTGAAATGGACCGGTCGGCGCTGAAGATCCTGACTGTCGGGACGGCCATCATCGCGCTGGCGGGTGATATCCCAGATACGGCTGGAGGTGCGCAAATCCTCGAATGCCCGCGCCAGAGCGACAAAGGCATCCAGAACCGCCGGTTCCAGATCAAGGTCCAGATCAATGGCACTGGCGCCCAGGGCCTGCTCCAGCTCACGCACATCGGTCTGGAACCGCTCGACGCGTTCTTCGAGCAGGGGAATTTTGGGCCCGAGAAAGATTTTCCGCCACCACTGCCGGGCCTGAGCCAACTCGACCTCGGCCTTTTTCAGCAGGTGGCGCTGCTCGCCCAACGATGCCTTCAGGCCTCGCCGTTGCGCTCCGGCCTCGAAAATCAGGCGGCGCAACTCGGCCAGACCGGCGCTGGCGATCTGCTCCAGCGGGGCGCTGGCAATTTCGGGCAGGGAGTCCGCAGGGGTATTGCTCCCCTGCCCTTCTGGCCAACCAGCGGGGCTTTGCGGGTCCACCGCCCCCGGCGGAAACGAGACGATTTTCTCGCGCCAGGACACACCGCTGCCCGGCAGGCCAAGATTGGCATGAACGCCATCCTTGCCCACCGTCACGTTTGCCCCTTGCATTCCCAGCGTGGCGCTGACGCCGCTGCGGCTGAAATTCAGACGCACACCGGGAAACACCTGGACCCGCTTCTGGAACCGCACACCCACCGGACCACCAACCTTTTATCGCTTCAGGCGTCCTTGGCCACCGCTTCGACCGGAGCAGCAACCTCGGCCATCACTGGCCGGAACCGGCGCCCATCCAGAATGACAGCGCAACTGTACGTCCGCGCATCAACGCGCGTTTTGACATTGCGCAGACGGGCATGCGGCACACCGTGCCCATCAGAATAAATGAACTCAACTTCCCACAGGCCACGCGGGTTATCCATCTCCTGGAAACGCTGCCCTAGCTCGATGGTCTTTCGCGTCATTGGGATACCTCGATGGTTGTTCTTGTTTCGCGCCGGCAATCAGGTGCATATGAGAGCGTCACCGCCCCGCTTCAACCCTCTCGTCCCAAGAGGGTGCCCCTGCACATACCGATTTTTCCACGTTCCTGGAAAGACGCAAGCCCTATCGTAAAAACAGCAGGTTAGGAAGCCGTAATCAAGCCGGGGAGAGAGCTGCCCGACCTTAATTCCTGCTGGCCGACAGCAGATAGTTGACCGACAGGTCATCGGTCAGGCTCCACGTCCCGGCAATCGGGTTGAAGCTCATCCCCTTCAGGGTATCAACCACCAGCCCCGACGCCCGCAAGGAGCCGACAAATTCACTCGGCTTCAGGAACTTGCGCCAGTCGTGAGTACCGCGCGGCAACCAGCGCAGAATGTATTCCGCCCCGATTTTGGCCATCGCCAGTGATTTCAGCGTGCGGTTCATCGTTGCCCCGAACAGCAGCCCCCCCGGAGCCACGATGTGCGAACAGGCGGCCAGAAACAGGTCAACGTTGTCAACGTGCTCAACCACTTCCATGGTCAACACCACATCGAACTGCTCGCCCCGTTCGGCCAGCTTTTCGACCAGATCACAGCGGTAATCGATCGCAAGACCCATCTTTTCCGCATGCAGGCTGGCAATCCTGATGTTCTTTTCCGCCGCATCAAGGCCGGTCACCGAAAAACCCAGCCGGGCCAGCGGTTCACACAGCAACCCGCCACCACAACCGACATCCAGCAGGCGCAGACCTTCAAAGGGCCGGTCCGCCGTCTCGTCCCGCCCGAAACGGGCCGCTGCCTGCCGCACGATAAAGCGCAGTCGTTCGGGGTTGAACTGGTGCAGGGGCTTGAACTTGCCTTCGGGGTCCCACCAGCTGTCGGCCATGGCTTCAAATTTGGCCAGTTCTTCGGGAAGAGCAGTCGAGGGAGTGGCGTTGGCCATGGATAATCTCCTGCGGCGGGCCGGGAATGATGAACACGGATGGCAAAAGAAACAAAAAAGACGAACGGCACGCAACCATGCGGCTGCGGTCCTTGCGTTTAGACCATTGTCCAGAGTATGTATACCCGCCCGTCGGTTCCGGCAACCGGGCGGGATGTTTTTTCGAGCACGAGGGATGTTTCTCCCATGGCCCGCATTGTCATGAAATTCGGCGGCACGTCGGTGGGCGACATTGATCGCATCAAGAACGTGGCCCGCCGTGTGAAGGCCGAAGTTGAGGCTGGAAACGAAGTCGCAGTCGTTGTCTCCGCCATGTCGGGGGAAACCAACAAACTGGTCGATTTCTGCCGCCAGATTGCGCCTTTGCACGATGCCCGTGAATACGACGCGGTGGTGTCCACCGGCGAACAGGTAACGATTGGTCTGCTGGCTCTCGCCTTGCAGGAAGCGGGCGTCAATGCCCGGTCCTGGATGGGCTGGCAGCTGCCGATCCGCACCGACGGCGCCCACTCCAAAGCCCGTATCACCACCATCGAAACCGACACCATCATCGAACGCATGAGCCAGGGCCAGGTGGCCGTGGTGGCAGGCTTCCAGGGGCTGGGCCCGGACAACCGGGTGACCACTTTGGGCCGTGGTGGCTCGGACACGTCGGCTGTTGCCCTCGCGGCGGCGCTGAAGGCCGACATCTGTGACATTTATACCGACGTGGACGGGGTTTACACCACCGACCCGCGGATTGTGTCCAAGGCCCGCAAGCTCGACAAGATCACCTACGAAGAAATGCTCGAAAGCGCCTCGCTCGGCGCCAAGGTGCTTCAGGTGCGCTCGGTCGAAATGGCCATGAAGCATAATGTGCGCGTACAGGTGCGGTCGAGCTTCTCGGACGCGCCCGGAACTTTGATCTGCGACGAGGATGAAATCGTGGAAAAGGAACTTGTCAGCGGCATCGCCTATTCGCGGGACGAAGCCAAGATCACCCTGGTGAAGGTTGCTGATCGTCCGGGCGTCGCCGCCTCGATCTTTGGCCCCCTGACCGATGCCAACGTCAACGTTGACATGATCGTGCAGAACGTTTCGCACGGTGGCGGCGCCACTGACCTGACCTTTACCGTCACCAAGACCGATCTGGAACGCGCCGTGCAGGTGCTGACCGACGCCAGGGAAACCCTCGGCTATCAGGAACTGGTCGCTGATTCCAACGTGGTGAAGGTGTCGGTGATCGGCGTCGGCATGCGCAGCCACGCCGGAGTCGCCCAGACGATGTTCCAGGCCCTGTCGGCCAAGGGCATCAACATCCAGGTGATCTCCACCTCGGAAATCAAGGTGTCGGTGCTGATCGCCGAAGAATACACCGAACTGGCCATCCGTGCCCTGCACACGGCCTATGGTATGGACGCCGCCTGATCCCGTTGCCCGGACAGGTCCGGGAGCAACAGCGATCACGTCTGAAAATGGCGAGCACTGACGACGGGCGGCGCGGCATTTGCCGGGGCCGCCCGTTTTCAGAGCACTCGAGCATTGTGCGAAAAGCGGGAACCGGTTTTCGCAACAACAATGCGGCAGAACAAAGAGTTGGACCAGTGTGCCTGCATCAGGTCACAGTCCACGACAGTTGATGGAAAAGAGTGGGCTACCGCCCAGACCCGTTCGGGGGCCAATGCCCCCGATCCCCCATTTTTTCTTTGATGATCAATGGAATGGGGTCCGGGGCCTCACGGCCCCGGCGAGGTTTGGAGCAGCGTTCCATGATCCTGGTTTCTGTTTGTCGTGTACCGTGGCGTCAGGCGTAACGCACACTGGCCTCTCACAGGCACCCATCGTGCATGAACCATGGTTCTGCCACGATACTCTGGTGTACAGTAATGCCCTTACGGCATAAGGGCTGATCATGATCATATCCCGCGCCCCATCAGCGGGGAGCGGCTTTGTCAGGCAGGGGTACTCTATGGCCTTCAACGGACAGGCTCGACTGGAACAGCTCTGCGCCCGTGGGCGTGACTTCCTCGGCACCGAATCCGCCATTATGGGCGGGGCGATGTCGTGGGTTTCCGAACGCAATCTGGTGGCAGCGATTTCGAACGCCGGTGGATTCGGAGTGATCGCCTGCGGCTCGATGGGACCCGAGCTGCTGGACGCCGAAATCAAGGCCACCCAGGCTCTGACCGGCAAGCCCTTTGGCGTCAACCTGATCACCATGCACCCGCAACTGGACGAGCTGATTGATACCTGCCTCGCCAACCGGGTATCCCACATCGTGCTGGCTGGCGGCCTGCCGTCCGCTGCCGCCATCAAGCGCGCCAAGGCTGGCGGTGCCAAGGTGGTGTGCTTTGCCCCGGCGCTGATTCTGGCCAAAAAGCTGATTCGCTCCGGTGCTGACGCGCTGGTGATCGAAGGCTCGGAAGCCGGTGGCCACATCGGCCCGGTGTCGCTGACCGTGCTGGCGCAGGAAATCCTGCCGGAAATCCGCGACGTGCCGGTGTTCGTCGCCGGGGGGATCGCCCGCGGTGAATCGATGGTCAGCTATCTGGAAATGGGGGCCGCCGGAGTGCAGCTGGGGACCCGTTTCGTCTGCGCCACCGAATGCATCGCCCACGAAAACTTCAAAAAGGCCTTCCTGCGCGCCAGCGCCCGCGAAGCGGTGCCGACGGTCCAGATTGACCCGCGCTTCCCGGTCATTCCGGTGCGTGCCCTGACCAACAAGGGCACCGATGCCTTCATGGACCATCAACGCAAGGTGATCGACCGCTTCCTGTCCGGCGAGCTGGATCAAAAGGAAGCCCAGCTTGAAATCGAACATTTCTGGGCTGGCGCCCTGCGGCGGGCGGTGATCGACGGCGACGTGGAATACGGCTCGGTGATGGCTGGCCAGAGCGTTGGCCTTGTGACCAAAGAGCAATCGACGGCAGAAATCATTGCCGAACTGGTTGCCCAGGCCGTAGCTTCTCTGGAAGCCCGCGCGGTCGCACTGTCGGCATAAGACTGAAACCACACCGCCTTGCCGGGGGGACAAGGGGGTGTGGTGGCGCTTTTTGGGGATAGCCATCTCTCGGCTGTTCTTCTATCAAGCGCACTACCATAGGTAATCCATCCTCAGGTATCATTCAGGATCCCTGAGGCATGAGACGTCTTCCGGGCCACCTCGGCCCGAATCCCCCACGCGGGCCGGGTTGGCCCGTCAGACCGTCAAAGGCCAGTGGCCGATGATACCAAGGCTTGGGAACATGGCATGATCAAAGCAAATGCCGATGCCGATGTAGCGCGCCGCCTGCTGTCCCGTCTGCGCGACGTGATGGCCGGGGGCGGTTCCGCCCAGGAACGGCTGGACAAGGTGGTGCATGCCATCGCCGAGTCCCTGCGCACTGCTGTCTGTTCCTGCTATGTGATGCGCGCGGGCGAAGTGCTGGAGCTGTTCGCCACCCATGGTCTGCGCCAGACCGCCGTCCACCAGACCCGCCTGCGGGTGGGCGAAGGTCTGGTGGGCGAAGTCGCCGCCCATGGCCGCTCGCTGGCGCTGGCCGATGCCTGGTCGCACCCGTCGTTTGCCTATCGCCCGGAAACCGGCGAAGAACTGTTCCACTCCTTCATGGGGGTGCCGATCATCCGTGGCTCGCGGGTGATCGGGGTTCTGGTGGTGCAGAACCGCGAGGAACGCGGCTATTCCGACGTCGAGGTGGAAACCCTCGAAACCGTCACCATGATTCTGGCCGAGCTGCTGGCCACCGCACAGGTGGTCAGCCGTGAGGAACTGTTGCCTGCCGACGGCATCGGCCTGCTGCCGCTGCGTCTGGAAGGCCTGGGGCTGAACGGCGGCGTCGGTCTGGGAACTGCCGTGCTGCACCAGCCACAGGTCCGCGTCAGCCGTCTGGTGGCCGAAGACCCCGAAGCCGAACTGGTCCGCCTGAACCTCGCCCTGTCCTCGCTGCGCAGCGAGCTGGACGCGATGATTCACAACGACGAAGTGGTGGGGGATTTCCACGAAATCCTGCAAACCTACCGCATGTTTGCCGACGACAAGGGGTGGGTGAACAAGATTTCCGACAAGGTGCGCTCGGGCGTATCCGCCGAACGGGCGGTACAAAGCGTCCACGACGACACCCGCGTGCGCATGCAACAGGTCACCGACCCTTACCTGCGCGAACGCCTGCACGACCTCGAAGACCTCGCCAACCGCCTGCTGCACCATCTGGTGGGCGAAGAAGGCCGCGCCCACATCAAGGATCTGCCCGACGACACCATTCTGGTCTGCCGCAATCTGGGGCCGACCGAGCTGCTCGACTATGACCGCAGCAAGCTGCGCGGGCTGGTGATGGAAGAAGGCTCGCGCACCATGCATGCGGTGATCGTCGCCCGCGCCCTCAACCTGCCAGTGGTGGCGCAGGTCAAGGACGTGTTCTCGATCGTTGAAAGCTGGGACCCGCTGATCATCGAGGGCGACCACGGACAGGTATTTGTCCGCCCGTCCGACGACGTGCGCGAAACCTTTGAACGCTCGTTGCAAGTGCGGCAAAAGCAACTGGAGCTGTATGCCTCGCTGAAAGGCACCCCCACCGTCACCCGTGACGGCGTGCCGCTGACCATGATGCTGAACGCCGGGCTGTTGATCGACCTGCCCAATCTGGACGAAACCGGCGCCGAAGGCATCGGCCTGTACCGCACCGAGCTGCCCTTCATGGCCCGTCCGTCGCTGCCGGATGTCGCGGCCCAGACGGCGCTGTACAGCCGCATTCTGGATGCGGCTGCCGGGCGTCCGGTGGTGTTCCGCACGCTGGATGTCGGGTCGGACAAGGTGCTGCCCTATTGGCACGGCGACCCGGAAGAAAACCCGGCAATGGGCTGGCGGTCGATCCGCATCACCCTTGACCGCCCTGCCATCCTGCGTCAGCAAATCCGCGCGCTGGTCCGCGCCTCGGCCGGGCGCGAGTTGCGCATCATGTTCCCGATGATCGCCGAAGTCGCCGAGCTGTTGCAGGCCCGCGCCCTGTTGCAGCGTGAAATCGACGAGCATGTCGCCTCGGGCGGCGTGCCGCCGATTTCGCAACGGGTTGGAACGATGCTGGAAGTCCCGGCCCTGCTGTGGCAATTGCCGCAATTGCTGCGCTATGTCGATTTCATCTCGGTCGGCTCGAATGACCTGCTGCAATTCCTGTTTGCCTCAGATCGCGGCAACCAGCGGGTGACCGACCGCTATGACTCGCTGTCGGCCCCGGTGCTGACCATGATCAAGTCGCTGGCCGAACAGTGCTCGGCGGCGGGGGTTACCCTGTCGGTGTGCGGTGAAATGGCCGGGCGTCCGCTGGAAGCCCTGGCACTGGCCGCGATGGGGGTCCGCACCCTCAGCATGGCTGCCGCCGGTATCGGCCCGGTCAAGGCCGCCCTGCTCAGCGCCAATCTGGCGGAAATCCGCGCCTATCTGCTGCCGTTGCTGGACAGCCCGGACCGGACCGTGCGCCGCAAGTTGCGGGCCTTTGCCCTGGATCACGGAGTGAGGATTTAGAGCATTGTGCGAAAAGTGGAAACCGGTTTTCGCAAAAACAATGCGGCATGAAAAAACCTGCATTGTGCGAAAAGTGGAAACCGGTTTTCGCAGCAACAATGCGGCAGAACAAAAGGTTAGACCAGCGTGCCTGCGTCAGGTCACAGTACACGGCAGCAGGTAAAGTAAAGTGCAGGCTGCCGCCTGAAATCGCTTGGGGCCTGAGGCCCCAAACCCCCATTTTTTCTTTGAATATCAAATTTATGGGGTCTGGGGCCGACTGGCCCCAGCGAGGTGTGGAGCAGCGCTCCACATCCTTGCTTTCCTACTGTCGTGTACCGTTTGTCATCCTCAGACAAGGTAAAAAATGGCCCCCGTCGCCCTGTTCCTGCTGCACGCTGCGGCCGTCATCGGCTTGCCTTACATCCTGTGGAGCATCGGCGGACGGCGCTGGATGCCGCTGGTGGTGGTGCAAATTCTGGTTGGCCTGCTGCTTGGGCCGACCGTGCTGGGAACACTGGCCCCGGAATTCTGGTCGGTGCTGTTCCCGCCCCGCGTGCTGGACAGCTGGAACGGGCTGGTTTGGCTGGGGGTCACCTATTTTGCCTTTGCCACCGGCCTGCACTTTGACGTGACCGAATTTCAGGGCCGGAGCCGGGCCTTTGCCATCACCAGCACCGCCACTTTTGCCGTGCCAACCGCGGTGGGCTGTGTGGCGGGGGGCCTGTTGCTGTGGCTGGTGCCGGGCGTTGCGGGGGAAGGAACCTCGCCATGGGCCTTTGCGCTGGGGGTCGGCATTGCGGTTGGGGTGACCGCCCTGCCGGTGCTGGCGGCAATCCTGCGTGAAATGAACCTGCAGACGCCCTGGATCGGCAACGAAGCCCTCGGCTGTGCCGCCGTCAATGATGCCGCCTTGTGGATCGCCATCGCCATCCTGCTGGCGATCAGTGCAGGCGAACACTGGTGGCAGGCAGGACTGGTGCTGTGTGGCAGCCTCGCCTATGGCGCGGCCCTGTGGTTTGTGGTGCGTCCAATGCTGGCCGCCTATCTGGTGCGGGCAGGCTCGCCGGTCGAGATCACCGAGCGACATGTGGTGTTCCTGTCGGTTGGGGTGTTGCTGTCCGCCCTGATCACCGAAAACCTCGGTCTGCACGCGCTGGTCGGTGGCTTTGCCTTTGGAGCCATTATCCCCAAAGCGGTGGCCCGGCAGGTTCTCGACCGGGTGGAAGCCTTTCTGATGGCCGTCCTGCTGCCGTTCTTTTTCATGTCCACCGGCCTGAAGACCAACTTTGTCTGGGCGTCCGGGGCTGGACTGGTCTTTGCCCTGACCACCATCGCCTCATTGTCGAGCAAGATGCTGGCTGCGGCACTCCCCGCCCGCCTGCAAGGCCAAAGCTGGAACAGGGCGCTGGCCCTGGGGGCACTGGTCAGTTGCAAGGGATTGATGGAGCTGGTGGTGCTGACCATGCTGCTGGAACGCGGCATCCTGTCCCCCAGCGCCTTTTCCGGCATGGTCTTGATGGCCTTGCTCACCACCGCCCTCGCCCGCCCACTGGCCGAATTTTTCCTTGGCAGGGATGCACGGGAAAGCCCACGCGGGTAAGGCCACACCCCATCAGAACATGCCAAAAAAAGGGAGGGTCGGCTCTGACAAAAGCCGCCCCTCCCTTTTCTCACAAGCGCCATTAAAATTAGTGATTTCGCATGTAACCGAGGAAATTATCCACCTCGGTTTCCAGCAGATGGGACGCCTCGGACAGCTCCTCGGCGGCCTGCCGAATGGCCAGTGTGCGGGAATTGGTGGTATCGGCCCCGCTGGCAACGGTGGTGATGTTGCTGGTCACATCCTGCGTCGCCAACGAAGCCTGTTGCACATTGTGGGCGATTTCGTTGGTGGCTGCACTTTGCTGCTCGGCCGCATCGGCCGCCATCGCCGCCATTCGCTTCATGTCGTCAACGATTTCACTGACATCGGTAATGGCATCGACCGCCTGCCGGGTCGCCGTCTGCATGTCCCCGACGGTATCACGGATGGTATCGGTGGCGCGGCTGGTCTGGTTGGCGAGGTTTTTCACCTCGTTGGCGACCACCGCAAAGCCCTTTCCGGCATCCCCGGCACGGGCGGCTTCGATGGTGGCATTCAGCGCCAGCAGGTTGGTCTGTTCGGCAATGGCGGTAATCAGTTCGACCACTTCACCGATCTGACCGGCGGCCTTTTCCATCTGCCGCACGGTAGCGGTGGCGGTGGCCATCGAGGCCGCGGCCTTGTTGGCACCCTCGGCGGTGCTGTCGATGCTGCGCGAGATTTCACCCTGCGAAGCCGACAGCTCCTCGGTTGCCGAGGCGACGGTCTGGACGTTGATCCCCATTTCCTCAGCCGCAGAGGCAACACCAGCCGAACGTTCACTCACGTCACTGGCGATGTGCTGCATTTCTTCGGCATCGGCCAGCAGGTGGCGGGCAGATTCGGACACCTGCCCGGCCACGCCGCGCACCTTCTTTTCAAAATCATCGGCCAGACGGACGTATTTGGTCACGTCATCCCAGTTCAGCATCGGCCCCAGATAGGTTCCGTCACGATCAGAGATCGGCGTCACGTAGTTTTCGATCACCACTCCGGCCATGGTGAACTTGCCTTTGTAGGGCAGCTTTTCAGGGTTCTTCAGCAGGTCGGTAATGATCTTGCTGTTGCGGTGGAATTTGGTCACCGGCGCGCCAATGGCATCGGCCGACGACATGCCGTGCGATTTCAGCATCTGGTCCAGCAGGTCACGGGCGGCCTTGTTGGCATAGGTGATTTCCAGTGTTTCCGGGTGACACAACATCACCTTGGCCGGCTGGAATTCAACCATTTGCCGCAGACGGAACGCTTCATCGACGGTGGTCCGCAGGACTTCGGTGGCCCGTGCCATCGCCCCCAGTTCGTCCTTGCGGTCGGTATCCGGGGTCGGCTGACGGGTTTGTCCTTCGGCAATCTGACTGATGCTGGCCGTCAGTCGTCCCAGCGGGCGGGTGATCGAACGGGCCACCACCACCGCCAGCGTACCAGAGACAATCAGCAGCAGGACGACGACGGCGCCAAACCCGGCCATCACCCGCATGAAGGTATCCTGCACATCATCCAGATACAGGCCGCTGCCCAAAGCCCAGCCCCACGGTTTGAACGGGGCGACGAACGACACCTTGTCCATTTGCGGGCCGTCCTTGACCTTGGGGGTCATGTAGCGGGTGAAGCCCCCGCTATCCGTCTGCCCCAGGGCAACGATTTCGCGGATCAGATAGCGCCCCTGCTTGTCCTGTATGTCATAGCGGTTGGTGTTTTCAAGATTGGGCGACAGGCCGTGGACCATGGTCAGGCCCTTGCTGTCATAGGCAAAGAAGTATTCGCTGCCGTTATAACGGGATTCCCGCAACACCTTGCGGGCCTGCGCCTGCGCCTGTTCGCGGGTCAGCTCCCCAGCGACTTCCTTTTCATGGAAGTTGCTCAGGACTGTCAGCTCGGCTTCGACCACCGACCGGACCTTGTCTTCGCGGGATTCGATCATCTGCGTCCAGATCAACCGGGCGCTAAAGGCGGACAACCCGACCAGAGCCAGCAGCAAAATCGTCAAAGGAAGCCAAAGCCGGACGGAAATACGCAGGCTCGACAGCATGATGAAAACCCCTCCCCGAATACGGTATTACGACCTGACCGATCGCTCATCCATGACAAAACGGAACACCCGCACATGGTTCTACAACCGGAGCGAAATCCACCGCAGACGCTACGCCAAGACAGGATACGGCAACACCCCGAAAAAGTGACGCATATCAGCCATACCACCACAACAACGCTGGGTGAACAATTGTTTGCACCAAAACACCCACTGCGCGCCATGCAATGATATACATCCGTCTCCCAAGGAGCAAGTAAGCATCCGCCCAAGCCAAAAACACCCCCACCCCGGCGATAAGATGGCCGCAAGACGCAAAAGGCATTTGACCACAGGGTAGGCGGGCGGATAGCTTTCGGGCACCTTCTTTTTTCAGTTTGTTCCAGCGAGACGAGTCCCATGGCCGTATCCGGTACGCCCAAGCGCAGCTTTCAGCAGCTCATTTTAACCCTGCAACAATTCTGGGCCGACAAGGGCTGTGTGATTTTGCAGCCCTACGACATGGAAGTCGGCGCGGGGACCTTTCACCCGGCCACCACCCTGCGCGCCCTCGGCCCCGAGCCGTGGAGTGCGGCCTATGTCCAGCCGTCCCGCCGCCCGACCGATGGCCGTTATGGCGAAAATCCGAATCGCCTGCAGCATTATTACCAGTTTCAGGTGATCATGAAGCCATCGCCCGCCGATGCGCAGGGCCTGTATCTGGAAAGCCTGAAGGCGCTGGGCATCGACCCGTCGGCCCATGACATCCGCTTTGTCGAAGACGACTGGGAAAGCCCGACGCTGGGCGCGTGGGGTCTGGGCTGGGAAGTCTGGTGCGACGGCATGGAAGTCACCCAGTTCACCTATTTCCAGCAGGTCGGCGGCATCGAATGCGATCCGGTGGCGGTCGAGCTGACCTATGGTCTGGAACGACTGGCGATGTACATTCAGGGCGTGGAAAACGTCTACGACCTCGACTTCAACGGCAACGGGGTGAAATACGGCGACGTGTTCCATCAGGCCGAAGTCGAATATTCGGCGCACAACTTTGAACATGCCAACACCGACATGCTGTTCCAGCAGTTCAAGGACGCCGAAGCCGAATGCCAGAACCTGCTGGCGGCCGGGGTTGCCCTGCCTGCCTATGACCAGTGCATCAAGGCCAGCCATCGGTTCAACCTGCTGGATGCCCGTGGGGTGATCTCGGTCACCGAACGCGCCGCCTATATCGGTCGGGTGCGGGCGCTCGCCAAAGCCTGCTGCGAAGGCTGGCTGAAATCGCGTGGGCATCTGAAGGCAGAGGGTTAAGACTATGGCCGAGTTCCTGTTAGAACTGTTTTCCGAAGAAATCCCGGCCCGCATGCAGGCCACCGCCGCCGAAACCCTGCACAAGCTGGTTGCCGACGCTCTGGCCAAGGCAGGCTTCCCGCACCTGTCGGCCCGCTCGTACGTCACCCCGCGCCGCCTGACGCTGGTGATCGACGACCTGCCCGCCGCCACCCCCGACGTGTCGGAAGAGCGCCGTGGCCCCAAGGTTGACGCCCCGGCCAAGGCGGTCGAAGGCTTCCTTGCCTCGGTCGGCCTGACGCTGGAGCAGTGCGAACAGCGCGAAACCCCCAAAGGGACCTTCCTGTTTGCCACCCTGCAAACCAAGGGCCGCCCGACCGCCGAAGTGCTGAAGGACGTGGTCGAGGGTGCGCTGGCGGCGTTCCCGTGGCCGAAGTCGATGCGCTGGTCGGACAATCCGACTCGCTGGGTGCGTCCGCTGCATTCTATCCTGTGCCTGTTCGGCGGCGAGATCGTGCCGGTGGCCTTTGCCCGCGTCACTGCGGGCAACAGCACCCGTGGGCATCGCTTCCTCGCCCCCGATGCCTTCACCGTCAGCGACTTTGCCGACTATCAGGCCAAGCTGCGCGCCGCCTTTGTGATGCTGGACGCCAACGAGCGCCGGGCGGTGATTCTGGCGCAGGCCGAAGCCGCCGCCAAGGCCGAAGGTTATCAGTTGAAGGACGACATCGGCCTGCTGAACGAAGTCTGCGGGCTGGTCGAATGGCCGACCGCTCTGGTCGGCAAGATCGACGACGCCTTCATGGACGTTCCGGGTGAAGTGCTGTCGACCTCGATGCGCGCCCACCAGAAGTATTTCTCGCTGCTGAAGGCCGATGGCTCGCTGGCTCCGCGTTTTGTGGTGGTGTCGAACATGCTGACCGCCGACAACGGCGCGCAGATCGTCGCCGGTAACGAGCGCGTGCTGCGCGCCCGCCTGTCGGATGCCAAGTTCTTTTGGGATCAGGACCGCAAGGCCCGTCTGGACAGCCGCATTGCCAAGCTGGGCGAGCGGGTGTTCCACGCCCGTCTGGGCAGCGACCTCGACAAGGTGACCCGCGTCACCGCGCTGGCCAAAAGCCTGGCCGCCCACATTCCGGGGGCCGATCTGGCGCAGGTCGAACGCGCCGCCCAACTGGCCAAGGCCGACCTGTCCACCGGCATGGTTGGCGAATTCCCCGAACTGCAGGGGGTGATGGGTCGCTATTACGCCCTGCACGATGGCGAACAGCCGGTGGTGGCCGATGCCGTCGCCGAGCATTATTCGCCGCTGGGGCCGAACGATAGCTGCCCGACCAAGCCGGTTTCGGTCGCCGTGGCGCTGGCCGACAAGATCGATACGCTGGTCGGTTTCTGGGGCATCGGTGAAAAGCCGACCGGCTCCAAGGACCCGTTCGCCCTGCGCCGCGCGGCGCTGGGGGTGATCCGGCTGGTGCTGGAAAACAAGCTGCGCCTGCCGCTGCTGGCTGCCTTTGCCCAGGCGCTGAGCGGCTATGCCGGGGTTGCCACCGTCGCAGACAGCGACACCGCCGCCCTGCCCGCCGACCTGCTGGCCTTCTTTGCCGACCGCCTGAAGGTGTTCCTGCGCGAACAGGGCGTGCGTCATGACCTGATTGCCGCCGTCTTTGGTCTGGGCAACGAGGATGATCTGGTCCGCCTGCTGAAACGTGTGGACGCTCTGGGTGGTCTGGTCAACAGCGACGATGGCGCCAACCTGCTGGCCGCCTATCGCCGGGCGATGAACATCGTCCGCATCGAAGACAAAAAGGATGGCCCGCACGACGGCCCGGTTGACCCAGCGGCGCTGGTGCAGGCCGAAGAGCAGGCGCTGTTCGCCGCGCTGCAACAGGTCGAGGCTGCTGCCGCCCCGGCGCTGGCCGCCGAAGACTATGCCGGGGCGGTCGCCGCCCTTGCCGGTCTGCGTGCTCCGCTCGATGCCTTCTTTGATCAGGTGACGGTCAACGCTGCCGACCACCGCGCCAACCGCCTGCGCCTGCTGGCGCGGATCGGACAGGCGATGGGTCAGGTGGCCGACTTCTCGGCGGTCGAGGGCTAACCCCGCGACCACCACCAGCAACCGGCACCAGCAACCGGTTTCAGGGGGATGGCGTCACGCCGTCCCCCTTTCCCCACACGGCCCCCCTCCAACCGGGGTCGATGGGAGTTCCCCAGGGACTGCGGAACCAGCCGTGGCCCCGTCCAACCGCTCTAAATGCCCCCCAGGGAGAGCTGCGATAATGTCGAAGTGGGTGTACACCTTTGGTGATGGCAAGGCTGAAGGCCGTGCCGACATGAAGAACCTTCTCGGTGGCAAGGGTGCCAACCTGGCCGAGATGTCCAACATCGGAATCCCCGTGCCAGCGGGCTTTACCATCACCACCGAGGTCTGCACGTATTATTACGCCAACGGCAACCAGTACCCGGCGGAACTGATGGATCAGGTCCGCACCGCACTGACCGATGTCGAAGGCATCATGGGTGCCAAATTCGGCGATGCCGGCAACCCGTTGCTGGTCTCCGTCCGTTCCGGCGCGCGGGCGTCGATGCCCGGCATGATGGATACCGTGCTGAACCTCGGCCTGAACGACCAGACGGTCGAAGGCCTGATCGCCCAGTCGGGCGATGCCCGCTTTGCCTATGACAGCTATCGCCGCTTCATCCAGATGTACAGCGACGTGGTGCTGGAAATCGACCACCACCACTTCGAAGACCTGCTGGAAGACCTGAAGGCCGACCGCGGCTATAACCTCGACACCGAACTGGGCGCGGACGACTGGAAAGAACTGGTCGGCAAGTACAAGGCCAAGGTGGCCGAGCAACTGGGCCGCCCGTTCCCCGAAGACCCGACCGAACAGATGTGGGGCGCTGTCGGCGCCGTGTTCGGCTCGTGGATGAACCAGCGCGCGATCACCTATCGCCGTCTGCATGACATCCCGGAATCGTGGGGCACCGCCGTCAACGTGCAGGCGATGGTGTTCGGCAACATGGGCGATGACTGCGCCACCGGCGTGGCCTTTACCCGTGACCCGTCGACCGGCGAGAACACCTTCTACGGTGAATATCTGGTCAACGCTCAGGGCGAAGACGTGGTGGCCGGGATCCGCACCCCGCAGCACCTGACCATCGAAGGCAAGACCCGCAACGAGTCCGACCTGCCGGCGATGGAAGAAGTGATGCCGGGCCTGTTTGCCGAGCTGGATGCCATTCGTCACCGTCTGGAAGCCCACTACAAAGACATGCAGGACATGGAGTTCACCATCCAGGGCGGCAAGCTGTGGATGCTCCAGACCCGCAACGGCAAGCGCACCTCCGCCGCCTCGCTGAAGATCGCCGTCGATATGGCCAACGAGGGCCTGATCGACAAAAAGGAAGCCATCATGCGCATCGACCCGATGCAGCTTGATCAGCTTCTGCACCCGACACTGGACCCCAAGGCTCCGCGTGACGTGATCGCCAGCGGCCTGCCGGCCTCGCCCGGTGCGGCTTCCGGCAAGGTGGTGTTCTCGGCCGAAGACGCCGAAGACTGGGCCAAGCGCGGCGAAAAGGTGATCCTCGCCCGTATCGAAACCAGCCCCGAAGACATCGGCGGCATGCACGTCGCTCAGGGCATCATCACCACCCGTGGCGGCATGACCAGCCACGCAGCGGTGGTTGCCCGTGGCATGGGCCGTCCCTGCGTCGCCGGTGCAGGCATGATCCGTATCAACTACGCCGAAAAGCTGTTCACCATCAGCGGGCTGACCATCAAGGAAGGCGATGTGGTGACGCTGGACGGTTCGACCGGCCAGATCATGCGCGGCGAAGTGCCGACCATCCAGCCGGAACTGACCGGTGACTTTGCCGCCCTGATGGAGTGGGCCGACGCTGGCCGTCGCCTGAAGGTGCGCACCAACGCCGAAACCCCGCTCGACGCCCAGACCGCCCGCAAGTTCGGGGCCGAAGGCATCGGCCTGTGCCGCACCGAGCACATGTTCTTTGATCCGCTGCGCATCATCCACATGCGCCAGATGATCGTGGCGCAGGACGAAGCCGGTCGCCGGGCGGCGCTGGAAAAGCTGTTGCCGTACCAGCGTCAGGACTTCATCGACCTGTTCTCGATCATGCAGGGCCTGCCGGTGACCATCCGCCTGCTCGATCCGCCGCTGCATGAATTCCTGCCGCACACCCAGGACGAAATGCAGGAAGTCGCCAACGCGGCGGGCGTCGAGCTGAAGACCATCCGCACGCTGGTCGCCACCCTGTCGGAATCCAACCCGATGCTCGGCCATCGTGGCTGCCGTCTGGGCATCAGCTACCCGGAAATCTACGAGATGCAGGCGCTGGCCATCTTCCAGGCGGCGGTGCAGGTGTCTCAGGCCTCGGGCCAGACCGTGGTTCCCGAAGTGATGATCCCGCTGATCGGCACCCGCAAGGAACTCGATCTGCTGAAGGCGGTGGTCGACAAGGCCGCAGCGCAGGTGTTCGCCGAAACCGGCACCACCCTGAGCTATGCCGTCGGCACCATGATCGAACTGCCGCGCGCTGCCCTGCGCGCTGCCGAAATCGCCGAAAGCGCCGAATTCTTCTCGTTCGGCACCAACGACCTGACCCAGACCACTCTGGGCATGTCGCGTGATGACTCCGGCCCGTTCCTCGAAACCTACCGCCTGCGCGGCATCTATGAAAAAGACCCGTTTGCCACCATCGACCGTGATGGCGTCGGTGAACTGGTCAGGATTGCCGCCGAACGTGGTCGTTCGACCCGCGCCGGGATCAAGATGGGCATCTGTGGGGAACACGGGGGCGACCCGGCCTCGATCGCCTTCTGCGAAGAGATCGGCCTCGACTACGTGTCCTGCTCGCCATACCGCGTGCCGATCGCCCGTCTGGCGGCTGCTCAGGCAGCCATCGGCGGCGAGATCAACGGCACGAAGTAATCCGGCTGTGAGCCTGCAGGACAGGGAAGAAGGACGTGGAGCGCTGCTCCACACCTCGCTGGGGCCAGTCGGCCCCAGACCCCGTTCCTTTGATCATCAAGGAAAAAAGGGGGCTCGGGGGCAATAGAGCATTTTCAAGTTGACTGTCTCCGGTCAACGGCTCGGAAAATGCGGCACGAAAAGCGGAGAGCGTTTTCGCTCAGTGTGAAAACGCTCTAGCCCCCGAACGGGGTTGGGCGGTAGCCCACTCTCTTTCAGCGACTGTCGTCTCCTGTGGTATGACTCGCCCTCACAGCCGCAAGGCTTTGTTTCGCTGCACTCACTGATTTGAAAAAGGACGTAGCGGGTCATCCGTTAGAGCAGTGAGCGCAAAAGTGGTTCCGGTTTTGCGCAAAATCACTGCGACAAAATAGAAACCTGGACCAGCGTGCCTACGTCAGGTCTAACGCACGCTGGTCCAGGTCCTTTTTTTTCTGTCTGGAGCTTCCCCTGATGACGGCCTCCCTCTCGTTCGCCGCCCTGCGTACCGGCGGCAAAGCAGCGCTGGCGCGGGCGCTGGCCATGATCGAAGCCCGCCCCGATGCCCAGGAAACCATCGACCTGCTGTCTGCCGCCTATGCCGAGCCACAGGCCCATGTGGTCGGCATCACCGGCCCGCCCGGCGTCGGCAAATCCACCCTGATCAATGCCCTGATCGCCGGATGGCGACAGCGTAACCGCCGGGTGGCGGTGATCGCCGTTGATCCGTCGTCCCGCCGCTCGGGCGGGGCCTTGCTCGGCGACCGCACCCGCCTGACCACCGACCCGGAAGACAGTGGCATTTTTGTCCGCTCAATGGCCGCCCGCGACCGGCTGGGCGGTCTGGCCGGGCTGACCGTTGGCGCGATGGTGCTGATGCGGGCGCTGTATGACGTGGTGCTGATTGAAACGGTCGGCGTCGGCCAGTCGGAAACCGACGTGGTGCGGGTGGCCGACACCGTGCTGTTCTGCGTTCAGCCCGGCTCTGGCGACAGCCTGCAATTCATGAAGGCCGGAATCGCCGAAATCCCCCACATCGTGCTGGTGACCAAGGCCGACATGGACCGCGAAGCCCGCCGCGCCCGCGCCGATGTCGAAGGCGCGCTGTCGCTGGCCTCGGAAGAAAGCGACTGGCTGATTCCGGTGCTGCTGGTGTCATCCCAACGCGGCGAAGGGGTGGATCAGGTGATCGACACCATCGACCAACACGCCACCCATCTCGGCCCCCAGCGGGCGAGTGTCCGGCAGGCGCAGGCCGAGGACTGGCTGGCCGAGTTCGTCCGCGAGCGTTTTGGCCGCGAGGGCCTGAAGCGGGCCGGAACCCTGACGCTGGCGGCGGGGAGTTCGCCGTTCAGTGCGCTGGCCGAGGTGGCCGGGCGGTTGCGGGGTTAAGCCAGAGGGGAAGGAAGGGACGTGGAGCGCTGCTCCACACCTCGCCGGGACTAAACACCTAATCGGCAAACAGAGCTTTTTACATGTGCACATATTACTTGAAGGATAAAGCGCGAACTGATGGCCTGTGAAGCTGGTCAATAGACTTGGTTTTACTGACGGCCACTGGCGGAATTGGACATCCGCCAGTGGCTGCCTAAGGGTATACATAGACCCCTCAAAAAAACTCAAAACGAGTGAAATTAACTTCAGGCTGTGCCCATTTCTGGCCGGGACGCGCCTGTCATGACAAGTGGTACTTGGCCAAGAGCGGATACTGAGTTAGGGCTATCCGCCGTCTAACGCGCTAACAACTTTTACGAATTACAACGAGCTGTGCTCTACAAACTCATCCCCCACCCACTCAATGACGCTTATATTGTTTTGATGAAGTAAGACGCGCAGATCATGACGCAGCGGGGATGGCACAAGCACTGCCATTCGAGGCCTCGGATTAATAAAGCGGACGTAATCTAGCAATTGTCCGAGCGCCATTCTGATATCTTCTCGGGTCACAGTACCCTTTGCTTCTATTAACATGTTCCTATCTACATCAAATAGGTCAGTGAAAAGCGGATTTACCTCATCTTCTGGATAGATTTTGTGTCGAATTAGCCTCCTTTGCTGACTCTCTACATAGAACTTGTACTGCTGTACAAGCGCCGCTTCACGGCGCTCAGCCTCGGTCGATTTCCGTTCTGGTTCAAGAGCCATTTTTTCAGTCAGATGCTGCTCTACAGCTACACTTGAAACGCTACATTTTTGGGCTGGCGAGATTCTACTTATGTTGCTGGCTTGCATCGCATCAAGTGGTTTAAGACGAAACACTATTATGCTACGCAGCGGCCCGTTACCGAACTCTGGGCCATTAGTTTCATAGTGGTCTACGTACTCAAACTGGCCTGCATATGTGACTGGTTTGCCTGTGCTATTCCCTAGGAAAAGATGTAGCTCTCGCTTCGCGGAAACATGGTCTCGGATTGCCTTGTTACCGCGCTTCATCAATTGATCACCATGCGCCCCCTCTCCAGAGTAGTGAAATAGGTTATCTGCACCCCATCCGTCAGCGTACCCATATTTCTCCCCGCTAGCCAAAACGCTGAAAAGCATCAGGACTGGATGGGCAGACGAGGGGCTGATGCCGCTCTGTGTTTGCCCACCAAGCATATCATGTAACCTGCTCCTGAGAATTTTGTCACCCAGCTTCAAGCCAAGACCAACTGCATCCAAATAGGACATTAAATTTCTCCATATCTATAAGAGACATTAATTTTTGACATCTCTTTATGATTCATAAAAATCACATCAATAATTTCTTATCAAGGACGCATATCGTTGCATTGAGACTGACCGTCGCGATCATCGTTTAGTAGGGGGCGGGGATAGCACGCGCTTGCCTTTCATCCCTTTATGCTCTATACGAGTACAAGATAAATACTCTATCAGAGCACAAGAACAGCCCTCCCTCCGAGCACAAATACCGCACTCAGGGAGAGCATAACCCGCCAGCCCCCTCCACCCCGCAGCCTACGAGCCGACCATGAACGCTGAAACACCCGCGCTTCCCGTCCTGCCAGCCGCGCTGGAGGGTTTGATTACCGCCATCGAATGGCCGCAGCTCGCCCCGCTGGTGGCCGAGATCAACCGCCTGAAGATCGAGCGGGATGCGGTGATTCTGGCCCACAACTACATGCGGCCGGAAATCTTCCACTGCGTGGCCGACATCACCGGCGACTCGCTGGCGCTGGCGCAGAAAGCGGTCGAAGCCACCGCCTCGGTGATCGTGATGGCCGGAGTGCATTTCATGGCCGAAACCGCCAAGGTGCTGAACCCGGACAAGGTGGTGCTGATGCCCGACCTGCAAGCGGGCTGCTCGCTGGCCGAGGCGATCACCGCCGATGATGTCCGCCGCCTGAAGGCTGAGCATCCCGGCCTGCCGGTGGTGGTCTATGTCAACACCTCCGCCGAGGTGAAGGCAGAAGCGGATGTCTGTTGCACCTCGGGCAATGCGGTGCAGGTGGTCGAAAGTATCTGTGCCGAATGGGGTGTGGACCGCTGCCTGCTGTTGCCTGACCGCTATCTGGCGGAAAACATCGCCGCCCAGACCCACTATGGCATCATTTCCTTCCCCGGAGCCTGCGAAGTCCACGAGCTGTACACCCCCGAAGACATTGCCGACATCCGCGACAGCTTTGGCGATGATCTGGTGGTAATCGCTCACCCGGAATGCCCGCGTCCGGTGGTCGAAGCCGCCGACTTTGCCGGATCGACGGCGCAGATGATCGACTTCATCCGCGACCAGTCTCCGGCGCGGGTGCTGCTGGTGACCGAATGCTCGATGGGGGAAAACCTGATGGCCTCGGCTCCGCAAACCGAGTTCATTCGTGCCTGTAACATGTGCCCGCACATGAAACGGATCACGCTGGAGAAAATCCGCGACTCCCTGCTGACCCTCGAACCGCAGATTACCGTTGACCCGGCCATTGCCCGCAAGGCCCGCCTGTCGGTGGACCGCATGCTGGCCTGTGGCCGCAATACCCCGATCGCTCCTGAACCGGAGGCCCGGTGATGACCCACTCTTCTCTGCCGCCGGTGGTGGTGATCGGCAGCGGCGCGGCTGGCCTGTCCGCCGCCCTGTCGCTGGCCCCGCTGCCGGTAATGGTCCTCAGCAAGACCGCCAGCCTGACCGCAGGCTCGACCCCGTGGGCGCAAGGCGGCATCGCGGCGGCGCTGGCCGAGGCCGATCAGCCAGCCCTGCATGCCGCCGATACCGTCAGCGCCGGAGCCGGTCTGACCGATGGCAGCATCGCCGCCCTGCTGGCCCACGAAGGCCCGCGCGCCATCGCCCGCCTGCTGGCGCAGGGGATGCCGTTTGACCGTACCAGCGATGGCCGTCTGGCACTGGCCCGCGAAGCCGCTCACGGACAGGCCCGGGTGATCCATGCCGGGGGCGATTCCACCGGCAAACACGTCGCCGCCACCCTGCTGGCCGAGGTCGCCAACACTCCGTCGATCACCTGTTGCAGTGACTCGCTGGCGGTTGACCTGATCCTTGACCCACACAGCAACAGCCTGCGCGGCGTGCTGATCCTCGACCCAACCGGCTGGCGCATCCAGCCCGCCAGCGCGGTGGTGCTGGCCAGCGGTGGCATGGGGATGGCCTGGCGCGAGACCACCAACCCGCCGGAAAATACCGGCGACGGTCTGGCGATGGCCGCCCGCGCCCGCGCCCTGCTGGCTGATCTCGAATTCATGCAGTTCCACCCTACCGCGCTGGCCGTTCCCGATAGCGACGGCTCGCGGCTGCCGCTGCTGACCGAAGCCCTGCGCGGCTCCGGCGCGGTGCTGCTCGACCGGGACGGGGTGGCGTTCATGGCCGCCGAACACCCGCTGGCCGATCTGGCTCCGCGGGATGTGGTGGCGCGTGCCGTCGGCAAACGGGCGGCAGCAGGGCAGCCGGTGTTCCTCGACCTGCGTCCGGCGCTGGCCCGTGATGGTGCCGGGCACTTCCCGCAGGTGCTGGAAAGCTGCCGCGCCCATGGCTTTGACCCGTTCACCGCTCCGGTGCCGGTGGTTCCCGCCGCCCACTATCACATGGGCGGAGTGGTCACCGATCACCGCGGACGCACCAGCCTCAGCGGCCTGTGGGCCTGCGGCGAAGTGGCCTGTACCGGCGTCCATGGTGCCAACCGGCTGGCCTCGAACTCGCTGCTGGAAGCGCTGGTGTTTGGTGACCGGGTGGCCGCTGACATCACGCTGGCCGCCGCCGATGGCCGCCTGAACCGCGAGATGGCGATTGCCGCCGTCAGCATCCCCGCCGTGCGCGATGGCGCGGGCTGCCGTGCGCTGCGCGACGCCCTGCGCGTCCTGTGCAGCCGCGCCTTGGGGCTGGTGCGCGACGGTGACGGCCTGCGCGCGGCCATCGACGAGGTGGCCCGCCTTGATCAGCAGTTCTCCGCCCTGCCACGGGTCGCCCCCTCGCTCGCCGATGGGCAGGCCTGGGCCGAGGCCCGTTCCCTGCTGACCCTGCTGCCGTTGCTGCTGGCCAGCGCCGAACACCGGCAAGAGAGCCGGGGCGCCCATTGCCGCCTTGACCACCCGCAGCCGCGCGAGGCCTTTTGCCACCGGCTGACCGTCCGGCAGGGACGCACCCCGCGCAGTGCGGAAATCCTCCCCTTGCACGGTCTGGCAGGCGAACCGTCAAACCCCGCCCCGGCCAGCACCCTGTTTCCCCTTCAGTCCGTTCCCCGGAGCCCAGCATGACCCTGTCCGCCCCCCATCCGCTGATCATCGAGCCCCTGTTGCGCGACGCCCTGCGCGAAGACATGGGGCGGGCCGGTGACATCACCACTGATGCCATCGCCCCGCCGGGGATGACCGCCCGCGCCGAGGTCAAGCTGCGCAAGGCAGGCCGGGTGTGCGGTTTGCCGATGGCCGAGCTGGTGTTCCGGCTGGTCGATCCGGCGGTGGTGTTTGACATCCACCACCCCGACGGCAGCGACGTCGACCCCGGCACCACCGTTGCCACCGTCTCCGGCCCGGCCCGTGGCATCCTGACCGGCGAGCGGGTGGCCCTGAACCTGCTGGGCCGCCTGTCGGCGATTGCCACCAACACCCGCCAGTGCGTGGCGATTGCCAAGCCGCTGGGCTGTGACATTGCCTGTACCCGCAAGACCACCCCGGGCCTGCGGGTGCTGGAAAAGTACGCCGTCCGCACCGGCGGCGGCACCAATCACCGCTTTGGGCTGGATGATGCGGTGCTGATCAAGGACAACCACATTGCGGTGGCCGGCGGCATCACCGAAGCGGTGCGGCGGGCCAAAAGCAGTCTCGGCCACATGGTGAAAATCGAGGTCGAAGTGGATACCCTCGACCAGTTGCGCGAACTGCTGGCAACCGGGGCCGATGCGGTTCTGCTCGACAACATGGGCCCGGATCAACTGCGCGCAGCGGTGGCGCTGGTCGCCGGGCGGATGACCACCGAGGCTTCGGGGGGGGTGACCCTCGACAATCTGGCCGCCATTGCCGCCAGCGGGGTCAATCTGGTCTCGCTGGGCTTCCTGACCCACAGCGCCCAGTCGCTGGATGTCGGACTGGACTTCATCGGGTAAAAAAATTCCCCCCGCAGGATGGCTGTCCTGCGGGGGGAAAGGCACCTCGCAATCAGGTGCCGCTGCTGATGGTGGTTTTGGTCACCGCCAGATAGGTCCCAACATCGGTAAAGGCGGGCATCATGAAGTTGCCGTTCTTGAACACCGTCAGCGGCTCGGCCATGTTGGACTTCACCGTCAGCGGGGTCCCTTTCTGGAGCAGCTCGGATACGGCAGTCCCGGCCTTTTCCGCGTCCGCCTGAGCCACACCGACACCGATCAGTCCTTCCGACAGGGTCTGCGACAGGACATCGGCCTGCTGCGCCAGCAGGCCCGGCTGTTCCTTGTCCAGCTCTTTTTGCAAACGCGGTGCCAGCCCCTTCAGATCAATCCGGAAGCTGTTGTTCAACAGCTTGATATTGCCTGCCAGTCCAAGGAGGCCCAGCACCTGCCCACCGATCTCCTGCTGCGATGCGGTTCCAGAAGAGGCCAGTTCGCTCAGGACAATAAACGACTGCATAAATTCTTCGCTGACACCGCCATAGCCGACGTCCAGAGACAGGTTCAGCATGTCCTTGACGCTCAGCGACACGGTAGAGGTGGTTTGTTGCAACTTTCCATCATAGTCAGAAGACAGGCTGATATCACCGTACAGAACGCCATACCCCATCTGTGCCATATGCTGCACGAGCATTTGATCTCTTGGCGACAGGGCTTGCCGATTGGCCAGTTCGACCAACGGCACCCTCACCCCATTCGCACTGATCGTCCCCTTGTACATGTAGCCATTCCGGAATTCGGTATCCTTGACCGAAAGCTCGTCAATGGTCACCCCTTGCGCTTCGGGGGCGGTCACGGCAATCCCCTTGATCGACGCCGATCCCAGCGGCGAGGCCGTCACCTCCTGATAGGTGACCTTGCCCTGCAACTTGCTGGCCACCAGAAACTTGTCAATCTCGGCTCTGGCGAATTCTGTTGCCTTGTGCGTGGCATAGACCCAGCCCCCCACGGCCAGACCAACCACCACCACACCGGCCAGTCCGCCGATCAACACCTTTTTGGACATCGTTTTGTCACCCGGTTTAGAAAAAAGGTCGGCGGTACGCTCACCCGACCCGCGTTTTGCTGATAAAACCCCAAGAACAAGGGTAGTACATCAATACCGTCACCATGGGAAGATCAATGCGGCACGAAACCCCTATTGGTAGGTCATGCTGGAGGCAAAAGAGGGCTTTTTGACGACGGCATCACGGCAATTTTGCGACAGGCCTGAATAGCCTTTTTATTAAAACGGGTATTCCGTAAGATTTATACATCATATATGTTACAGGGTAGATCCCCGCCCGTCCTTGCCCTGCCAGAGGCTGTACCGTCGATGAAACTGACCAGCTTTTCCAACTACTGCGTCCGCCTGCTGATGATTGCCGCCGTGCGCTCGCCCACCCTGACCACCATCCGGGAAAGCTCGGCCCGCTTCGGTATTTCCGAGGCCCATCTGGTGAAGTGCGTCCATCATCTGGGAGCCTGGGGCTATCTGGACACCGTGCGCGGCAACAGGGGCGGCTTTCGGCTGGCGGTCGCCCCCGAGGCGATTGTGCTGGGCGCAGTGATCCGCAAAACCGAAGACGGCTTCAAGCTGGTGGAATGCTTTGATCCGGCAACCAACACCTGTCCGCTGATCCATGCCTGCCATTTCCGCAAGGCGTTGCAAGCGGCCAATGCCGCCTTTCTGGCAGTGCTCGATTCGGTCACGCTGGCCGACCTCGCCGCCAACAAGGCGGAATTGCAGGCGATTTTTGCCCTTGATGCGGTCCAGCCCGTGCCGGTTCCGGCGGTTCCCGTGTTGGAAACCGGCTGTCCGCTGCGGCCTGCCTCCCCATAACATTAGAGAGACCTAAATATTTATTGACGATAAATCTTTGAAGGCGTATCCCGAAGGCAGAGCCGCTCTTGCTCCGCCCGCGCATCGCCCCGGCCCCTGCCCTGTCTGCACTGGCCGCAGGCGTTGCGTCCTTCAACGCCCTCATCCGGGAGATCGTCCTGATGATCGACCAGACATTTGTCGAACTGTCCCGCTGGCAGTTCGCCGTCACCGCGCTATACCACTTCCTGTTTGTTCCCCTGACGCTGGGCCTCAGCTGGCTGCTGGTGATCATGGAAACAACCTATGTGATGACCGGCAAAGAGATTTACCGCGACATGACCCGCTTTTGGGGCAAGCTGTTCGGGATCAACTTTGCTCTCGGGGTCACCACCGGCCTGACGATGGAATTTGAATTCGGTACCAACTGGTCCTATTACGCCCACTATGTCGGGGACGTGTTCGGCGCGCCGCTGGCAATCGAAGGCCTGATGGCCTTTTTCCTCGAATCCACCTTCATCGGGCTGTTCTTCCTTGGCTGGGACAAGCTCGGCAAACGCCAGCATCTGGCGGTGACTTTCTTCACTGCATTGGGGTCGAACCTGTCGGCCCTGTGGATTCTGGTCGCCAACGGCTGGATGCAAAACCCGGTCGGGGCGGTGTTTTCGCCCGAAACCATGCGCATGGAAATGATGAGCTTTACCGAGGTGTTCCTGAACCCGGTAGCGCAGGTGAAATTCGTCCACACGGTGGCGGCGGGATACGTTACCGCCTCGATGTTCGTGCTGGGCATTTCCTCGTGGTACCTGCTGAAAGGGCGCGATCTGGCCTTTGCCCGCCGCTCGTTTGCGGTGGCTGCCGGTTTCGGGCTGGCCTCATGTCTGGCGGTGATCGTGCTGGGTGATGAAAGCGGTTATGAGCTGGGCGACGTGCAAAAGGTCAAGCTGGCCGCCATCGAAGCCGAATGGAAAACCGAACCGGCCCCGGCCAGCTTCACCCTGTTCGGCTTCCCGTCACAGGAAACGCAGGAAACCCATGCCGCCCTCAAGGTGCCGTACCTGCTGGGTCTGATCGCCACCCGCTCGACCGATACCGAGGTCAAGGGACTGGCCGACCTGCAACGCGACCACGAAGCCCGCATCCGCTCCGGTCAGATCGCCTATGGCGCCCTGCAAAAAATCCGCGCGGGCGACAGCAGCCCGGACACCCGCGCCACCTTTGACGCCCATGCGACGGACATCGGCTATGGCCTGCTGCTGAAGCAGTTTGTCGAAGACCCCACCACCGCCAGCGAGGCACAGATTCAGGCGGCGGCGGCCTCGACCATCCCCACCGTCTGGCCGCTGTTCTGGGGCTTTCGCCTGATGGTCGCCTTTGGCTTTACCATGCTGTTCATCTTTGCCGCCGCCTTTGTGCTGAACGCCAGCCGCCGTCTGGAACAGCACCGCTGGCTGTTGTGGATGGCGGTGGCCGCCATTCCCCTGCCGTGGCTGTCCTGTGAACTGGGGTGGTTCGTCGCCGAGTTTGGCCGCCAGCCGTGGGCGATTGGCGAAGTCCTGCCAACCTTCCTCGCCACCTCCAGCCTGACCTCCGGCGACCTGATTTTCTCGCTGGCCGGCTTTGCCACCTTTTACACCGTGCTGCTGATCATCGAAGTGTTCCTGATGGTGAAATACGCCCGTCTGGGGCCCAGTGCCCTGCACACCGGCCGCTATCATTTTGAAGCCCATCCGGCGGAATAAGGAGGCTGTGATGCTGGACTATGAAACCCTGAAACTGGTGTGGTGGGTGCTGGTCGGCACCCTGCTGATCGGCTTTGCCATCACCGACGGCATGGACATGGGCGTCGGCAGCCTGCTGCCGTTCGTCGCCCGCAACGATACCGAACGCCGGATTGCCATCAACACCGTCGGCCCGCACTGGGACGGCAATCAGGTGTGGTTCATCACCGCAGGCGGGGCGATCTTTGCCGCCTGGCCTGCGGTCTATGCGGCGGCGTTCTCCGGCTTTTACATGGCGATGCTGCTGGTGCTGTTTGCGCTGTTCTTTCGCCCGGTCGGCTTTGATTACCGCTCGAAAATCGACCATCCGCGCTGGCGGAGTGCGTGGGACTGGGGGCTGTTCATTGGCGGAGCCGTCCCGGCGCTGATCTTTGGCGTTGCCTTTGGCAACCTGCTGCAAGGGGTGCCGTTCCGCCTCGACGAACTGCTGCGGGTGCATTATCAAGGCTCGCTGCTGGCCGCCCTGCTGCCGCTGCTGAACCCGTTTGCCCTGCTGACCGGCCTGCTCAGCCTGACCATGCTGACCGTCCACGGCGGGCTGTGGTTGCAGTTGCGCGCCTCGGGCGAGGTGGCCGAGCGGTCGCGGCGGCTGGTCCGGCTGCTCGCCCCGCTGGTGACGCTGGCCTTCGGGCTGGCCGGGCTGTGGCTGTGGAGCGCCATTGACGGCTATCGCATCGTTGCCGAACCGTCCCATGCTGCCCTGCCCAACCCGCTGGCCAAAACGGTGGTGCGCGCCGCCGGGGCGTGGTTCGACATCTACCACAGCCAGCCGCTGGCACTGCTGGCTCCGGCGGTCGGGCTGCTGGCCCCGCTGCTGACCGCCCTGCTGGCCTCGGCCCGCCGTCCGGGACTGGGCTTTGTCACCAGCGCGCTGGCGATGGCAGGCATCATTGCCACCGCCGGACTGGCGATGTTCCCGTTCATCATGCCGTCCAGTCTGGACCCGAACTCCAGCCTGACTGTCTGGGATGCCGCCTCCAGCCACAAGACCCTGACCGTGATGTTCTGGGCGGTGGTGATCTTTTTGCCGATCGTATTGGCCTACACTGTCTGGTGTTATACCCGCATGTGGGGCCGCGTAACCGCCGAAGAGATAAACAAGAATTCACATTCCGCCTACTAAACCACAAGGAGGCCCCTCAGATGTGGTATTTTGCATGGATTCTGGGCGTAACTGCCGCCGCCGCTATCGCCGTCATCAATGTCATGTGGTACGAATTCCGCGATACCCTCGACAGCGATGACGACCGACGGAAAACCCCGTGACAAAAACTGCCGATACCTCTTCCCTGATCCGCACGGCTGGCCGGACGGCGGGACGCCTGATGCCGCTGGCCCTGACCGCCCGTGCGGTGCAGGGCCTGACCGGACTGGCCGCCGCCTGGATCATGGCCGACATCATCACCATGGTGGTGTTTGCCAGGGCCGACCTTGCCGCCTGCCAGAGCCGGATCGCCGCTCTGGCGGGTCTGTTTTTGCTCCGCCTGGTGCTGGGGCAACTGACCGAACACCTGACCCTGCGCGCAGGATCGGCCATCCGTCGCCACCTGTTTGCCCGCCTGCTGGACCATACGATGCGCCTTGGTCCGGTGCGGCTGGCCGATACCTCACCGGGGGAAATGGCCGCCGTCCATCTGGACGCGGTGGCCGGAACCGAAGCCTATTGGCGGCGCTGGCTGCCGGCCCGCGCGCCGGTGATGGTTCTGCCGCCGGTGATTCTGGCGATCACCCTGCCGCTCGACTGGCAGACGGCGGGCATTCTGGCCCTCAGCCTGCCGCTGATGCCGCTGTTCCTGATTCTGGCGGGCAAGGCGGCGCAGAAAGCCAATCAGCGCCAGTGGGCCACCCTGCTGCGGCTGGGCGGCCACCTGCTGGAAGCCCTGCGCGGCCTGCCGGACCTGAAGGTCCTGCGCGCCAGCCAGCGGATGGTCGAGGCGGTCGGTGCAATGGCCGAAGCCTATCGCCGCGACACCATGAGCGTGTTGCGCAAGGCGTTCCTGTCGGCGCTGGTGCTGGAATTCTTTGCCTCGGTTTCGGTGGCGCTGGTGGCGGTGCTGATCGGGTTCCGCCTGCTTGATGGATCGCTTGATTTTCACACCGGCTTTTTCCTGCTGCTGCTGGCCCCCGAATTCTATACGCCGCTGCGCCTGATGGGCACCCAGCGCCACGCCCGCATGGAAGCCACTGCCGCCGCCGAAAAGATTTCCGCCTTCCTCGCCCGTCCGGTTCCCGAGGTTTCTGCCGTCGCCACACCGGTCCCGGCCTGGCAAACCCTGCGCCTGGAAAACGTGACGGTGCGCTATGGCAGTGGCCGCACGGCGCTGAACGGCCTGTCTCTGACCATCCGCGCGGGCGAGCATGTCGCCATCGTCGGCGAAAGCGGTGCTGGCAAGACCACCCTGTTCGGCCTGTTGTGCGGCTTCATCACCCCGGACAGCGGCGGAATTTTTCTTGATAACCAGCCGTTGTCCAGCCTGTCGCTGACCGACTGGCGGCAACAGGTGACCCATCTGGCGCAACGCTCGCACCTGCCGCATGGAACGGTGGCCGACGCCATCGCCATGGGGCGGGCGCTGACCGCCAGCGGCGCGCCTGACCCGGCCCGTCTGCACGCCGCCATCCACGACGCCGAGGCCGAGGCCTTCATCGCCCGTCTGCCGCACGGGGTACAGACGGTGATCGGCGATGGAGGCCATGGCCTGTCCGGCGGCGAAGCGCAACGGATGGCGCTGGCGCGGGCCTTTTATGCCCCCGGCCCGCTGGTCCTGTGCGACGAGCCGACCGCCCACCTTGACCCCGCCACCGAGCAGGCCATCACCCTCGCCCTGCATCGCCTGCGACAAGGCCGCACCATGCTGACCATTGCCCATCGCCTGTCCACCGTGCGCGACGCTGACCGCATCGTGGTGTTGTCCGCCGGGCAGGTGATCGAAGACGGTCCCCACGAGGCGCTGCTGGCGCAGGGCGGAGCCTATGCCCGCATGGTTGCCACCCGAAAGGGAGAACAGACCACCCTGAAGGGAGAACAGAAATGAGCACCCTGTGGCGTCTGTTGTCTCTGGGCCGCCCGCAAGCGGGCTGGATCGCCCTGTCGATCGTCATTTCCACCGCGGCCACCCTCGCCAACATCGGCCTGCTGGCCACCTCGGGCTGGTTCATCACCGCCATGGGGCTGGCCGGGGTGGCCGGACTGACCATCAACTATTTCACCCCCGCCGCCCTGATCCGCATGTTTGCGATCATCCGTACCGGCGGGCGCTATGCCGACCGGGTGATCAGCCACGAAGCCACCCTGCGTCTGCTGACCACCATCCGCAGCCGTCTGTTCGCCGGACTGGAACCGCTGGTGCCTGCCGATACCGGCGACCTCGGGACCGGCGATCTGGTCACCCGCCTGACCAAAGACACCGACCGCCTTGAACTGGTGTTCCTGCGGCTGGTGTCGCCGCTGTCGGTGGCGGTGCTGACGGTGGCGGTGATCATTGCGGTGCTGGCCCTGCTGGTGCCCGCGCTGGCGCTGGCGGTGGCTGTCATTTTGATTGCGGGTGGCTTTGTGCTGCCTGCGATCCTCGGGCAACTGGCCCGTCCGGCGGGCGAGACCATCACCGCCCAGACGGCCGAACTGCGCCGCGAGCTGACCGAAACCTTCGATGGCCTGTCGCCGTTGTTGATGACCGGAGCCGCTGCCGCCCGCACACAGCGGTTACAGCAGCAGATGGATGCCCTGCTGACTGCCGAACAACAGGTGGCCCGGCTGGGCCTGACCGGACAGGCCGGAGTGGCCCTGTCGGCCGATCTGGCAGTGGTCGCGGCGATGGTCCTGCTGATCCCGCTGGTCGCCACTGGTGCGCTGGAGGGAGCCTCGCTGACCATGGTGGTGCTCGGCCTGCTGGCCAGCGCCGAGGCTCTGGCCGCCGTTCCCGATGCCCTGACCGGCATTCCCGCCGCGCTGGCTTCGGCCCGGCGGATTTTTGCCATTCTGGACCGCACACCGTCGGTCTGTGATCCGGCCCAACCTTTACCGCTGTCCGCCAGTACCGACCTGCGGCTGTCTGACGTGCGCGTGCATTACCCCGATCAGGGCCGCGCCTCGCTGGATGGCCTGACGCTGGACATTCCGGCAGGCAGCCGGGTCGCCATCGTCGGGGAAAGCGGGGCAGGAAAATCCACCCTCGCCGCCCTGCTGCTGCGCCTGCGCGATCCCGACAGCGGTCAGGTCACACTGGGCGGGCTGGACCTGCGCAGCCTGACGCAGGACGACCTGCACAGCCGGATCACCATGGTCCGCCAAAGCCCCTACATCCTGTCCGGCCCGCTGGCCGACAGCCTGCGGCTGGGGGCACCCGATGCCACCGCCGAACAGGTGCAGGCGGCAGTCAAGGCCGCCGGGTTTGATCGTGTGCTGGCCCGCCTGCCCGATGGCGAAAAGACCATGGTCGGCACCGCCGGGCAAACCCTGTCCGGCGGCGAAGTCCGCCGTCTGGCGATTGCCCGCGCCCTGCTGACCGGCGCACCGGTCCTGCTGCTGGACGAACCCGGCGAAGGGCTGGACCCACTGACCGAACAGGCGATGATTGACGCCGTGCTGGACGAACAGCGCCAGCGGACGGTGATCCTGCTGACCCACCGCCCGACCGGACTGGACCGGATGGACCGGATCATCGTCCTGTCGGCGGGGCGGATTGTGGACAGCGGTCCCTTGCCCGAACTGCTGGCCCGCAACGCCTATGTGCAGGGCCTGTTCGAGACCCTGCCGTAACGGGAGGGGTTACCCCTCTCCGGTGTTCAGGCGATAGCCAAGGCTGGACTCGGTCAGCAACAGCTTTGGCTCCGCCGGATTGTCCTCCAGCTTTTGCCGGAGCTGCCCCATGTAGACCCGCAGATAGGCGGTGTCCTCCACATGGGCCGGGCCCCACACCTCTTTCAGGATCTGCCGGTGCGGCAGCACATGGTCCGGGTGACGGGCAAGACAACTGAGCAAATCCCATTCCCGCCGCGACAGATGCACCGCCTCGCCCCGCCGGGTGACCAGACGGCGGGTCAGATCGATGCTGACCGCTCCGGCGGTCACCACCTCGGCAGGCTGCTGGCTGGTGCGGTCGGCCCGCAACAGAACCCGCAGCCGCGCCATCAGTTCGGCAATCCCGAATGGCTTGACCACATAGTCATTGGCCCCGCGATCCAGCGCCTCCACCTTGTCGAATTCATCCGCCCGCACCGACAGCACCAGCACCGGGCAGGCCGACACCGCCCGAATGGCACTGATCACCTCCTGCCCGTCGCCATCCGGCAAACCAAGGTCAAGGATCACCAGATCAGGCAACAACGTGCGCGCCGCCTCGCAACCCTCCTGCGCGGTGGCGGCTTCGCTGACCCGATAGCCGTTGGCAGTCAGCGAAATGCGTAGAAACTTGCGGATGTGCGGTTCATCATCAATCACCAGCAGGTGAGCGGTCATGGTGGAGCCTCGGCGGGGGGAGCAGACAGCGGCAGACGGATAATCACCCCGGTTCCCACCCCGTGCAAGCCACCATCGGCAACGATGGTCCCGCCATGGGCCTGCACGATCCCCCGGCAAATCGCCAGCCCCAGCCCGGTACCGGAACGGTGGTCGCCCTGATCGACCCGATAAAACATGTCAAACACCCGCTCGCGGTCCGCCAGCGGAATCCCCGGCCCCTGATCGACCACCTCAATCACTGCCTGCCCTGCCGTATGCGAGGCCCACAGCTTGACCACCGTCCCGGCAGGGGCATATTTGCAGGCATTGTCCAGCAGGTTGAACACCACCTGCTCCATCAGCACCCCATCGACATACAGCAATGGCATCTGCGGGGTGATTTCGACCTGCACCACATGCTGGCGGGTCAGGCGTGCCGCCCGACCGACCACACTGCGCAACAGGTCCTGCACATCCACCCAGTCGCGTTTCGGCACCAGCGCCCCGGCCCCCAGCCGGGTCATGTCGAGCAGGTTCTGCACAAAGCGGTTCAGCCGCTCGGCTTCGTCCTGAATGGTCTGCGCCAGCTCGGTACGGCTGCCATTATCCAGCCGGTCGCCATAACTGAGCAGACTGGACGAAGCCCCCATGATCGACACCAGCGGCGTGCGCAGGTCATGGGACAACGACGACAACAGCGCCGAGCGCAACCGTTCCCGCTCGGTCGCCACCCGGGCCGCTTCGATGTCCTGCACCAGCGTGGTCCGTTCCAGCGCAATCGCCGCCTGATCGGCCAGCGTTTCCACCAGCCGCATGGTATCGGGCAGCGGGGCCTGCGGCGAGGCGACATGCACCCCCAGCACCCCGACCGCTCCACGCGCGGTCTTCAGCGGCATGAACAGCCACTGGGCAGCAGGCAAAGTGCTGGTACCGCGCCCGGCCACCTGCTCGTGGCTCCACGCCCATTCCGCCGCCGCCGCCGAGCGGTCATCAAGATTGTCTTCCGGTGGATAGGCCGCCGCCACCTGCAAGCCACCCTCGGCAGGCAGCAGGATCACCGACGACCCGTGGACCGTCGAGGCGACATGATGGGCAATCGCCCACAGCACATCGTCCTGGGTCACCGCCGCGCTGACCTTGCGGCCAAAGGCATAGAGGGTTTCCGTCCGCCGGGCATTTTCCCGCAACACCTGCACCTGCACCCGCAGGCGGGCGGCCATCCGGCTGACCACCACCGCCGCCAGCAGAAAGAACACCACCGTCAGGATGTTCTGGGTGTCAGTGATGGCAAAGGTGTAGCGCGGCTCGGTGAAAAAGAAATTGAAGGCAAAGAAGCTGGCAACCGAGGCCGCAATGGCGGGCAATTGCCCGGCCCGGATGGCGACGAACAACACCCCCATCAGATAAGCCACCGAGATGTTCGGCAACGGCAGGCCCAACAGGTCAATGCCGTGACCGACCAGCGTCGCCCCGACCACCGCCAGCGACGCCACCACCGCCGCCCGCCACGACCAGCCCACGCCCGCCGGGCTGGTGGCCTGAACCTCGTCCTTGCTCCGGGCCTGCTCGGCCACCACCAGCAGGTTGACCTCGCCACTGCGGGCCAGCAGGTGATCGGCCATCGTCCGGCGCCACCAGCGCCGGGGCTGCCGTCCGACCACCAGCACGGTTGCATTGCTGCTGCGGGCGTGCCCCAGCAGGGCCTCCACCGCATCATCCCCGTGAATGGTGGTGCTGTCGCCGCCCAACCGGGAGGTCAGGCGCAAGGCGGCGGCCAGCCGGTCGCGCCGGGCCTCGTCCAGCACCGCCGCATGGGGTGTTTCGACCACCACCGCTCCCCACGACGCCCCCCGCCGCTCGGCCATCCGCTTGCCGCTGCGCACCAGCCGTTCGCCATCACAGTCAGGGTCAAGGTACACCAGCACCCGTTCCCGGGTTGGCCACGGCCCGGTGATCGCATGGGCACGCATGTAATCAACCATCTGGCGGTCCACCCGCTCGGCAGCCTGTCGCAAGGCCATTTCGCGCAGGGCGGTCAGGGTGGCGGGCGAGAAGAAATGATGGATCGCCCGCCGGGCCTGTTCGGGCACATAGACCTTGCCGTCTTCCAGACGGCGGATCAGGTCCGGCGGCGGCAGGTCGATCAGCTCGATCTCGTCCGCCGCCGCGAACACCGTATCCGGTACCGTTTCCCGCACCTTGATGCCGGCGATCCGCTGCACGATGTCGTTCAGGCTTTCGAGGTGCTGGATGTTGAGGGTGGTATAAACATCAATCCCGGCCTCCAGCAGCTCGGCCACATCCTGCCAGCGGCGGGCATGGCGGCAGCCCGGCACGTTGCTGTGGGCAAATTCGTCCACCAGCACCAGCCGGGGCGACCGCGCCAGAATGCCGTCCAGATCCATGTCCTGAAACGGGCGTCCCCGGTAGTCCAGCGTCATCAGGGGCTGCTGCGGCATCCCCTGCAACAGGGCGCGGGTTTCCTCACGCCCGTGATGCTCGATCACTCCGGCCAGCACATCCACCCCCTGCCGCAACAGTTCATGGGCAGCACTGAGCATGGCGTAGGTTTTCCCTACCCCCGGCGCTGCCCCGAGAAAGATTTTCAGGTGGCCGCGCCCCTCCTGCCGCGCGGCGCGCAGCAGGGCATCGGGCGACGGACGGCCATCTTCCGTCGGGGTTGGGGCCGGGGTGGGCATCGGGAAGTCTCCTCTTTCAGCTTATCGCGGTTGCATCTGGTCCAGCGCCTGATTCAGCCGCAGCACATTGACCACCGGCTCACCCAGAAAGCCCAGCGCCCGGCCTTCGACATGGGCCATCACCAGCGCCCGCACCGCCTCGGGAGACACCCCGCGTGCCCGCGCCACCCGGTTAACCTGCCACAAGGCCGCCGCCGGGGAAATGTGCGGATCAAGCCCGGACGCCGAGGCGGTCACCAGATCGACCGGCACGTCATGCGGGGCCTCGGGGTTTTCCTGCCGCAAGGCTGCCGCCCGCTGGTCAATAGCCGCCATCAGCGCCGCGCTGGACGGAGCCAGATTGCTGCCCCCCGACGAGGCGGCATCATAGCCGGTCCCGGCCAGCGAGGGGCGGCCATGGAAATAGCCCGGCTGGCTGAACGCCTGCCCGATCAGGGCCGATCCCACCGGCACCCCGTCCCGCTCCAGCAGACTGCCCCCGGCCTGCCATGGAAAAACCGCCTGCGCCACCCCGGTCACCGTCAGGGGATAGGCCACCCCGGTCATCATCGTCATCACCAGCATCAGGCCACCAGCGGCCCGCATCACCGACCACATCATTCGTCCTCCGTTCATGCCAGACCCAACCCGCTGACCAGCAGGTCAATCAGCTTGATTCCGATAAAGGGCACCACCAGCCCGCCAACCCCGTACACCAGCAGGTTCCGCCGCAGGATGGTGGCGGCATCGCCGGGGCGATAACGCACCCCTTTCAGGGCCAGCGGGATCAGGGCAATGATCACCAGCGCATTGAAAATGATCGCCGACAGCACCGCCGATTGCGGGCTGGCCAGCCCCATCACGTTCAGCGCCTGCAATTGCGGAAAAGCGGTGATGAACAACGCCGGGATGATGGCAAAGTATTTCGCCACGTCGTTCGCAATCGAAAAGGTGGTCAGCGCGCCCCGGCTCATCAGCAACTGCTTGCCGATCATCACCACCTCGATCAGCTTGGTCGGGTCGCTGTCGAGATCGACCATGTTGCCCGCCTCGCGCGCCGCCTGGGTGCCGGTGTTCATTGCCACCCCGACATCGGCCTGTGCCAGTGCCGGAGCATCATTCGAGCCGTCGCCGCACATCGCCACCAGCCGCCCGCCCTGCTGATACTGCCGGATCAGCTCCAGCTTGCGTTCCGGGGTGGCTTCGGCGAGGAAGTCATCCACCCCGGCTTCGGCAGCAATGGCGGCGGCGGTCAGCGGATTGTCGCCGGTGATCATCACCGTGCGGATGCCCATCGCCCGCAGGGTGGCAAAGCGGTCGCGAATCCCCGGCTTGATGGTGTCTTTCAGGTGGATCACCCCCAGCAGATGACCATCGCGGGCCACCACCAGCGGCGTCCCGCCACTGCGCGCCACCCGTTCAACCGCCTGCGCCAGATCCCGCCCGATGCTGCCGGTCAACTCGCGGGTCTGCGTCACCAGCCGCAGGATGGCATCACTGGCCCCCTTGCGGATTTCGCTGGTGGCGGTCATCACCCCGCCCCACGAGGCCCCCCGGATGGTCACGCCGCTGATGCGGGTGTGGGCCGAAAAGGGGATGAAGCTCAGGTCTTCGGTCGGCGGAGCCTGAAAGCCGAACCGCTGGCGGGCCAGCAGGACCACCGACTTGCCTTCCGGGGTGTCATCGGCCAGCGACGACAGAAAGGCGGCTTCGGCCAGATCACGCTCGCTGATCCCGCCCAGAGGGACGAACTCGGCGGCCTGACGGGCCCCCAGAGTGATGGTGCCGGTCTTGTCCAGCAGCAGGACATCAATGTCCCCCGCCGCTTCGACCGCCCGCCCGGACTTGGCAATCACGTTAAAGGTCACCAGACGATCCATCCCGGCAATGCCAATCGCCGACAGCAGGCCGCCAATGGTGGTCGGGATCAGGGTCACGAACAGCGCGGCCAGAAACATCAGCGGGATATCAACCCGCGACCAACTGGCAAACACCGGCAGCGACGCCACCACCAGCAGGAAGATCAGCGTCAGTCCGACCAGCAGAATGGTCAGGGCGATCTCGTTGGGAGTCTTTTGCCGCTTGGCACCTTCGACCAGCGTGATCATGCGGTCGAGAAAACTCTCCCCCGGATTGCAGGTGATCTTGACCACGATCCGGTCCGAGATCACCCGCGTCCCGCCGGTCACCGCCGAGCGGTCGCCCCCGGACTCGCGGATCACTGGCGCAGATTCTCCGGTGATGGCACTTTCATCAACGGTGGCAATGCCGAACACCACATCGCCGTCACCGGGGATCAAATCACCGGCCTTGCACTCGACCAGATCACCGGCCCGCAGCGCTTCGGCAGGGACTGACTCGCAGGTGGTCATCTCCAGCGCGCTCTCCGCCGAGACAACCCGCCGTGCCACCGCTTCGCTCTTGGTCCGCCGCAGGCTGTCGGCCTGCGCCTTGCCACGGCCTTCGGCAATGGCTTCGGCAAAGTTGGCAAACAGGACGGTGAACCACAGCCACAGGGTAATCTGGCTCATCACGCCCTGATGGCTGGTGGCGGTCAGGCTGAGAACCGTTGCCACCACCGCCACTACGGCGGTCGCAAACATCACCGGATTGCGGACCATCTGGCGCGGGTCGAGCTTGCACACCGCCGCCCGTCCTGCCTGGGCAAGGATCGCCCGGTCCCACAGCCGCACCGGCGCAGGATGATGGATGGACATCGTAAAGTCCTTTCAGTCCGCGGGCCGCCGCATCACAGGGCGCGGCCCGCCGTCAAAAGAGATCAGAACAGGGTTCCGGCGGCCAGTGTCAGATGTTCGGCCAACGGACCCAGCGCCAGCAGCGGGAAGAAGGTCAGGCCGCCAATCACCAGCACCACCATGATCAGCAGGACCACGAACAGGCCGCCATCGGTGGGAAAGGTGCCCGCCGACGGTGGAATGGTCTTGCGGGCGGCCATTGCTCCGGCAATCGCCAGCAAAGGAATGATCACCATGAACCGCCCGGCCAGCATCGCCAGCCCCAGCAAGATGTTGTGCAACAGGGTGTTGGCACTGAACCCGGCAAAGGCCGAGCCGTTGTTGGCGGTTGCCGAGACATAGGCATAGACCAGCTCGCTCAGGCCATGCGGCCCGGCATCCTGAATTGCCCCCTGCCCCCAGACCATGGCGATACTGCCCAGCCCGAAGATGCACAGCGGAAAGGCGAGGATCGCCAGCAGGGCCAGCGTCATGTCGCGGCCTTCGATCTTTTTGCCCAGATATTCCGGCGTCCGTCCGACCATCAGACCGGCAATGAACACCGCCAGCAGGACAAACAGCATCATCCCGTACAGACCGGCCCCGACGCCGCCAATGATCACTTCGCCCAGCATCATGTTCAGCAGCGGCATCATGCCAGCCAGCGGCAACAGGCTGTCGTGCATGGCAATCACCGCCCCGCACGATGCTGCGGTGGTCACGATGCTGAACAGCACCGAGGTCACCACCCCAAAGCGGACTTCTTTGCCTTCCAGAAAGCCACCGCTTTGCCACGGTGAAGCCAGTTGATCAATGCCATGGGCCGCCAGCAAGGGGTGACCTTGCAGTTCAGCGCCCAGCGCCACCGCCAGACTGAGGCCAAACAGAATGGTCATCGCCGTCAGGATCATCCAGCCCTGACGCTGGCTGCCGACCATCCGGCCAAAGGTGTTGGTCAGCCCGGCTCCGATGGCAAAAATCGCCACCATGTGGATCAGGTTGGTCAGCGCCGACGGGTTTTCAAACGGGTGAGCGGCGTTGACGTTAAAGAAGCCGCCGCCGTTGGTCCCCAGATGCTTGATCATCATCTGGCTGGCCACCGGGCCTTGCGCGATAAGCTGCTGTGCGCCTTCCAGCGTGGTGACACTGGTATAGGCCGACAGGTTTTGCGGCACGCCCAGCGCCACCAGCGCCAGCGCCCCGACCACACACAGCGGCAACAGCAGATAGAGGACCGCCCGGGTGACATCGACGGTGAAGTTGCCCACCGTGCGGGCGCTGTGGCGGGCAAAGCCACGGATCAGGGCAATCGCCACCGCAATGCCGGTCGCCGCCGAGACAAAATTCTGCACCGTCATCCCGGCCATCTGGGTCAGATAGCTGAGGGTGGTTTCGCCACCATAGGATTGCCAGTTGGTGTTGGTCACAAAGCTGGCCGCGGTGTTGAACGCCAGATCGGGGGCGACGGCCGCCAGTCCAGCCGGGTTCCACGGCAAGCCGCCCTGCAGCCGCTGAAGCGCATACAGCAGCAGCATCCCCACCGCGCTGAAGGCCAGCAAACTGAGCGCATAGCGGCTCCAGTGCTGTTCCTCGTCGGCTGACGTACCGCACAGGCGATAGATGGGCCGTTCCAGCCAGCCCAGCCCCTTCACCTGGCCGGTAAAAACAGCGGTCATGTAGCGCCCCAGCAACGGGGTTAGCGCCAGCACCAGCGCACAAAACACCACGATCGTCAGAAGGCCATTGGCATCCATTGCCACCTCCTAAAAGCGTTCGGGGTGAAACAGGGCGTAGGTCAGATAGACCAGAAGACCGACGGCGGCACTGCCTGCCACCACCAGATCAAGCAAGGGAAGTCCCGCCATGGCCTCCCCCTAGACGCGGGCGCAAACCCGCACCAGTCCACCCAACAGGGCAAAGCTGGCAACGGTCAGCGCAATGAACAGCAAATCAGACATCATGCGTTCCTCAGGGTGTTCTTGATACCACCCCAAGGGTCAGGCCAACGGCCATCAAGGTTCCATACGGTTTTCGCCAGCGGTCTTTATGGAATCCTTATCCTGCGCCAGATCGGCCGCCACCGCCGCCATGCCCGCCGCGATGAAGGTCTGGAAATGACGGGCAACCGCCGCCGGATCATCAAAACCTGCCGGTGGAACCAGTTGCGCCCGCACGTTCGGCCCGGCCAGCACCAGCAGGGCAATCGGCGCCATGATCGCCAGCGCACAGCGCGGGACCGCCGGATGGTCGGCAGGCACTCCCAGAATGGCCGCGACCAGCCCGATCATCAGCTGTTTTTTCGGCAGGATTTCCCGTTCCAGCAGGGTCGGAAAGGCGGTCGAGGGCGTGACCATTTCCCGCCCCAGCACCCGCAGCGGCCATGGCGACGCCGCCGGAGTCAGCACCGCCGGAAATACTCCGGCCAGCAGTTGCGCCAGCTTTTGCCGGGGGTCGCCCGGTGCGTCGGCCATCGCCTTCAGCAGGTCATAATCCAGCAGGCGATGATGAGCCTCGATCAGCACCTCGGCATACAGGCCGTCGATGCCGCCAAAGTAATAGTTCACCGCCGCCGAGTTGGTCCCTGCCCGCTCGGCGATTTCCTTGCCGGTGGCCTGCCCAAAGCCCTTGGCGGCGAACACCTCGCCTGCGGCGTCCAGAATGGTCTGGCGGGTGGCGGCGCCATCTTCCCGTCGTCCGGGCCGTGCCATGCGGTTCTCCTGTGGTGCGACACCGTATCCAGTATATCCGTTGGCTCCCGTCATCAAACAAATTTTAATTTCAAATTTGAATTTGACATATCAGAGAGGCCGCATCATGCTAACCCCACTCACAGAGGACACAGGCTGATGCGCACACTGCTTTCCCGAATTGCCGCCCTCCTCGTGCTGGCCGCCGTATCCGCTGGCGCTTTCTGGTGGTACAGCCACCGACCGACCGTCGAAGGCCCGCTGACCCTGTATGGCACCGTCGATTTGCGGCAGGCGTCGTTGTCGTTCAATGGCAGCGAGCGCATCGCCGAAGTGCTGGCCGAAGAAGGCCAGACCGTCCTGCAGGGGCAGGTTCTGGCCCGCCTGAGCCAAAACCGCCTGTTGCCACAACTGGCGCAGAGCAAAGCCACCGTTGCGGCCCAGCAAGCGGCCCTCGACCGGCTGAAGAACGGCAACCGCCCGGAAGAAATCGCTCAGGCGCAGGCCAATCTGGAAGCGGCCAAGGCCGACGCCGCCAACGCCAGCGCCCATTATCAGCGGTTCAAATCGCTGCTGCCGATTGCGGCGGTCAGCAAGCAGGATGTCGATGAAGCCCGCGCGCAGGCCGATGTTGCCGTTGCCAAGGTGGCGGTCCAGCAAAACGCCCTGTCATTGGCGCAGATTGGCCCGCGCGCCGAAGACATCGCACAGGCCGAAGCCCAGGTGCACGCCAGCGAAGCGGCAATGGCCCTGCTGCAACAGCAGGTGGACGACACCGAGCTGAAGGCCCCGTTCGAGGCGGTGATCCGCTCGCGGCTGATGGAACCGGGCGAGATGGCGACCCCCAGTTCACCGGTGTTTTCGGTCGCCCGGCTGGGGACAAAATGGGTGCGGGCCTATGTCCCCGAACCGCGCCTGAGCGAGGTGCGCGAAGGACTGCCCGCCCGCATCACCATCGACAGCGACCCGGCGCGCCCGCTGGAGGGCTGGATCGGCTTCATCTCGCCGCTGGCCGAATTCACCCCCAAAACGGTGCAAACCGAAGACCTGCGCACCAGTCTGGTCTACGAAGTGCGGGTGTTTGTCACCGACCCCGACAACCGCCTGCGTCTGGGGATGCCGGCCACCGTCCGCCTGCTGCCCGCTGCGTCACGGCCATGAGCCCGCCCCCGCTGCCTGTTGTCCTGCGCGGTCTGGCCAAACGCTTTGTGCGCGACACGAGCGAAACGGTGGTGGCGCTCGATCAGGTGTCGTTCCGTGCCGAGCAAAACACCCTGACCGCACTGGTCGGCCCGGATGGAGCGGGCAAAAGTACCCTGCTGCGCATTCTGGCCGGGCTGGTACCGCCCGACGCCGGACAGGCCGAGGTGCTGGGGCTGGATGTGGCCGCCGCGCCGCAGGCGGTGCAGAACCGGATCGGCTACATGCCGCAGAAATTCGGCCTGTACGAAGACCTGAGCGTCCAGCAGAACCTCGACCTGTACGCCGACCTGCACGGCGTGCCGCCAGAGCAGCGGCGCGAGATTTACCACCGCCTGCTGACCATGACCGCGCTGGCCCCGTTCACCGCCCGACTGGCTGGGGCCTTGTCCGGCGGCATGAAGCAGAAACTGGGGCTGGCCTGTACGCTGGTGCGCTCGCCCGACCTGTTGCTGCTGGACGAGCCGACGGTCGGGGTGGACCCGCTGTCCCGCCGCGAGCTGTGGGACATTTTACGCCATCTGGTCCACCAGCAGGGGCTGACGGTGGTGGTCAGCACCTCGTACCTCGACGAAGCCGAGTTTTGTGGTCACACGGTGGTGATGCATCAGGGGCGGGTACTGGCCGAAGGCACCCCGGCCGAGATCACCGCCCGCGCTGCCGGACGGGTGTTTCTGGCCTCCGCGGCCAACGGCATGGCGGCGCGCTCGTTACAGGCACATCTTTTCCGCCATCCCGAAGTGGTCGATGCCGTCCCCGAAGCGGGCAGCGTGCGGGTGGTCAGCACCTCCCCGGCTCCGCCACAGGAAGGACTGGCGGAGTTGGCGTTGCAGTTTTCCCCCACTGAACCGCGCTTTGAAGACGGCTTCATGGTGCTGTTCCGCGCCGTCGCCCGCGAGCAGCATTCCAGCGCGATTGTCCTCAGCCGCCCGCCTGCGGCTCCGGCAGGCAGCATCTCGGTCGAAGTGCGCGATCTGGTGCGTACCTTTGGCAGCTTTACCGCCGTCAATCATGTGTCGTTTCAGGTGAAGCGCGGCGAGATTTACGGCCTGCTCGGGCCGAACGGAGCTGGGAAAAGCACCACCTTTCGCATGCTGTGCGGCCTGATCCCGGCCACCAGCGGCACCTTGCGGGTGGCGAACGCCGACCTGCGCACCGCCCGTGCCGCCGCCCGTGCCCGGCTGGGCTATGTGGCACAAAAGTTCTCGCTGTACGGTGATCTGTCGGTTGACGAGAACCTCGATTTCTTTGCCACCGCCTATGGCCTGCGCGGCCATCGCAAGCGCGAGCGCATCGACTGGGCGAAAGAGCAATTTGACCTCGGTGCGCTGTCGTCGCTGGCCAGTGGCAGCCTGCCCGGCGGCTATAAACAACGGCTGGCAATGGCCGCCGCCCTGCTGCACGAGCCGGATATCCTGTTCCTTGACGAAGCCACCAGTGGCGCCGATCCATTGGCGCGGCGGGAGTTCTGGGGCCGGATCACCGCCCTGTCCGAGCAGGGCGTCACGGTGATCGTCACCACCCATTTCATGGAAGAAGCCGAATACTGTGACCGGCTGGTGATCCTCGACAGTGGCCGCGCCCTCGCCGAAGGCTCGCCCGCCGACATCCGCCGCCACGGCCAGCGCAGCGATGGCCGCCCCGTCACCATGGAAGACGCCTTTATCGCCATCGTCGAAAACTGGCGACAACGGCAGGAGGCATCATGAGCCTTTCCCCTCCCTCCCCGCACAGCGGGCGGGCGTCCCTGCGGCGCACCCTCGCCCTGATCCGCAAGGAAAGCTGGCAAATCCTGCGTGATCCCAGCGCCATCACCATCGGAGTGATCATGCCGATCATTCTGCTGGTGCTGTTCGGCTATGGCCTGTCCTTTGACCTGAAAGACCTGCCGGTGGCGATCGTCGCCGATGCGCCGTCCGCCGACACCGCCGATGCCAGCGCCGCCTTTCGCCTGTCGCCGTGGTTCAAGGTTCACCCGGTCGCCACCATGCCCGAGGCCGAACAGTTGATGGCCAGTGGCGCGGTTTCAGCCATCGTGCGCTTCCCGGCCTCGTTCAGCCGCGATCTCGCCCGCCAGCAGGGCACGGTGCAGGTGGTGGTCAATGCCACCGATTCCAACACCGCCCGCATCGCCCAAAGCTATGCCACCAGCGCCATCGCCCTGTGGCAGGCCCGCGCACGGGCCGAAGCCGGAACCAGCATCACCATTCCGTCGATCACCCTGGAAAACCGTCTGTGGTTCAACGATGCCAACACCAGTTCGTGGTTTCTGGTCCCCGGCCTGCTGGTGCTGGTGATGACCCTGATCGGAGCCTTGCTGACCTCGTCGGTGATTGCGCGCGAGTGGGAACGCGGCACCTTTGAAGCCCTGTTCGCCACCCCGGTGCGTCCACACGAAATCCTGATCAGCAAGACCGTCCCCTATTTCGTGATGGGGATGCTGGGGCTGGCGCTGTCGGTGATCGGCAGCAAGCTGCTGTTCGGGGTGCCCCTGCGCGGTTCGCTGTGGCTGTTGGTGCTGATTTCGGCGCTGTATCTGGTGGTGTCGCTGGGGATGGGGCTGGTGATTTCCGCCGCCACCCGCAGCCAGTTTCTCGCCAATCAGATCACCATCCTGATCACCTTCCTGCCCGCCACCATGCTGTCGGGATTCATCTTTGACATCCGCAGCATGCCGTGGCCGGTGCAGGCGATCACCACCCTGTTGCCCGCCCGCTATTTCGTCAGTTCCTTGCAGACCCTGTTCCTTGCCGGGGATGTCTGGCCGGTGATCCTGCCCGATGCCGCCATTCTGACGGTGATGGCGGTGGTGTTCATGGCGCTGGCCACCCGCTCGACCCGCAAACGGCTGGTGTGAGAGGATCACCAATGATCGACGCCCTGTTCCGCATCCTCGCCCTGATCCGCAAGGAACTGCTGGCCATCCTCAAGGACCCGCGCAGCCGGGTTTCCGTGCTGATACCGCCGATCATGCAATGCCTGCTGTTCGGCTATGCCGCCAGCTATGACCTGACCAACGTCCCCTATGCCCTGCTGGACCATGACCGCAGCGCCAGTTCGCGCGCCTATGTCGCCGCCCTCGACGGATCGGGGGCCTTTCAGCGGGTGGCAACCCTCGACAGCGCCAGCGCCATCAGCGGGCAGATCACCGAGCGCCACGCCGTGCTAGCGGTGGTCATCCCGCCCGACTTCGAGCGCCTGTTGATGGCCGGAACCGCCGTCCCGGTGCAGGTGATCGCCGATGGCCGCAACACCAACACTGCCGGAACCGCCCAAGGCTATGTCAGTAGCATCACCGAGGCCTTCATCAACCGCTGGCGCAGCGAGCACGGCCATCAGGCCAGCGCCGGGATCACCGTCAACACCCGCGCCTGGTACAATCCCAACTTCGAGACCCGCTGGAACATGATCCCGTCGCTGATCGGGACCATCACCATGATGATGACCATGATCCTGACCGCCATGTCGGTCGCCCGTGAACGCGAGGCCGGGACTTTTGAACAGTTGCTGGTGACGCCATTCCGGCCATCGGAAATCATGATCGGCAAGGCCATTCCGTCAATGATCATCGGCACCATTCAGGCCACCTCGATCCTGCTGGTGGCGCAGTTGTGGTTCCGCATCCCCTTTGCCGGGTCCTATGCCGTGCTGTACCTCAGCCTGTTTGAATTCCTCGCCGCCTCGGTCGGGATCGGCCTGTTCCTGTCCTCGATCGCCCGCACCATGCAACAGGCAATCATCGGAACGGTGGTGATCATGATGCCGTTCATGCTGCTGTCCGGCCTGACCACCCCGATTTCCAACATGCCGGTGGCGTTGCAGTATTTGACCCGCCTCAACCCGCTGCGCTATGCGATCAGCATGACCCGGCAAATCTATCTGGAAAACGCCGGGATCAGCCAGTTGTTACCGGAAATGCTCGCCCTGCTGGCGATTGCCGCCGTGACCCTGCCGGTGGCGGCGTGGATGTTCCGCAACCGGCTGGGGTGAGGGAGGGGTGGATTTGATGGATGTTACCGCAGCACAGACAGGCTGGTGGACTTACCCTGAAAAAATGGAGAATGGTTTCCTGAACCTTGACAGGATATCGCTCTGCACTTTTTCAAAGTAAGCCCAGTGTGCAAACGCCTTCACCCACGACAACGATCCTCATCAGTAGCACGATTTCGGTGCCTTCGAAGAGGGCGGCATACGGATGTTCTGGAAGATCGATTATCTCGACGCGGATATAGAAGGCTCTTCACCCGATCCTGCCGCCCCGGAGACGACGACACAGGTGATGACCATCATGCTGGCCGAAGAGTGGTGAGAGGAAACCATGTGGTGGGCACTTATGTGGAATTTTTCTTCCCATGCGCCTTCTTTTTGGGCCTCTTCTTCAAGTGTTTTGACTTCACCTTCGGTTTCGGCAAAACGAGATCATTAATATCGCTCTGAAATTTTACATAGTCCTTCCATGCTTTTTCGTTGGTCTGATGGATATTGATCTCGATGTAATCGGCCCTGAGCCGATCAAGGATCGTCCTCAGGCCTTGGGCCATATCGCGCCGACCCGCGTCGATTTCATCCCAAGCTTTTTGCTGACTATCTGATAAAGGCATGTCGCCAGGGTTACTGAATACGCGCAGACGACCGCTTAGGGTATCATGATACTGGTTATCGTGAGCCAAGACCTGCCTCCAGCCATTATAGAGCTTGCCCACCGCCTCCTCGAGGACTGTGTCGTAGACACTGAATAGGCTGTTGGCAAGTACACCCTCAAAATTATCGAAAAACCAAAGTGCCATGTCCGATATCTTGTAGGGTAGATCCTCGATATGCTGATCCAGCGTTGGCAGATGCAGTTTCTCCATGAGCCAGCGCATATTCTCGACATCGTGATCATGCTCGATCTTCTCGCGTGTCAGCCCCCTCAGCTCGGCAGGCCGCTTCGGATTTTTGTCTAGAACCGCATTGATCGCGCGTTCTAGAAGCGCGCTAAGCTCTTCACGCTTCGACGATGGGTCGGACAGAGCGTACTGATATGGGCTGGCCCGGTTTTGAACGAAATCAAACGGCAGATCGGCAGGGAATTGACCGATGGCGCCATTGAATAGCAGGATGATACGATCCCAACCCAAAGTAGCAACAGCATACCCAAGCTCATAGCCGACATTCGGGTTGGGGCATGGGCGCAGTGCACCGCGCTCTGTTATAGTAGTAATGTCGGCGATGAAGACTGAAGATGCCTCGATCTTCTCCAGTATCTTCAGTGCGATATTGGGGCTGCCGCTCGTATCCCGAGTCGCTTCATCGGGAATGAACTTGAGATTAGATTTCGTCGCCTCCAACCGCTTGCAAGCGTTCTCCAAGGCTTTGCGGATCGCGTTAAGGTTGGTCTTTTTGGGCGTATCACTCTGCCAAGAATAGAATATCTGAATTGAGGTCTTCTTCTTCGCCATAAGCGAACTCCAGAACACAGGTAATTAAAGACAACTCACTCATGGGGCGCAACTGGAGTGGACTTGCCACTGAAAAAGTGGAGAGCAAACGTATTGCTATACGGCCAGTCTAAGAACCACTCTCTCAAACTGGATGGGGCTGCTGAAGCCCAAGGCTAAGCACCTACATTTCGGATTATAGAACACTTCAATGTAGCGGCTAATGGTCATTTCAGCGACGCAGTGCGCTTTGAACACGGTTTGCCGGATGAGTTCGGACTTCAGCATTTTCAACACTATTTCGACCGTGGCGTTGTCATAGCAATTGCCCTTGCTACTCATGAACGCAATGTATCCGTAGCTGGCTAGGAGCCTTTGAAATCGTACGAACAATATTGGCGGAGTGATGAATGCCCCCTTCGGCTGCCTGTGGATGACGATGGCGCACCTCAGCACCGTCAGGGCAAGTCTACTTTGAACATGGAGAAAACCGAACTCCCCCCTCCGAACGATGAAAACAGTCTGGTGGTGTTTCTGCCTGACTGACGGGCGTTCCCCCTGTCACCACAGCAACAAGACCGGGGTCCGGGGCCCAACGGCCCCGGCGAGGTGTGGAGCAGCGCTCCACAACCCTTCCTCCCCCCGTCAGCTACAGCCGGACGTTGACCCGCAGGTATCGCACTTCAGGCAGGTGCCGTTGCGGACCAGCGTGAAGTTGCCGCACTCGCTGCACGAATCCCCGACATAGCCCTTCAGGCGGGCTTCGCGGATGCGGCTGCTGCGGTCGGCGGTGCCGCTGGTGGTGGTGACGGTATCGACCGACACCGCCGTCACATGGGTGTGGGTGGTGGTTGCCACCGCCCCGCCCGCCAACTCGCCCACCGCAGGCGGCAGCTTGGCCTTGTGGAGTTCATCGGCGCGCAGGACGTACAGGTTCGACAGGTCGGACGAGCGCACATAACCCTTGGATACCGTACGCGACACCAGCGTGCCGTCCCAGTGCTCCAGATCGCCCTCTTCGTGGCCGTCGCCCATGGCGTCGGGGTGGATGTCTTCCGGCTGGACGTGGGCCAGATCGTTGCGCCCGAGGTAGGACACCGCCACTTCGCGGAACAGGTAGTCAAGGATCGAGGTTGCCATCTTGATGGCATCGTTGCCCTCGACCATCCCCGACGGCTCGAAGCGGACAAAGGTAAAGGCTTCGACGAATTCCTCCAGCGGCACGCCATATTGCAGGCCGATCGACACCGCGATGGCAAAGTTGTTCATCAGCGAGCGGAACGCCGCGCCTTCCTTGTGCATGTCGACAAAGATTTCGCCCAGTGTGCCGTCTTCGTATTCGCCGGTGCGCAGGTACACCTTGTGGCCACCGACCACCGCCTTTTGCGTATAGCCCTTGCGGCGGTCGGGCATCCGGCGGCGGACGGCGCGATGGATCACCTTTTCGCTGGCCTTGTGCGCCACCAGCGCCGCCCGCTGCGGAGCCGGAGCGGCCACCACCTTTTGCACCGCGTCTGCGGCTTCGTCTTCGTCATCGTCATTGCTGGCCAACAGGCTGGCCTGCAACGGCTGGCTGAGCTTCGAGCCATCACGGTACAGGGCATTGGCCTTCAGGCCGAGGCTCCACGACAGTTCATAGGCGTGCAGGCAGTCGGCAACGGTGGCGCTGTTGGCCATGTTGATGGTTTTGGAAATCGCCCCGGAAATGAACGGCTGGGCGGCGGCCATCATGCGGATGTGGCTTTCCACCGACAGCAGACGGCGACCGGTGCGGCCACAGGTGTTGGCGCAATCGAATACAGCCTGATGCTCGGGCTTGAGCAGCGGAGCACCTTCGAGGGTCATCGCCCCGCAGACATGGGTATTCGCCGCTTCGATCTGGGCGGCGGAAAAGCCCAGCGCCGCCAGCATGTCAAAGGCCGGGTCTTCAAGCTGACCAGCGGTGAAGCCCAGCGGGCCGGTACATAGCGCCTCGCCCAGCGTCCACTTGTTGAAGGCAAACTTGATGTCAAAGGCAGTCGCCAGCGCCGCTTCCAGCCGGTCGAGGGCGGCATCGTCAAAGCCCTTGGCGCGCAGGCTGTCGTGGGTGATGCCCGACGCCCCGTGCAACGAGCCATAACCAGTGGCGTAGCGGATCATCGCTTCGACCTCGGCGGGCTGATAGCCCAGCGTCTGCAGGGCCAGCGGTACCATGCGGTTGATGATCTTGAAATAGCCTCCACCGGCCAGCTTCTTGAACTTCACCAGCGCAAAGTCCGGCTCGATGCCGGTGGTATCGCAATCCATCACCAGACCGATGGTGCCGGTGGGAGCCACCACCGACACCTGCGCATTGCGATAGCCGTGCTGCTCGCCCAGTTCCAGCGCCCGGTCCCAGGCGGCTTGCGCCTGCTGCACCAGCGACGGGGCGGGGCACGAGGCGGCATCCAGCGGCACCGGCGGGACGCTCAGGCCCTCATAGCCATCGGCCACCCCGTGCGCCGCCCGCCGATGGTTGCGGATCACCCGCAGCATCGAGGTACGGTTTTCGGCAAAGCGCGGGAAGGCCCCCAGCGTCTGCGCCATCTCGGCCGAGGTGGCATAGCTGACGCCGGTCATCAGGGCGGAGATGGTGCCGCACAGGGCGCGGCCTTCGTCGCTGTCATAGGACAGGCCGTTGGCCATCAGCAGGCCGCCGATGTTGGCAAAGCCCAGCCCCAGCGTGCGGAACTCATAGGACCGCCGGGCAATCTGCGGCGAAGGGAATTGCGCCATCAGCACCGAGATTTCCAGCACCACCGTCCACAGGCGGCAGGCGTGGGCGAACAGGGCGCCATCGAACTGACCGTCGGGGCGGCGGAACTGCACCAGATTGAGCGAGGCCAGATTACAGGCGGTATCATCAAGGAACATGTATTCCGAGCAGGGATTCGAGGCATTGATCCGCCCCGAGGCCGCGCAGGTGTGCCAGTCGTTGATGGTGGTATCGAATTGCAGGCCGGGATCGGCACAGGCCCAGGCGGCTTCGCCGATCTTGTCCCACAGGGCACGCGCCCGCACCGTGCGCGCCACTGCACCATCGGTGCGGCGGATCAGCGACCAGTCGGCATCGTCGCGCACCGCCTGCAAAAAGGCATTGGTCACGCGGACCGAGTTGTTGGAGTTCTGCCCCGACACCGTCATGTAGGCTTCGGAATCCCAGTCGGCATTCAGCAGCGGGAATTCGATCTCCACCACCCCCTGACGGGCAAACTGGATGGTCCGTTGCAGATAGTTTTCCGGCACAAACGCCTTGCGACCGGCACGGATGGCCTTGCGCAGGGCCGGATTGCGCGCCGGGTCAAAACGCGCCTCGCCATCCCCCTCCCGGCAGGCGGCGAGAATGGCGGTCATTGCCTGCCTGCAGGCCTGCGAGCCCGCCACCAGCGCCGCCACCTTTTGCTCTTCGCGCATTTTCCAGTCGATGAAGGTTTCAATGTCCGGGTGATCGACATCGACAATCACCATCTTGGCAGCACGGCGGGTGGTGCCCCCGGACTTGATCGCCCCGGCAGCGCGGTCGCCGATCTTCAGGAAGCTCATCAGCCCCGACGAGCGTCCGCCGCCGGACAGCAGTTCACCTTCCGAACGCAGGGCAGAGAAATTGCTGCCGGTCCCCGAGCCGTACTTGAACAGGCGGGCTTCGCGCACCCACAGGTCCATGATGCCGCCGTCGTTGACCAGATCATCAGCAACCGACTGGATAAAGCAGGCATGCGGCTGCGGATGCTCATAGGCCGAGGCCGACCGCACCAGCTCTCCGCTGGCCGGATCGACATAGAAATGCCCCTGCCCGCCGCCATCAATGCCATAGGCCCAGTGCAGGCCGGTGTTGAACCATTGCGGGCTGTTCGGTGCCGCCATCTGACGGGCCAGCATCGCCCGCAGTTCATCGTAAAAGGTGCGGGCATCGTCTTCGCTGGCGAAATAGCCGCCTTTCCAGCCCCAGTAGGTCCAGGTACCGACCAGCCGGTCGAACACCTGCCGCGCCGAGGTCTCGCCGGTGCTGCGCTCGGCCTCGGGCAGGGCTTTCAGGGCCTTTCTGTCCGGCACCTTGCGCCACAGCCACGCCGGAACACCCTTTTCCTTCACCGCCTTCAGGCAGGTCGGCACACCCCGGCGGCGGAAATACTTCTGCGCCAGCACGTCGGCGGCCACCTGCGACCATTGCGCCGGAACGTCAATGTCAGTCTGGCGAAAGACGACGCTGCCATCGGGATTGCGGATCTCACTGACCGTCTGGTGAAACCCGATTCCCTGATAGGCATCCTGCCCGGCGCGGGTGAGGAGTCGCTCAAACTTCATGACTGTCGTTCCTTGGCTTTGACGCTGGCACTGATGAGACGCCATACCCCGCTGTCACAGCCCATCAGACTGGCCGGGCAACAGGCAACACGATTTTGCGCCGCAGCATCCGGGGTTCCGGGGTCTGCGGAGAAAAATTGCAACATTCACAACGAGTCGCAGCCACCTAGATATAGTATGAAGATCACCGCAACGACACTACCCTATGATAAAAAAGCCCCCTGCGGCAAACCCTTTATTTTTCCACAGCTTCGAGTCCCGGGCTGTTGAAAACCCCGTCTGCGCCGCACTGCCAAAGGGTTTCAGCGGCTTGGCCACCGGCAAAAAGCTGCCCATATTTAGGTATTTATCACTATCCCGACTTCCCTGCTGCACCGCAGTGACGGTGATCATTGTTCACCTTTTACCCCCACATTTACAGCAAAAAAATTCTGTTCCCCGCTTGCCGCTGTCCGAGGGAGTTGGTGTTCCCGTCGCCTTGTGCTAATACCCTGCAACGACGTTGCTGACGGCATGGCGCGCCCCCGCTCTGGTCAGGGAGAGGACGGGCCTGCCCGCTCGGGCGAGCATTGGGAGCTAAAACAAAGATGATCACCGGAACCCTGTTCAATACCTGGCGCAATGGCCGTCAGGTCGGCACTGACGAATACGGCAACCGCTATTTCGAAGAAAAGGCGCCGAAGGCTGGTGCCCGGGCCCGCCGCTGGGTGCTGTACAAGGGCTCGCTCGAAGCCTCGAAGGTACCGCCCGCCTGGCACGCCTGGATGCACTACACCACCGACGCCCCGGTGCAGGCCGAAAGCCGCACCTGGCAGAAGTCGCACCTGCCGAACGTCACCGGCACCGAACATTCCTATCTGCCGCCGGGCCATGACCTGCGTGGCGGGGAACGCTCCAAGGCCACCGGCGACTACGAACCCTGGCAGCCGGTCTGATTCCGCAGACCCTTCCGTGCGCGGGTTTTTCCAGCCCTGACCGGCGGCTTTGCACAAAGGCTGCCGGAATGGGCTATTCGTTGTTATGGGCTGGAAACAGCTCTCCTCGAACGATGCGGAGGACAACGCCGCGCAACCGACCCCACCACCAGGCGGAGACCAACGCGGGATGATGCGTAGACTGAACCAGGACAGTCGCGAGACCCTGATCGGCGCTGCTGTAATCACGGTGCTGGCCCTGGCCCTGCTGGCCAATGCGGCCGACCGGAAAGTACGCGACAAGAACAGTGACGGCTATCCGCTCGAGGCTGTCTTTGACCGTTCCGACGGACTGGCTCCGGGGGCCGAAGTCCGCGTTGCCGGCGTGCCGGTCGGCTCGGTGACCCACCAGAAACTCGACGACAATTACCGGATTCATCTGACCCTGCAGATCGCCCGCGATACGCTGGTGCCGGTCGACAGCGCCGCCATCATCGAAACCGACGGCCTGCTGGGATCAAAGTACATCGAATTACAGCCCGGCGGCGAAGAAGACTTTCTGCCCAGCGGCGGACGCCTGCGCTATACGCAGGGATCGTTGGTGATCGAAGATCTGCTGGCGAAAATTGTCGGCATGGCCCACGCCCGCCGCGCCAAGGCCGCCGCCGATCAGGCACAGCCCGGGGCTTCCCCCCAGGCCCCAAAGGAACAATAGGAGCACGAACATGGGTCGCAATCCGATTGAAACCATCATGGGGGCCGTGGTCCTGCTGGTTGCCGGTGTCTTTCTGGCCTTTGCCTATTCCACCGCTGACCTGAGGCAGGTCGAAGGCTATCAGTTGACCGCCGCGTTCGCCAAGGCCGGTGGCCTGAAAGCCGGGTCCGATGTGCGCATTTCCGGCATCAAGATCGGCACGGTCAGTTCCCAGCGTCTTGACGGAACCACCTATCAGGCGATCGTTCTCCTGACGATTTCGCCCGAAGTCCGCCTGCCGGTCGATACCGTTGCCAGCATTGCCTCTGACGGCCTGCTGGGGGGCAGCTACCTCAAGCTGGAACCGGGCAGCGCCCGCGACATGCTGCAGGATGGTGCCAAGCTGACCAAGGTGCGCAATTACCAGTCGCTGGAAGATCTGGTTGGCCAGATCATCTTCCTTGCAACGCAGGATGGCCCGCCGCCGCCGCCGCCCCCCGGAGCCCACACCGGCACCCCGCCCAACGGCCCGGCCGGATCACCCCAATAGAGTGTTTTCACACTGGGCGAAAACCGGTGCCCACTTTTCGCACAATGCTCGTTTGTTCTGTCGCATTGTTCTTGCGAAAACCGGTGCCCACTTTTCGCACAATGCTCTAACCGCTGCGGAGCAGTTCCCGATGGACAGGCCCATTTCCCGCCGTTTCCCGGCCTTCCGCCGCTCCGTCTCCGCCCTGTGGCGTGGCGGGGTACTGGCCGCCGCCGCCGTGGCGGTGATCACCGGCCTCAGCACCCCGGCGCAGGCCGTTGAAGGGCTGGAGCGCGAGGTTGCCCTGTTGCGCTGGCTGGACAAGTCCACTGCCCGCGTTGACACCATCGAAGTGCCGGTCAACGAAACGGTGCACATCGAAAACCTCGAACTGATCGTGCGTGCCTGTGTCGAGCGTCCGCCGGAAGAACCGCCGGAAAGTGCCGCTTTCCTTGATGTGTGGGAACGGCGCAGCGGCGAACCGGCTGCCGAGGTTTTCCGCGGCTGGATGTTTGCCTCCAGCCCGGCGCTGTCGGCGATGGAACACCCGATCTATGACCTGTGGGTGATCGACTGTCTGTCCACCGGCGAAAAGTCGCCGGTGCCGTCGCACCCGGCCGATGATTTGCCCCCGGCCCTGCCGCCTGCGGCCAAGGTTCCGGCGCTGAAGAACGCTCCAGGCACGACGCGCTGACCCACCCTTGACATGATGCCGTGTGCGAAACCACACCGCTTTGAACACGCGAGGCTCTCCATGAGCGACCATTACCAAAGCTGGCAGCCCGAGCTGCGCATGACCACCCTGTCCGACGAACAGATCAGCCTGCTGGTCCACACCTTTTATGGCAAAATCCGCCAGCACGAAGAACTGGGACCGGTGTTTGAGGAAAAGCTGGCTGGCAAGTGGGGGCCGCACCTCGACAAGATGGTCGATTTCTGGGCCACCATGATGACCGGCAGCAAACGCTACGACGGTCGCCCCCTGCCGGTCCATGTGGGTCTGCCCGGCCTGCACGATCACCACTTTGGTCAATGGCTGGTGCTGTTCCGTGAAACGGCCCGCGAGCTGTTTTCCGAACAGATCGCCGAGCAGTTCATTGAACGGGCCGAACGGATGGCGCAATCGTTCCGCTATGCGATTGCCCTGCACGAAGGCCGCCCGTTGCCGCCGGTCGGTGACAAACCCTGACACGACCCCCGCACGGGATTACTCCTGCCGGTACGGTCCCAGCGTTGCCAAAGCCGCCATGTCTTCGGACAGGGCGGCTTTTTCGTCCTCGACAAAACGTTCCACCGCCGTTCGGAACGACGGATGGGCGATATAATGGGCGGAACAGGTGGTCTGCGGCAGATAGCCCCGCTGGATTTTGTGTTCGCCCTGCGCCCCGGCCTCGACCCAGCGCAGGCCGTGGGCAATGGCATAGTCGATGGCCTGATAATAGCAGGTCTCGAAGTGAAGGAATTTCCACTCACCATCGGCCCCCCAGTTGCGCCCATAAAGAGTGTCATGGCTGCGCAGGTTCAGGGCACCGCACACCAGCTCGCCATCACTTTCCCGCTCCCCCATCACCAGCACCACCCGATCCCCCAGACGGTCGCCCAGCAGGTCAAAGAACCGCCGCCGCAGATAGGCACTGCCCCATTTGCGGTCGATGGTCGATTGATAAAAGCGGTAAAAGGCATCCCAGTGGCGCGCCGTCAGATCGGCTCCGCTGAGGGTCAGAAAACGCACCCCCTGACTTTGGGCGCGCTGGCGTTCCTTGCGGATGTCCTTGCGCTTGCGCGATGACAGGGCGGCGAGGAAATCATCAAAGCTGTGATAGCCACGGTTTTCCCAGTGGTACTGCACGCCATGGCGGATCAACAGCCCTTCGCGGGCCAGACACGCGCTGTCTTCTGCGCTCGGAAAGGTGACGTGGGCGGAACTGACCTCCAACTGGCGGCACAGGGCAACCAGCCCACGCACCAGCGCCCCGCGGATCGCCTCGGGGTCCGGGGCAACGGTGGCCACCAGCAGGCGCGGCCCGGTGGCGGGGGTAAAGGGGATGCTGGCCTGCAGCTTGGGATAATAGGCCCCTCCGGCGCGCTCATAGGCCTGTGCCCAACTCCAGTCGAACACATATTCGCCATAGGAATGGCTTTTCAGGTACAGCGGCACACAGCCCCACAGCACCCCGTCCTCCCGCCCGCGCAGCAACAGGTACGATGGTTGCCAGCCGGTGCCCTTGCCAACCGAACCGCTGTCTTCCAGCGCTGACAGAAAGGCATAACAGGTAAAGGGGTTATCCACGCCGGCGCAGGCATCCCATTCGGCGGCAGACACATCGGCCAGACGGTGGGCAACCTGTATCAGATACGGTGACGAGGCTGTAGACACGGCGATCCCCTGATCCTGTTCCCTGCCAGCCCACATGGGGCGGAGTCTGCTCACCGGCAAGGGGAACCCCGTTTCAAAGCCGATTCGAGCCGATGGTTTTTCCGCGCTGCCGCAGGAGTGCCATCAAAGACAGCAGACCTGTCGTTTTTTTAATCATCCCCAACCATCCGGTGGACGGGCTTTTGCTGTTACTGCATTGCAAAACGCTGATAAAGGGCAGGCCTCTGGTGATCACAAAAAGAAATCGCTATGCCAAAGGCTTAAGCAGGCTGATGGACGGCGGACAGGAGATGTGCGACCAATAGCGATCCGGTATGAAAATGCATATACGCTTTTGATCACATCACGAAATTTTATTTCTCCCAAGATTTGTCATTTGACTATTTATTGCGTCTCTGCGAAATATCTTCGTAACAAAGCGACCCGCCCCGCCACCCTTGGCGTAATGGAGCGGGGGAGGAAAACGCACCGACCTTTGAACAGGAGTTTCGCCATGCTGGGACCAGCCGATCTGGAAGAGTTCTTCCGTCTGCGCGACCAACAGCGTCAGCGGATTTCTTAATCCACAAAAGTACCGTACAGCAAAACGACAGCCCGGCCCCAACAGGTCGGCTGTCGTTTTGCCATTTGCCCTTCCACTTTCCCCCGCATACCAAAAGGGGATGCCCCCCTTGACGATAAAAGGCTGTCTGTCAGCCGCGTGGTATGCTAACGAAAGACCCCTGATGGCGCGATGGCCTTTCCGCTTTCCCTTAGGTAAGCCAGAGCGCCCCGTTTTCTCTGTCTTGATCAAAGAGGCGCCCCGTGAGCAAGCTTTCCATGCCCAAGGACAAGATTAAGGTCCTTCTGCTCGAAAACATCCATGACAACGCTGTTGGATACTTCGAAGCCCAGGGCTATCGCTCGGTCGAGCGCTTGAAGGGCGCTCTGGATGCAGACGAACTGAAGGCCAAGATTGCCGACGTGCACATGGTCGGTATCCGCTCGCGGACCAAGCTGACCGCCGACGTCCTGCAGGCAGCCAACAAGCTGATGTGTATCGGCGCGTTTTGCATCGGCACCAACCAGATCGACCTGACGGCGGCCAAAAAGCTGGGTATCCCGGTGTTCAACGCCCCCTATTCCAACACCCGTTCGGTGGCGGAACTGGTGCTGGGCGAAGTGATCATGCTGGCCCGCCGCATCCCGGAAAAGAACTGGTCGACCCATAACGGCGGCTGGCTGAAAACCGCTGACGGTGCGGTCGAAGTGCGCGGCAAGACGCTGGGCATCATCGGCTATGGCCACATCGGCACCCAGTTGTCGATCCTGGCCGAAGCCATCGGCATGAAGGTCCGCTATTACGACATCGTTGAAAAACTGGCGCTGGGCAATGCCCGCTCCTGCCCGACGATGGAAGAACTGCTGGCCGACAGCGATTTCGTCAGCCTGCATGTGCCGTCTACCCCCAAGACAAAGAACATGTTCACCGCCACCGAAATGGCGCAGATGAAGCCGGGCGCGATGCTGCTGAACGCCTCACGCGGGAACGTGGTGGTGATCGAGGATCTGGTGAAGGCCCTCGAGTCCGGCCACATCGCCGGGGCGGCCATCGACGTGTTCCCCAGCGAACCGGCCAGCACCAGGGACATGTTCGAAAGCCCGCTGCGCAATATGCCCAACGTGATCCTGACCCCGCACATCGGTGGTTCGACGCTGGAGGCTCAGGCCAACATCGGGACCGAAGTGGCCGAAAAGCTGGTCAAGTATTCGGACAACGGCTCGACGCTGGGCGCGGTGAACTTCCCCGAAGTCCAGCTGCCGCTGCAGGAAACCGGCTCGCGCTTCATGCACATCCACAACAATGTGCCGGGCGTGCTGAGCAGCATCAACGAAGTGCTGTCCAGGCGCAGCATGAACATCACCGGCCAGTATCTGCGCACCGATGGCGATGTTGGCTATGTGGTGGTCGACGTGCAGGAACAGGTCGAAGCCGGTCTTGGCATCCGCCACGAACTGGAACAGATTCCGGGCACCATCCGTACCCGTTTCCTGCTGTAATTCCCCAGGTATTTTCTGTCACCCCGCATGGCATCCTGTCATGCGGGGTGTTTTCTGGAATAATAGTTGACTTTATCAACAAAATACCCTATCTCTCTGGTCAGACAATAACCGAACCGAGAGTCTCCCATGCCCCACTCCTACCGTATCACCGTCGAACCACAGTCCTCCCGTCAGGACGAAGCCTTCACCTTCGAGGCCGACAGCCATGATGACCTGCTGGAGATCATCGAGCGCATCCGGGCCAAAAACCTGCTGCCCCCCGATCAAATCGAATCCTTTTGCGTCGGCCTGAAGCTGTTCGGCGGCGTCATGCTGAAGAACCGCAAAGACCCGCTGTTTGCCGATTTTGGAGCCGCTTTTGGCGATTTCATGAAAAAGTTGAAATCGTCCTGACCTCCGATCCGAATAATCGTGTCTGAGGTGACACGCGCGCCAAAGCCGCATTTTTTCTGCGTGATTAAGAGAGTATAATAGCCATCGTCTGCCACCCGCAAGAGGCCCGCGCCTCGATCCAAGGAGGTACCGGCGATGCCCCCCTATCCGTCGCATCCTCGCGCCATCTGGTCCACGCTGCTCCGCACCCATGCCCGCCGCTCGACCGAGCACTTGCTCCACGAGTTGATGGCACCATGTTATGCGCCGGTCAGCCGCGACCGTGTTCGGGCGGCGGGGGCGGCGATTGATCAGATCATCGCCCAGACCAATTGTCACGAATGGCGGGACTTCTGCATGGCCGTCAGGCAACGCATTGACCGGCTGCATGCGGAATACAGTTGTAACCGTCACAGTGATCCCGATGGCTTTGCTGCCTTGGCCCTTGCCCGGGCCAGCCGCCTGATCACCGAGCTTTCCCGTCAACCGGTCGAAGCCCTGATCGCCACCTTACCCACCCCGGTCGCACCGCCGGTGTCGCTGTGGGGACGCCTGCGGGACTGGTTCGAGGCAGAACGGGCCTCCTGACACAGGTTTACCCCTTCTTCGGCAGAGCCCGCCCCAGCCAGTCCACCAGCGCATTCGGCAAGGTCGCCAGCAGCCAGCAGGCGAACACCGTTGGCCATGGAAAGGCAATCCGCCCCTGATTGCGCGCCAAGCCACGGGCGATAATCCGCGCAGCTCGCGGGGCAGGCATCAGCAACGGCATGCGAAAACGATTGGCGTCGGTGATGCGGCTTTCCACAAAGCCCGGCAAAATCACCGACAGGTCGATACCGTCGCGGGCCAAAGCCCCGCGCAGGCCCTCACCCCACACCTTGACCGCCGCCTTGCTGGCACAATAGGCCGGGGCACTGGGCAGACCGCGAAAGCCCGCCACCGACGCCACCAGCGCAATCTGCCCCCGCCGCCGAGGGCCCATCGCCTCCAGCGCCGGATAAACGGTGTTGATCACTCCGGCCAGATTGGTGGCAAAGATCGCCCGCGCCTGTTCGGCACTTTCACCGCCAACGCTGGCCTTTGCCGCAACACCACCGGTTCCCCCGGAAATTCCGGCGTTGGCCACCACCAGATCCAGCGGTGCCAGCCGATCCGCGTCGGCAATCCACGCCGCCATGGCGCTGGCATCACAGACATCCAGCACCGCCTGCGATACCTCGGCCCCACGGGCACGGCAGCGGTCAGCCACCTGTGCCAGTCGCCCGGCATTGCGACCGCTCAGACTCAGGTGACAGCCGGGGCAGGCGTAGTGCTCGGCCAGCGCCTGCCCGATTCCTGACGAGGCCCCGGTGATCAGCACATGCCGGGGATGCGGGCGCGGTGTGCTCACCGGTGCCGCCGCCGATAATGATGGACAACCGGCATCTGACCATCCGGTCCCTCGGCACTGTCCAGCGCCGCCTGCACCAGCGTTACCAGTGGCGGCAGGTCGTTCTGCACCGTGCGCAGCAAAATCTCAGGGTCCACCGAGTGGTATTCATGGATCAGAATGTGGCGCATCTCGGCCATCTGCTGCCACGGCACCAGCGGGAATTCATCCCGGACCGGCTCGGGCGTCTTGCTGGCCGCTTCGCCGATGATCTCCAGATTGCGCGCCACCGCATCCTGCGTGCGGGTGTCGGCGGCAAAGGCCGCCACGTCCATGCCGTCGGTATAGCTTTGACAGCGTCCGATGGCTTCGAGGATGTCATCCAGGCGCACACGCCAGTCTTTATAGGACACGAACCGCCTCCTTCATGATACGGGGACGGATGCGGGGCTTGATGTTGGCCGGGGTCACCAGATCGACCGGACGCGACAACAGCCCTTCCAGCCATTGCTTCAGGCTGACGAATTCGAACATGCCTTCGGGGCGACCGGGGACGAACTCAACCAGCAGGTCAACGTCACTCTCCCGCCGTCCTTCGTCACGTACCACCGAGCCAAACAGCGACAGGCTGAGAACGCCAAAACGCTCGCGGATCTGGTCGGCATGAGTGCGCAGGGTGTACAGCACCTCGTCCCGCCGGGCAGGCTGGCTGCGGGACAGTCGTTTGGCGTAATGCTTCAACGCACCGGCCCGGTCGCGGGGAACCGCAACCGTCACCTCGATCATGTCGCCACTCCGTCCGGTCGGGGTGTGCGATGGCCGCTGTTTCATCCGGTGCGGCGCGTGGGATGTGTTGCTCATGGGATTGAGACTACAGCATATCTTGCGCAAAGGGAATTCCCGCAGCATTCAGTGTCTTCCTGCGCTACACTCTCCCTGTCCTGTTTCCTGACTGTCGCAAGGGTGGTTCCTGATGTCCCTGTCCGTCTGGTTGATGTTCATTCCCGCCGTGTTCCTGCTGAACATGGCCCCCGGCCCGAACAACCTGCTGGCGGTCAGCAATGCCGCTCGCTTTGGCTGGCAACGGGCGGTGATTGGCGGGCTGGGGCGGGTTCCGGCCTTTACCCTGCTGGTCGGCCTGACGGTGGTCGGGCTGGGGGCGGTGCTAGCCGCCTCTGAACATGCGTTCGTGGTGCTGAAGGTGGCCGGTGCGGCCTATCTGATCTTTCTGGGCATCAAAATCTGGCGCGCCCCGGTCGCCACCCTTCAGCCCGACAGCCTTGCCGGGTCACAGGCGACAGGCACACAGGGTGCCTTGTGGCCGATGGCCCGGCGGGAATTCGTGATTGCGATCAGCAACCCGAAGGCCATCCTGATCTTCACCGCCTTTTTCCCACAGTTTCTGGATCGCACGCAGGACAGCAGCCCGCAACTGCTGCTGATGGGGGCAACCTTTCTGGTGCTGGAAGTCGCTGCGCTGATGATCTATGCCGCAGGCGGGGCCGGAGCCGGAAAGTTCCTGTCCAGCCCACGCGGGCAGCGCCTGTTCAACCGGGGCACCGGTGGGGCGCTGGTGGCAGCGGGAACCGCGCTGGCCTTCAGTCGGCAGGGGTAAGGCGCCCCCTCCCCTCTGACACCAACCTGTCCTCCACGCTTTCGCAAGGCCGCTGTGCATGACCGCACAGCGGCCTTGTCATGTACAGGGGTGTTTAGAGCGTTTTCAGTGCCGCATTTTCCGAGCCGTTGACCGGAGACGGTCAACTTGAAAATGCTCTATTGCCGATAAAAAATTTCTGCCCGGATGATCGGAAGGCCCTTGCGGAGTTTCGATATATCGACTATGTTTCGTTATATCGAAAGAACATCGAAAACAGTCGATAGACCGTACCGATCTGCTTTCCCTGCTCCGCTGCCCTCCCTTGAGGACACGGGCTTTTCCGATCTTACCCCCGCTTGAAATCACACAAGGACACATCCCATGTTCAGGAAACATGATTTTTTCAACCGCTCTCCGCGCGACCATGCCGCTTGCGACCCCACCGAGGGGCATCGCCGTCACGCCCGCAAGCCGTCGTGGCTGGATGGGGACGACATGCCCCGGGGACGCGGGCACGGCGGCCCCCATGGTGGCCCCGGCAGTCGTCTGGGGCGGCTGTTTGCCCACGGCGACCTGAGTCTGGTCGTTTTGTACCTGCTGACCGAAAAGCCGCGTCATGGCTATGAAATCATCAAGGCGATCGAAGAAATGACCAATGGCGCCTACACCCCCAGCCCCGGCACGGTTTACCCGGCGCTGACCATGCTGGAAGAACAGGGCTTCGTCGAAGTCACCCCCTCGGATGGCAACAAGAAACTGCATACCCTGACCGATGCGGGCCGCAGCCACCTGCACGACAACGACAGCACCCTGAAAGCCCTGCTGGCCCGCCTGTCGATGGCTGGCAAGGATCACGGTCACGGCCCGTCGCCGCGCCTGATGCGGGCGATGGAAAACCTGAAAATGGCCCTGCGCCTGCGCTTGGGGGCCGGACACCCCGATGAAGCACAGCTTCAGTCAATCGTTGATATTCTGGATCAGGCCGCACGCGACATCGAACGGGTCTGATACCCCCCCTGCCCCGACGTCTGGAGGACGCAATGGACAACTGGATCCGCTCCCGCTTGAAGCTGCTGGCCCGCTCGGGTAGTCTCGGACAGTCAGATACACCAGCCCCGCCAGTGCCGAACTGGGTTCCGTCAGCCGATGCGGTGCCCCCGCCGCAGCGCAGCAAAGAGCCCCGGCCGGAGCGCCCTCAGGACAACGGATAATGCCTCACTGGCCCCGCCTCCTCCCTCTTCTGCTCCCGGCCCTGATCGGCATCAGTGCCTGTGGTACCGATCACCCCGCCGAACCGCCCCTGCCGACCATTCAGGCGCTGGATGTCCCGCGCTATATGGGGACCTGGTACGAGGTGGCAAAATACCCCAACCGGTTCCAGAAGGACTGCGTTGGCGGCAGCCGGGCGGACTACACCGCACAGGATGATGGCAGCGTGCGGGTGATCAACCGCTGCCGTCTGGCCTCCGGGGCCGACACCGAAGCCATCGGCGAAGCCCGCCAGATCGGCGATGCCCACTCGCCAAAGCTCGAGGTCCGCTTTGCCCCTGCGTGGCTGGGCTGGCTGCCTGCGGTGTGGGGCAAATACTGGGTGATCGACCTTGATCCAACCTATCAGGTGGCGGTGATCAGCGAGCCGAGCCGGGAATATCTGTGGGTGCTGTCGCGCACCCCCACCCTGGACCCTGATACCCTGAACGCCACGCTGGCACGGGTGGAAGCCAAAGGCTTTGATCTGTCAAAGGTAATGCTGTCGGCGCCGTGATGCGCCCCGCCCTGAGGCACGGCTCCCCTTGACTTGTTTTATGAACGCGTTTACTAAACATGTTCATCGAATAAAAGTGAGGGATCATGCCGCGTGTCCGCATGAGCGACGCCGATATCGCCGCCGCCAGAAAAAACATCCTGCAACAGGCCGCCGAAATCGTCCGCAAGGTCGGCTTCGACGGCCTGTCCATGCGCGTTCTGGCCGATCATCTGGGGGTCAGCCCCGGCGCGCTGTACCGCTATTTCCCCAGCAAGACCGAGCTTCTGTGGGCCTTCTGGGCCGAAGGCATCGACCAGCTGCGCACCGTGTTTGCCACCCTGGACGCCACCATCGCCGATCCGGTCGCAGCCATCCGGGCAATGATGCACGCCTACGCCGATTTTTGTCTGGCCGATGCCCACCGGTTCCAGTTGCTGTTCCTCAACCCGGCCCTTGAATGCGCCGATGCCCTGCAACGGGACGCCAGCAGCTTTCTGCCCTTTGAACTGCTGGTCAAACGGGTGGCACAGGCGGCGGACAGCGGCATTCTTCCCCCGGGCGATCCCCAGCAACAGGCCGCCATCCTGTGGGCCAGCGCCCATGGAGCCATCACGCTGGTGATGACCATGACCGAGCTGGATTTTGGCGACCCCCACGCCTTCATTGCACACACCGCCGAAGCAACCTTGCGCGGCCTGTCGACTGCGGGAGCAACCCCATGAACATCCTGATCACCGGTGCGGCCCTGGTCGCCCTGACCCTGCTGGCTGGCTGCTCGGAAGAAAAGACTGCCGCCCCCAAACCGGTGCGCCCGGTCAAAACCGTCAGCGCCCAGTTTCAGGATCTGGGGCAAACCATCGAACAGACCGGCGAAATCCGCCCGCGTCTGGATGTGCCGATGAGCTTTCGCCTGAACGGGCAAGTGCTGTGGCGGATTGATACCGGCAGCCGGATCAAGGCGGGCGATATCGTCGCCCGGCTGGACAAGACGCCGACCCGCAACGCCCTGCTGTCGGCGCGTGCCGATCTGGCCAGCGCCAAGGCCGCCCTTGAGCTGGCCCAGACCTCGGCGGAACGGCAGCGCAAGCTGTTTGCCAGCAACTTTGCCGCACAGGCCCAGGTGCAACAGGCCGACGCCAACCTGAACTCGGCGCGCGCCCGTCTGGATGCGGCGCAGGCCGGGCTGGCAACAGCGGAAGAAAACCTGTCCTACACCGAACTGCGCGCCGCCAATGACGGCATCGTCTCGGCGGTGGGAGTGAATGCCGGGCAGGTGGTCAGCGCCGGACAGACGGTGGTCACCGTCATCGCCGGAGAACAGCGCGATGCGGTGTTTGATTTGCCGGAAAGCATGATCAGCCACACCCGCGAAGGCATTCCAGTCACCGTCCGGCTGGTTTCCGACCCGACCGTTCGCACCGCCGGGGTGGTGCGCGAGATCACGCCGTCGGCGGACCCAACCACCCGCACCTATCGCGTCAAGGTCACGCTGGGAGACGAAGCCGCCGCCATGCCGTTTGGCGCGGCGGTGATCGGAACCGCCTCGCTGCGGGAAAAGACGCTGGCGGTTTTACCGGCCTCGGCCCTGACCCGCCACGGCGAACGCCCGGCGGTGCTGGTGGTCGATCCGGCCACCCACACCCTGCGCTATCACGACATCCAGCTTGAACGCTTTGACGAAGACAACCTGTTCATCAGCGGCGGCCTGACCCCCGGCGATCTGGTGGTCACTGCTGGGGTCAGCAAACTGCGCGATGGCGAAGTGGTGGCGCTGGAAGCACAGAACGGCAGCACGGGAGGCCCGCAATGAGCCGCCGGGGCACGGGGTTCAACCTGTCGGCCTGGACCCTGAAACACCAGTCGCTGGTCATTTTCCTGATGCTGGCGGTGATGCTGGGCGGGGTGATGAGCTATCAGCGCCTGTCGCGCAACGAAGACCCGCCGTTCACCATCAAGGTGATGGTGGTCAGCGCGCAATGGCCGGGGGCATCGACCACCGACATGACCAATCTGGTGACCGACAAGCTGGAAAAACGGCTATCGGAAACGCCACACCTTGATTTCACCCAAAGCTACACCCGCCCCGGCCAGACGGTGATTTTCGTCAACCTGCGCGACACCACCCCGCCGGGACAGGTGCCCGACATCTGGTATCAGGTGCGCAAAAAGGTCGGTGATCTGGCCCCGGACTTGCCTGCCGGGGTGCTGGGGCCGTTCTACAACGACGAGTTCGGCGATACCTTTGGCAGCCTGTTCGCCTTTACCGGCGACGGTTTTTCCCTGCGCGAGCTGCGCGACCGGGTGGAACGCATCCGCTCGGAACTGCTCAGCCTGCCCGATATCGGCAAGGTCAACGTGCTGGGGGTGCAGGAAGAAGAAGTGGTGATCACCTTCTCGACCAGCAAGCTCGCCAGTCTGGGGCTGAACCCCTCGACCGCCATTGATGCCCTGCGGGCACAGAACGCCGTTACTCCGGCGGGAGTGGTGCGCAGTGGCAGCGAGAACATCAGCCTGCGGGTCAGCGGTGCCTTTGCCTCGGAACACAGCCTGAGCGACCTGACCCTGTCGATCGGGGGGCGCTTTGTCCGCCTGAACGATATTGCCTCGATCGAACGCCGCCTCGAAGACCCCGCCGCCCCGTCGGTGCGGGTCAATGGCGTGCCGGTGATCGCGCTAGCCATTTCGATGGCCGATGGCGGCAACCTGCTGTCCTTTGGAACGGCCCTGCACGCGCGCATGGAGGCCATCGCCGCCGGTCTGCCACATGGCATCGAAATGAGCCAGATTGCCGACCAGACGACGGTGGTGAAAGAGGCCGTTGGCGGCTTTGTGAAGGTCCTGCTCGAAGCGATTGCCATCGTGCTGGCGGTGTCGTTCGTCTCGCTCGGCACCCGCGCCGGGCTGGTGATCAGTGCCGCCATTCCGCTGGTGCTGGCGATGACCTTTGTCGGCATGGAACTGACCGGTATCGGCCTGCAACGCGTCTCGCTGGGGGCGCTGATCATCGCCCTCGGGCTGCTGGTCGATGATGCGATGATCACCGTGGAGTCGATGGTCTCCGGGCTGGAACAGGGGCAGGACAAGGCCACTGCCTCGTGCCGCGCCTATGACACCACCGCCTTTCCGATGCTGACCGGCACGCTGGTGATGATCGCAGGCTTCATCCCGGTCGGCTTTGCCGCCTCCAGCGCCGGGGAATATACCTTCTCGCTGTTCATGGTGGTGCTGATTTCGCTCGTCTGCTCGTGGGTGGTGGCGGTGCTGTTTGCCCCACTGCTGGGAACGTGGATTCTGCCGCGCACCCTGCGCCATCACGGCCATCAGGAAGGCCGCTTGTTGCGCGGCTACCGGCAGATTCTGGACTGGGCACTCAGCCACCGCTGGCTGACCCTGACCGCCGCCCTGCTGGCCTTCGGGATTTCACTGGTCGGCATGACCAAGGTCGAACAGCAGTTCTTCCCGGCATCCGACCGCCCCGAGCTGCTGGTCAATCTGGCCCTGCCGCAAAATGCCTCGCGCGAGGCCACCGACAGCCGCGCGCAGGCGCTGGAAGCGGTGCTGGCCCAGGACCCCGACGTGGTGCGCTTTACCACCTATGTCGGGTCCGGGTCGGTACGGTTCTATCTGCCGATGGACCTGCAACTGGAAAACGACAACGTCAGTGAAACCGTCGTCGTCACCAAGGGCATCGCCGAGCGGGATCAGGTGCGCAAGCGGCTGGCAGCGGTGATGGAGCGGGATTTCAGCGACATCATCACCCGCGTCTCACCGCTGGAACTGGGGCCGCCGGTGGGCTGGCCGCTGAAATACCGCGTCGCTGGTCCCGATTTCGCCACCGTGCGCGGGCTGGCGGCACAGGTGGCAGCGCTGGTGGCCGATGATCCGCACACCCGTGACATCAACCTCAACTCCGGCGAGCCGCAACGCCGTCTGACGGTGGCGGTCAACCAGATCGAAGCCCGCGCCCTCGGCCTCAGTTCGGAAAGCATCGCCAGTGCGCTGGCCTCGGTGTTTGCCGGTCAGACGGTGACCGCCGTCCGCGATGGCGACCGCCTGCTGAACGTGGTGGTGAAAGGCAACGACGACGAACGCACCTCGCTCGCCACGCTGGGAAACCTGATGCTGCACACCGGCGATGGCCGCTCGGTGCCGCTGCGGCAGGTGGCCACCCTGTCCTATGGCTTTGAAGAGCCGATTGTCTGGCGGCGCAACGGCAAGCCGGTGATCACCGTGCAGGCCGATGTTGCCAAGGGCATTCAACCGGCGACGGTGGCGATGGCCCTGAACGAGCGGATTGCCGACCTGCGGGCCAAACTGCCGTTCGGCTATACCATCGAAGCCGGTGGCATCACCGAAGAAGCCGCCAAGGGCAGCGATTCCGTCTTTGCGGTGGTGCCGGTGATGCTGCTGGTGATCGTCGCCCTGCTGATGGTGCAGCTCCAAAGCTTCAGCCGCATGGGGCTGGCGGTGGCAATGGCGCCGTTCGGCCTGATCGGGGTGGTGGCGGCGATGCTGCCCAGTGGTGCCCCGATGGGCTTCGTTGCCCAGCTTGGCGTCATCGCCCTGTCCGGGATGATCATCCGCAATGCGGTGATCCTGATTCAGGAAGTCGATCACAACATCAGCATCGGCCTCGAACCACAGGTCGCCGTCACCACCGCCAGCCTGCACCGCTCGCGCCCGATCGTGCTGACCGCCTGCGCCGCCATTCTGGGGATGATCCCGATTTCCGGGCAAATCTTCTGGGGACCGATGGCCTATGCGATGATCGGCGGTCTGGCCGCCGCCACCGTGCTGACGCTGGTGCTGCTGCCCTGCTTCCTGCTGTGGCTGCTGGAATCCGAAGCCCGACGGCGGGCGAAGGCCGAGGCGGCTGTGGTGGTGAGCTGAGGGGGATGGGGTTCAGGGAAACGAGGTCGTGGAGCGCAGCTCCACCCCTCGCCCGGACCCCATTTATGGGGAAGGCACTCCGAGCCTTTCAGGCGGCGGCCTGCGCCTTTCCCCGATGATCACATCTGTTGCGGACACACCGGAAATTTCACATGCCAACATATAAATAAAAAGCATCCTGCACATAATATCGCCAGGATCAATTCATAAATATTACTTGTTTTTAACCCCACCTCACCATCACACTCCCCAAAAGCGAAGAATCTCTGTGTCATCGCGTCCAAAGACACAGGGCAAGTCTTCATGGAAATTGACGCATCCCAATATCAGAAGAGATAAAATTGTGAGAAAACCCGCAAGGATTGTACTATCCATTCTTGTACTGGTCTTCCTTTTCAACATCAACAGTGCCATTGCCGATACGCCAGCCCTCACCAGCCGTCAGGAAGAAATCGGGCGCATCGCGCTTGATCCGAATGGATACATTACAAAAGAACTGCATGATGAATTCTGGTCATTCATGCCAGAAGACGAGATGAACGACCCTGTTCAGCGGAAAAAACTTTCTGCCGAAATAGATGCGGGCATTGGCCTCAGCGTACGCCTTCGCAAGGAACTCTGGGATAGCGTTGAAGCAAGTCTGGTGGCAAAGCGGGTCGTCAAGACTCCTGGCTATGAACAGGCCAATCGTGCCTTCATGGCAATGTCAGATGATCCGGTCATCAAACGGGATCTTGCACGCATGATCGCAGTCAACGAGGAAACGCTCAAGGCGGCAGCTACAGGTTCCCCCATACAGATAGCAGACGGTCTCGCCTATATCACGATGGACACGTTGGCTGACGCCCGGAAAGGACAGGAAGGCTCACTGGCCCGCGTACGGCTTCTGGCCTCGCCGGACTGGAAACCAGTGGTCCGTGAATTCCGCTATCCCGCCGCCCACGTCGCAATCTTGTCGATTATCCCGTACATTTATCAGCAAAAAAGAGTTTCCGAGGCGAATAAGCCCAGGATGACATCCACGCTTCTCGGAAATGCGATCGATGCCAGCAGAAGCGTCACGATCACCTATAACGAGATCGGTCTTCAAATCAAAGACCCAAAGACCGTCATGCCCAGAATCGTCAATGAAACCATCAAGGGAATTAACGCGAAAACAATCGGGAAGACAGCATCCGGAAAATGGAGGGGAATGGACTCATCCAGCGCAATTTCTCAAACCAAAGTATCTGATACGTCTGTATTTATCGCCGTCACTGCCGTCAATACACCACGATATGATGGTTATATGGTTCTTACGGCATGGTCTGAATTATCAGCGCTGGATGCCAGTGCAACTCTGGAGGCATTGAAAAGCTCCATCCAGATTATTGACTAACAAATTGAAAATATGAAACTAAAGCAACTGAGCAGAGAGTCCAAGTAAAAATGAAAACATCAAAGATCATATCACTATTAACAGCAACAATACTTGCAATGACGGTGACCATGGGAACCGCAAACAGCGCCGATATACCGCTGCTCAATGCGATGCAAAATGACATATTCCGCATCGTCGAACACAAGAATGGCTACATCACAAAAGAAATGCACGATGACTTCTGGTCTCAAATACCGGAAGAAAAGATCAAGACCCCGCAAATCCGGCAGGGCACCATCCTTGATCTGAACGCCACCCTCCTGATGGGGTACAGCCTGAAAAAAGAAGCTCTGGAAAGCACCAGAGCCAGTATGAAAGCCGGTAAAATCATCCACACCCCCGGCTACAAAGAGGCCAGGCGTGACTATCTGACCCTGGGGAAACTGCCCCAAAACAAACAACTGATAGATGACTTGCTCGCCAGCAACGATGCCATGATCAAGGCCGGAGCCACCGGTTCCCCCTTTCAAAGCCCCAAGGGACCGATCCCCATCACCGCCGAACTGCTTGATACGGTGCAACAGGGGATCAATGGTCAGGTGGCCCGCATCAAGCTGTTGATCTCACCGGACTGGGACCCGCGCATCAGCGAGACGCGTTACCCCCAGGCCCACCTTGCCATTCGTTCCATTGTCCCCTTCAATGTCCTCGTGCGGGGCCGCAGCAGTGCCGAAAGAGGCCCGGTCATGTCGGTGCTGTTTGAAAATGCCATCGATGAGAACAGAAACGTCGTGGTCTCTTACGTCAACCTTGGCACGCCGCTGGGCAATCCAGAGAATGACATGGCACAACTTGTGGCCGCGATTGCCCAGGCGACAAACTCAAAGTTCCTCGCCCCGATCAGCCACGAGACATGGCGGGGCATGTCTTCGGCAAAAGGAGACATACAGTCCACACACACGGGCGGCAGCTCCTTCATGTCGGTCCGCATCGTCAATCTCCCCCAGTACACCGGATATCTGATCCTGCGTGTCGGGTCGACCATATCACTCCCGGATTCATCCCTGACGCTGCATTCGCTGGAAGAGTCACTACAGATCATTGATTGACGGGCTACGCGAAACACGGCCAGCAACATCCCGGGCGGGGAGAGTCGGGTGGCAGCCTGCTTTTGCTCCTCGATTTGCGTTTCCCAAGTCAGTTTTCAGGAAAACAATTGAAAGACTCATTGATGAAGAAAATTTTCTCGCGAATTATTCCTATGGCAATAATTGCAATTTTTACAACAACACCCAGCACATCACATGCTGAAAAATTCATGATAACATATGAACAGTTAGATATATATAACACGGTATCAGCCGAGGATGGGTACATAACAAAAGAACTTCATGATGAATTCTGGTCCATGATGCCAGAAGAGGAAATGAATGACCCGGAAAAACGGAAGATCATTATAAGCAGCCTGGAGACAACCCTCTTGTTGCGGGAACGTCTGCAAAAGGAACTCTGGAACAGCATCAAAGCCAGCATGGCAAAAAAGAAGGTCGTCCAAACCCCTGACTACAAACAGGTCCAAAGCGCCTTTCTGGCCAGCGTAACCGACCCTGCCGCCAAACGGGATATGGAACAGCGGATGGCCTTTAACGACGCCATGATCAAGGCGGCGGCAACAGGCGTGCCGATTGAAACCCCGAAAGGTCCCATCAGCATCACTCCCGGACTGCTTGCCAAGGCCTTGCCGGGACTGGATGCCTCACTGGTCCGCACGCAGCTTCTGGTCTCACCGGACTGGTCCCCACCGATGCTCAAGATACTCTATCCGAGGGCTCACGTTGCCATTACGTCCATCATCCCTTTTCGGACCCGCCAGAAAGTTGACATTGGGTCTGCGGACCACCTCGCCACATCGGTGATTCTCGAAAATACCGTCAGCGAGGACAGGACCCTGACCGTTTCTTACACCAATGAAGGCCAGCCGATGAAGAATCCGGAAGCGATGACCGCACAGATTCTAACCAGTGTTTCAGAAGAAAACGGTTTCTCGCTTCTGGCCCCCATTGCCAAGGAGCGCTGGCGGGGTCTGCACTCGGCGAAAGGTATCTTCAAGATCACCTCGCACGATACCACCAGCTTCATGTCGCTCCGCCTCGTCGATCTGCCACACCATACCGGCTACATGTACCTGACCGCAGAATCAGGCCTGTCAACAGATGACGCCTCGCAGATGCTGAAATCACTGGAAGAGTCGTTACAGTTTATCGATTGACCACGGTACACGACAGATGGTGAAAAAGGGCAGGCTGCCGTCCACACCGACTCAAAGGCACCTCCCAATCCCCATTTTGCCTCGATAATCAAAAGAACGGGATCCGGGGCCTCACGGCCCCGGCGAGGTGTGGAGCAGCGCTCCACGTCCTTGTTTTCTTACTGTCGTGTACTGTGGCGTCAGGTCTAACCTTTTGATCTGTCGCAGTGATAGTACGCAAAACCGGAACCACTTTTCGCACAATGCCCTAAAACAAACTCTCCTGCCGCCCGTCCCCGGCCTTGCCCTTGCGGGCCGCCGGACGGCGGGCGGGAGGCTCTGCCGGGCCGGGGGTCGAGCCATCATCGAGCGGGCCATGCACCTGCGCCGACACGTCGCCATCGTGGAACTGCACCCGCACCGCCCCGGCGGCCACGGCCGCCGCCTGCGCGGACAGAACCGCGCCCTGCTCATCGCGCACCAGCGCATAGCCCCGGCGCAAGACGGCTTCGTGGGAACTGGCCTGAAGCCGCTCGCTGGCGGCGGTCAGGCGTTGCGACAGGTCGGCCAGACGCCGTTCAAAGGCCTGGTGCTGGCGCTGCCCCAGCCCCTCAAGGTCACGCTCGGCCCGTGCCATACCGTTCAGCACCCCGTCAGGGCGCAGGCGGGTGGTCAGGTGGCCCAGCCGGGTTGCCTGATCGCGCATCAGATAGTCGCTGGCCGAGCGCAAGGCAGCCGCCGTTTGCCCCAACTGCGCCTGCTTGGCAGCGATCTGCTCGCGCGGGCTGCGCAGGGCGGCGCCCAACTGGCGGACCTCGGCCAGACGGCGATCGAGATAGCCGCGCCCGGCGCGGGCCAGCCGTTCGCTGCGCTCATCCAGCCGCTGGACCTGCTCTTCCAGCAGGCGTTCAATCGGCGGCAAGCCGCGCGCCAGCCCTTCGAGGCGCATTGCCCGTTCGGCGATCAGCCGCCGCAGGCTGCCGGTCAGCCGCTGGCCGCCCTCGCGCACCTGAGCCAGCAGGTCCAGCCGCACCGGCACCACCATTTCGGCGGCTCCGGTGGGAGTCGGGGCGCGCAGGTCGGCGGCGAAGTCGCACAGGGTGGTATCGGTTTCATGGCCGACCGCCGAAATCACCGGGATGTCCGAGGCCGCCACCGCCCGCACCACCAGTTCTTCGTTAAAAGCCATCAGGTCTTCCAGCGAGCCACCGCCGCGCGCCACGATCAGCACATCCGGGCGCGGCGCCGCCCCCCGGCCATCGGCAGGCAGGGCATTAAAGCCCGCCACCGCCCGCGCCACCTGCTGGGCGGCACCCTCGCCCTGCACCAGCACCGGCCAGACCAGCACATGCACCGGAAAGCGGTCGTTCAGGCGATGGAGAATGTCACGGATCACCGCCCCGGTCGGGCTGGTGATCACCCCGACGGTGCGCGGCAGGAACGGCAGAGGCCGCTTGCGTTCAGGAGCAAACAGCCCTTCGGCGGCCAGACGGCGGCGGCGCTCTTCCAGCATCTTCAGCAGGGCACCCTGCCCGGCCAGTTCCATGCTTTCGATGACGATCTGATAGGAGGACCGTCCCGGATAGGTGGTCAGGCGACCGACGGCGATCACCTCCAGCCCTTCCTCCGGGCGGACCGACAGCTTGCTGTAACTGCCGCGCCAGATGATGGCGTCAATCACCGCAGAGTCGTCTTTCAGCCGCAGATAGCAATGCCCCGACCCGGCCAGCTTGGGCTGGCTGATTTCGCCGCGCACCCGCACATGGGAATAGGTCTCCTCGACCGTCCGCTTCAGCGCGGCGGACAATTCCGAGACAGAACGCGCCGGAGCATTATGAGAATGCTCGGCGGTGGCGGAGGGGGCGGCGGCCTCAAAAAGGCCGCGATCATCGGCAGGACTGGTCATGGCTGACAGTTATGCTACAAACAGGCGGCGGCGTGAATGCCTTAAGATGATACAAGATGCGAAAGGGTTTCCGATGAAAGTCCTCGTGGTTGGCTCCGGTGGTCGTGAGCATGCCCTGTGCTGGGCGATTTCCCGCTCGGCGCTGTGCGACAGCCTGTTCTGTGCGCCGGGGAACGCCGGAATTGCCCAGGTTGCCACCTGCGTTCCGCTGAATGTCGAAGACGTTCCGGCGGTGGTGCAGTGGGTGAAGGACAACGCCATCGAGTTCGTGGTGGTCGGCCCGGAAGCCCCGCTGGTGCTGGGGCTGGTCGATGCGCTGGCCGCCGAAGGCATCAAGGCGTTCGGCCCCAAGGCCGGAGCGGCGGCGCTGGAAGGCTCCAAGGGCTTCATGAAGGACGTGCTGCGCGATGCCGGTGTGCCGACCGCGTGGTATGGCCGCTTTACCGACATCGACAGCGCCAAGGCGTTCGTGCGCGAAAAGGGTGCGCCGATCGTGGTCAAGACCGATGGTCTGGCCGCCGGTAAGGGCGTGATCCTGTGCCAGAGCGTTGCCGAAGCCGAACAGGCCATCGACGAGATGATGGGCGACAAGGTGTTTGGCGATGCTGGCAACGAGCTGGTGATCGAAGAATTCCTCGTTGGCGAAGAAGCCAGCTTCTTTGCCATTGCCGACGGGGAAACCGCCATTGCGCTGGTCGCGGCGCAGGATCACAAGGCGGTTGGCGACGGCGACACCGGCCCCAACACCGGCGGCATGGGCGCTTACTCCCCCGCTCCGGTGTTCACCGATGCCATCCGCGATCAGGTGATGGAAACCTGCATCCTGCCGACCGTCCGCCACATGAAGGCCATCGGCCATCCCTATACCGGTGTGCTGTTCTGCGGCCTGATGATCACCGCCAACGGCCCGAAAGTGCTGGAATACAACGTCCGCTTTGGCGACCCGGAATGTCAGGTGCTGATGATGCGCCTGCAAAGCGATGTGCTGGCCACCCTGCTGGCCGCCGCCGAGGGCCGTCTGGGCGATATCGTGCTCGACTGGTCCGACGACACCGCGATGGTGGTGGTGATGGCCGCCGAAGGCTATCCGGGCAGCTATCTCAAGGGCAGCGAGATCAAGGGGCTGGATGCCGCCAACGCGGTGGACAATGCCATCGTGTTCCATGCCGGGACCAAGACCGGCCCCAACGGTGAAATCCTCGCCAACGGTGGGCGGGTGCTGGGCGTGGCGGCGCGCGGGGCCACCGTGCGCGCCGCACAGGCCAGCGCCTATCAGGCGGTCGATGCCCTCGACTGGCCCAAGGGCTTCTGCCGGCGGGATATCGGCTGGCGCGCCGTCGCCCGCGAACAGCACGGCGAATAAAGCAACAGGAGAGGCCGCGGTGTGGACATCAACTGACCCCGATGTGGTGATCTGCACCGCTGCCGACAGCGGTTATTTTGACCTGCTGCGCGATCTGGTGCGCTCGTTGCGCCAGCGGGCACAGGCCCGGCCGCATGTGCTGGCGGTGCTCGATCTGGGGCTGACCCCGGACCAGCAGGACTGGTTGCGCCAGCAGGGTGCACGGCTGGTGGAACCGGGCTGGGACGTGGAGTTTCCCTCGCGCTCTGAGCAGCCGGGGCATTTCCGCTCGCAGATCGTCCGCGCTTTCCTGCCCCGCCACTGCCCCGGCTTCCAGACCTATATCTGGCTGGATGCCGATACCTGGGTGCAGGATGGCGCGGTGCTGCACTGGCTGGTGCAGGGGGCCGCCGATGGCCGGATGGCGCTGGTCGAGGAAATGCACTCGGCCTACAAGAAAATCCATGACCAGCGCGAACTGTCGCAAAAGGCCATGCTGATCCAGCGCTACTATGGTGCGGCGGATGCCGAACGCTATGGGCTGACGCCGTCGCTGAACTCCGGGGTGTTCGCCCTGCGCACCGATGCGCCACACTGGGCCGTCTGGGGGCAGGAAATCAGCGCCCTGTTGCAGCAAGCGCCCACCCGCTTTGTTGACCAGATGGCGCTGGAACGCACCATCCATGCTCACCGCCTGCCCGCCTGCTATCTGCCCGCCCGTGCCAACTGGCTGGTCAGTCAGGCCATCCCGGCCTTTTGCCCCCAGCGGGGCATGCTGGTCGATCCGCTGCCGCCGCACGACCCGCTGTGGGTTCTGCATCTGGCGCTGGGAGCGAAAGACCTGACCCTGATCATCCCGATGCTGGGCGAGCCGGACCGCGAGCTGATTCTCAGCGCCCGCCTGTCAGAGATTGGCCCGCTGGTCGGACTGGGCTAAGTGGCCCGCGCCCCTCGCCTGTTGCGCTTGCTGGCCCTGTTGCGCCAGTACCGCCACCCGGTCAGCGGGCAGGCTCTGGCCGAACAGCTTGATGTCAGCCTGCGCACCGTGTACCGCGATATCGCCACCCTGCAAGAGCAAGGGGCCGACATCACTGGCGAGGCCGGTGTTGGCTATCTGCTGCGCCCCGGCTTTCTGCTGCCACCGCTGATGTTCTCGCCGGAAGAGCTGGAGGCGCTGGCGCTGGGCTGTCGCTGGGTGATGCAGCAAACCGACGAGCCGCTGGCCGATGCCGCCCACAGCGTGCTGAGCAAAGTCGCCACCGTCCTGCCGCCCGACCTGCGCGAGACCCTCGAAAGTGCCAGCCTGCTGATCGGCCCGTCGCCCGCCCCCGAACCGGAGCAGATCGACCTTGTCCTTTTGCGCGATGCCATCCGCCGCGAACGCAAGCTGGACCTGTCGTATCAGGATGGCAATGGCAGCCACAGCCAACGGATTGTCTGGCCGGTCGGCTATGGCCTGTTCGCCCGCGTGCGAGTGCTGATCGCCTGGTGCGAGGCCCGGCAGGACTTCCGCCACTTCCGCACCGACCGCATTCAGGCGATGACCGTGCTCGACGCCCGCATGCCCCAGCGGCGGCGCGCCCTTCTGGCCGCCTGGCGCAAGGCCGAAGGCATCAGGGCCGGGCGGTTTTTTAGCTAAAGCATTGTGCGAAAAGTGGGAACCGGTTTTCGCATGAACAATGCGACAGAACAAAAAATTAGACCACGGCCCACTCCTGACAAAAACTGTCAGCAGGGCGCGGTAGTCTCCCTCCTGTCGCCACTTCCAACAGGAGCCACCGCAATGACCGCCCTGCCCTATATCCTGCTGTACGTCGAAAACCCGCGCCAGAGCGCCACCTTTTACAGCGCCCTGCTCGCCAGCCAGCCGGTCGAGGCCAGCGACACCTTTGCCCTGTTCGTGCTGGACAACGGCGTCAAGCTCGGGCTGTGGGCCCGGGCCGGGGTGCAGCCCGCCGCCACGATGACCGGAGGCGGTTCGGAATACGCCATCAGCGTTGCCGACGAGGCCGCCCTGCTCCAGACCCTCGCCGACTGGCAGGCTGCGGGTGCCACGCTGGAACAGCCGATAACGGCGATGGACTTCGGCCTGACCTTTACCGTCAGCGACCCCGACGGCCACCGCCTGCGGGCGTTTGTTCCGGCCACCATGCCGCAGGCATAACGCCAGCAAAACAAAACCGGAGAGCCATTTTCAGGCTCTCCGGTTTTGTCATTCATTCATTCACACAACAGGCCGATCAGACAGGCTCCTTGGTGCTTTCCGCCACCGCCTGCTTTTCCAGCGTGCGATAAGCCTGTTCGATCAGGTCCACCACCGGCTCGGCATCGGCGAAGCGGTCGGTATTGATCACCAGATCAAAGCTGGTGGCGTCGCTGTTGCGGCGATGGAACAGTTCCCACACGAAACGGCCACGGTTGGCATTGATCTCTTCGATCTGTGCCCGCGCTTCGGCTTCGCCCAGATGATGGCGGGCCATCACGCGTTGCAAACAAACCTCGGGCGAGGCGGTAATGCGCACCCGCAAAGCGCACGAGGTCGACAGGATCACGTTCGCGCCACGGCCGAGAATGATGCCGCCAACGCGCCCCAGACTCAGGATCACATTGACCAGTTGGGTGCGATAGGCGTCTTCGGTCAGTTCCTTGCCGGTGAACAGACGCACCAGCCACATGTCGCGGGCCCGCGCCACACATTCATCCAGCATCTTCAAGGTCTGCGGGTCGGTATCCAGCCGCTCGGCCACCTTGTCGAGGATTTCCCGGTCATAAACCGGCACACCCAGCCGCTGCGACAGGCCGAGAGCGACCTGACGCCCCAAGGCCCCATGATCGCGCGACAGGGTGATCACCGGCTTGGCCGGTTTGTGCATTTCATGATGCGGGTCCAGCACGGTGCTGGACAGCAGGGCCTGAATGGCAGAGTGCAAAGTGGTGGTCATGACACCCCTCCCTGACGGGGTTGCAACGTCCCGCTGCGCGGGTTTGTGACGCAGCCTCTGAACGTCCTTTTATGGGCTGATTATACCACCGATACCCACCTTATCCAAATGGTGAATAAGATGTGCCCAAAAGTGGCCACTCTCGGTGTATCGACATTATACAAGCGAGCCCCCCCACTATAGAATATATATGTATTATTGTGGGGTTTGCGACAAAAGGCCTATAAGGCGTTGCTCTGGCCGGACTTGCGCCAGACCTATATCGACCTGCATAATAATCGCTTCACAAGCCCAAGAGGACCATCCAAAAGTCCCGTCAAAAAAGGCAAACAGGCCCGCTCGCCTGCCCGCAGCGAGGCCACTTCCGGAGGAAAACCCATGCGTATGGCCCCCATCCTTGCCGCCCCCGACGGGGTGATGCGGTCTGCCCTCGAGGTCGGTTCACCGACTCCGTCCGGAGAGCGGAATGCACAGCAGATGGCCGAGACCATCGGTGGCCTGTGGGATAATCTGGCAAACGTCAGTTCAGAGCTGGATCACGTCTCGTCGCGGATCAGTTCGCACGTCGAACAATTCGCCGACCTGCGCTCTGCCGCCGAACACATGGCGTCGACCAATGCCGACATTGGCCATGCCGCCCGTGATGCCGAAGAGGTCAGCCGTCAGGTTCTGGACCGGGCCAATGCCTCCAGCAGCACCATGCAGCAGGCCACTCGTGAAATCCAGACGCTGGTCGGATCGGTCAACCAGATTGAAACCTTCCTTGGCGGCCTGTCCACCGCCCTGCAACGGGTTTCCGATGTGTCGCAGGAAATCGAGGCCATTGCCCGCCAGACCCGCCTGCTGGCCCTGAACGCCACCATCGAAGCCGCCCGCGCCGGAGAAGCCGGCAAGGGCTTTGGCGTGGTGGCGGGCGAGGTCAAGGCGCTGGCGCAACAGACCAGCAACGCCACCTCGCACATTGTCGAAACCGTCGGTCAGCTGTCGACCATCATCAGCGAACTGAACGACGAAAGCGCCTCGTCGATCACCCGGGCGGGGACCGTTGAACAGGCCACCGGCACACTGGCCGACACCATCGCCACCCTCAGCAGCGAAATTTCCCAGATGGCGCACCGCATCAGCACCATCACCAGCGAGGCCGAGGAAAACGAGGAAAGCTGTCGCGGCGTGGTGCAGGCCCTCGGCACCCTGACCACCGAGGTCGAACACGAAAATACCGCCCTGCGCGGGGCGGCCCAGCAGGTCACCAGCGTGATGTGGGAAACCCAGAAGGTGGTCGAAACCGCCCTGCTGGCGGGCTATCGCACCGCAGACTCGCTGTTCCTTGATGTGGTCAGCGAAGGCGCGCGCCGGATCACCCAGGCCTTTGAACAGGCGATCGAGGCCCGCCAGATCAGCCTCACCGACCTGTTCGACGAACGCTATACCCCGATTCCCGGCACCGATCCCCAGCAGGTGACCACCCGCTTTACCGAGCTGACCGATCGCCTGCTGCCCACCATTCAGGAAGAGCTGCTGACCCGCAACAGCAAGATCCTGTTCTGCGTTGCCGTTGACCGCAACGGCTATCTGCCGACCCACAATCGCAAATACTCGCAGCCGCAAGGCAAAGACCCGGTGTGGAACGCCGCCAATTGCCGCAACCGCCGCATCTTTAATGACCCCACCGGTCTGGCGGCCGGGCAGAACACCAAACCGTTCCGCCTGACCAGCTATCGCCGTGACATGGGCGGCGGGCAATTCGTGATGTGCAAGGACCTGTCCGCCCCGATCACCATTCAGGGCCGCCACTGGGGCGGCTTCCGCATGGGCTATCTGCTGTAATACAGTCCCGGCCAGTAATAATCCCCCTGTCTCGGCTGTCAGCGCCGAATGTGCCCTCCTCCCTTGCAGGGGAGGAGGCGCTGCGCTATATGACCCCGCCGTGACAGGAGATACCCTAATGCCCATCCGCACAGCGCGGTTCCATATCGGTCAGATTGTCCGCCACCGGGTCTATGAATTCCGGGGCGTGGTCTATGATGTTGACCCGACCTTTTCCAACAGCGAGGAATGGTGGCAGTCCATCCCCGAGGACATGCGGCCATCCAAAGACCAGCCGTTTTACCACCTGCTGGCCGAGAACGAGAACGGCCCCTACATGGCCTATGTGTCAGAACAGAACCTGCAGGAAGACGAAAGCGGCGACCCGGTCGATCACCCCGACGTCGAGGTCTATTTCGCCACGCTGGAAGACGATTATTACGTCCCCCTGCCGCACGTCCTGAACTGATGCCTGCCCGGTAAGACTTCCTCACCGGACAGGCTGCCCCTGATCAGGGAGTCTCCGCCGTCACGGCATCCCCGGCAGGACGTTTGCGCCAGCGGTCGAGACTGGCCAGCAAGGCTCCACCGACGATCAACAGGCACGACAGGGCGACGCTCCAGTTCAGGGCCCCCGGCCCGAACACAATCAGCAACAGCGTCGACATCAGCGGCACCGCATACGACAGGGTGCCCAGCAACTGAATGTCCCCATGCTTCATGCCGATATCCCACACAAAGAACGCCCCACCCGCAGGCCCCAGCCCCAACAGCAGCACCAGCCCCCACTGGGTGAGCGATTGCGGCAACCCGGCCGGTTCAAACAGGGCATGGCAGACAAAGGCCAACACCGCGCCAACGGCACAGAACCCACCGACAGCGTCGGTCGGCACGGTGGCAAACAGGCGGGACAGCACCGAATAGGCCGCCCACACCACCGCTGCGGCCAGCGCCGCGCCATAACCAACGGCATATTGCGGGTCAAAGCTCAGCCCCTGGCCGCTTTTACCCAGCACCAGCACCACCACCCCGATCAGCCCCATCAGGGTGCCCCCGATCTGGAACCAGCGCAGACGGTGGCCGGGCAAAAAGCCGGAAAAGAACACGATCAGCAACGGCCACAGATAATTGATCAGGTTGGCTTCGACCGGCGGTGCGCTTTGCAGGGCAAGGAAAATCAGGACGTGATAGCCAAACAGCCCGAAAATCCCCAGCGCCCACGCCCGTAACGGCTGACGCAGGTGCACCAGCGGCGATTCCCCTTTGATCAGCCACTTGATCACCGCCAGCGAAGCGGCAATGGTAAAGGCCAGACCGACCATCAGGAACGGCGGTACAGTCCCTGCCCCCACGGTCAGAATGGCCAGCGTTGCCCACGACACCAGGGCCAGCACACCGGTTGCCGTTGCCTTGCCGCTGGACGGATGCACAGTGTCAGTCACAGTTCGGGTTCCATATCAGAGGGATACGCGACAGCCCCTGCTGTCAGGCCGGGCCACCGACATGGATAGCGGTTTTTCTGCTTTCTGTCCTATTGGAATCCACCCTGCCGTGTTCCCATGTTACTTGGCGGAAGCAATATACCATTTCATTCCATTCCCGGTTAGAATGCCTTGTTCCCCCCCCCCCACTTCGACAGGAAGGGGGCACTGTCGACCGGTCGCCCGTCCAAGGAAGATATCATGGCCCTTTTCCAGAACTTGCGCATCTTTCCGAAAATCCTGCTCAGCATGGCTCTGCTGCTGGTGATCAACACCGCCGTCATGTTGTTCATGCTCGGCAAGATGGGGGACATGGCCCACCGGTCCTCGGAAATGAGCGACAGCGACCAGCGCGTGCAGGTCGTTCTCGAAGCCAAAAGCAACATCATTGATGCCAGCCGTCTGGCCCGGACGTTCTTTCAGTCGCTGTCTGACAGCGACCTGAATGCCGCCAACGGCCTGTTTGCCACCGTGCTGAAACAGGCCGGCTCATTGCCTGACAGCACCGCCACCCTTGCCGCCGTCAAGGCGTTTCAGGACAGCTTTACGCCGATGGCCCAAAGCGCCCGCAGCCTGTACAGCCTGAAGGTTGACAAGGTCACTCCGCTGGGGATCGAAGTCCGCAAGGGCTTGTCCGAAGCTGCCAAACTAGCGAAAGACAGCGGCGACTATCGCCTGGCGGCACAGATTGGCACCATGCAGGAAAAACTGTTGCTGGCCCGCCTGCGCATCCAGCGCTACTTCGACGTCTCGAACGAAAAGGACCTCGACGCCACCCGCAAGGCCCTGCAGGAACTGAACGAACTGATCGCCAGCGAACAGAAAAAGGGCATCACCGCCCCCGGCGTCAACGATCAGCTGAACCTGTCGCTGTCGATCATGCCGGGCTGGATTGACTCGTTCAACAAGGCCGTCGAGGACTCCCGTGCTGTTTCGACCTATCTGAACGACACCCTGCCGCAAAACGAACAGCAGGTGGTTGCTGCAATCCGCTTGATCGCCGACAAGGCCAGCAACGACATCCGGACACTGGATCAGCAGGTGACCACTGAAACAGCTCAGGCGCGCCAGACAGCGATCATGGTGATGGGGCTGGTGCTGCTGGTCACCGTCGGTGTGGCCCTGATCCTTGCCCGCCATATCGGTGGGGCCATGCAGGACATGACCCGCGTCGCCTCGGCCCTGTCCGAGGGGCACAGCGCCATCGACATTCCGCGCACCGGCCAGAAAGAGGAAATCGGGGCCATGGCACGCGCAATGGCCGTCCTGCGCACCGAGGTCGCCGAAGCCTTTCGCCTGCGCCAGATGGTCGAGGTTCAGCCCGCCCGTGTCATGCTGTGCGACCCGTCCACGCTGGTGATCACCTATGCCAACAAGGCCGCCCGCGACCTGCTGGACCACATGCTGGCCCCGCTGGGCAAAAGCTCGCGCGATGCCGTCGGCGCCAGCGTGATGTCGTTCCACAAACGGCCGGAGATGATCGAAAACCTGCTGCGCGACCCGAAAAACCTGCCCTATCGCGGCAAGTTCACCATGGCCGGTCTGGTGATCGAAAACTACGTCACCCCCACCTATGACCGCGACGGCAGCTATATGGGCCCGATGCTGAACTGGGATGACGTGACCAAATACGTCAAGCTGGCCGACGACTTCGAAAGCAAGGTGCGAGCCGTTTCCTCGTCGGTCGCCAATGCCGCCCAGGGATTGACCAGCGCCGCCGGGCAGATGGGGACCATCTCGACCGACGTCAGCGAGCGGGCCGCCGGGGTGGCATCTGCCGCCGAAGAGATGGGGGTCAACGTGCAGACCGTCGCCTCGGCCACCGAGCAACTGTCCGCCGCCGAAGCCGAAATCGTGCGCAGCGTCGGGGAATCGGCCAACGGTGCCAAACAGGCATCACAGGCTGTTGACGATGCGGTTATCACCGTCGAAGGGCTGGCCAAGGCCGCTGCCGAGATTGGCGAAGTGGTCCAGTTGATCACCGACATCGCTGAACAGACCAACCTGCTGGCGCTGAACGCCACCATCGAAGCGGCCCGCGCGGGCGATGCCGGCAAGGGCTTTGCGGTGGTCGCCAACGAGGTCAAACAACTGGCCGCGCAAACCGCCCATGCCACGGAAAACATCCGCGTGAAGGTCGACGACATCCAGATGGCCACCCGTGGCGCGGTCAGCTCGATCAATGGTGTGCAGTCAACCATTACCCGCCTGCGCGAACTGGCTGCCCAGGTGGCCCATGCCGTCGAAGAACAAGGCGCTGCCACCCGCGAGATCGCCCACAACATCCATCAGGCATCGCAGGCAGCCCACGACGTGACGGTCAACATTTCGCAGGTGGCAACACAGGCCAGTTCTGCCACCGAACAGACCAGTTCCATCCGTCGCGCCGCCGAAGAGCTGGCCGTTGATGCGGGCAGTCTGGATCAGGAAGTGGAAAAGTTCCTGCATGGCATGCGCAAACTGTAAGCGTCCCCCCACCATATGAGCACAAACAGCGGGGCCCCTCACCGGGCTCCGCTGTTGCGTTCGGACTGGCACAATTCAGGGAGATCGCCAACCGGCCCTTGTCGGACACCGGTTCTCCCCCTACGGTCGGTATCCCCTGTTACCAATGACCGTTGTGTGCCGTGAACCAGACCCTGATCATCGTTACTCCCGTTTTTGCCATCATGGCCTGTGGCTGGCTGTTCGCCCATCGCCAGCTGATCAGCGACGCCGGTATCAACGGGATCGTCAATTTCATTTTTTATCTGGCTATCCCGGCGGTGATCTTTCGCACGCTGGCCAGTGGTTCGGTACAACAGCAGTTCAGCCCGTCGCTGTTGCTGGCCTATTATGGCGCAGCCATCCCGCATTTCCTGTTCTGCTGGTGGGTCTCCCGCCGCCTGTTCCGGCAGGCGGTCGATACCAGTTCGCTGGCCGCCATGGCCGGAACCTTTTCCAATCTGGTGCTGATTGGCCTGCCGTTGATCCAGCGGGCTTACGGCCCGGCCGGGCTGGTGCCGGTGATGCTGATTGTGATGGTCCATTCCCCGATCCTGTTCACCCTGACCACGCTGGGCGTCACGCTGGGGCGATCAAACGGAGCCGCTGGCGGGATCGGACGGATTGTGTGGAACAGCCTGCGATCGGTGATCAGCAATCCCATCGCCGCCGCTGCGCTGGGGGGACTGGTATACGGCAGTCTCGGGCTGCCCTTTCCGTCGTTGCTGAATGACACACTGGCCTTGCTGGGCGAAGCCGCTGCCCCGACCTCGCTGTTTGCCGTCGGAGCCACCCTCGCCGCCTGCAAACTGGGCGGCGACCTGATCGAAGCGGTGGTGATGGCGGTGCTGAAGGTGACGGTTCTGCCGATGCTGGTCTGGCTGCTGACCCGCTACGTGATCGACGTGCCATCGGGCTGGTCCACCATCCTGATCCTGTCCGCCGCCATGCCCACCGGAGCCAACGCCTATGTGATGGCCCGCAAGTACAATTGCTATACCCAGCGGGCCACCGCCATTGTGGTGCTGTCAACGGTGATTTCGGTGTTTACGCTGACGGCTCTGATTGCCCTGCTACCGCCGTTGTAAGCCTGCCTGCTGACGGCAACTGGACGATCACCTGCAGCCCGCCCAACAGCGAAGACCGCCCAAGGGTCAGGGTGCCATTGGCGGCACGGGTCAGGTCATCGACGATTGACAGCCCCAGCCCGCTACCGGGCTTGCTTTCATCCAGCCGCCGCCCGCGTCGCAGAACGTCGTCAAAGCGGTCTTCGGGGATGCCCGGCCCGTCATCGGCAATCACCAGTTCGAGGCACATCCCCCCCGAGGCAAAGCGCCCCTGCCGGGCCCGCACCTGCACCTGTCCCCTGGCCCACTTACAGGCGTTTTCCATCAGGTTGCCGAGAATTTCTTCCAGTGTCTGGGCATCGCCGCGAAAGGTCGGCGGCGCTTCTTCCAGCACATCAATACGGCAGTCGCTCAACCGTCCCAGCACCCGCGACAGGCGGGTCAGCGATGGGGAAACCGGCGTCTTCAGACCACGGGCCTCGCCCGCCGCCTGTGCGCGGGCGCGGGCCAGATGGTGGTCAACCTGCCGTCGCATCAACTCGACCTGCTGGGTGAGCAAGGCACTGCCTTCGTGGTCACCGCGTTCGGCCAGCGCCACCGCTTCGTTGGCAATGATCGCCAACGGCGTTTTCAGGCCATGGGCCAGATTGCCCGCCGTTTCGCTGGCGCTGGTCATCATCCGCGCGTTGCGGTCCAGCATTGCATTCAGGTCTTCGACCAGCGGCATCACTTCGCGCGGATAGGTTCCCAGCAAACGGCGGTTCTGGCCATTGCCAACCGCCGCCAGCGCCCCACGCAGGCGGCGTAACGGACCCAGACCAAAGGCAATCTGCGCCCAGGCCGCCCCGACAATCCCCACCGCCAGCACCACGAACGACCAGCTGAGGGTGCGGGTAAAGGCGTCGATCAGCCCTTGCAGCTTGCTTTCATCCCAGCCGACCATCAGGCGCAGCGGCTTGTCATAGTCCGGGAAGGTTACCATCCGCTCGGCAATCAACAGGCGGCTGCCGGTCGGGCCAGTGGTGGTGTGGGTCTGGATGTCACCATCGCCGTTGGCGGGCACCGGCAGATGCGGCACCTGCAGCACGCCATCCCACAACGAGCGGGAGCGCAACACACCGCGCCCGTCCGCCGTCTCGATCTGCCAGTACAGGCCGGACAAGGGACGATGAAACTGCGGTTCGGACAGCGGTTGGCTCAGCGAGGCATTGCCGCTGGCATCGACCTCGGTATAGGCCACCAACTGGTTCAGGTCGGTGATCAGTCGCTCGCGGATCTGGTCTTCGACATAGGCGACGAACAGCCCGCGCAGCACCACCACCGCCACCGCCAGCGCGGCAAAGACCCAGATGGCCGCCCCCAGCATCAGGCGCAGGCGCAGGCTGCCCCGGGCCTGGGCTGTCGGTTCAGCCGATGCTGTCGGCGGGGTGGCAGTCTCAGGCATCCGGCGGGTCCAGACGATAGCCCAACCCGCGCACGGTATGGATCACATCCACCCCCAGCTTGCGGCGCAGGCGACCGATGAACACTTCGATGGTATTGGAATCGCGGTCGAAATCCTGGGCATAAAGGTGCTCGGTCAGCTCGGTGCGCGAAATCACCTTGCCGGGATGGTGCATCAGATAGCTGAGAACCCGGTATTCGTGCGAGGTCAGGGTAATCGACATGCCACTGACCGTCACCACGCCAGAACGGGTATCCAGCCGGACCGGGCCACAGGTCAGTTCAGCACTGGCGTGACCGCTGGAACGGCGGATCAGGGCCCGCAGGCGGGCCAGCAATTCTTCCATCTGGAACGGTTTGGCCAGATAATCATCAGCCCCGGCATCAATGCCATCGACCTTTTCCTGCCACGAGGCACGCGCAGTCAGCACCAGCACCGGCAACCCGCGCCCGGCTGCCCGCCAGCGTTTCAGAATGGTCAGACCGTCAATCTTGGGCAGGCCGAGATCGAGAATGATGGCATCATACGGCTCGCTGTCGCCAAGGTACCAGCCCTCCTCGCCATCATGGGCGCTGTCGGCGACATAGCCTGCGGCTTCCAGTGCCCGGCACAACTGGGCATTCAGGGTTGGTTCGTCTTCCACGACCAGTAAACGCATCAGAACGTATCCTTATTCCCAGATCCAGCCCAGCCAGCGATCATACCATGCCCGCTCGGGGGCGGCAGGCGGAGGGCCTGCCGGGGGAGGTGGTGGCGCCCCTTCAGGGGCTTTCCCGTCACGCCCCGGCGCGTCAGGAGACGAGGGTTGCGGCAGGGGTGGGGGACCATCCGATGAAAACCACCCCGGACCCCGGCGGCGGCCCTCATCCTTGTCGCCATCGCCATGGCGGCTTTCCATCCGGCGACGGGCTTCCTCCAGCGCGGGCGGCAAAGTATTGCGATCCCCCTTGTACCAGCTCAGCAACCCGTGCCCCTTGGCTTTCATCAGCTCGGGGCGCTCGGCGTTGTAGTACAGTTTGAGGATGCTGCCGTCCGGGGCCAGCATCTTCAGTTCATAGCGCCAGGCGTCATCATGGTGCTCCAGCTCGGCTTCCAGCATCTGGCCCTGAAAATCACGCTCGGCAACCTCGAGGATCGCCCGCAACGAGACGATCTGGCCAGCCTGTAACGCCGCGCGGGCCTCGTCGTGGTCTTCGGGGGTCAATCCCAGCAGCCAGCCCGGACGCGGCGGCGGGCCGGGCATCATTCCCGGCGGAGGCGGCGGAAAGTCACGCTGCCCCCTCCCCGCACCCTGCGGCATGTCTGGCCGCTGGCGGGGTGGGCGGGGATCGTCATCGTCGTCATCCCCATGGCCGTCCCCATGGCCGTCATCGGCATGGGCCGACGCCAATACCACAGAGGACGGAAGGGACGAGACACCATTGCTGGCCAGAGTCCCCGCAAAGACAGCCACGGCCATCGGTATGAGGATGATTTTTCGCATCGGATTGTTATAGCTGATTTTGCTGAATGGTATCTGAATTTCTGCTTCAGAGTCCGTTCAGGTTGCGATGGCTAGTGTTGGCGTCATCAGCTCACCGGAGCAACACAGGAGCAAAAACGATGCATCGGACAACGGTATGGGGCGCGACCCTGACAGCAGTGGGCGTGGTGATGCTGACCGTTGCAGGCAGCCTGAGTGTTGCCGCCGACGATCGCCCGCCGTCGATGGCGCCAGCGATGATGGCAATGTTTGACCGCAACGGCGACCAGATGATTTCCCGCGACGAACTGCGCCAGCATTTTGACGCCCGCTTTGACCAGATCGACAGCGACCACAGTGGCGACCTCAGCCTCGATGAATTCAAGGCCGCCCCGCCCGACATGCCAAAGGGTGGCGCGGGAGCCCCGCCGTCTGGCCGCGGCCCTGATGACCGCAGCGGCCCCAAAGGCCCGCCGCCCGATGGTGGCCGAGGCCCGAAGGAAGGTCGTCAGGACGAGATGTTCAAGGCAATGGACCGCAACGGCGACGGCATCGTCAGCCGCGAAGAGTTCCACGACGCCGAACGCCACCGTTTCGAGGCGCTGGACACCAATGGCGACGGCCTGATCTCGCTCGACGAACTGGAAGCGATGCCGATGCCCGGCGGACCACCGCCGAAGCGTTAACCCGCAAATCCCGAGTAACCGCAGGTTACGACGACGAATTTGCGACAATGAACGCGCAAATCCCGAGTAGCCGCAGGTTCCGAGAATGACCCGCAAATCCCGAGCCATCGCAAGATGGCGACGACGAATTTGCGACCATGAACATGCAAATCCCGAGTAACCGCAGGTTACGAGAATGATTTGCACCCCATGACAGGGCATATCCCGGCTTTGTCATGATCCGCCTGCCTCCCTCAACCGTGCCGGTCGGGGGAGGATCCCTCCCACTCACTCACCTCTCTCTTGTAACTTCTGTTCCTATTCACACCCAACTCAAACGCCCGTTCGTTTCCCTCACGAACGGGCGTCTTTTTTATGCCGGAGACTGTTGCTGACGCGGGCGTACCCACAGTTCGTTAAACAGCAGCGACGCCAGCAAAATCGCGCCGCCCAGCCCCAGACGCCCCAGCGAAACATCGCGGTTCCAGATCAGCAGGTTGACCAGCAAACCGGCAGGAATATGCATGTTGTTCATGATCGCCAGAGCCCCGGTATCGACCATGCAGGCTCCCTTGTTCCACAGGTAATAGCCAATCCCGGAGGCCCCGATGCCCAGCCACAGCAGCACCCCCCACTGTACGGTGGTGGTCGGCATTTTGGCCGGGTTGCCGATCAGCAGGAAGGCCAGCAGACTGACAATCATCGAGCCAAGGTAAAAGTAGGCAAACACCGACTGGTGGGTCAAGTCTGACTTCTGGCGCTGCATCAGCCCCTTGTAGACGATCAACCCGACCGCAAAGCACAGGTTGGCAGCCTGCACCAGCAGAAAGCCGGACAGAAAATCATGGCTGACGGTATTCAGGCGGATCACCCCGGTTCCGATCACCGCCAGCGTCGCTGTCACCAGATACCACGGGTTAAAGCGGCGGTTCCACAGGTCATCCAGCAGGGTGATGTAGATCGGGGTAAAGATGGTGAACAGCAGGACTTCCGGCACCGACAGGTACAGAAAGGACTGATACAGACAGAAGTACATTACCCCCAACTGGATACCACCGACCGCCATCATCGCCAGCGCCATCCGCCACGGAATGTCGCGCCAGCGCAACAGCGGCAGGAACAGGGCGGCGGCCAGCACACTGCGGGTCAGCACGGCAAAGTAGGCATCCACCTTTCCGGCCAGATAGACTTCGATCAGGCTAAAGGAAAAGGCCCACAGGATGGTGACGATACTCAGGTAAAACATGATGGAACGTCCTGAACACGGGGAGCACGCACCTCCGACATAAAGCATTCTTTAAGCGGAAGGGTACCGACTGTATGCCAGCCAACAGCCCCGGTCATCTGCCAATTTCACCCACCCGCCAGCGTCGCACATCCTCGGGGAGGAGGGTCGGCACCGCATCAAGGGTAATGATCTGCCCCAGCCCCCGACTTTTGACGGTTCCGGCCCCGGTTTGCAGGTAGAAATCGCCCCCCTGCTGACCGGCATCAATCGCCGAGCGCAAATTGCCATTGGGAGCCATGGCGGTAAAGGTCGCCCGCGTCAACGGATGCCAGCGCCCGGCAGTATCGCGCATCCAGCCATTGCCATAACGGGCGCGGTGAATTTGTTGCGCACTGGTTCCGTCGGCGCGAAAATCTTCAACAAAGGAATAGGGATCGCGCAGCAGGTCGTTATCGGCCAACGCCCGGAAGGTGACCATCTTTTGCCACCGCTGTTCCGTTGGCAGATAGACAAAGCCGGTATAGGCGGTGCGGTCGCCATCATGGCGGGCCTCGACCAGAAAGCGGTAGGTCTGCCCCACCTGCCAGTCAAAATTCAGGAAGCTCTGCCCCCCGGTGCCTTCGTTGCCAAAGCGCCGGACATCCACTCCGGCCCCGGGAGCCACCGGCTCGGTCCGCACCGCCAGCGGAACCTGTGTCGGGTCCTGCCCATGGTCAGGCTCCCACACCGAAAAGATCGCCACCTTGCGGTGGTCAAACAGCTCTTGCAGGCCAAAATAGCCGTGCCGGAAGCCGCAGACCGCAAAATAACTGCCGGGATACGAGGCCTCAATGCGGACCTCGTTATAGAACAGCTCGGCTTCGGGGGCCTCGTAGTGCAGATGAATCATCCGCGCCGCCCGTGACGGCTGTTCATTGCCGGCATAGAGCGGCGGCGGCACACAGCCGCAGACCGAGTCCCCCGGTGAGACCGTCGCCCATGCCCCTTGCCATGTTGCGGCCGCCAGCGCCTGCGGACAGACCCGGGCGGCTTCGGCATCGCTGCTGATCACCCCGATCCGGGCCGGTTCACCGGTGGTGGTGCCACAGACCGCCACATCATCCTGATCACTGGACCAGCGACCATCCCACTGGGCACCGGCACAGACCGCCGGGCATTTTTGCCGGGCATCGTCGGTGTTCCAGATCGGCCCGGCATGCACATCATAGGCTATCGCCGGAGATGCCATTCCCCACAGCATCCCGGCCACCACGAGTCCCCATCCGGCTTTCATGGTTTGCCTCCCCAGACATTTCAGGAACCATGGATATTCTTACCATTTGTCTACCGCCGTATATTCATGAAAAATCCCCCGATTGGGCACGCTGAAAGGATACGGGAGGTGTCCCGCGCTTCAGCCGTTGCATCAGGATCATTCCAAGGGGGAAATCTGCCGTCATGCGCCGTTCATCGTTGATGTTTGTCCTTCTTGGCGGGCTCGCCATCGGCACCGCCAGTACCGTGTCCGTGTCACCGGCATCGGCCGCCGATCCGACCGCCTATCAGCGGCAGGTCTATGCCGAGGTCAACCAGTCGCTTGACGGCATGCGCACCGCATCGAAAACGTTTTCGGTTGACGGTGCCCCGGTCGAAATCCATGTCACCACCTGGAGCGATGGCAGCGGCATCCGCAAGATGACCATGTCGATGCCCGACGATCACGGCGACAACATCCAGGACTATTACTATGACGGAGGGTCTCTGGTGTTCGTCTATGAGGTGATCACCACCCAGGACATCCGGGGCGGCTCGGTCTCGCGGGAAGAAAACCGCTATTATTTCGAAAACAATCAAATGTTCCGCTGGCTGGACAGCAACAAGCAAAGCGTCCCCCGCTCGGACGAGGAATTCGTCACCCGCGAATCCGAAATGCTGCAAACCAGCGAGGAATACATCCGCCGGATGGGCAACGGCAGCGGCAGTGGCAAGGGTAAAGCCAAGGACAGCGCGGGCGGGCTGCACACCACCACCGGCATTTTCGAAGGCTTCGAGCAGGGCGATTACCTGTACCTGAACCTGACCGTCGGACGGGAAACCAAATCCTACATGGTGCTGAACCCGGACAGCTCGCTGGAACAACTGATCGATCAGGAAAACCGCTATCGTGGCCGCTCGCTGGTCGTCACCTGGAAAACCACGGTTGAGACACTGGAAGAGGCAGGCGGGAAAGTCGAAGTCACTCAGGCCGTTTCGGTGCAGTTGGCGAAGTAAGCGCAGAGCGTCTGCCCGGTGTGGTGATGGCCAAACCGGGCAGACGGCAATCGCACCAAAGACGCGTTACTGGCCCAGCCCCACCTTGCGGGCGGCATCGAGCAGCCTGGCCGACTTGTGGGACTGGCAATAGCTTCCCAGCTGATCAACGAAGGTGTTCAGGTTGCTCCAGTTCAGCACTGTGTCCCCGGACACGCCACTGAGATAACCATCCAGCCACAGCATCATTCCGGCCATGTCATCGGCTCCGGCGGTATCAGCGGCGCTCAACAGCTCGCCACAGGTCGCGCTTCCGAAGTCGATGTTTTCATCCTGTGCCGCCAGTGCCGGTGCCGACATCAGCGCGCCACAGACCACCCCCACAGCAAACAGCTTTTTCATCCTCAGTCCCCTTTCCCCAAGGCAGGCTACTGCAACGCCTGCCGACGCTGCCGCAGCAGCCACGAGCCCCCTGCAATCAGGATGGCCAAGACGATCAAGGCCCCGCCAATCAACGGCCGATAGGCCAGCCAGGCGATGGCGATGGTCAACACACTGCCGGTCAGGGCCATGACCAGCGCCAACAGGGTGACGCCGATATCGACCAGCGTTCCCAGCGGCGGGATCACCGACGCCAGAACCTCGAGAATATCCATCCCGGCACGGAAGCCGAACAGCATCACCAACAGCCCGACCAGACGTAGCCCCCAAGTCAGCAGGGCATTGTCATCATTGGCGGTGCGAAACAGCGAGGCGGCCTCGACCTGCCCGTACTGCACCAGCTCGACCTCGCCGGTCGGGGTGGCAAACGGCACAAAGCTGTCGCCATATTGTTGGGATATCAAGGTAATCATCGCCGGTTCGGCCTCGCTGAACCGAATGCGCAGATCGCCAATCTGCGGTGACTCCGGATTCTTGCCCAGATACAGCCAGTCACCGCGCACCGACAGCGGCAGCCCGGCCAGCCGTTCCGGCAGCGCCCGACCGATTTCTGACGGCGGCAAAGGATGAACCATCGTCAATGCCGACCGCAGGCTGGCCGACAGGCGAAACGCCCCGACCGTCACCGTCTGCGCCTGCCATGTCTGGCTGCTGACCGGCATGTCCGGCGGATTGGCATGACCAGAGGGCGCATGAAAGCTGGCCGAACTGATCAGCCCCTCATGCCAGTCCTTGGCATAGCGATAGGTGGTGATGGTTTCACTGTGGCCCCCCAGCTTTTCGTGCGTTTCCGACGAGGTTTCCTCGTGCCACTGGTACATCTCGACCAGCCGCTCCAGCCGCAAAACGCCCGGACGCGCAACGCCAAACACCGAATCGCGCAAGGTGTCGTTCGTGGTCGCCAAACCGCTGAGGTGAACCAGACGGCCTGCATTGGCCGGATCAACCCGATCAGCGGCAACACTGACCACCGCCTCGGCCCCGCTGGCCAAAGCCCTGGCGCGATCCACCGCCCGGCCTTCGTTCCACGACAGCAGGACAACTGCCAGAATGATCAGGATCGGCCCGATCACCAGCCCCTTCAGCGCCTCGATAATCCGGCCACCCCAACTGGTCGAGGTGACCTCGGTCACGCTGTCCGAACCATTCCCCTCATCCCCGGATGTCTCCTGCATCGGAGGCCCCCTCTTCACCACCACCCTGCCCCTGAATAGAACAGATTATTCAGGGATTCTCTACAACAATACTTGTTCCGGGAGAGGGGGACCCCATGAAAAACAGAAGACAACCTGCCTGTTCATGCGAATAAAGGCTGCACACCTGCCACCAACAATCGTTCATACGTACCATCATAAGAGTCGGATGGGCGCGTCGGATCACGATCATCCCCTTGCGGGACAAAAATCACCATGCCCTGTCGTGCCCTGGTCAACAGCACGCGATAGGCGTTCAGCAGATAACGACGCTGGTCTTCCGCGCGCACGTTCAACCACTTTGTGCCAGAAAATTTGAACATCCCCCATCCGTCAGGAAGCCCACGCAAATCAGCATCCCAAGCCACGCATGCCCAGTCCAGCTCCAGGCCTTGCACATCAAACTCGCTCCCCACCTCTTCCAAGTAAAAAGAGGAGCGAACATCCGAACGGTCATTCAAAAACCAATACTCTGGAGTGATCGGTGTTTTAACGTGAATGCCTTCGGGCCGCAGTCGAGCTGCCCCGGATGATGCCAGAAGCCCATAGCGTTCGCTCCCTCGCGCCTGAGCGCGCAGCCATTCCCGCGCCTGTTGCAGATCCCGCGTCACGTACAATGGATAGCGAGGTCGCAAAGCGCTATATGCCTCTTGTGCCTGCGAAAGTTGGACATTTAAAAGAGCACTCACGAAGCCATTCAAAGCCTCAGCCCGGAAAGATCGCATTGAGACTGATAAGTGTAGCTCTCCATGCTTACTTACGGCCGGATCTTCAAGCATGTCGCGATCCTGGGCGTCTACAGTATAGTCTCGTTCGTTCAGCAGTGATGATGCATGAACGTCCCAATGGGGGAAATGGTCTCGAAGAGCCACCAACCACTCTCCCAGCCCAGCCTCACCGGTATTGATTTCTTGCCCACCCCCTATCAAGCATACAATCACGCACCAATCTTGATGGCGATCCATAACACTGATCAAAAATTCGGGCTCTGACTGATCAAAACCTGCAATACCTCGCTTTTGCTGCATAAACTTGGATGCCTGCTCGCGGGTCCATGCTCGTTGTGCTTCGTCGAAGACCACAACTTTTTCATGAGGCACTGATAAATCGCGTGCATAAGCGTCTCGGAAGTGGTGAATATTCTGAATAAAGGCATTTACCTGGCGAGCGGCATCTGATTTTTTCAATCCCTCTCGTGCTACTTGGTCGCGGACCAAAGCCTCTCGCAGCACGCTCACCAACGGGCCGTTCCCCGACAGGAAAACCGCATGCTCATCGGAATGCTCTGTTGCCCGGCGGGTAGCAATATTGAGTCCAGCCAGCGTCTTCCCGGCTCCCGGAACGCCAGTGATAAAACAAATTGCCTTTCGCCCACGTCGTTTGGCATCTGCAATAATGCCTGCAATACACGCATCCGTCAGGGCTAGGTTCTGTGCACCAGAGTCAGAGCGAGCAATATCGGTGACATTATGAGATTGATACAGAGCCTGAGCCGCTTCGATGATTGTTGGCGTTGGTAAATAGCCACTTCCAGCCCATCCTTCGCAGTCCAAAACTTGCAGCGGCAAAAGCGCGACACTCTCCTCAATAACGGAACGAAAGCCAGCCAACCCAACACAGACCGGACAGGCAACCGAATCTGCCGCGAAATGGATCTCCCCCGATGATCTGTCGGTCCGAGTGGCAATCAAAATGGGGACAATGGCCGCCTGATGACTGCCTCTATGAAAATTCTTCAAATCCAGTGCGTAATCGTGGACCTGCTCGATTCCATAGCCACCAAAGGAATCTGCCCCAACCTTGAATTCTATGACAAAGATAATATTCTGGTACAAAATAACGCAATCTACACGTTTCCCCATTCGTGGAATAACGAACTCAAAATAAATTTCTCCATCGGAAAAATCCTGCATGGCCTCTTTAAGAAATTTTATCTGAAAATACCATGCATCACGCTGATTTTGTTCAAGAGAAAATGCATGAGCTTTGGTGAGAGCTCCAACAATTTCATCATCTGACTGCCGGAAAAATTTTACAAGAGAAGCTCGATAATATGAGGTTGCCATAAGAGATCCACATCAAATTTTCAGCATCATCGGTCATTTCTACCACACATGCACACCACATAGATGAGGAGAAGTGCCCCACAACAGGCTGTATATTCTGAATAGCCAGCCTTTAAATAATCAACACTACATAGAAAGCCTTATCGAAATGAATGAGAAGGCCAGCCCCCTCACCCCCGCGCCCCCTCCCGCGCCATAATCATTTTGACCACCTGCCCGGCCTTCACCGGATCGTTTTCCTGCAACTGGTTCAGCAAGCGGAACCAGTCGCGGTTCCAGCGGTCAAAGGGAAAGCTGCGCGCCAGACTGTCAACGGTTTCGCCGGGTCGGACATAGGTCACCACCAGCCGCAACGGCTGGATGGCGGCGGCTTCGGCGGTGCTCAGGCGGCGGACGCTGTAGGTGGTGCGGCGGAACGGCTCGGACAGGCGGGCGGTCAGCGCGGGCGGGGTCAGGAAGACCAGCCGGAACACCTCATTCTCATCCTTGCGGATCGCCAGCAGGCGGACATCAACCACAGTGTTCCCGGCCTTGCCCCGGGTGGTGGCGGTGGCGGCCTCCTGGCCGTTGATGGTCAGGGCTTCGACCCCGGACAGGCCAGCATTGGCGGCCCACTCACGCCCGAGATAGCTGGTCATCGAGGCCGCCCGTGTCTGGGCCATGTCAAAGACGATCATCGCCCCGTCGGGGTTTTGTGCCCGCACCGAGCGTTCCCCGTTGGTGAGGCGGAATCCGTCCGGCACGGTGAATTCAAAGCGCAGCTCGGGATGGGTAAAGCGGGTACCAACGATCATCCCCTGTTTCGGGTCATCGCCGAACAGAAGGTCATTGATCGCATTCAGATAGGGTTCCCGGTTGACCAGCGGATCAACCTGCCGCACGCCGGACGCCAGCCGGGCAGCATCGCGCACCCGGTCAACGGTGCGCGGATGGGTGGCCATCATGTTGAAGTCATCGACCTTGCCATCGGGCAACCCGGCCATCCGGCCGTCGACCACACTGTAGCTGTGCAGCGAGTCGAGGAAAGTCACCATCTTGTCCACGTCATAGCCGGTGCGCTCCATATAACGGGCGCCCAGCGCATCGGCTTCGCTTTCCTGATCGCGTGAATAGCTTTGCAGCATGGTCTGCGCCCCTTGCGAGACCATGCTGGCCAGTTCGTTGGAGCCGGTGGCAATCGCCAGCGCCGCCACCCCCAACTGGGCCAGCATCCCTTGCCCCTGCCGCTCGGCGGTGTGGCGCGCCGTTACGTGGCCGATTTCATGCCCAAGCACCCCGGCCAGTTCGGCCTCGGAGTTGCACAGCGCCAACAGCCCGCGGGTCACAGTGACCGGCCCGCCCGGCAAGGCAAAGGCGTTCACAATGGGGGAGTTGGCGATGGTAAAGCTGTAGGGCAGCGTGGGCATTTCCGAATGGGCCGCCAGCTTGCGCCCGATGCTGTCGACATAGGATTGCAGCTTACGGTCTTCGTACACGCCGCCAAAGGATTTCACCAGTTTGGCGTGTTCCTGCTGCCCCAGCTTGATGTCATCGTTGATGTCACCGCCCATACCGGCAAAGAACGACCGCCCGGTTGCCGGGCTTTGTGCGCAGCCACACAGGGCACCGGTACAGGCCGCCGCACCGGCGGCCATGAAATGTCTGCGGGACAGGGCCATGGTCTTCTCCGTCTTTCACCTGAGCCTCAGGGTGTTCTCACCCGTCGCGGTCAGGATAAGGCGGGATCGTGGCAGAAAAAAGCCGCCCGATGAGCCGGTCCGGGAGCAGCCTTACTGACAGCTGTAATAGGCCCGGTCCGGGGTGGCCATGGTACACTGCCAGCGGGTTACCCCCAGAAAGCGGGCGTGGCGTTTGGTTTTGGCGCATTCCTGCTCGGCCATCGCCTGCAACTGGGCCGCCGAGGTCACATCGGGGTCATAGCAGATCACCGGCCGGTCAGGCCGGGATTCCCCCCGCGTGGTCTGGGTTCCGGCTTCGCGGCGGCTGTCCACCCACGGTGTCCCACCACATCCGGCCAGCAGGATCGCCTGCCCCAGCACAACAGCCAGCATCACCCGCCGCCCCCACCGGCCTGAACGGTCAGGGCGGCCAGAGGCAGAGTATTCGCAGGAAGAAAGATGCAGACCGGACACAGGCAGCCCCTTGGCGACAGAACAGCACAAAGACGCCCCCTTTTACCCCCGCTGGCCGCCGATGGAAACAGCCAGCTTGCCACACGCCCGAGAAATACACGGCCATACCAATACCCCATCTCTGGGCACTGGCATTCTGCCCCCCTGCTGGGTATGATGAATGACTGCCGATTCCGCTAAATCATATCTTCAGAACCGGATTGTTGCCCATGGACAAAACGTCTCCCAGCACAATCGACCAGAGTTCTCCCTCTGATCCCTTGGCACCACCCCCCTTTCGTCCTGCCCCCCTGCCATGGTGGGGCCTGTTCATTCCCAAACTGTTCACCGTCCTGCGCGAAGGCTATGGCGCAACGATGTTCCGCGGCGACCTGATCGCCGGGCTGACCGTTGCCGTGGTGGCCCTGCCGCTGTCGATGGCACTGGCCATCGCCTCGGGGACCACCCCCGACCGTGGGCTGATCACCGCCGTGATTGCCGGTTTCCTGATTTCGGCCCTTGGCGGCTCGCGGTTCCAGATTGGCGGACCGACCGGCGCCTTTGTGGTGATCGTCTATGATATCATCCACCGCCACGGATACGACGGACTGGTGATTGCCACCCTGATTGCCGGGGTGATGCTGATAGCGTTCGGGCTGGCCCGGCTGGGAACCTATATCAAGTACATTCCCTATCCGGTAATCACCGGCTTTACCTCGGGGATTGCCCTGATCATCTTTTCCAGCCAGATCAATGACCTGTTCGGTCTGAAGATCAAGGATGCCCCGCCGGAATTCATCGACAAATGGCATGTGCTGTTGCAGGCCCTGCCCAATCTTGACCTGCCAACCACAGGCGTTGCCGCTTGCACCCTCGGCCTGATCCTGCTGGCCCGCCGCCTGCGTCCCACCTGGCCTGCCTTCCTGATTGGTGTCACCGGCGGCGCTGTTGCGGTGTGGGCCTTTCAGTTGCCGGTCGAAACCATTGGCAGCCGTTTTGGCGGTATCCCGCAGACCCTGCCCGCGCCCCATCTGCCTGCGGTATCGCTGGAAAAAATCCGCGCCCTGTTCCCCGAGGCCCTGACCATTGCCTTGCTGGCGGGCATCGAAAGCCTGCTGTCGGCGGTGGTGGCCGATGGCATGACCGGCCGCAAGCACCGCTCCAACTGCGAGCTGGTTGGTCAGGGAATTGCCAACGTCGCCGCCGGAATGATGGGCGGCTTTTGCGCCACCGGTGCCATCGCCCGCACCGCCACCAACATCCGCTCGGGCGCCCGCTCGCCGGTGGCCGGGATGATCCATGCGCTGGCGCTGCTGGCCTTCATTCTGGTGGCCGCTCCGCTGGCGTCATACCTGCCGCTGGCCAGTCTGGCGGCAACGCTGGTGGTGGTGGCGTGGAACATGAGTGAATACCAGCACTTCCGCCACCTGTTGCACTCCCCGCCCGGCGACCGGCTGATGCTGTTGACCACCTTTGGCCTGACCGTGCTGGTCGATCTGACGGTAGCCATTCAGGTCGGGGTGGTGATGGCCGCCATCCTGTTCATGCACCGCATGGCCCATGCCGTCGAAGCCGAAAGCGGCGTCAAGCTGATTGCCGAAGACGTCAATGAATTCGCCGACACCGAGCGCACCGCCTATGAGCCAAGCGCCCCGACCACCGGGCGCAATCAAGCCGCAACAGTGGTGTACACCATCAACGGGCCGTTCTTTTTCGGCGTTGCCTCCAAGGTTGGCGACGTGCTGGAGCAGATCGGCAAGCCGCCCAAGGTGTTCATCATCGACATGCACAACGTGCCGGTGATTGACGCCACCGCCACCCACGCCCTGCAAGCCGCCATTGCCACCTGCCACCAGCATGGCACCATTGTCCAGTTGCGCGGCGTCCGCCCCATGCCACGGGCTGTTTTGCAGGACATGGGACTGGTTGACGGAACAGGCGTGCAATTTGTCGATGATTAGAGCATTTTCATGGTGACCGCTTCCGGTCAACGGCTCGGAAAATGCGGTATTGGACCAGCGTGCGTTAAACCTGACGCCACAGGACACGACAGTTGTGAAACAGGGTCATGGAGCGCTGCTCCACACCTCGCCGGGGCCTTGAGGCCCTAGGCCCCATTTCTTTGATAATAAAAGAAAAATGGGGGTCCGGGGGCTTTGCCCCCCGGGCAGGTGCGGACGGCAGTCCGCCATTCTCCACCAACTGTCGTGTCCTGTGACCTGACGCAGGCACGCTGGTCTAACCTTTTGTAGTACCACATTGTTTTTGCGCAAAACCGGTTCCCGTTTTTGCGCTCACTGCCCTGAAAGCCTCGAGCATTTTCACTCATCGTGAAAACGCTCTGACCCTCGTTCCGGTGTCAGGCTTCCCCTTGCCGGAACAGGCCTCCGGCGCTAGATGAAGGCGACGGCTTTGGTTCGCCGCCTTTCCTCTCTTCCGAGGTATCAGTGTACATGCCCGCAGCCCCTCTTCCGCTCAACGAAGCCGCCCGCCTTGCCGCCCTGCGCCGCTATGGCATCCTCGACAGCGAAAGCAGTCCAGCCTTTGACGCCCTGACCAGACTGGCAGCCCGCCTGTTTGATGTCCCGGTCGCCGTGGTCTCGCTGGTCGATGAAGACCGCCAGTGGTTCAAGGCGCGGGTCGGCATGGATGCCTGCCAGACTCCGCGCGATCATGCCTTTTGTGCCTGGGCGCTGCTGGAACCGGATATTCTGGAAGTCCTCGACCCGCTCGGCGATCCGCGCTTTGCCGACAACCCGCTGGTCACCGGTGACATGCGGGTGCGCTATTATGCCGGTGCGCCGCTGGTCAATCCCGACGGGCTGGTGATGGGAACCCTGTGCCTGTTTGATACCAGACTGCGTCCGGCCCTGAGCGAACAACAGCGGGAAACCCTGCGGACGCTGGCCGATGCGGTGATGGGGGAACTGAATCAGCACGCCGCCCGCCTGCAAAGCGACCTCGCCCTGTCGGCGGCGCGCGATCTCAATACGCTGGCGCGCGAACGCCTGAGCGGGCTGGCCGAGTCCTTCAACACCCCGCTGACCGCCCTGCTCGGCTATGGACAACTGCTGTACAGTGCCACCCACACCGGCAGCAGCGACCCCAAGCTGGAAACGCTTGGCCGCTATGCCGATGCCATCCAGAGCGCCGGAAAGTCGCTGCTGGAACTGGTCAACACCACCCTCGAAGCCATGCGTGCCCACCATGGGTCGATTGACCAGAACAACGCTGGCTCGGTCGCCAACCTGCACAGCCTGCTCGATGAGGTCCACACCCTGACCGCTCCGCTGGCCGAACAGCGCGGCATGACGATGCGCCTCAGCCTGACCTCGCCGCTGTGGGTCAAGGGCGACCCCATCCGCCTGAAACAGATGGTGCTGGCGCTGGTCGCCAATGCCCTGAAACACGCCGGACGCGGGGTGATCGACCTCAATGCCCATCCGTCCGACGACGGGCGCACCATCACCCTGACCGTCAGCGATCAGGGACCGGGTCTGCCGCCTGCGATGGCCAGCCTGCTCGACCCGGCACCGTTGACTGACCCGGCCTTGCTGGCACATCGGGGCGGGCTGACGGTGGTGCGCACCATGGCGGCCATGCAGGGCTTTGGACTGGCCGTCACCTCGACACCCGGCATTGGCTGCATGGTCCAGATCAACGCCCGTCGCCACCAGCCGGAGCTGGTGAGCGCCTGACGGCATCGAGGGCGGCCATCAGGCTGCCCTCGATGTGGCGATATGCCCGTGCACAAAACCCGGCATGGCCGTCCCCCAGTCGCAAAAAATCGGCGATCAGCACGTCGGTCAGGCCATGGAGCTGGGTCCAGACCATCAGGGCCAGAAAGCCAACCTGCCCTTCATCGTCGATCCCCTGCGCGCGGGCCCGCTGCCTCACCTCGGCCAGCAGGGGAGCAAAAGCCTCTGCCGAAATCGCATACAGAACGGCATTGGCCGGATTGCGGGCGGCGCTGGACTGATGGATCAGCCGAAACAGGTTCGGGTGATCCAGCGCAAAGCCGGTATAGGCCGCACACAGCCCCTCCAGACCACGGCCCGCCTGCCCGGCAGCCAGACAGCGATCGCGCAGCAGGGCATAGCCTTCGGCCATCACCGCCAGTTCCAGCGCCTGCCGGTCAGCGAAGTGGTGATAGGGCGCAGCCTCGGAAATGCCCAAAGAGCGCGCCAGTTTGCGGATACTGAGGTCCGCAGGCGGGTGATCGGCCAGAAATTCCACTGCGGCTGCAATCAGCGCCTGCCGCAGGTCTCCGTGATGATATTTGCCCTTGCCGCTCATCCGTCCCTCACCCGAATGCCGGAACAGGACGACGGAGATCGGGGTCATTGTGCAAGAAGCTGATCGTCAGCCGCGCGGCGACATCCTCGCTCCCCTGCCCGTGCAGCTCTGGCGGATCATGAATCACGATCCCGGCCTGGTGCAGCGCCTCGATCAGCGCGGGCAGATTCTGCGCAGGGACTTCAAAGGCAATCATCGCCAGCATGTTGGAGTAAAGCTGATGGTTGCTGATCCAGCCTCCGGCGTCACTGATGGCGCTGGTAACGTCAAACAGGGCCAGCGTGTGCTGGCGGCGGGTGACTCCGTCCAGACGAATCATGGCAAGGCTTCCTTTGGTCACGCATCACGGAAGGCGCAGGCCCGTTGCTGACAGCCTGCTCCTCCGTGGTATCTTATCAGTGATAAGATTGCAATCCCCACCAGCCTTCTGCCAATGCTTTAACGGATGGGGAAATATCCCCGGCCCCGCATGCAGGCGTCCACAATGGCCTTGTTGCGGCTGGCGGTCTGGCGGCGGTCATATTCGGCAAGACCGGACGACGAGCCGCTGCGGCTGTCATCCCGGCTGACGCCGGTCTGCTGGTCAGCCAGGCGGCGGCATTCGTTCCAGTCCTTTTCAATTTCGGCATCCGAAGCGCCTTTGCGGGTCCAGTCGGGCTTGGCCGCACAGGCACCAAGGCCAACCAGCACGACGAGGGACAGAACCGACAGTTTCAGGCTGTTCATGGGCAGGAATCCAGAATTGCGTTACGGTTTGGCTGGCGCGATCACCAGCGGAACATCAAGGGTTTGCACCGTACCATCTTTTGCCTGCGTCAGGGATACGGCAGCACGATAGGAACCGCTGGGCCAGTGATCTCCGGCCGGGCGGGCACCGGCAAAGCCAAACCACTGGGCCTGATCTTTTTCCAGCGTCACATACTGGTCCAGCACGGTGGCTCCGTCCGGCGCGATGATCCCGAAATGGACCTGATCGTCCTTGCGGGGGGCGAGAATTTCCGCCCACAGCACCAAAGCCGGAGCATCTGCTGTCGGCATCTGACGATAGTCACCGTCACGGGCGGCGGTCAGGTCCGGGCGACTGCTGGCGATCCCGGCATGATAAAATCCGCTCGGCTGATAGGGCAGAGCCGCCAGTGCCTCGGCATTCCACAGCGGGGCCGCGGTGGTGCTGCAAGCGGTCTGGCCGTCGGTCCCACTGAATGGATCCATCGAGCGGCCCTGATAGCGCACAACGAAATGCAGGTGGGGAAATTCCGACTCGCCCGACATGCCAACCAGCCCCAGCGGTTGCCCGGCTTTGACCTTTTCGCCAGTGCGGACACGCAGGCTGTCCTGACGCAGGTGGCAATAGTGCGTTTCCCAGCCATTGCCATGATCAATCACCACCCCATTGCCACAGTCCTGCCCCTGGAGGGCTTCGACAGGCTGGCGGCGGGTTCCCAGATCATTCATGCCGTCGCGGGTTGCCTTGACGGTGCCTGCCGCCGCCGCCAGAACGGCAGTGCGGGCGGCAACGCTCATGTCGCGCACGGCGATGTCGGTTCCGTCATGGTCATTGCTGGCCCGCGGGCCACAACGATAATCCTGATCAACAGCGGGCGCCGGATCATGATCGGTGGTTCGTGCCAGCACACACCCGCCTTCGGCCAGCACGCAGGCCAGCGGCAGGCGCAGGACAGGGGCCTTGGGCTGAGAGGTGCTGGTGAACGCCACAGGATAAAACACCGCAGGATCAGCGGCATCAACCGGCGAGGCCGCACCGGCGACCAGCACCATCAACAGCGCATACCGCCAGTGATATCGGGTGAGACGGAACATGATCTGCGATCCCTTTGCAAGGATGATGCGGCCCCTTTTCTGTCACAAGTATAAACCCGCCGCGGACCCCCAGCATCTTTTTCCTGGCAATGCAGACCGCTCTTTTTGTGCGCTTGCACATTGCCGTTCTGGTTGCTGACTGTTACATCGGAGGTCATTTTACAGTGCCCCTGCACAGACCGTGGTGATGGTGCGGGCACCGTTCCAGACACAACAGGGCCCCCATGCTGCGCAAAACCTATGACTGGATGATGGAAAAAGCCGCTCACCGGCATGCAATCTGGTGGCTGGCCTTTATTTCCTTTATTGAAAGCTCGTTTTTTCCCATTCCCCCCGACGTGATGCTGATCCCGCTGATTCTGGCCGCGCCAACGCGCTGGTTCCGGATTGCGATGATCTGCACCCTGTCATCGGTGATCGGCGGCTTTCTGGGCTATGCCATCGGGTACTACCTGATGGACAGCGTAGGAATGGCGATTCTGGGGATGTTGCACCTTGAAAGCAAATTCGAGGCCCTGCGTCCGCTGGTCGATGAATACGGGGTGTGGGTGATCATCGTCAAGGGAGCCACCCCGATCCCCTACAAGCTGATCACCATCACCGCCGGAGCCTTTCATTTCGACCTGCTGAAATTCTCGTTTGCCAGCGTCATCGCCCGCGGGATGCGCTTCATGCTGATTGCGGTCCTGCTGTGGAAGTTCGGCCCGCCGATCCGGGTGTTCGTCGAAACCCGCCTGAAACTGGTGATGACGGGGCTTGTCGTTCTGGGGATTGCCGGGGTAGCGGTGCTGAAGTTCCTGTAAGGCAACCATCTTCATAACCCTGTCTCTTGCAGGGGCTCCCCGCTCGCCCCTATACTGCAGCGCGAAACCAGCCGCTCACCCCCGGTGGTGCCGTCTGGTCCTGTCAGCCCTTTGGGATCTTTGGGAGCCTTTGCATGAGCCAGATGGAAAACCCGGTGGTGAATTTCTACGAAGACATCGCCGTTGGTCAGACCGCCACCTTTGGCAAGACCGTCACCGAAGCAGACATCCTGATGTTTTCCGGCGTGTCGGGGGACACCAACCCGGTGCATCTGAATCAGGAATACGCTGAAACCACCATGTTCAAGGGCCGTATCGCCCATGGCATGCTGTCGGCTGGTCTGATTTCGGCGGTGTTTGGCACCAAGTTGCCGGGGCCGGGCTGCATCTATGTCAGCCAGTCGCTGAAGTTCAAGGCGCCGGTGCGCATTGGCGACACCGTGATTGCCAAGGTCGAATGCACCGCCAAGGTGGACGAAAAGAAGTTCATCACCTTCCGCACCACCTGCTATGTCGGTGACAAGGCGGTGGTCGATGGCGAAGCCACCCTGATGGTGCCGTCAAAGGGCTAAACTACTCTGATGAAGAGGCAGGAGCAGATGCTCCTGCCTTTTTTCATGCCGTCCCGCGCAACCGCAACAGCACGGTTAGCCCCGCCGCAGGCTCGCTGTCAGGGAGGGTAAACACCAGCCCCCCCCGATGCAGTTCAGCCACCGCCTTGACCAGCGGCAACCCCAGCCCGTCGCCGGGGCGGTCGTGGGCATTGTGCAGGCGACGGAAGCGTTGCAGGGCCACCGCCCGCTCGGTCGGGGCAATGCCGGGACCATGGTCGCGCACGCCGATCAGGGTGTTGCCGCCATCGCGGCGGGCCACCAGCTCAATGGGCTGGCCGGGGGCATATTTCAGCGCATTGTCCAGCAGGTTGGACAGGGCCTGAAACAGCAGGGCCTGATCGCCGTACAGCAGACAGGACGCGGGGGCATCGACCCGCAACACGCACTGTTGCTGTTCGGCCAGCGGCTGGTAATAGTCGGCGACCTCCTGCAACAACCGACCGGCATCCAGCGCGGTGGCATGATGCTGGCAGCGACCGGTTTCGATTTCTCCCAGCCGCAGGATGGCGCGGGATAGCTGGTAAATGCGCCCGACCTCCTCGACCGCCGACAGCAGTTCGTCATGGACGCCACCCGTGGTCTGTTCAGCCAGCGAGACCAGCCGGGTTTGCAGACGGGTCAGGGGCGTGCGCAGCTCGTGGGCGATGTGGCCCGAGGTGCTGCGGACCTCCTCCACCAGCCGGTCGATGCGGTCAAGGGCGTGATTGACCTCGCTGCCCAGCCGGGCGAATTCGTCGTGCTGCGGTCCGGTCGGAACACGGGCATCGCGGCAGCCGCCGGAATAGCGGGCCAGCGCGCGGTTGATGGCATCGACCCGCCGCAAGGTCAGACTGCTGAAGCGCAGGCCAATCAGCAAGGCGGCCAGCAGAACAGCAAACAGGGCCGACCCGGCGGCCAGCGGGATCATCCGCACCTTGTCCAGCATCGGGCGGATGTCATAGGCACTGATGTACTGCCCACCATCCTGCAATCGCACCCGCATTCCCAGCAGATCAGCAGTGTTGGTGTGCAGCGACAGCGGCGGCGATGGACAATCGCTGGTCGAGCACGGTGGCAGTTGCGGTTTCAGGGCAGAATAAAGCTGTTCATCCCCGACCAGCAGCAGGCCGCCGGCATCAACCAGAAAGGATTCCCGTTCCTTGCGCGGGTCAAAATGCTCGCGGTGGCGCAACAACTGCAACACCTTGTCGACACGCTCCAGATTGGTCGTCTGCACCTTGGTCTTGATGTCGCTGAGAATGATTTCGGTAACGTGGGCCCGCAACAGATGTTCGATCAGATAGCGACTGAGCAGCACCGAAGCCAGCGCCACCAGCAGGAAAGCCAGCACGATCAGCCCGGTCTGGCGAAAGCTGCTGGTGCCCAGCAGGGCGCGAACCGTATTACCCAAGGGCATAGCCCACCGCCCGGATGGTGCGCAGCAGCGGGCGATCATAGTCCTTGTCGATCTTGGTGCGCAGCTTCGACATGTGGACGTCGATCAGGTTGGTTTGCGGATCAAAGGTATAGCCCCAGATTTTTTCCAGCAACATGCTGCGGGTGACGGTCTGGCCCTTGTGCTGCAACAACAGATGCAGCAAACGGTATTCCTTGTCGGTCAGGTCAATCTGCTGTCCGGCACGGGTGACGGAGCGGGTGCGGGGGTCAAGGCACAGGTCTGCCACACACAGCAGACTGTCGGTCGGGCTGGCGCGCCGGTTGCGCTTGGCGAGGATTTCCAGCCGCACCAGCAGTTCCGAAAAATGGAACGGCTTGCCGAGATAGTCTTCGGCCCCGGCGCGCAAACCGTCCACCCGCTCTTCCGGGCCATCGACGGCAGACAGGATCATCACCGGCGGATGCGGCTTGCCATGCAACTGGTTCAGAACGTCAAGGCCACTCATCTGCGGCAGCATCCGGTCGAGAACCACCACGTCAAAGGCTTCGTCTTCAATGGTCTGCAAGGCGCACTCGCCCGTTTCCACCAGGCGGCAGGCATGCCCGCAGGCGCGCAGTTTGCAGCCAAGCCAATGGCGGACCCGTTCATCGTCTTCGACCACCAGCACCCGCATGTTTACTGTCCTTTCGTATGACGTCCGGCTGTCAGAGACTCCCGTTCTGGGAAGCATTAATGATAATGATTATCAATATCATTAATTTGTCGCAAGGCCGATCAGGCCGCCGGACAGGGCAAAAACGACGATCTGGCAGAATGAGGGGAGGGAAAGCGGTGGAAAAAGAGTCCGTATGCATCTTGCAGGAGTTCCATCGGTATCCCGTCCAGTGACTCCTGCCAGGCGACTCCGTTTTGATGCAGCAAAATGGCGCGGTCGCAGTACCACGAGGCCAGATTGATATCGTGCAGGACAGCGATGGTGATCGCCTGATGCTGGCGGGTCCAGTCGCGGGCGGCATTCAGCAACAGGTGCTGATGACCGGGATCAAGGCTGGCGGTCGGCTCGTCCAGCAGCAGGATCGGGGCTTCCGGGCCATGATGGGGGGCCAGTTGCGCCAGCGCACGGGCAAACTGGACCCGCTGCTTCTCGCCACCGGACAGGGTTGGATACAGGCGACCACGCAGGGCAGCGGCATCGGCCTGTTCCAGACAGCGGGCGATGTCTGCCGGGCGCGGGTGCGGCAGATGGCTCTGGCCGAGACCAACCACTTCCTCGACAGTAAAGGCAAAACCGAGCGGGGAGTGTTGCAGCATCACCGCCCGCCGACGGGCCAGCGCGGCGGGTCGCCAGTGGGACAGCGGTTGCCCGTCCAGCAGAACCTGCCCGCTGGCCGGGGGCTTTTCCCCCGACAGAACCGCCAGCAGGGTCGATTTGCCAGCACCGTTGGGGCCGAGGATGGCGGTCATTTCGCCGGGACGGAAGGTCAGCGAGGCATCGCGCAGGATGTCCCGCTGACCAATGCGCAGGACAAGCGAGGTGGTGGTCAGCATGGCCCTTACACTCCACTGGTTGGGGTGCGGCGTAACAGCCACAAGAAGAACGGCGCACCGATCAGGCTGAGCAACAGGCCAATCGGCACTTCGGCAGGCAGGGCAATGGTGCGGGCCAGACTGTCGGCCACCACCAGCACGATGGCCCCCAGCACCATGCTGGCGGTCATCACCCGCTGATGCGATGGCCCCAGAACCATGCGGACGATATGCGGCACCACCAGCCCCAGAAAGCCGATCAAGCCAGAGACAGCCACCGCCGCCCCCACCGCCAGCGCACACAGCACGATCACCCGGATACTGAGGGCGGTGGGTGAAATGCCCAGCGCAAAGGCATCGCGTTCCCCCAGCACAAACACGTCCAGCTTGCGGGCCTGCGACAGCAGGGCGACACAGGCAATGACCATCAGCCCGCCCGCAGGCAGCACGGTCTCCCAACTGGCACTGCCCAGACTGCCGAGGGTCCAGAAGGTCAGTTGCCGCAGTTGCAGGTCGTTCCCCAGATAGCTGAACAGGCCAATCCCGGCCCCGGCGAGAGCGTTGATGGCAATCCCGGCCAGCAACATGGTGCCGACCGACAAAATGCCCTGACGGCGGGACAGCAGGAACACGCACACCGTCGCCAGCAAGCCCCCGGCAAAGGCGGCCAGCGGCAAGGCAATCGACAGGCGCAACAGGTCACCGGCCAGCACGATCACCGCCGCCGCCGCCAGTGCAGCCCCGCTGGACACCCCGATCAGTCCCGGATCGGCCAGCGGATTTCTGAACAGCCCCTGCAAGGCGGTTCCGGCCAGAGCCAGCGAGGCCCCGACCAGCACCGCCAGCGCAATGCGCGGCAGGCGCAGGCTCCACAGGATAAAGCGATCCCGCTCGGGTAACGGTTCACCGATGCCGAACAGCCAGTCGCCCAGCTGCGACAGAATTCCGGCGGGAGCAATGGTGACCGCGCCACTGGCGGTGGCCAGCAGCGCGGTCAGGCACAACACCACCATCCCCGCCCCCAGACAGGACGATAACGGCAGGCGGCGGGTCAGCAACGTCTCATGCGCCATGGCGCGGTCCTTTGCAGGCAAAGCGACAGGTCAGGCGGTGGCGATCATCTGCACCGCTTGCGGCGTCCGTGGCCCCAGCCCGAGCAACAGCGAGCCTTCGACCACCGCCACCCGCCGTTGTTGTGCCGCAGGGGTCCGGGCGATCTGCGGCAGGGCCAGCAGGGCCTCAAGCCCCCCGGCCTGCTGCACGGACGAGGCACTGACCACCAGCACTGCCGGAGCCATCGCCAGGGCGGCTTCGGCGGACAGGGCGCGGTAATCCTGCACGTCGCGCAGGGCATTGATACCGCCTGCCAGATGGATCAGGGTATCGGCCACCGTCCCGCCGCCAGCGGCCATCGGCCCGCCCTGTCCGGCATGGACCAGACACAGCACCGATTGCCCGCGCAGGCCGTGGGAGGTGCTGGCCTGCTGTTCCAGCGGGGTCAGTTGCTGACGCAACTGCTCGCCAAGCCGCTGACCGGCGTCCTGCAAGCCGAGAGAGCGGGCAATGAGTTGCACCTTGTCGAGCAGCCCCGGCAGGGTGGGCACTTCGGGGACCAGTGTCACCGTCACCCCGGCGGCGGCCATCTGGTCCAGAACGGTGGCCGGGCCGCTGCCGTCCTGCGCCAGAATCAGGTCAGGCGACAATGACAGCAGCCCTTCTGCTGCCAGCGTCCGCATATAGCCCACATGCGGCAGGCCATCGACCTGTTGCGGATAGCGGCTGGTGGTATCGACCGCCACCACCTGCGCCCCGCCACCGAGGGCATAGACGATTTCGGTGACAGGGGCACCAATGCTGATCACCCGCCGGGGGTGGGCCGCCGCCTGCCCCCGACGGGGCAGCGTGAACAGGGAAGCCGCACCGGTCAGGGTCAGGGACAGCAGGGTGCGGCGGGTCATCGGGACAAAGGTCATGCGACGGACTCGTTATTTTTATCTGGGCCGGGAGATCAGGCGGCAGCAGCCGTTTTTGGGGACGGCAGGCTGGAGGCCAGCGCCGTCCATTCCGGTCGTTCCGACGCGCTGGGGTCGCGCTGGGCGCACAGGATGGCACAGTTCTCACCCTGACGGTCGTACAGCTCGACAGTGGTGATGGTGGTGCCATGCATCGGCTTGCGGACCACCCAGGCGCTGGTGATGTCCGACCGCTTGGCGTGCAGGGTGAACGACGGGTCCATGATGTTGATCCAGCCCTTGTGATCGACAATCTTGCTGACCGGGCCGGTGTGGATCTGGATGCAACCGGGGTTGCCGACAAAAATCATGATCGGCAGGGCGCTGTCAGCGGCCTGCGGCAACAGCAGGTCAAGGGCATCGCTGGTGACTTCGCGCGCCCACGGCTCGCCGACCAGCCGCATCGCCTGAATGCGGCTGACACCGCTGTCTTTCAGCATGTCGTGGAAGTGGTGCACATCCTTTAGCGCCGCCCAGCGGGCACGCAGGCCATCGGCATCAACATCGGCATCGGCACGCAACAGCGGAGCCTGTGCCGGGGCCAGCACAACCAGTTCGGGGCTTTGATCGGCGGCGGTGAAGTCACGGATAAAGGCGTCCCACGCGTCGCTGTTGGTGTTGGCGGTGCGATAGATCTTGTGGACGGCGTTGCCGTGCAGGTCAAAAATCTGGATGCCGGTGCGCGGGCCGCGGCTGCTGCTGGTGGTGACCACAAAGGTGTGCTGCCAGTGGGCAAAGAAGATGCGCAGGTCGACCATGCCGTTCAGCACCAGACCGGTGCTTTGCATGATGCTCATCTTGCCGAACGAGCCGACCTTTTCATGGACGATGGCATCGTTGCGGGTGATGATTTTCACTTCACCCAGATCTTCGAGGCGCGGCAGGGCGCTGATCCAGTCGATATCGAGGCGGGTTGCGCCGTGACCGATACCGGCGGCGACCAGTTGCGCTTCGGTGGCCCCGGCGTCGGCGGCCAGATCACGGGCATAACCCTGAGCGGTACCGGCGGCGATGTCGGCCCACAGGGGGGCGAGCGACGAAGAAAGAGACATGCTGGCTCCTTGAATACGGCGATAAGGGGGGAGACGTCTGGTGATGATAGTAAGAGTCGATTGCAACTAGTCTCAAGATAGCCTCCATTAAGATTGCTTCAGAGTATGCCCGGCGGGCCGGGTTACGACAGACGGTGTTCCAGACGGAATCCCACGCCCCGGATGGTTTCGATCCGCGGGGCATTCGGGCCAGTCAGTTTGCGCCGCAGATAACCGACATAGACATCAACGGTGTTTTCCGTCACCTCGGCATTCAGGCCCCAGACCTCATTCAGAACAGCGGTACGACTGACCGCCCGGTTCTGCTGGCGAACCAGAAAGGCCAGCAGGGCGAATTCACGGGCACTGAGCGCCAGCGGAACCCCCTGCAAGGCGGCCTGATGGGCGGCCAGATCAAGGCTGAGCGCCCCACAGCACAGCGAGTCTCCGCCGCCGCGCCGGTGCAGGGCGCGCAGGCGGGCCAGCAGTTCCTGAAAGTGAAAGGGCTTGGTCAGGTAATCGTCACCGCCCGCATCCAGCCCGTCCACCCGTTGCTGGGGCGTATCGCGGGCCGACAGGATCAGGATCGGCACGCCGCTGCCCTGCTGGCGCATCAGGCGGCAGACATCCAGCCCATCGACATCGGGCAGGCCCAGATCAAGGATCAGGGTGTCATAGCTGCGATGAGCCATCTGTTCGAGGGCATCGCCGCCTCGGGCCACCCAGTCAACCTGATGCCCGGCGGCACTCAGGCCGCGTTGCAGAAAGCGGGCGATGCCGGTGTCGTCTTCGATCAGCAACAGGTTCATGCGATGGCCTCCGGTGCCGGGACGGGGAGGGAAAAGGTAACAGTGGTGCCAGCCTGCGGGGCGCTGGTGATGGCAATCGAGCCGCCGTGCTGTTCGACAATCCAGCGGGCCACCGCCAGACCCAGCCCGCTGCCGCCGCGCTGGCGTCCGGCAGGGGCCTGGAAAAAGCGGTCGAACAGGCGGGGCAGATCGGCCTGGGCAATACCTTCGCCATGGTCGGTGATGGCGACGCTCACCCGCTCGCCCTGCGGCACAACCGACAGGATCACGTCCTGTCCGGGGCGCGAGAACTTCACCGCGTTGTCGATCAGGGTCAGCAACGCCTGTTTCAGCCAACTGGCATCGCCCATCACCCACACCGGACGCGGCGGCAGGGTGCTGGTCAGATGGACATCATTGGCGCGCGCCAGCCCGTTGACATCCGACAGCGCGGTGCTGGTCAGGCTGCACAGGTCCAGCGGCTGGCATTCAAGGGCGATCTGGCCATCGCCTGATCGCGCCACCGCCAGCAGATCGTCAATGCGGCGGTGCAGGCTGCCGGCGTTGGCCTGAATGGCGGCCAGAGCGGCACGATAGCCGCTGTCTTCCGCGCCGCCGATGGTCAGCATCACTTCGGCTTCGCCCTGAATGGTGGTCAGCGGGGTGCGCAATTCGTGGCTGACGTCGGCAAAGAACCGCTTGCGGCAATCATCCACCCGTTGCAGTTCATCGTTGGCCTGTTGCAGCGAGGCAGTGCGGCGGGCCACTTCGGCTTCCAGATGCTCGCGGCGGCGGATCACCAGCCGGGCGACGGCGGTGGCCGCCACCGTATGGGCCAGCACGCCGCCGATCCCCAGCAGCACCAGATGGTGGCGGGTGGTGTCCATCTGGCGGTGGACCTCGTCAATTTCCCCGTGCTCGTCATCAGCCGCCTGTTGTAAACGGGTGGCGAGACTGTCGGCATAGGGGTGACGGGCCTGTTGCTCGAACGCCTGCAAGGCGGCCTGCGGTGAAGAGGCCGGTGAGGAGCTGGCCGCCAGCGCAAGGGCGCGAATATCCTCGCGCCAGCGGGCGATTTCGGCCAGCTCGTCCCGCTCGCTGTTTTCTTCGTCGCGATTGTCGGCCACCAGCGCCACCTCGGCGGCGGTGACGGCGGTCAGGGCGTCAAGCTGCTGTTCCAGATCCCGCTGCCAGTCGGCAACGTTCGAGGGATGCTCAAGGGCCAGGGCGCGGATGTGGTCGGCCACCGCCCGGTTCAGACGCGAAGCCAGATGGCCGAACAGCTCCAGTTGGCGCTGGGAATAGCTGGCCCGTTGCAGCAGATAGGCGGCGTGATCCAGCGCGGCCCAACTGGCAAGCCCCACCGCAGCGGTAAAGGCCACCAGCCCGATCACGGCGCTGGCAGCCTGAAACCGTCGGATGATGTCTCGCCTCATGGCCTGGCTCCTGTCGGGGAGAGTGCAGTGCGACAGGATAGGCAGGTCGAGGGAAAGACCCTATACGACTTTGGGTGTAAAGGGGTTTACCAGTCGGTCGGGCAGCCGATGCAGCCGTCCATCACCGCGTCCTGAAAGATGGCGTAACGGATCACCGTGCCTTCGAACAGCGCGTTGGACAGGTTGGTCTGCGACAGCTTGGCTTCCTGCAGGTCGGTACTGATAAAGGTGGCACCGGTAAAGTTGCTCTTGTCGGCGCGCACCATTTCCATGTTGCTGGCGTTCAGGTTGGCATTGCGCAGGTCGGCGCCGCTGATGCGGGCGAATTCCAGATCGGCCCCGCGCAGGTCGGCACCCACCATCGATACCCCTTGCAGAAAAGCCTTTTGCAGCCGGGCCGCTTGCAGGTCGGCGCCGTCTAGATTGGCTCCGCGCAGGTTGACCAGTCGCAGATCGGCGCGCGCCAGTTTCGCCCCGCGCAAGTCCATGCCGCTGAGGTCCCGGCCCGACAGGTCGGCGTGGCGCAGGTCAACACCGGGGCAGGACGATTTGGGCGCCAGCACACAGCCGTTGATCTCGCGCGGCGGATCCTCTTCGGCCTGCGCCGCATGGGAGGCCGCAGCAAGCCCCAGCAGCAACAGGGCTGTTGTAAAAAGACGGGTCATGAAAGAGGCTCCTGTAACGGGAAAACGCTCACCCAGCCGCAGCGGATCAGGCTGCGGCTGGGGCCTGGGGAGGGAGAAGCGCCGGGGTCGATCAGTCTTCCATCAACCGGAAGACCCAGAACGAACCGCCTTGTGTGACACGACGGGTCAATTCCGCCATGTCGCCACCCCACAGAGGCACCGCGCCGCCATAACCCGAGGCGATGCCCACATACTGCTTGCCGTCCATTTCCCAAGTGATCGGCTGGGACACCACGCCGGACCCGGTCTGGAACGACCATTCTTCCTTGCCACTTTTGGCGTTAAAGGCCTTCACAAAACCGTCGCTGGTGCCGGTGAACACCAGATTGCCAGCGGTCGCCAGCGTCCCGGCCCACAGCGGCATGGTTTCCTTGTGCTCCCACACCACTTTCCCGGTCGCCGGGTCCATGGCGCGCAGGATGCCCACATGGTCATCAAACAGCCGCTTGATGCCAAAGCCCATCCCCAGATAGGCCGCGCCCTTTTTGTAGACCGGGCGTTCGGACCAGTAATCTTCCGCCCAGTGGTTGGCCGGAATGTAGAACAGGCCGGTTTCCGGGCTGTAGGACATCGGATTCCAGTTCTTGCCGCCAAGGAACGGCGGCGACACCCGGACAGCCGGGCCCTTGTCCTGACCTTCCGGCGGCGGCGGCGGACGCTGACCGGCGACTTCGATCGGGCGACCGGTCTTCAGGTCAATGCCCTTGGCCCAGGTGATCCCATCGACAAACGGGAAGGCATTCAGCAGGGCGTTGGGCTTGTTGGGGTCCTTGCCGCGCTCGGCCAGTTTGGCGGTATCGGTGACATAGAAGAAGCCGTTGCGGTCGGCGTGCGCCCCGGCCTTGACCGTCTTGCCGCTGGCGTCCTTGTAGTCGAACAGGATGATTTCGTTGTTGCCCGAAAAATCCCAGGTGTCGTTCGGGGTGTGCTGATAGAACCCGACCAGTTCGCCGGTGGTCGGATCAACATAGGCCTGACCGGAGGTAAACAGGCTGTCGCCCGGCGTGCGGGCCCAGCCGTTCCACGGTGCCGGGTTGCCTGCCCCGATGACGATGGTGTTGCTGGCGACATCGAACGACGAGCTTTGCCACGGAGCACCGCCGCCGTGATTCCACGCTTCGACCAGTTGCCCGTCCGGGGTCCGCGGCCACGACGGGGCCTTGGCATCACCGGTGATGGTGCTGTCCTTGCCGTTCAGGCGGCCCATGTGGCCTTCGACCATCGGGCGCATCCAGATTTCTTCGCCGGTGTCCGGGTCGCGGGCATACAGCTTGCCCACCACCCCGAACTCGTCGCCCGAAGTGCCGTGGATCAGCATCATCCGGCCGGTCTTCTGATCCTTGATGATCGTCGGCGCACCGGTCATGGTATAGCCCGACTTGTGATCGTCGAACTTGACCTTCCATTCGACCTTGCCGGTATCCTTGTTCAGCGCCACGATCGACGCATCCAGCAGGCCGAAATAGACCTTGTTGCCATAAATCGCCGGGCCACGGTTGACCACGTCACAGCAGGGACGAATGTCTTCGGGCAGGCGGGCCTGATAGTCCCACAGCCGCTTGCCGGTACGGGCATCAAGGGCAAACATGCGCGAGTACGAGGCGGTGACGTAAATCACCCCGTCATGGATCAACGCCTGCGTTTCCTGCCCGCGCTGACGTTCATCCCCGAACGAGAACGACCACGCCGGAACCAGTTTTTTCACCGTCTTGTCGCTGATCTGGGTCAGCGGGCTGAACCGCTGGGCCTTGACCCCCATCCCGTACATCAGGACGTTTTCCGGCGTCTGGTCGTCTTTGACAATGTCGTCCCAGGTCACGTCCTTGGCCAGCGCCGTGGCCGAGCAGGCCGCCGTCAGGGCAAGGGTGGCAACCGCGGCGGCAAGCCGGGTCCTGAGGGGGCGAAACGCAGGATTGAGCAGTGTTTTCATCGACGTTTCCTTGGGCATGTGGCCGGTTGTTGTTGTGGGCCGACTATGCGGGGCAACGTCTGAGAAAATCCTGAGACCTCTCTGATAGGTCTCTTAGAAACAGCTAGGACTTTAGTTGAATGGGGGGCTGCCCTAATACCCGCCCGGCTGGCGGGGTCGCAGCATATGCACCGTCCCTGCTGAAGCCGGTTGGGGGGCTGGTTGAGGAGCCGCCGGGGTACCCGTCGTCTGGACCGCCACGCCGGGCGGCGGCGTCACCGGGCGAAAGCGTGGCGGTGGAGCCATGTGCGGAGCCTGTTGTGGTGGGTAACTGGGGGGCTCTTCGGCCTGCTGGCGGGTTTCTGCCGACGGGCTGCGCACGCCGGGTTCGGCGGCATCAATCGTTGCCGGACCTGACCCGTGGAAATATTCAACAAACAGGGCCTCGCCCAGAATGTCGCGCGCCTGCTGATCGGCTTCGGCCTCGCTTCCCAGCGCCTCCAGCGTGGCGGCGTGGGTCTCGACGGCGATTTCGGCGGTCAGCAGCCGTTCACGACTGGGATCGTTCGACAAGCGGGTGCGCTCTTCCTTCAGCATGAACAGGTACAGGCGGAACAGGCGGAAGGCCTTTTCCCGCGCCAGCCGCAAACGGCGCTCGGCATCATCGCCGCGCAGACGCTCGGCCAGCACCTGCTGTTGCAGGCTGTCGTTTTCTGCCGACAGGCGTTCGCGCTCCTGCTCCAGCCCGGCCAACTGGTCAAAGACCACGTTAAACTGTTCGCGCAAGGATCGCAGCTCGGCCCGCAAGCCTTCGATGGCCCGCCGCGCCTGTTCGTCCTTCGGGTCTTCGCCACGGGAAATCTGATAGCGGCGATAGCTGATCACATAAGGCGCAATCGACTCATGCTGCATCGGATGGCCGGGTGAAATGCCACACGGCCCGGTCAACTGGGCGACATGGTCAGCCTGCCGCAGCAGGCCACGCAGCGTCTGGGGAATGATCGACAGCAAGGCGTTGTCGGGCAGGCCCTTGCAGATGGCAACCCAGCGCTGCAAAACATCGACATTGCGCGGGTCGTCAAGCCGATGCCCCATGCGGATGGAGGTCAGCAAGCGCTGAAGAAAGACTACCGAAGGATCCGTGCGGCTGTCTGTCATACCCTGACTGGTCCAATGCCCATCTGTTGCGGCGTCATTTGATCACGTCGTTCAAAGACCGTTGTACCTGAGTCCGCCGCCCCGGTACAGAGGCGATGAACAGGCAGCCTATGGGGGGCGACGCGGGCCACGATGCTGGATCGAATCGTTGCTCACAGGCGCAGAAACCCCATAAACGGGGATCAATACATGTCTTCAGATAGACGATTCACTATAGTGGGAAGAAAATAATTTATCATTACAAAGCATGCCGTTAAACCGTTTTCATCAGGTGGCAGGTGATTTTTCTGCCGGCCGGAAACAACAAAGTACTTGCGCTTGGGCGCAGGATGCGCAAATCAAGGAGCAACGAAATGCGCTGCGCGAGCCTTGGTGTGTAAAGGCGACCGGATCGTAAGTGGTGGCGTGATGCGCCCCTTGCGATCCTCTCACAGACCGAAAGTGGCTGTGGGTTAAGGGCAGCACAAAGGGTGCGATCGAGGGAAATCCACCCTGTTCAGTCTCAAGGTCTGTTTCTGGTCCAGAGCCTCGTTTGTATACGGGGTGTGCGGTTATTGCCGATAGACGCTTGGGTTGGCTCATAGACGACGTTGATTACAACGACGAAACAAACGATGACAGGAGGCCGCCCGATGAGGACGCTCCATGCCGCCGCGCTGTTCGCCGCTGTCACCGCGACAAGTGCGGTTCCCGCCGCGTTCACCCCCGCCCATGCCGGAGCAGGCATCGAAGGCGCTACAGCCACGGCAGGCGCCGCCCGCGCAGCCACCGGCGGGGAACAGGCAACAGATCAGATCATCAAGGTACGCTGGTCGCCGGATGGCACCGGGCACCTTGAGGCTCCTGCGCGCGAAAAGACCGAACCGGCTCCACAAAGCCTTAACCCACAAAGCCTTAACAACGACGAAGACAGCGACGACGATAGCGGCGACGACAGCCCGAAACCGCGCGCCAACCGGGAAAAGGCCGCGCCCTCTCCGCTGGCAGACAAGGGCCTGACCGCTGAGGTCAGCATCCCCGACGACCTGTCCATGACGCTGGACGGTATCCCCGGTGGTCAAAAGGCCCTGCTGTGCCTTGCGATGAACGACTACTTCGAAGCCCGGGGGGAAGCTCTGGAAGGCCGTATGGCCGTTGCCAAAGTGGTGATGAACCGGACCAAAGACAGCCGTTTCCCCCGCACCGTCTGTGGGGTGGTGATGGAGAAAAAGGCCGCCGTGGCTGGTGGCCCCAAATCCTGCCAGTTCTCGTGGCATTGCGATGGCCAGTCCGATGTTCCGGCCAACGATGACGCCTGGCGGGACTCCCTGCTGCTGGCCGCCGCAGTCCTGTTTGGCGGTGATGCGATCGACGACCCGACCCACGGGTCCCTGTGGTTCCACATGGCAAGCCTGAAACCGCAGTGGGATGGCACCATCGTCCGCACCCGCCAGATTGGCGGCCATGTCTTTTACCATGACGGTGAACATCTACAGATGGCCGCCATCAGCCCGAAGCCGGACGTGGCGGTTCCGAGCGGCGACTAGAGCATTGTGCGAAAAGTGGGTACCGGTTTTCGCAAAAAACAATGCGACAGAATAAAAGGTTAGAGCAGCGTGCCTGCATCCGGTTTACCGCACGCTGCTCTAAATCATTACGCAAAAAGCGGGCCTCTCCGGCAAAGTCGGCGAGGCCCGCTTTTTGCCTTATGGCCGCTCGCCCACCGCACCGCGGGCAATCGAGACCCCCTTGACCATCGCATACACCGTCCGCCCCTGCTCGATGCCCAGTTCGGCAACGGCCCGGCGGGTCACCCGGCTCATCATCGGCGCCCCCTGACAGTCAAGGTGGACATCGACATAGGGGCCTTCGGCGTCCACCAGACTGCTGATGGTGCCGCGATAGACATTCTGGACCGACAACCCGATCGGACGTTCCGCCGCCAGCGACACGTCGCGCGCCAGAACGCGAACACGCACCGCCGTCCCTTCGGCCAGATCAAGGCGGGGCACCAGCAACGGCCCGGCTCTGGTCATCAGACGGCTGAGGGTATACCGCTCTTCGTGGGCCACCACCGTCCCCTGCAACACCGCACCGGGCTCATGGCGCCCGGTCAAGTGGCGCAGATCGGGGCGGTTCAGCAAATCTTCGACCGTGCCCACCGCCGCCGAACGCCCTTGCTCCATCAGGACCAGCAGATCGGCCAGCCGCAGGATTTCGTCCATCGAGTGCGTCACATACAGGATGGGAATATCAAACTCGCGCGGCAGACGGGCAATGAAGGGCAACACCTCGTCCTTGCGGTTGCTGTCCAGTGCCGCCAGCGGCTCGTCCATCAACAGCAGGTGTGGGCTGGTCAGCAACGCCCGGCCAATGGCCACCCGCTGCTTTTCCCCCCCGGACAGCTTTGCCGGGCGGCGATCCAGCAAATGACGGATTCCCAGCAGCTCGATCACCGCATCCAACGGGATGGAGCGTTCCGCCGCCGGTGTCAGCCCCATGCCATAGCGCAGGTTTCCCATCACCGTCAGGTGGGGGAACAGCCGCCCGTCCTGAAAGACATAGCCAATCCGGCGGCGTTCCATCGGCAGCACCACCCCGGCGGAGATATCCACCACCGGTCGACCATGAATCATGATCTTGCCGCCATCCGGCACCGTCAGACCGGCCACCATGTTGATGACACTGGTCTTGCCGGACCCGGATGGTCCAAACAGGGCGGTAATGCCCGCCGCAGCCGACGAAAAGGCGCATTCGATCTGAAAAGACCCCTGAGTGCGGGTCACATCGACAGTCAGCATGGTGCGCTTCCTTATCCCGCCAGACGTTTCTGGATACGCCGGGCCATCACTTCGCTCGCCAGCAACGCCAGCATGGCCAGAATCACCGAAATGACGCACAGCCGGAACGCCTGATCGGCCCCCCCCGGAATCTGGGTGAAGGTATAAAGGGCCAACGGCAGGGTCCGCGTCTCACCGGGAATGTTCGAGACAAAGGTGATGGTGGCTCCGAATTCGGACAACGAACGGGCAAAGGCCAGAATCACCCCGGTCAGCACCCCCGGAGCCACCAGCGGCAGGGTGATGGTAAAGAACACCCGCAACGGCGATGCGCCCAGCGTCCGGGCCGCCTGTTCCAGTCCCCGGTCCACCTGCTCCATCGACAGCCGCATGGCGCGCACCATCAACGGAAACGACATCACCGCCGCCGCCAGCGCCGCCCCTTGCCAGGTAAAGGCAAAGGTAAAACCGAACAGGTCATTGGTCAGCTTGCCAATCACCCCCCGACGGCCAAAGGCCACCAGCAGGCCATAGCCGACCACCACCGGCGGCAAGACCAGCGGCAGATGCAGCAGCCCATCCAGCACGGTTTTCCCCGGAAAATGGAACCGGGCCAGCAGCCATGCAAAGAACACCCCGAACGGCAAGCTGACGCCGACGGCAATGGACGACACCTTCAGGCTCAACACCAGTGCCGCCACTTCATAATCACTGAGCATCAGTCCATCCACTGCCTCAGAGTCCCCCTTTTTCTGCCGTCCTTCAGAACAACAAGGCACCGTGCGGTCACAAAGGGCCGCACGGTGCCTTGATCCCAGTCCCGGAGCACGTTCCCCCGAATCACCTTATTTCGTGCTGAAACCGTACTTGGCAAAAATTTCTTTTGCCACCGGCGAAGAGGTCATGAAGCTATAAAACGCCTTGGCATCGGCATCGGCCCCTTTGACCAGCGCCGCCGGATAGACGATCTTTTCATAGCTTTCCTGCGGGAAGGTGGCGACGGTCTTCACCCCCTTGCTCACTGCCGCATCGGTGGAGTAGACGATCCCCAACGGCGCTTCGCCACGCTCAACCAGCGCCAGAGCACCACGCACGTCACTGGCGCGCGCCAGCTTCGGCTCGGCCACCGCCCACAGCCCCAGCGAGGTCAGCGCGCCCTTGGCATACTGGCCGACCGGCACATGGTCCGGGTCGCCAACCGACAGACGGCCATCGCCCAGCAGGCCCGCCAGGTCCATGTCCTTGGAGATGGTCACCTTGGCCTTGGAATCGCTGGGGGCGATCATCACCAGTTCGTTGCCCAGCAGGTCAACCATGCTGCCGGGTTCCAGCAGCTTCTTGTCATCCAGATACTTGGCCCATTTGGTGTTGGCCGACAGGAACACCGACGCCGGAGCGCCCTGCTCAATCTGTTGGGCCAGCGTCGAAGACGAGGCATAGGAGGCGATAACCTCTTTGCCCGAAGCCGCCTTGTAGGCGGCCATGATGTCGTTCAGGGCGTCGGTGGCCGACGCCGCCGCAAAAACAGTGGTCGCCGCATGGGCCTGCGACAACGGCAGGGCCGCCACCGCCAGCAGGGCCACGGCACCGGACAGAGCCGCCCGACGGGTCACAGCCATCGCTGTACGCAGGGTTTCAGACGACCGAAGAACGGCAGGTGTGATCAGACGTGAAAAAAGATGACGCATTACAAACTCCCCCTCTGCATCATGACACGATCTTCCGGGCCCTCCCCTGGCCGCGTCAGCGCGGCGCACGGTCAGCCCGACCCCTTTGGATGGGATTTCCCCCTTGGGCATCCGGGTAGGCCATACGGATACACAAGGGGGAAAGCACGTCGTTATAGCCCAGTGAAAATGGTATTCATCTGGATATAACGAATGACACGGTAGCAGCCTGCCGCACCCTTGCAAACCCCAAAAAATAGTCATTCTCAAAAATTGCCCAATAAATAGACAAGCACCTTCTGCAAGCACCCGCCCCGCCCCGAACCGTCGCATTGCTTTTGCGAAAACCGGTTCCCACTTTTCATGCAATGCTTTAAACCATCGACGCCAAGGCGCAACAGTGACGCGCCATCAGGACGCCAACAGCAGGAGCCGTTGCCATTCTGTATCTCCTTAAAGGGCTGGTGGTCGGCTTTCTCATTGCCGCCCCGGTTGGTCCGGTCGGCCTGCTGTGCATCCGCCGGGCGCTCGCCGATGGCCGGGGGGCAGCCTTCATCGCCGGACTGGGGGCGGCGGTTGCCGATACCTTTTATGGTGCGGTTGCCGGGCTTGGCCTGACGCTGATTTCCGATTTCCTGATGCGCTACCGCGACCCCCTCAGCATCATCGGGGCAGTCTTTCTGCTGGTGCTGGGCTGGCGGGCGTGGAAGTCCCCGCCGCCAACCTTGCGTTGCGCCGAGGGAGCGGCCCATCTCGGGCTGCTGAAGGACTTTACCGTCACCCTGTCGATCACCCTGACCAACCCGGCAACAATTCTGGCCTTTATGGCGGTCTTTGCCTCACTGGGGGCCATTCATCCCGGCGATGATCCACTGCACAGCACCTTGATGATCATCGGGGTGTTCATAGGCTCGGCCCTGTGGTGGCTCACCCTGTCGGCTTTGGCCAGTGCCGTTCGGCACCGCTTTACCGAACGCTGGCTATCCCATCTGAATCAGGCATCCGGCGGGCTGCTGGTGCTGTCCGCCGTTGGCATTCTGCTGAGTGTGTGGTGGTGAAAAATGGGCGTGGCCACCGGCTGGATAAGACAGGGGGGGGGAAGCTATCCAGACCGATGGCCACGCAGGCCGCCCGAGGAGCGCTGGGTCAAGGTGGGACCGTCCCAGACAAACAGCAATTTGTCTGGGCACCCTGGCGTGGCAAACAGGGGGAAATCCACGCAACAGCAACACCCGGAGGCGGGACTTAAGGGGAGGCACCCTTACGCCAATACACTAAGCAGGTAGCGTGCCAGGTTTCCGGTTACAATAAATATTGAATGAATTCATATGGTTGCAAAATATGCCTCGATCTCACCCTTTGTGTATGGCCGGGCGAAACCGCGAAGCGCATTGCAAAATGCAGGTCTAGCCGCAAAATGCGCAGACCGCCCTGCACACAGGGCAAAAGTGAGCATGGTTCCCGTCACAGGGCACGACAGTAAGGAAGCAAGGACGTGGAGCGCTGCTCCACACCTCGCTGGGGCCAGTCGGTCCCAGACCCCACTCCTTTGATCATAAAAGAGAAAATGGGGGTTCGGGCGGCAGCCCGCTCTTGTTTTCAAACTGTCGTGTCCTGTGGCGTCACATTTAACGCCCCCCTGCTCTAATCGATATACTCATCGCGCAGGGTCAGGGCAATCTGCACCGCATTGAGGGCCGCGCCCTTGCGCAGGTTATCCCCGGCACACCAGAAGGCCAGACCGTTTTCCACCGTCGGGTCACGGCGAATGCGCGACACGAACACCGGGTCTTCGCCCGGAACTTCGGCCGGGGTGACGTAGCCCTCTTCCACCCGGTGATCAACCACCGACAGCCCCGGCGCCTGACGCAGCAGGTCACGGGCCTGCTTGTCACTCAGCGGGTTTTCCGTTTCGATGGTCACCGCCATGCCATAGCCGATGAACACCGGCACGGTGCAGCAGGTGGCCTGCACAGCGATATCCGGGCTGACGATTTTACGGATTTCAGCGGCCAGAGCCCATTCTTCCCGCGTCGAGCCGTCGTCCTGGAAATTGTCTATCTGCGGAATGACATTGAATGCCACCTGCTTGGGGTAGACTTCCTTGCTGTCGGCGGGCGATTCGTTGACATAGACGCCACGGGTCTGGCGGAACAGCTCGTCCATCCCGGCCTTGCCCTGCGCCGAAGCCGCCTGATAGGTCGCCACTACCACCCGCTTGATCACCGCCGCCTCGTGCAGCGGCTTCAGGCACAGCGCCAGCAGGATGCTGACTGCGCGCGGATTGGCAATGATGTGCTTTTTCTGGTAGTCGGCCAGGCTATCGCCGTTGACCTCTGGCACCACCAGCGGCACGCCGGGTTCCATGTGGAACTGGCCGGACAGGTCAATCACCGTACATCCGGCAGCGGTTGCCTTGGGGGCATATTTGGCAGCGGTCTTGGCATCGGTGGCAAAGAACACCACGTCGGTACCTTTGAAATCAAAGGCTTCAAGGCCGTGGACTTTCAGCAGATCGTCTTCGCCATACGAGACTTCCATCCCCTTGGACGCCGACGAAGCCAGCGCCGTAACGTCGGAAAACGGCACCTCGTGCTCGCACAGCACGTTGAGGACCTCATGGCCAATGTGGCCAGAGGCCCCGGCAACAGCAATCCGAAATTCCATTGGAGGACAGCTCCTTGTGTCATAACCCATTACGGGACCATTGGTTGCCCGTTTTCGCACGATCCTTTAAAGCATCACGGAAAAAACGGGAACCGGTTATATCGTCGTCAGTGGCCGGAAAAGCAACAGCGCGCCCCAGAAGGATCTGCGGGCGCGCTGGTTGGTGGAAAGCCGCACAACAGCGGCCTAGAGCAGCGTGCGTCAAACCGGACGCAGGCACGCTGCTCTAACCTTTTGTTCTGTCGCATTGTTTTTGCGAAAACCGGTTCCCACTTTTCGCACAATGCTCTATTCAACGTCACACGAGAAACGGTACCCGTGGCCGTGGCAGGTTTCGATCATTCGCACACCACCCCGTGTATCGCCCAGCTTGCGACGCACACGCGAAATCAGGGTATCAATGGAGCGATCATTGACCGGACGCCCCGGCGCTCCGGTTGCTTCCAGCAACTGGTCACGGGTCAGCGGCTGCCCGGCGCGGGCCACCAGCACCGCCAGCAGGTCGAATTCGGTGCCGGTCATCGACACCTGCTCGCCCTTGGGATCAATCAGGCGACGCCACAGCAAATCAAGCTGCCAGCCCTGAAAGCGGTACACCACCCCCGGCTGTTCTTCCTTGCGCACATCCAGACGCCCCAGCACATTGCGCACACGGGCCACCAGCTCACGCGGATGGAACGGCTTGGTGACGTAATCGTCGGCCCCCAGTTCAAGCCCGGTGATACGGTCGCGCGTTTCGGAACGGGCCGAAACAATGATGATCGGCGTCCGCGACTGCTTGCGCAGCCCATGGGCCAGTTGAATGCCATCGGCATCGGGCAGGTTCAGGTCCAGCAACACCAGATCGACCGAGGCTTTTGCCAGAATCGACCGCATTGCTTCGCCGGTTGCGGCGGCGCTGACCTTGTATCCAGCGTCATTGAGATATGCCCCCAGAAGAGCCTGGGTCGCCGGATCGTCTTCGACCACCAGGACGTGCGGTTGATCACCCATTCTCTGATTGCTTCCCTGTTGCGCTGGCCCGAGCAGACACGGCAGTTACACCACCAACTGTCCACCCGCTGTTTTACCGTAGAATATCAAGACCCAGCAAGATCATACTGAGGGGGTGCCGCCTGTCGCCCTTCCCTACAGCTCAAGCTGATCTCCCTGATCAAGCAGAATGTCCCGGAACAGACGCAACAGATAAGGGTCGAGGGCCTGCCCCATGTTGACCATGATGGTCAAAGCCTTTTCGGCCGGCATCGGTGCCTTGTAAGCCCGGCGGTCGGTCAGAGCCCCAAAAACATCACAAATCGCGGCCATCCGCGCCAGATTGTTGATCTGGGTGCCTTTCAGGCCGTTGGGATACCCCGTTCCGTCCAGCTTTTCATGATGCTGTTCAGCCACCACCAGAGCCCCGTTGGGAACACCGATGCACGAGCGCAGAACATCGGCGGTGCGCGTCACATGGCTGCGCATGATGTGCCATTCGCCATCATCCAGCCGTCCGGGCTTGTTCAGAATGCGGTGGGGAATGCCGATCTTGCCGACATCGTGCATCAGCCCGCCCGAGGTCAGCACCATCAGGTCATTGTCCCGCAGCCCGATTCCATGGCCAAAAACAGCCAGAAAGGTCGCCACCCGCAAGGAGTGGGCATAGGTGTAGTTGTCATAATCGCGCACCCCCGACAGCACGTCGCGGAAGTGGGCATTGGTCACCGCCTCGACCAGCGAGGCACATCCGGCCTTGACCTGCCGGAACGGTAATTCCGCTGTCCCTGACAGGGTATCGGCGATGCCGTTAAAGACCGACAGGGTATTGCGCAGGGCGTCCCGCTGGACCGGTTCCAGCTCTTCCCAACTGTCTTCGATGCGGCGATTGAGTGTCGAGGACACCGCCTGCAAGAACACTCCCACCCGGAACGGCTTGCGCAGAACCTGCCGGGCCCCCAGCCGCAAGGCTTCGGTGGCAAAGCCGGTATCCACCACAGCAGTAGTACAAATAAAGGGAATTTCCCGCAGCAGCGGATCACGCACCAGGCTGTGGATAACCTGTAATCCGCCATCCGGGCCGACATTTTCGTCAATCAGGATCAGGTCTGGCCGCAGGGTATAGGCCCGATCCAGCGCCAACCGACCGTCCAGATAATCTTCGACGTCATAGCAGGCATGGAGGGCCACCACCATCTCGTGGCGATGTTCGCGTTCGCCATCCAGAATCATCACTCTGGCCACCCGCCCGGGACGCAGCGAGCGCACATCTCCACTGTCCGAGACCAACGGATCATTGCGCAGGCGACCTGCCGCCCGGTCGGCAGAGCGCAGCCGGGCCGTGACATCATCCCGCAGAATTCCAAGGTCAGCCGTCAGGGGAGCCTCCTCTTACACCGTCGTTTCTTCCCGCCTGAAAGGCTGTCGCCGGTCATGACAAAACAGGGAAGAAGTGCGGCCACTCTACCCGCAAACGAGCAAAGATGCACTACATCACCGAGATAGACAAAAGATATATCGCCCATAGATAGAGCACGCAAAGCTCATATCCACCCATTCATACCGTTACAGAAAGTAAATGATAATACAGTATTGGCCTGAAAGAATTCCGAAGCGACGACCATAAGAAAACTCCCCGGATGATCATCCGGGGAGTTTGTATTTACTCTGAAGAGTGCTTTATCTCTTTGTTATTCCATGGCTTCAGACACCCACATCAGACCAGCGCGCCTGCGTAGATTCACAGTACACGGCAAAAAACAAAAAGATCATGGAGCGCTGCTCCAAACCTCGCTGGGGCCTTAAGGCCCCAGACCCCATTGATTTGATATTAAAAGAAAAAATGGGGTTCTGGGCCTCAGGCCCCGAGCAGTTTCAGGCGGCAGCCTGCATTTTTTTGCCAACTGCCGTGTACTGTGGCGTCGATTTAACGCACGGTGATCTAATGATGGTGGCTTTGATGCGGCACACTGCGCCGGTCAACTCCACCTGGATGGGCCACGAACGTCCTGTTCAGCAGCGCCAGCGCCTTGGCGGCCTCGCTGCAATCACCACGCTCGACACACACATGCACCTCGTCAAGGATCATCTGGCGGATCGCCGGGGCTCCCCACGATTCCTTCAGCAAGGCATGAGCTTTTTCAATGGCAACGATATCGGGCAGGTGTTCGTGATGGGCGATGGCAAGGACTTCATCGATGTCCAGTTCGCACAGGTCGAGACAATCCTGAATGGTCAACATGGCGGCCTCCTGACGAAAGGCCCTGGACGCCGAAGCACAGCACGACGAAGGGAAGAGGGCCTGAGAAAACGGATGACAGCAAGATCACATCAACCCGCTCAGTATATCGCAGAAACCTGATATTTTCTATGGTGAAGTCATTTTTATTCCATAAAATCAAAGGCCTGTGCTGCATCCGCACACAGACGACCGCACCCGCGCACCAAAGGCGAAAACCCGTTGTTTCTGGTCAGCTTTTCACCCCCGCATCGCACAGGAGGCGGGGCAAAACCCCCCCTTGTGCCCGTCACAAACCCGCTGGCAGGACCGGTGCACCACGCGCTTCCAGCACATCCTCGAAATCAGCCCCGGACAAGGTATCCGGCAACACCACACCCTCGAACCAGTCGCCATAGGTGGTCAGCAACGCGCCAACCCCCTGAAAACGGCTCGGAATGCGTGCCGTGACCGCCAGCCCCATCTTGTGGGCCATCGCAATCACCGCTTCGGCAATCATGCCGCCGTCGTGGTCTTCGGCAATGCTGCGAACCACCGAGTCGCTCAGCTCAACTCCGGCAAACGGGAATCGCCGGAGCTGATGCAAACCGGCATAGCCCGATCCAAAGTCCTGCACGATCACCCGTATCCCCCGCGCGGCCAGCGCCATCAAGGCTGCTTCGCTGACCGGGGTCAGCTTTAACAACACCTCTTCGGGGATCGCCAGTGACAGGGCCGACGCCTCCAGCCCCGATCGCTCCAGCGCCAGATCGACCGCTTCCATGAACGGCGATGACGACAGTTGCCGCGATGAAACAGGCACAATCACCCCAAGGAACGGATAGCCGCTGTCCCGCCAGACAGCCGCCTGCACACAGGCCCGCCGCAGCATCAGGTCTCCCAGTTCGGCCACCACCCCGATCTCTTCGGCCACCGCCCAGAACGAGTCCGCCGGTAGAATCCCCTGCACCGGATGCGCCCACTGGACCGTCACCGCCGCCGCCTGCAACGACCGTTGATGGTGATTGAACACCGGTCGGAAATGGACGGCAAATTCGCCCCCCTGCACCGCACGCCGCAGGTCGTTTTCCAGCTGGATGCGGGCTTCCACCACCCGGTTCATCTCGGCGGTAAAAAACTGGTAGCAGTTCCGCCCCCCATCCTTGGAGCGATACATCGCATGGTCAGCGCTGCGGATCAGGGCGTGCGGGTCGGTGCCGTCTTCGGGATAGAGCGCAATCCCCACCGAGCCGCCGATGTAGGCCTCCTTGTCGCCATCGACCAGAAACGGCTGTCGCAGGGCATCCAGAATCCGTTCGGCGACAATGGTCACATCCTTTTCATCGCCCGGAGACGGCAGGATCACCATGAATTCATCCCCGGCCAGACGGGCCACGGTGTCGCTGTCGCGCACGGACTCTTCCAGACGCCGGGCCACCCCGCGCAGGACGGCATCACCCGCTTCGTGGCCGAGAGTGTCATTGACCGCCTTGAAGTGATCAAGGTCGATGAACATCACCGCCACCGGTTCGCCATTCCGCTGGGCACGGGTCAGCGATTGCGACAGCCGGTCCATGAACAGCACCCGGTTGGGCAGGCTGGTCACCGCGTCAAAGTTGGCCCGCCGCCATGTGCGCAGCTCGGCTTCCTTGCGGGCGGTGATGTCTTCCTTGACCGCCACGAAGTGGGTGACCTCACCGCTTTCATTGCGGATCGGGGCCACCGAGGTGTAATCCCAGAACAGCGACCCATCCTTGCGCCGGTTGCGGAACTCACCGCTCCACGGTTCGCCGTTCGACAGGCTGCGCCACAGCCCCTGATGCACGTCACTGGCCGTTTCTTCTGACTTCAGGATCGACGGCAAACAGCCCAGAACTTCTTCGCTTTGATAGCCGGTGACGGCGGTGAATTGCGGATTGACGTATTCAATTCGCCCCGACCGGTCGGTGATCATCACGCTGGCCGGGCTGTGTTCAACCGCCCACGACAGCTTGCGCACCTCGGCCTGAATGCGGCGGCGTTCGGTCACATCGCGCACGGTGGCAATCAGCAGGCCCCCCGGCTGGTCGCTGGCTTGCGCCAGACCGCCGTTGATCAGCGCCACCACCTGCCGACCATCCTGCCCGACAAAGGTCAGTTCGGCTTCCCCTTGCGGCAAGCCGTGGAGATAGTCTGTCTGTTCGAGCAAAAAGCGCCGGACCGGCACCCCGATCAAATCGCCCGGCGCATAGCCCAGCATGGTGGCAAACGGCGGATTGACGTAATGAAACCGCTGATCGCGGATCATCACCAGCCCGTCCTGCAACGCCTCGACCAGCGTCCGGTTGCGCTGTTCGCTGTCGCGCAGGGCCTGCAAAGCCTGATTGCGTTCCCGCACATCCAGCACGATCGCCATCATCCCCAGCAGCGCCCCGCTGTCATCGGTCAGCGGCGTTGACAGGACCTGCGCCGGAATGCCTTCGCCATCCTTGCGGCACAAGGTGACCTCATAGGATCGTGCTCCGGCCTGCGGTTCCAGCAGCGCCCGCTGCATCCGCCCCCGGCTGGCTTCGTCCAGCACGAAGAAAATCTGTTTGCCCACCAGATCTTCGCGCCCGTAGCCCAGCATCCGGCACAGCGGCTGGTTCAGGTCCACCACCGTTCCGTCCGGGGTCGTTTCAATGAAGCCTTCGCTGAGCGCGTTGAAAATGGTGCGGAACCGGCGGTCACTGGCCAGCAGCACCCGTTCGACCTGCTTGCTGTCGGTGATGTCGCGGGCCTGCACGATCACGCCCGCCGTCTGCCCCTGGGCATCGCGCATCACCGCCACCGACAGCCCCAGCCACAAAGGCCGCCCCATGCGGCCAACGGTCTGGCAATCGCGGCTGAAGGTCCGCTGGGCCCCTGTTTGCAACAGCGACAGGCGGGCTTTCAGGGCTTCGGCGGCGCGGGGTTCCAGCAGCTCGAACAGCGATTTTCCCAGAACATCCGGCTCGCTCAGCCCCAGCATCGAACACAGGCTGCGGTTGGCGGTCAGCAACACACCGTCCAGCGATGCAAAGGCCATGCCGTCGGGGGCATGTTCAAACGCCGTGTGGAGAAGCAGCGTCAATGAAGACGCCTCGACCTCTTGCGCCGTGGCATCGGTCATCGACGCCCGGCGGGTCCAGGTGGGCAAACACAGGGGAAAACCGGCAGAATCTCCAACAGAGCGTCCCATAACCGCACTCCCGAACGAGCCTGTTCCAAGCCATCAAAGCTCTTATAACGTGCAAGCTCTCTCTATTTTGTTAATCCAATGTGTGAACAAAAGCCCCCGGATGCAAAGGGTGCTTTCGTATAATCGGATCACGAACATGCCGAATGCGTCCAATAAGGGCATAGCCATAATTTCTCCCGCACAATCCCCGACCGGCTTTCTCTGACAACAGGCGTGAAAGGCGGTTGATTCTCGCACAAAGCTCTGTCATGGTGTCGGGCATGAACATGAACAGCCACATCCGGCCATTCCTCCTTCTGGGCCTTATCAGCCCGGTGTCCTGATCAGGACGCCGGGAAAAAGCTCGCCCGTATCCCGATAGGCTCGGGATACCCCTCAAGGATCGCCGACGGTCTGTCTACCCGCCCACAGGGCACTCCCCGCACCGCCGGCCTGCTTGTACCGAGACACGCCGTGTTCTGTTCGTCTTTCTCGTTCCTGTTCCCGTCCACGTCGGCTTCGTCCCCTTCACCGGGGGGCATCTGTCCGTCCGTGACCTGTTCCATGACGCCCGGCCACCGGGCCCGCGCTGATGCCCTGCGACGACTTACCAGCAGTCGCCGGGGTCAGCGGTGCCCCGGCGACTGTTGCAGCCAGCCGCCCGCCGCTTTGCTTCCGTCATGATGACCCGTCTTTTCAGATCGAGTGAACCGATGAACACTGTTGATTGCACCACCAAGTACCGCCCGTTCGCCCCCGTCGCCCTGCCGGACCGCCAATGGCCGTCGCGCACCATCACCACCGCTCCGCGCTGGTGCAGCGTTGACCTGCGCGACGGCAATCAGGCTCTGGTCGAGCCGATGGGCTGGGAACGCAAGCTGCGCCTGTGGGATACCCTGATCGCCATGGGCTTCAAGGAAATCGAAGTCGGTTTCCCCGCCGCCTCGCAGACCGATTTCGACTTTGTGCGGATGCTGATCGAAGAAAACCGCATCCCGCAGGACGTCACCATTCAGGTGCTGACCCAAAGCCGTGAATCGCTGATCGCCCGCACTTTCGAGGCCGTCCGGGGTGCGCCGCACGCCATCATCCACCTGTACAACTCGACCTCGACCCTGCAGCGGCGGGTGGTGTTCGGGCTGGAAGAAGACGGCATCATCGACATCGCCCTGAAGGGTGCCCGCCTGATCCGCGAGCTGGCCGCCGACATGGCCGGGATCACTAAAATAAGCTATGAATACAGCCCGGAAAGCTTCACCGGCACCGAGCTGCCATTCGCCGTCCGCATCACCGAAGCGGTGATGGAAGCCCTGGGCGTCACCCCCGACAATCCGCTGATCATCAATCTGCCGGCCACCGTCGAAATGTCGACGCCCAACATCTATGCCGACCAGATCGAATGGTTCGCCCGCACCGTCAAGAACCGGGATGCGCTGGTGATCTCGGTTCACCCGCACAACGACCGTGGTACGGCAGTCGCCGCCGCCGAGCTGGCGCTGATGGCCGGAGCCGACCGCGTTGAAGGCACCCTGTTCGGCAACGGCGAGCGCACCGGCAACGTCGATGTGGTGACGCTGGCGCTGAACATGTTCACCCAAGGGGTGGACCCGAAGCTGGACGTGGCCAACATCGCCTCGCTGGTCGAGGTATCGGAATATTGCACCCGCCTGCCGGTCCACCCGCGCCATCCCTATGCTGGCGAACTGGTGTATACCGCCTTCTCCGGCTCGCATCAGGATGCCATTTCCAAGGGTCTGGCCGCCCTGCGCAAGTCGAATCAGGCGGAATGGGAAGTCCCCTACCTGCCGATCGACCCGGCCGACGTGGGCCGTGGCTATGAAGCGGTGATCCGCATCAACAGCCAGTCCGGCAAGGGTGGCGTTGCCTATATTCTGGAACGTGACCACGGCCTGCAAACCCCGCGCAAGCTGCGGATCGAGTTTTCGGAAACCATCCAGCGCATCACCGACACCGAAGAGCGCGAGCTGAACCCGGGCGAAATCTGGGACGCCTTTGAAACGGATTACCTGACCAGCGGCACCGAAGAGTCTCCGTGGCGTCTGGTCGAATACACCACCGTCCCGGTCACCGGCAGCGAAGGCAGCGACGGCAAGCGGACCCTGGTCGCCACCGTTGAAAAGGGCGGCGAGTCGGTCAAGGTCGAAGGCACTGGCAACGGCCCGATTGACGCCTTTGTCAACGCCTTGAAGGCCGCGTTCGGCATTCAGATTCAGGTGCTGGACTACCACGAGCATTCAGTTGGCTCGGGGGCTGACGCCCACGCCATCTGCTATCTGGAAACCATCGTCGATGACAAGGGCCCGCTGTTCGGCGTTGGCCGCCACACCAACATCGTCAAGGCCAGCCTGCATGCCGTCCTGAGCGCCGCCAACCGCTCGCTGCGGGCCCGTTACAAGTAACGACCTGCCGCCCATTCGGCACAAAAAAAACGCCCCGGATGACCGTCCGGGGCGTTTTGCGTTCTGGGTTGACGCTGTCAGGGCGGGTGGTGGCCTATTCCTGCGGGCACAATCCCTGTTCGGCCAGCCAGCCTGCCAGCACCCCGGCGGCATCGGGCCACTTGTGGCTCAGCATCATCGCATGGCCTTCGCGGGGAAGAATGTGGCACGGCGCGGTATAATGGCGGGCGGTGGTCTGGGCCATCCATGCCGGGACAAAGTTGTCTTCCTCGGCCCCGATCACCAGCGTCGGGATCGCCTTGCCATTGGTCGAGACCGGCGACGGTGCGGTGCTGAGGTCGAACTGCACCCGCATGGACTCTTCCTGCAGGCGGCTCAGATAGGCAGCGGTCAGCTCAACCGGCGCATCGCCGGTAAACATCGCCCGATGCACGCCGTCCACGGTGGCCGCTCCGGCCCCGAATGCCTGAATCGCCCCCATCTGCCAGAACAGCCAGGGGTCCTTCAGCATCATGTGCCAACTGGTCCCCAGCAGACCGCCCGGCGGCACCGACGACATCAGCACCATGGCGGCGGCCCGTTTGTGCTGCATCAGCTCACGGGTGTCATAGCTTTCGATCACCCGCTGGACCACCATGCCGCCCATGCTGTGGCCGACCAGCACCGGCGCGCGCCCGTGCTCCTGCTCCAGCTCGGCAGCGGTCGAACGGACGTCTTCGATGTAATCGGCCAGCGAGGCATCGCGCAGGGTCGCATAGCCTTCGCTGGTGCCATGTCCGCGCAGGGAAACGGCATAGGCCGGGCAGCCGCGTTCGGCAAAAAACGGCAGGAAGTGTTCCTGCCACACCCAGGCACCACAAAAAGCACCATGAACAAACAATATCGGAGCCCCACCCGCAGCAGATGCAGCAGGAACGGCAGAGAGAACTTCCAGACGAGGCATAGAGGACACACACACCGTTAAGAGAGAAGCCCGTGAATTGCCGACCGCGGGCGAGGCCGTCATCATACCCCGGATATCATCCAAAAGGGCTGCAAGATTTGCATGATTCTTTTGTGGCCTGTGATGATCATCGCTGAGACCACCCCTCCCCCTGGTCTGAAATGTCCGGATCGCCAGCCTGCCACCCATCATCGGAAAGATCGTTTTCACGCAAAACAGGCAATCTTGCCCATCAGACACAAAATCAATAGTATGGGGACGCCTGCTCACCCGGATCATGATGAGCACACAGAACGACCGGTTTCTCGCGCAATCAGCGCGGAGCAATGGTATACACACAGCAATCATGGTTAGACCACGGAGAGCCAGCATCAGCCTCGCTCTTCGGTAAAAATGACAAAGAGGTATTGGACGGATGGGGCTTTGGGATAGCCTGCTGCGGTTATGGTCGACTCCGGCGACTACAGCCAAGAACCAGGCCAGAAACCCGGATGGGCAACGAGCCGCAAACGCCGATGCCCCCAAAACGTCGGCCTTTGCCATTCTGGTTGCGCCGTTTTACAACGACACCACCCTGTCGCTGACCCAAAGCGTTGCCGAAGCCATTGGTGGACGCAGCGGCCTGATCGTGCAGATGGCCAGTTCTCCGATCGGCCCGGTTGATGACAGCGAGGAAGTGCCAGTGTCGCTGGCCGCCGCCGTCAACAAGGGGCGCTCTCTGCTGGAGTCCAGCGACTGTCAGGTGCTGGTGTGGGGGGAAGTCATCGATGGCCGCGCCCTGCGGCTGCGCTTTTTGCCGCGCCAGATGGAAGGCGAATTTGCCTCCGGCGAGTTGCTGGCTGGCGACTCCCTCGACCTGCCGGTGCCGCCGGGAACCACCGTCGATCTGGCGCTGGGCGGGGCGTTGGCCGCCCTGCAACTCAGCACGGACCACGACCGCAAACACCGCCTCGACCGCCTGCGCACCGCCATCAATGCCGTCGATCTGGTGTTGCAGGATGGCGGCATCGCCTGGCCCGTCGGCGGCAAGGTCCGTGCCGCCATCCTCTATGCCACCATGATGTCGGAAATGGCCTATCGCACCGGCCACCGCCCAACCCTGCTGCGTGCCTCGGAAATCCTGCGCACCTGCCTTGCTCCCGGCAGCATCGAAAGCCTGTCACCCGCCAACCGCGCCGCCGCCAGCCTGCATTACGGCGATATCCTCAGCGAACTGTCCCACGGCGATACCGACGAAACCACTCTGACCAATGCCGTCCAGTCCCTGCGTCAGGCCGCCCGGTTTTACCAGCACAAGCAATTGCCGGAAGAAAGTGCGCAGGTATCCGTCCAGTTGGGCCGCGCCCTGCAACGGCTGTCCAAGCGCAGCAACAACACCTCGCACATGAAGGAAGGGGCGCAGGCGTTCATCATGGCCGCGCAGGTCTGGACCTCGGTCACCCGCCCCGACCGCTGGGCCGACCTGCAAACCGGCATCGGCAGCCTGCTGGGTCAGGTGGCCGAATTTTCCGGCAACGCCGAAATCGCCGAACGGGCGGTGATGTTCTTCACCGCCGCCACCCGCATCTGGTCCCGCGACAAAGATCCCCGCCGCTGGGCCAACGTGATGAACAACATCGGTGCCGTCCGCTTTGCGCAGGGCAAGCGCAGTGGCGACGTCAGCCAGTTGCGCGAAGCCACCGAGTGCTTTTCCAAGGCGCTGGAAATTTACACCATGGTCGGCATGACCCGGAACATCCACGTCATCCAGAAAAACATCGCCCGCGTCGAGCGCCTGATTGCCAGCCAGTCCAGCTAGGCCCACCATCTGCGGCACCGCCACAGAAAGTCTTTTCAACCCGCCGCTGTTGTTGCTATAAGGCGGGGAGGTTGTCTCCGTAGCTCAGCCGGATAGAGCACAGGATTCCTAATCCTGGGGCCGTGGGTTCGAATCCCGCCGGGGACACCATTTTTCCATTAGAGCATTTCTCGGTCTCCAAGGATCACGATAAATGCTCTAATGACTTGTTATATAAGCAAATACGTCGTCGCAGATGTGTCCATCTGCTCGGGATTTGCTTTAGGGAATGGCAGGCTATCGCCCGCACCCATTCGGGGGCCAATGCCCCCGAGCCCCATTTTTTCTTTGAAGGTTTAGAGTCATGGTGTCCGGTGCCTGCAGGCCACGGCGAGGGGCAGGGCCGTGTTTTATGATGGACGAACCTGTTCGAACAGAGAGTGATGCATACCAACTGATGTCCTGGATCAAACTTGCCAATCCAGAGTCGCACTGGCACCATACCATCCACCTATGGATTTCCGAGACCGGGCGAATGATCAAGCGTTTGACTTTCTCTGCATTGCTGGTGGGCCTTGGCGCTTGCACTCCCTATGTGAACATTCTGGATCTGAATACGGTCCATCCGGCAGAGCGGGCTGATGCACGGAAGGTTGAGCTTATTCCTGTAGACGCTGACAAATCCGGCAAGATGGCCTTTATCGCCCCCGTGGAGGCCTCCTCCTGCAAGCGCCTGCTACTGGATCCACCGCCGTCCCGCACGGATGCCACCGAGCAGTTGCAGATCATGACCATGCGCTTGGGCGGTAATGCCATACTTGACTATTCCTGCGATGACACAGGGCCAAATAACAATGGCCGTCTTTGTTGGAGTACCGTGACCTGCAAAGGGGCGGCGGTAAAAATTCGGAAATAGATATATAACAGGCAAATGGCAGGCTATCGCCCGCACCCATTCGGGGGGAATGCCCCCGAACCCCCATTTTTTTTTGAATGTCAAATTGCTGAGGTGTGGCGTCTGAAGGCGTCGACGAGGGGGCAGTGTTTTATGGCCTTGCTATCACTGTTATCATGTAACGTGGTTTCAGATATGCAGGGGGGAAAATCTTCACCCCTACATAAAGACTTGGCCTGCTGTTCTCTTTTTTCCTATCTGGGTGAAAACCTGCAATCCAAGACCTCATGAGAGATAAGGTTGGAATGGCTATTCAGACGAAGATGTAAGTGTTTCACCCTCACTCTTTTCTACAGCTTTGAGCTTTTTTTTTGCACAATCAAGAGCAGCTTGTCTACTTCAGCTAAGAAAGAAAGTCCTTTGGAGGTAATATCGTACCTTCCAGATGACTTCTCATTGCTTACTAGACCATGAATCTGAAGTCTTGGGCATGCATATAGATAAATTGATTCATTCAATTGGTCATACATTTTATTTGCAGCTACTCCACGAACGAACAGGTGGCAAAACTCAAAAAACAGTTCAAATAAGCTAAGTTTTCTTTTTTCAATTTCAACAGGGAAATGACCCCCTAGATCGTTAATATTAATAGACCTAAGAATACTAAATAGATCTTCAAAATAAATATTGTCATTAAAATTACTGTGTAACACCCTCTTCTCTTGCGTAGAAAGAGAAATTTTTAGCTGTCGATTTTCTTCGGAAATCCTGCTAATTTCATCAATCAAAGGTTTCGTATCAGCAACTTGGTCTGCAGGCACCCAGCCTTTCAAATCCCGATTCGTATCAAAATCCGCCAAACTTTCATGAACGCAAAGTTTGATATCTTTTTCATCCTCGAAAAATGAGGATATATTTGACAACACTTTTCTCCTGAATGCCTCTAACTCTTTAGGGTTATTCTTCTCCATACAGTCACTCCCATCTCTCTTTATTTTTGCTTCAAGCGCCTCGTTCTTTATAACGACGGCAAAGAGTGGTTTTGATTTTTCAACAGCATAGTCATATTCAAGTTCGGTATAGCTTAGACCACTTGAAGCCTCAACAGACCCGTAGCGGCCACCCAAAATGAGCATATAAACATCTGATTCATCTATCCATCTTTTAATAGTTTCCATCTGAGAACTATCACCCGCAGTAAACAGCTCCATACCAGCCGGAATATGGCCAGCCTTCAAAATAGCGGCAACAGCCGCTTGGCGTTCGGGAATCAGGTCGGTGTATGTGCTCGATACGAAAACTTGTAAGCGGCGCTTCATATCACTCTCGTTATAATGGTGGAACATGGGACTTTCCATGTGGGGCTCACCCACACTGAGATGCAATGCTTCCTCATATCATGCGGCAAATTATAGATATAGCATGGGCAGAATTTCCTAAAAAAACAATCCAATGGTCAATGAGACAGCAAAAAATGCCGATACGGGCTTTATCTTGCCCTCCCAATACTCAAAAGGCTGCTTCCCATTTTTCCTTCTTAAGTAACCCCGTATACCGCCCGTCCCCATTCGGGGACCAATCCCCCCATCTTCCCAACCTCAACAAAACGGGGTCCGGGGCCTCAAGGCCCCGGCGAGGTGTGGAGCAGCGCTCCACATCCCCTTGCTCCCAGCGCCCCTACTCCCCCTCGAACCGGGCGGCAAACAGCGGTGCGCTGGGGCTATCGCTGTACTCGGCCTGACGGCGCAGCCACAGGGTGAAGGTGGTCTGCTCGCCGGGGATGCTGTCAACGGTGATCCGCCCGCCATAGCGTTGCAGGATGGCGTAACTGATCGACAACCCCAGCCCGGTTCCGGCCTGTTTTTTGGTGGTAAAGAACGGGTCGAATATCCGGTCGAGGTCGGCAGGGGCGATGCCTGATCCGGTGTCACGCACCCGGATCACCGCACCATCAAAGCTGTCCGGGTCGGCGGGGTCGTGCTGAAGGTCGGCGGTTTCCAGCGTCAACACTCCACCCTCGGCCATCGCGTGCAGGGCGTTGACCAGCAGGTTGATCACCACCTGCAACACTTCACCGCGATTGATCTCGACGCAGCCGGTGGCCTCCAGCCGGGTTTCCACCCGCACCTGTGCGCGGTTCAGGTTGTGGCGGGTCAGCACCAGACAGTCGGTGATGACGCTGTTGACCGTCACGTCTTCGGCATGACCGGCATAGTCACCGGGGCGGGCAAAGCGCAGCAGCTTGGTGACGATGGCGTGGATGCGCTGGGTTTGCTGGTCGATCAGGCGCAGCTCTTCCTGCACCGGCTCGGCATCGGGGCCGAGCACGTCGCGCAGCAGGTCGAGGTTGCCCTGAATCACCGCCACCGGGTTGTTGATCTCGTGGGCGACACCGGCGGTCAGTTCACCGATGGCGGTCAGCTTTTCGGTCATCACCAGATGCTGTTGTGCCCGTTTCAGGGTGGCGTTGGCCTGCTCCAGTTCGGTGGTTCGTTCAGCAACCTTTTGATCCAGCGCTTGATTCCACCGCTGCAACTCTGCCTGCCGGGCCGCCAGATCGTCCAGAAGGTGGTCAAAGGCGCGCGACAGGTGGCCCAGTTCGTCCTGCCGGGCGGTTGGCCCCAGACGGGCGCTGTCATCGCCGGAGGCCACGCGGGCAATGATGGCATCCATCTTTTCAAGAGGCCGAAAGATGGCCCGCGCCCAGCGCAAATCGGCCAGCGTTCCCAGCACCGACACCAGCACAAAAGCCAGAAACAGCCACGCCAGCCCCCAGTACAACGACGCCTGCAACGGGGCTTCGAGAAAGCCGACATACAGCATCCCGACCCGCTGGCCCGAGGTATCGGTCAATGGCTCGTAGCCGGAAATATAGCTGCTGTTGACCACAAACGCCGACCCCAGCCAGGTGCCGCCATGGCCCAGCACCTTGTCAGAAACCACCTGTGACGCCCGCGTGCCCAGCGCCCGCCGGTCGCCGAGCAAGCGCACATTGGTGGCAATCCGCACGTCATCAAGGAACAGGGTCGCCGTTCCCTGACTGCCGGTTGGCAAGGATGCCGCCTGATAGACCACCGCATTCAGATGGTCAACGATATCAAGGTTGCGGTTAAGCAGAATGCCACCTTCGACCACCCCCAGCACTTCGCCTTGCGCCCCCAGAATCGGCGCCGCCACCTGAATCATCAGGCCGCGATCTTCGGCGGTGCGCTCATCGGGGCGGGCGTTGCGGGTGGGCAGCAGGTCAATGCGGGCGCGGTCCGGCAGCATCGGGTTCAATGCCGCCAACTGGGCTGCGCTGAACACTTCCAGCCCGTACATCGGACGACCGCGCAGGGCTTCACGCACGGTTTTCCATGCCGCCCGATCATGGCGGAGCGGAATGCCGGTGCCGGTGCGCACCTGTCCCTGAGTATCGAGCAGCAACAGGTAATCCAGCCCCTCGCGCTCGGCGGCATCAGACAGCGCCTCGCGGATCAGCTCGGTATTTTCCTGCTCCATCGAACGCACCAGCCGGTGCGACGAAGCAAAGCCTTCGACCACCCGCAGGATATCGTTCTGCACGCGGTCGAAATACTGGCGGGCGGTTCCGAGGTCCGAGCCGACCTTGCTGATCAGCATCTGGTCATAGCCATGGCTGCCCCACAGCCAGACGATCAGCAGCAGGACCGGCACCCCCAGCAACAGCGGCGCCAGCACCAGCGTCAGCAGCTTGAACCGCACCGAGCGGGCAAAGGCCAGCCGCAGGGATGGCCACAACCCCAACGGCGGCGGCATCACACCCCCCATTCGGTGCATTTGCGGTCGAGGGTCTTGCGCGATACTCCCAACAGCTCGGCGGCCCAGGTCTTGTTGCCACCGCACTGGCGCAGCACCATCAGGATGTGGCGCTTTTCGACCTCGCTCAACAACAGGCTGTCGCTGCCGGCCTCGCGGGCGCCGCAGCGCAGGTCTTCCAGCGGAAATTCCCCGAACAGCAACGATCGTTCGACAAAATTGCGCAGCTCGCGCACGTTCCCCGGCCAGCTATGGCGCATCAACACCTGTGTGGTCTCGGCGGCCAATGGCAACGGCGGCGTGCGCAACTGTTCAGAGACGGTCTTCATGAACAGGGCCGCCAGATCGGGCACGTCCTCGACCCGCTCACGCAGGGGCGGCACGGTCAGGGTCATCACTTCAAGGCGGTAAAACAGGTCCTGCCGGAACTGGCCCGCCGCCACTTCGGCTTTCAGGTCGCGGTTGGTGGCGGCGATCACCCGCACATCGACCGGAACCTCCTGTTCGCTGCCAACCGGACGGATGCGCCGTTCTTCCAGCACCCGCAACAGCTTGGACTGTAACAGAGCCGGAAGCTCGCCGATTTCGTCGAGAAACAGCGTCCCGCCGTGGGCGTAGTAAAACAGCCCCTTGCGCGCCTCCCGCGCTCCGGTGAACGCGCCTTTGACGTGGCCGAACAGTTCGGCTTCGATGATGTCGGCGGAGATGGCGGCGCAATTCACCGCCACGAAGGGCAGGGCTGCACGCGGCGACAACTGGTGCAGCGCCCGCGCCACCAGTTCCTTGCCCACCCCGGATTCCCCCTGAATCAGCACCGTCGAGGGTGTCGGCGCCACCCGCTGCACCAGCGCCCGCAGCCGGGCCATCGCCGGAGACGGGCCGACGATCTCGTCCAGCCGGGAGTCCGGAGTCTCCAGTTGTCCCAACTGACGGCGCAGGACAAAGTTTTCCCGTGCCAACCGGGCACGTTCCATGCAGCGGTCCACCGCATTGACAATCTGTTCGACCCGGAACGGCTTCAGCACGAAATCCGACGCGCCAGCGCGCAGGGCATCAATGGCGGTGTTCATGTCGGCAAAGGCGGTGATCAGGATCACTTCCCCGGCAAATCCGGCGTCTTCCAGCTCGCGCAGCCACTCCAGACCTGACGTACCGGGTAGGGCGATATCAAGGATGATCAGGTCAAAGGCGGTGGCATCCAGCAGCTTGGCGCCGTCTTCGGCGCTGCCCGCCGTTTCCACCGCCCAGCCGCGCCGGATCAGGCTGCGCGACAGGAAACTGCGCACGCCTTCTTCGTCGTCCACCACCAGAACCGACGCGTCTGCAACCGGGGAAACCGACACCATCACCACCAATAAACCATGCCAAAGAGTAGGGAAGCATAAAGAGATTCCACCGGTAACAACAGGTTCTAAAACAGGGAGTCAGACAGGCAGCAACGCCCGTCGCGCCGCCCGCTGAACCGCCTGCGTCAATCCGGCCAGCCCGTCGGCAGCCAGACGGCTGATTTGCCAGTACAGGGGAATATCCAGCGGCGTATCGGGGATCAACGGCACCAGACGACCGCTGGCCAGATGCTCGGCAGCCAGTTGCGCCGGGTTCATCCCCCACCCCATCCCCATCACGCTGGCATCGACAAACGCCTGTGTCGAAGGCAGCCAGTGGGTGCGATAGGGGACCACCTGCCCCATCGCCTGCCTCATCCACTGTTCCTGTAAACGGTCTTTCTGGTTAAAGGTCAGCACCGGAGCCTGTGCCAGCGCCTCGAGCGTCACCCCATCGGGAAAGTAACGGGCGATGAAGGCCGGACTGGCCGAGGCGTAATAGCGCAACACCCCCAGCGATGACAAACGGCAGCCGGTTATCGGCGTTGCCAGACTGGTGACGGCGGCCAGCACTTCGCCCCGCCGCAGCCAGTCGGCGGTATGGTCCTGATCATCGACCGCCACCCGGAACAACAGCCCGCTGCGCTCGCTGGCTTCGGCCAGTGCGGGCAGGAACCACGACCCCAGACTGTCGGCATTGGTCGCCACCGGCACCGTCACCTGAGGCAGAGGCGTCTGCAAATGCGCCAGCGCTGGCAGGTTCTGAAACAGGTCATGTTCCAGCAGGTCGATCTGATCCATATGGCGACACAGCCAGGCCCCGGTTTCGGTGGCCGTACACGGCGTGCCGCGCACAATCAGCGGCACACCCAGACGTTCTTCCAGATGTTTGACCCGCTGGGAAATCGCCGACGAGGTGACGTTCAGGCTGTGGGCGGCCTTGTCAAAGCTGCCGGTGGTGATCACCGCCGCCATTGCCCGCAGTGCGGCATAGTCGAGCATCTCTTAAGCCATCCTTAAGACAGGTAAGGATCTTTAAGTATCCTGAATGGGGTGCTGTGGATAGGGTCGGCAGGCAACATTCGTTTGATACTGGAGTCTCCCGTGCTCTCGCCCTCCCTCGCCGTGGCTGTTACCGGCCTGTCCACCTCACTCAGCCTGATTGTCGCCATTGGTGCGCAGAACGCCTTTGTGCTGCGGCAGGGGCTACGCAATGAACATGTGTTCATCATCTGCCTGACCTGCGCCCTGTCCGATGCCATCCTGATCACTCTGGGGGTGACCAGTTTCCAGCAAGTGGCGGCGCTGCTGCCATGGCTGGACCCGGTGATGCGCTATGGCGGGGCGGCTTTTCTGCTGTGGTATGCCCTGAAAAGCCTGCATTCGGCGCTGACCTCGTCGGATGCCCTGCTGATCGAGCACGGCAGCGCGGTTCCCCTGAAGCAGGCCTTGATCACCTGTCTGGCGCTGACCTGGCTGAACCCGCATGTCTACCTTGATACGGTGATGCTGCTGGGGACCATCTCCACCCGCTATCCCGGCCATGAATTTTCCTTTGCCGCCGGGGCGTCGTTGGCCTCGCTGCTGTTCTTTTTTGCCCTTGGTTATGGCGCGACCCGCCTGCGGCCGGTGTTTGCCCGCCCGCTGTCGTGGCGCATTCTGGAAGGCGGCATTGCGGCGGTGATGGCGGCGATTGCCCTGCAACTGGTGCTGTAGGAGCCGATGCTTAAGCGATCTTAATGAAGTCCGCCTTGCCGTGTTGTTGCAAGTAATTCTTATTAGCGTGAGTTTTTGCCGCTGGAACGGTACTCCGACGGCCCACAAGACAGCGCGCACTCGCCGCCGCTGCACAGACACGCTGAGGGATTCCATGCTTGCACGACATCTCGGGTTCCGGCCGGGTCGCCGCCTGACCGGCTTGTTGCAGACGACGGCCATTGGGGTAATCCTTGCCCATCCGCTGGGACTGACTCTGGCATGGGCAGCCCCGGCGGCAACCAGCCAGAGCAGCGAATACACGTTCTCGGTTCCGGCGCAGGGGCTGACGCAAGCCCTGCACAGCATCGTCAAACAGGCCGGTGTGCCCTTGTCGCTCAACGAAGCGCTGACCAACGGCAAGACCGCCCCGTCGGTGCAGGGCAAGATGACCTTGACTCAGGCGCTGCAGACCGCCCTGCAAGGCAGTGGCCTGAGTGCCAGCGTGACCGATAGTGGCGTCCAGATCACCAGCGCCAGCACGCGCGCGGACGTGATGCTCGACAAGATCGCAGTGATCGGCAACCGTTCGGAACAGTCGCTGGAAAACAGCGCCGCCGTGGTGTCGGTAATCGACAGCACCGACTGGGAAGACAAAGGCATCCACCGGATGCAGGAACTCGGCAAGATGGAGCCGGGGGTCACGGTGACCAATGACTCCAAACGCAGCGGCGCTGGTGGCTACAACATCCGTGGCATTCAGGACAACCGCATCCTGATGATGGTCGATGGCGTCAAATTGCCCGACCTGCCGGGCGGTGTACTGCTGCGCGGGGGTGGCTATACCCCCTATACCCGCGACATGGTTGATCTCGATTCGCTGAAAAAGGTCGAAATCCTGCGCGGCCCCGGCTCGGCTCTCTATGGTTCGGATGCCATCGGCGGGGTGGTGGCCTACACCACCAAAGACCCCGCAGATTACCTGCACGACGGCAAGGATACCTATGCCTCGGCCAAGGTCGGCTTTGACAGTCTGGATGAAAGCTGGTCGGAAACCGGTACCGCCGCCGCCCGGGCGGGCGAGTTCTCGGCGCTGGCCTCCTACACCCGCCGCGATGGCGAAGACGTCAAAACCGATTTCAAGGGCCGCAGCCCGCAGGACTACAACGGCAACAACATGCTCGGCAAGCTGGTCTATGACCATGGTGCCGACCGCATCGGCCTGACCGGCGAAGTCTTTCAGCGCAAATACGACAGCGACATCTACGGCGAGCGCACTACCACCTACAGCGACGTTGATGCCACCGACGAAACCAGACGCTCGCGGATTTCCTTGCAGCATACCCACGATGAACCGCTGGGCATCTTCGACAAGATCGACTGGAAAGCCTATTACACCCACCTGCGGCGCACCGAAGACCGCATCCGTGTCCGCTCGGCGGGTGGCTATGAACAGTACATCCAGACCAGCGAGCAGGATATTTTCGGCGGCGATTTGCAGTTCAATACCAAAACCGACTGGGGCGGCGTTGACAACCTGCTGACCTATGGCCTGAGTGCCGATTTCACCATGACCGACCGCCTGCGCGAATACAGCCGCTGGAACGCCAGTGGTGCGCTGATCAGCAACACCACCCCGGAAGGCAATCCGACTCCCAGCCGGTTCTTCCCCAACACCAACACCCTGCAAGGCGGTGTCTTTGGGCAGGATGAAATCTCGCTGGGAGCACTGACCCTGACGCCCGGCCTGCGCTATGACTATTACCGCCTGAAGCCGGATCAGGATGGCTATTATTCCAACAATGCCACCACCAATCAGGCCAAGGAGGTCGAAGAATCCGCCCTGTCGCCCAAGCTGGGGGCGGTTTACAAGATCACCCCGACCTATTCGGTGTTCGGTCAGTATGCCCACGGCTTCCGCGCTCCGCCCTATGACGATGCCAACAGCGGGTTCCGCAATTCGGTGGCCGGTGGCCTGATCCAGTACGAATTTCTGCCCAACCCGGACCTGAAGGCCGAAACCAGCAAGGGCGTCGAAGGCGGTTTCCGTGGCAAGTTCGACGACGGATCGAGCTTTCAGGTATCGAGCTTTTATAACCGCTATCACAACTTCATCGACATGAAGACCATCGCCGCTCCCGCCATCGGCACCGTCGGGCAATATCAGGCGATCAACGTTGACAAGGTGGTGATCTATGGCGCTGAAGGCACCGGTGAATGGGCCTTTGCGCCGGAATGGCGTCTGTCCGGCTCGCTGGCCTACGCCGAGGGTGAAAACAAGGAAACCGGCGCGGCCATTGACTCGGTGGCGCCGCTGACCATGCAGGTCGGGCTGAACTATGATGCCTCGAATGCCCTGTGGGGCGCTGGTATTCTCGCCAAACACGCCTTTGCCCACGATCAGGTCAGCAGCCCCGACTATTACACCACCAAAGCCTACACCACCGTTGACCTGAACGCCTATTACAGCCCGGTCGAATGGGTGACCCTGCGCGCCTCGGTCAGCAACCTGCTTGATGAACGCGTCATCAGCTTCAGCGATGTGGAAAAGGTCAGCGCCGCCAACATGACCGACGCCTATGTCTCGGCGGGTCGCAGCTTTACCCTCAACGCCACCGTCGAGTGGTAAGCTGTCCTCCTGCGCACTGCCCGCGCCCCCCGGTTCGCCCCCCGAACCGGGGGGCTGACGTTTGCCGCCCGATCTGACAGAAAGGAACCTCAGCCACACAGCCACAGGAGCCCACGCCATGACCAGCCCCCTGAACGGACCCTTCAGCCGCTGGGGGGCCGAAGGCATGTTGTTGCTGGTCGCCATGGTATGGGGGGCCAGCTATGGGCTGGCCAAGACCGCGGTACTGATTTATCCGGTGCTCGGCTTTCTGGCGGTGCGCTTTTGTTGTACCGCCCTGCTGTTGCTCCCCTCGTGGCGGGGCCTGTCGGCAGAGCGGGCCTGGCAAACACTGCGGGCGGGCGTCCCCCTCGGGCTGATCCTGCTCGCCATCTTTGTCTGCGAATGTAGCGCGCCGATAGATTTTGGAGTGTCAGACAATTGGTCTTAGAGCACTCTGATTTTCATCATTCAGGCTTCGCGGTCTCAACACAATATACGAAAGCCCCACCATCATGATGGTGGGGCTTAT